>Ga0187778_10002669_pt1 | contig 12115 bp, 11 predicted proteins | sample 1015_Q2_SP5_20_M_FD_132418 | JGI IMG/M metagenome (GOLD analysis project Ga0187778, IMG submission 132418) | Tropical peat soil microbial communities from peatlands in Department of Meta, Colombia - 1015_Q2_SP5_20_MG | ecosystem: Environmental > Terrestrial > Soil > Wetlands > Peat | place... | reverse complement strand
GTAATAACCTACTCCTCTTCGGGTCTTGAGGTACGTCGGATTTGAAGGGTCATCTTCGATCTGGGTCCGAAGCCTCCTGATATGGACATCGACCGTCCTCGGTTCGATAAATGCCTCTCCATTCCACACCGCGTCCACAAGTTGTTCACGGCTGAACACCTTGCCCTTTCGCTGAGCCAGATACAAGAGTAGTTTAAATTCCGTGGCGCTTAATTCAAGGGGGGTGGTTTCCTTGGTGACTCCATAGGTTTCCGTATTGATGTGCAGTTTCCCAATGCGAAGGATCCTTTGCGTTGCCGTTTTTTCACCCGCTCTCCTCAGCACCGCCCTGATTCGCGCGATGAGCTCTCTGATGCTAAACGGTTTGGTGATATAATCGTCAGCACCGTTTTCCAGTCCCATAACCCTGTCCACTTCTTCCCCTTTTGCCGTAAGCATGATAATCGGGGTGCAGGCTGTTTTTGGGTCGTTCTTCATGATGCGGCACAGTTCGCCGCCCTGGATATTGGGAAGCATGAGGTCGAGAACTACCAGGTCAAATTTGTCTTTCCTGATTTTAGTCAGCGCTTCTTCGCCGTCTGAAGCCGACGTAACTCTGAAGCCGTCTTTTTTCAAATTGTAAGATACGAGGTCAACGATATCCGGTTCATCATCTATGATCAGAATTTTATTGTTCATTGGCGTATTTATAACATTTATGTTCTCGAGAATTCAAGGGGAGCATAAAGATTTAACAGAAATGTAACATTAAACCGCAGGGTGGGTAAAAAGGGCCTGGAGGATTGATAATAAAAAGAAAAGCTTCAATCGAGCGGACACTTACCGTTCGTTTTATGGATTGCGGCCATGGGCCGCTGGGAGGAGCATCAGGTTCGGGCACTGCAAAACCATGTACATGTTGATTGCCGAGAAGCCGCGGCATAATGCGAACTTCTTAAAAAAGGGGACCTCGAAGGGTCTTTTCTTTCAAAGCATTCTGCGCCTCTTAGAGGAACAGTCCTTCAACGATTTCCGAATTCACCCTGTGGATCCAGTGAATGATGTCGTGCTTGGCATTTTCTGGCAGGTTTTCAAAAAAAAGCCCGATATAGTAGGCCCGCTCCTGTTTTCTGGCGTGGTAAACGGTGGCGCGGACCGTGATCTTGCCCAGCGCAATCATATTGAAGTTGATGTTCAGCTTGGAGCCGATACCAATAGGGCCGCTGACTTCCATGAGGCAGCCGCCCGGACTGATGTTCTTTACGGTAGCGGAGTTCGATTCCTCGGAAAAACCTTCAAGCGAGTAGGTCACTTTTACGTCCGTTACTTTCCGCATAAACCGTCTGTTCCCGCCTTTGACGGTAACGGCTTCGGCGATGCTGATCGGATGGTCCTTCCCCTTTACCATAACGGGGGATAATTCTTTCCAGATCGCCTCTCCTCCGACCTCGTCGAGAATGATTTTGCTGACCAGCACCTGCCCTGGCTGTGCTGCTCCGCAGAGCCGCGCCGCAATATTGATGTTGTCGCCGATCACCGTATAGTCCATGTGGTCTTCTGAACCCATATTGCCCATCACAACCTCACCGCTGTTCATGCCGATGCCGATGGCGACCGTTTTTTCGCCGGCTGCTGACCTCGCCTCGTTTAAGGCCCTGCAGTAGCTCTGGATCTCAACCGCGGCGCGGACCGCGTTGAGCGCCATGCCTTTTCCCTCGAAGATGGCCATGACCTCGTCCCCTACGAACTTGTCGACAATTCCTCCCCAGTGATGAATAACCGTGGTCTGAAGGTTCAAATAAATGTTCATGAGGCTAACTACGTCCTCGGGACTCATCTTCTCTGACAGGGAAGTAAAGCCGCGTGCATCGGAGAACAGGGCGGTCACGTACTTCCGTTCACCTCCCAGCTTGAGCCGATTTACGTCGCGGTGCTCCTTGATGCTCAGGACCGTGGACTGGGAAAGGTACTTCTCCATGAGAAGCTTTTCCCGGAGGCTCAGGATCATCTGGTTGAAGACATATGTCAGTTTCCCAATCTCGTCGTCTGAGGGAACCGCGACCAGCTGTCGCAAGTCTCCGCGTGCGACTACCTGGATTCCTTCCTCCAGAGAATCGAGCGGTTTCGTGATCATGCGAGCGAGGGCGAAGGAGACAAGCAGACCGACAATGACAAATGCCAGGGCAATCCAGAGGTAGGTAATTTTCTGTCCGTTGATCGCTTCGTTCAGCGCTTTCTCAGAAAGCCCAATCCGTGCGACGCCGACCTTAAGTTTTTTTGTTTGTAGGGTGATGGGGATCGAGGCGTCTAAAACGGAATCATTATCCAACATCCTCTCCTGGAACTGGAGTGTATTGGCCTTCAATGCCGCCTTATCGGATGGGTCGGATAGCACAGCCCCTTTCTTCGAAAAATCACTGTGAGCAAAGACACGCCCCTCGTCGTCGAGGACCATGGCATACACAACACCCTCTCGCTTCTGGAGGTCGGTAATGGTGGAAAAGACTGGCAATTCCTCCTTCGTCAGGAGACCTTCCTTTCCCACATTTGCCAGTTGCTGTACCAGGGCGGCAGCCCGGTTATTCAGTTCATTGCGAAGGATCGAATTCTGGCGGGCGAAGGTTACGAGGCCGAGAGAAAGAACTGCCAAACTTAAGACCAAAATCAAGGTACCTGCAATCTTATAGCGGACCTTGATCGAGGAAATGACGCGAAATAGCCAGGAATGAGGGGGCGGTTGCTGGACAATCGGTTTTGCCGGCGCAGGTGCTGCACTCTTTATTTCAGGATGGGCTTGCTGGACGGCCGGTCCCGGTCCTTCGGCGCCTTCAGGTTCAACAATATTCTTCCCGATGTTATTGCTCATTTGGATTCAAGTTCGTCCAGTGTTTTCAATATCGTTTCTATCTTTTTGAGGTTCTCCTGGGCCTTTAACCCGAGCGCAGTATTCGGTCCCAGCGCAACGACCTCCTCAAACGCCTCCTTGGCGCTCGGATAATCCTCCGCGGAATAATATTGAAGTCCCTGGTCGTAATAATGCTTCTGAGCCTTGGCATCAACTGGTTTCTGCTGTGGACGGGGACGGACGGCCTGTTTCTCTTGCTCAGATGATTGCGCAGGAGGTGGTATCGGCGGCGTAGCGCAGCCCATCACAAACAGCAGTGCAATTGCAAAGAGCAGAAGCTTCCGAAAAAGGAAGTTTGTTAACGCGAACATCTTCGATGGCATAACTGACGGACAACCTCTCCGGTGAAAAAAAGATTCGGACTGGGCGATGTAAAGTGATGGCCCGCATCCGATTTGTCTCGCGTGGAATGGTATCGTGCTTCCTTGCCAGAGGAGGCATGGACGGTATACTATTTTTCGTGTCAAGCATATCACAGGAGATTCGACGTTGTCAACGTGATTGCATAGCCGAGACAACGAAGAATTTTTTTGCTGCAATAAGAAGGCGTCGATATTCTCGCGTTTGATTTAGAACAGCTCTTCGTTTGCGGCTTCTTGTGCAAGCATCGCACTCTTGCGGGCAGTGCCCCACCGGTAACCGCCGAGTGCACCGGTCTTTCGTATGACTCGGTGACAGGGAATCAAGTAAGCTATCGGATTGCGGGACACGGCACCGGCGACCGCACGTACAGCGTCCGGTTTACCAATGGTCTCTGCGATGTCCGTGTAGGATGCGATCGTGCCGCGCGGGATCTTCAGCAGAGCCCGCCAGACATTGATCTGGAAATTGGTGCCCAGGAGATGTACCGGCATCGCGTATTTCTGCTGCGCGGAGCTGAAGAGGCGGTCAACAAAAGGCTGTGTGCGCGTACGATCCTCGGAAATATCGGCATAATGCCACTGTTTCATCAAACCACCGACAACCTTTTTTCGATGAGTCCGTCCCGCAAAGGCGAGGTGGCAAATCCCCCTGCCGGTTATTGCCATCAAACAATCGCCAAAGGGGCTCGGATGAAAGCCGTAGTGAATTTTCACGTCCCTCCCTCGCTCTCGGAACTCGCCGGGTGTCATGGCTTCAACTTGCACAAACAGATCATGAAGTCGACCTGCGCTGGACAGACCGGTTTTATCAGTGACCTCGAGCAGGCTTGCGGAACCGGCCATGACCTGCTTGGCGTATTCAACGGTCAACAGCTGCACGAACTGCTTGGGACTGATCCCGGCCCACCGTTTAAAAAGACGCTGAAAATGGTACTCGCTCAGGTGAACGGACCGGGCGATTTCCCGCAAGCCGGGGCGGCGACGGAAATTCTCTTCCAGGAAACGGATCGCCTTTTCGATACGACGATAATCTTTTTCTGCTGACTGGACTCTCAAGGTCACCACCTCCCAATGACCTCATCATAACTCAGTGCGAAAGCGACAACAACCCGTTTCTTGCTGTTCTTACGCTTTATGCAATGTGAAAAGATATAATCTTTCATGGGAATACAGAGACTTGCCGAAAACTATCATAATAGATTTTTTTTAGAGAAATCATTTTTTCCCAAAGTGATCGGGGGAGCGTGCGGACGGGGGATGATGAAATGGTGGCCCAACGACTAGCAAACAGATTGCCCAATTTATTAAGATATCATTCTGGTATAGGCCGGCGGCGTCCCACGCCTCGGCTATGAGCTTGGTACTTGCCAAAACTGGGCTCGTCTCGATATCCCAAAGCACGGCCGGGTTCGCGAGAGGCTTCCTGATCTCGTCCCGTGTGAGGATCTCATGGAGAAGCGAATTCGAGTATACAACCGCTAACTTCTTTTTGCTTTTCCATGGCATTCTCCTTTCATGGTTGTCCACCTCTGTGGATAATTTTTATCAACGTTCAGATCATGACCTTATCAAAAAATGTAAAGCATAGCCGTCCTCGTCTTTAAAGTCTGCCACATTTTGTCCATTCCCTACCCCTTCGCACCGTAGAGCTACGAATCAAGTTTGCCAATTATTCGGCCTTCTCCCATGTCTTGTCCGGGTTGAAGACCTTCATGGACATCGCCCTTTTTGCCGTGTCCGGTCCCAGGTCTTTCTCAAACACCACTCCTTCATGATTCACGATAAAAGTCTTCACTCCGGAGACGCCGTACGAAGCGGGGTACGCCACGAGCGCAAATCCGCCGACCATCTTGCCTTTCACAAGGTAGCTGTATGCTCCGCCATGAGCATCCTTGCCCTGTGCCGTCAGGATTCGGAAGAAATAACCATTGTAGGGCGCGGTTTTTTCCTTCATCCTGTAGCCCTCGCCCTGGGCCTTTGCAAAAAGCGGCCCGAGAGGACTCGGTTGCTCGCCCGGCTTTACCTCCCAGTACAGACCGTCCCTCTTGCCCTTGTTACTTTGGAACTTCTGTGCATATTCCAGGAGGCCGCTGCCCTCAGGGTCCCTCGTTGCATACTCTTGCTCTGCGTCTACGACCGCGAGGCAAGTCTGGATGGTGTTCAGCTCGTTCCTTCCGATCCGGCGGCTAAGGATTTCTTCCTTGCCCAGCTTTGTGTCGAAGAGCCAGACCTTGCCAATCTTCACGATCGGGATGGGAAACGGCCAGTCAGTGTTCCCAATGTGGAGAATTATTTTTTTGTCTCCCGCATTCTCCAGGATGTTCTTCTCGTCATAGAGCCTGATGAATTGAGCGCTCCGCTCCCTGTCCGCCACCTCATCCCCGGACGAGATCAGAGTATCACTCCCCGGTCCCAAGAGGGTAAGAAGTTCCTTTTCATCATTATCGCGAAGGGCCTGAACCAGATCTCCCACCGCTGCTTCCGGGGTCTCGAAGGTTTTCTGCTTTGCCTGCGCTGCCACGGCAGTCCCCTCAAACATCACGACAAGGAGCAGGGCAAGCGCGCTGCTCAGGAGAACCCAAACTGACGGATATCGCATTCGGAATAAGTACATGGATCATCCTCCATCTGTGATTTCTTAATCAAGAAGCTTCGGACCGCTTTCTCTCTCTAATCCTGTCAGCGGCGGCCTCTCCCGCCGCCACCGCGCGACATCCCGCCTGAAGGCCGAGAGGCTCCTCCGCCGCGGGACTGGGCCGAAGAGAGGCTCTGGTGGCCTCTCGCGCTTTCCCGGTTCACCTGCCCCCCGCGGTCCATCCCACCAAAGGCGTTATCCCGACCCTTGGCTCCAGAGCCCGCCTGATCGGACATTCGGTTCTGCCCTTGTGCTGGCTGCCTGTTTGCGGTCCGATCAGTCGCGCCTGCCCCGGTTTTGTTATAACCCCGGTAGTCTTTCCGGTTGTCCGCGGCTGCCCGGTTTGTCGGGGAATACCTGTCGCGAGTGGCCGTGTCACGGTATGCAACCCCTTGCCGATGCTCCGGGTTGTGTTTCCATTGCTCAGCCCTTTCCCCGCCTCCGGGAGGTGTCGTGCCGGGCCTACCCTTCGAAGGCAGCGTACTGGGACTGCCGGGACCGCCAGGACCACCGGGACCACCGGGACCGCCGGGACCGCCAGGACCGCCAGGACCACCGGGACTGCCGGGACCGCCGGGACCACCGGGACCACCGGGCCTCGGAGGGGGAGTCACAACGACTGTTCCCCCGTGCCAGTTGTTGTGGTAGTATCCCCCATGCCAAGCCGCACCAATGGCGATTCCCATCGTGAACGTGAATGCAGCGTAGGGCGGTGGGTACACATATACCGGATAAGGCGGATAAGCCGCGTACGGCCATGGTCCGTAAACCACCGTGGGGTTATAGACCGGAACATAGACGACTTGGGGGTCAACGGGCTGAATAATGATAATATCTCCCTCCTTCTTCACCTCCTGCTCCTTTGTGCTTTTCAGGTTACCCGACTCTGCAGCTTTCCGACGCAGCTGCTGCACCGTTTCCATCACGTCCTTCTGCTGCGCTAGAAATGCATCGCCCAGTTTCTGGGTCCAGTCGAGCTTTTCGCTCATCATATTGAGAACATCAGGGAACGTGACGAGCGCCTTCACACTGTCATCCCAGGGTTGTTTATCCAGCGCTGTCTTCAGTGCGTCTCCTTTGAGGCCCTTGTTCTGTTTCATCCAGCGCTCTGCCTGCACAACTTCCAGGGGATAGGTCGAAGCTATGAAGATCTGAGTCAGGACATTATCAGGATACAATGCAATGGGCGCCAGCAACTGGTCAAGTTCCTCCTGCTTGAACACCTGAGCCGGTGTCTCCGGCTTGGACACAGGAGCCGGTCCCTCCTGAGCGAATAACGGAGCCGGTAAAGTAATGCAAATCGCCGCAAGACCAATGACCGTATATTTCCATGAACTCTCTGTTTTCATGTGCATACCTCGCATTTCCTGTTTCTTCTTTGGGACGCTCAACTATCCGCTTTCAATCCGAGGCGCTAGCCCGGCAAGAAACCCATGTTCCGCCACCATAACACAAAATTCAGGTGTGATGTGAAACCGACCCAACGATGATGACTTTCAGGTTCTTTCCTACTCTCGCGGGGAGTTTGGCTATCGATAACTACTTAGATACAAGCATAGGGATGAGGATTTGTCAATTTTTTCAAAAAGGTATTTTAAGGGTATGTACTTATAAATTCGGGTTGTAAATTTCACTGTTGCGGAGGATGTTACTCGTTTGATTTAGGACGGACCTCGCGAGTCATTATAAATCGAAATAATTACGCATTTGAATCTGAATATTGGACCCAGAGGCGCGGTATATGTTCCGGATCAGTTCCATGGATATTACTTCAATATTTCTCTTTCTTGGTAATACGTTCTCAGCTATTTTCGCTCAATAGCAATTCGATTCCGTCATGATTACTCTTATCATCACTAACTGATTGGATCTTTTCATTGTGCAGGGAAACATATTATTCGATATAATCCTTCAGATTTGATCCATGGTATTCGAGTAATTTCTTTTCAGCTCTACTGATTCAAAATCGATAAATGCAGTAAACTAAAACCACCCTTACTCTGTATTGCGCGTCATTTACTGGTCAATTCGCACCACAGGTAAAGAACGATTTATAACGATATATCCGACAATGGCAGAAAGGAATGACCCGACAAGGATGCCGATTCGCTCATCAACGCTCTTGCCGAGTGATCCTGGCTCAAAAGCGAGCGAGCTAATAAACAAGCTCATGGTGAACCCGATGCCGCAAAGAATAGCCATACCGTAGATGGACCGCCAACGTACCGACTCCAGCGGTCGAGCGATCCCAAGCTTTACAGCGAGGAAACAAAACAGGAAAACACCAATCTGTTTGCCCAAGAAAAGACCGGCTGCGATACCAAGTGGTAGCGGATGGAGCAGCGATGACCATTGAATTCCCGCAAGTCCTATGCCGGCATTGGCAAAAGCAAAAAGCGGTAGAATCCCATAAGCAACTGACGAGTGCAGATCATGCTCGAGCTCACGGAGCGGAGATTGTCCCTTTGCCTCTCCTTGCCTGAGGGGGATGAAGAAAGCGAGGATGACACCGGCGATCGTGGCATGGATACCGGATTTCAACACTGCAAGCCAGAGAATAAAACCGACAATAATATAGGGAGTTTTATTCATCACACCGCGAAGGTTCAGGACAAGCAGTACGATGATCATTACGCCGGCGAACAGGAGTGCTGCAATGCTGAGGTCCTCGGTATAGAATAATGCAATGATTAAAATAGCGCCGATGTCATCAAAGATAGCTACAGAGGTCAGCAATACCTTGAGGGACGCGGGGACCCGGCTTCCGAGCATGGCCATTATTCCAAGCGCGAAGGCGATATCTGTTGCTGCCGGGATCGCCCATCCTTTGATTGATACCGCGTTACCGAGGTTCAGAACAACAAAAACGGCTACAGGCAAAACCATCCCACCCAGAGCGCCGGCGGCTGGCAGGGCTATCTGGCGCAAGCCCGTAAGCTCACCTTCGAAAAACTCTCGCTTTAACTCCAACCCGATAAGGAAGAAGAAGACCGCCATCAGGCCGTCGTTAATCCAGAGCAAGGCAGGCTTCGCAACCCTTATTGCACCCACTCGTACCTCAACAGGCATATCGAGAAAGGCATTGTACATCCATGCGGCGGGCGAGTTCGCCGCGATGAGAGCAATTGCCGTTGCTCCGATCAAGAGAATTCCACCCGCTGATTCGAGCTTAATGAACGCTTTGATCGAACCTGATATCTCCTTGAACATTGGATAAGCCCTTTCTTTGCGCACATCTATTGTGGTTATGTGAGATGACTTTATTTCATACACACGGAAAGCGGCAAAAAGATCATTACGGTAAGCACCAGGGCAAACGGCATAGACCCTTGATTACACCTCGCACAGATCAGGATAGTCGTCTACTCAGAATCCATAGCCCATCTTTAGATAAATACCGTAGTTCTCCCATTTGCCTTGGGCGTACTCCAGACTTGCCACGATGCCTTCCTTCGGCTTGATGATGTACTGGATCCCGACGCCCCAGTCCGGATAGAGGTTTTCAGTATCCGTGCAGCTTTTGTCGTTTCCATAAAGGCAAGCAAGGCCCGTGAAAATCGTCGCGCCAAAGCTTTGAGCAAACCTTAACCGCTCTTCTGCCTCAATGGCGGACATGTACTTTCCAAGATACTGCCCCATCTTGTAACCCCGCAGGACGACCGGAGCGTATGCACTCAGCGGGGCGTCAACGGTCCACTGGTTGCTCTGGCGCACCGCGAGCACCTGTCCGCCCCAGTGCTCGAAGTAGGTTTTCAGGTCCAGCCGGTACACGTCGAAATTATTGTCGCCCTCGATCCAATCGCGGTAGGCGACATTGTTCAAGTTCAAGTACCAGCCCCGGGTCGGGCTGAACTCGATGTCCCTGGTATCGTGCAATACGGCCAGGCCGATACCGCCGGCCCTGAAACCGGTAAGTCCGAGCGTTTGAAGCATCTCCTCATCGAGGGCGTTCTGACCGATGATCTGGTAGTCCGTCAGTATCCCCTGAGCTCCCGCGAACCAGTCGCCATAAACGCGGTACAGATAGCGTCCGACCAGAGCTTGGAGATGGTCCTCCGACTTGAGCGGCTGACCGGTGCCGAGGAAATCATTATAGTTGTTTTTGATGATCCCTGTGGGCGCGACGACAAGTAGACGATGGTGGTCGGCGTTCCACGATGCTTTACCGACGATCCCGACTATCGCGGAATCTGTTGAGGTATACATGCCGTTCACACCGAACATGGACACCTGAGACTGTTCATCGAAATAGTGCATATAGGCGGCCATAAACCCGAGCGAGGTGCCGAGCTTTGGGTTCGACGAGAACGTGGGTACTACCAGCCAGGGCGATTCCTTTTTCCCCTCAGTAGTGGTCGTTGCAGATATCACAGCCGGAGTGGTCCTTGGAGACGATACAACCGGTGCTTCGGCAGCGTGCGTTCCGAAAGGAGTTAACATGAACACCGCAAGCAACAAGATGAGTAATGTACGCATATCGTTATCTCCTCAATCAATTGCCATATTAACAAAAGACGTTTCTCGCAAAGAAGAACCGCGAGCCACCTTTCTCTTTCGCCCTCTTCAGTGATAGTGTTACACTCCCACATCGACATCAACGATCAATATTTCCGCTTCTACCTGCATTAGGCACTCATATCCCAGCCACAATATTTCAGTTATGCTCATGCTATCGCGGGAATGATCATCAGCTCTTTATTTCAGTGATACCCTGTTCAGGGCTACCACATTGCTCATTCAGTCTGGATACCTTTCACAAAGATCTTTACCGTATCACGCAGCTCCTCATTTAGTGTTCTCTCTGGAGCCAACGACCAGAGCGCAATAGTTCCATGAAGCACTCGTTGGAACAAATACACGATCTCCTTAGCCGAAAGGTCAGATCGGATTTCTCCGGATCGTTGTCGCTTTTTGATAATCTCAGCTAGCATTTCTATGCCCCGGATTTGACCTTTAGACAGTCTTGCGCGGATAGTATCATTCGAAAAAAGAGCAATTATGAGACTCTGAACGAGGGCGGGGCTTTTCTGATACTCTGTAGTCATGGTTAGTGCCAATTTATAAATATGTGGTATTAACGGTTCATCGGAGTTGATGCTTTCTTTAAGGAATGCGCCGACCTTACTCATCCGCATTTTTTGATATTCCAGCAGAATACTCTCCTTGTTTTCGAAATAGTTAAAGAAGGTTCCCTTCCCAATGTCTGCACTTTCGGCAATCGCTTCAATGGTAGTTGCGTTGAATCCTCGTTTAGCGAACAGATTGATCGCAGCGCGTAATATTTTCTCGCGTGTCTCGCCACTGCGTCGTTCTCGTCTCCCGAGGGGTCTAGGCACCTTTGCGAGTTCTTTTTTAAGCATTCGTTCGGATTTCAATTATTTTAATACTATCCAATTTAAATGACTTAAGGTCAAACATGACCATTAGTCAGAATTAAACATCATTTGGAGATGATTGTCAACTGTGACATTATTTCCTAATGATATTTCTACTGCTGGCCTCTTCATTTAGTGATTCTGGCTGTCCTAGATACCGGACAAGGGCGATAGAAATAAAAAAGCCCATTTTCCAATGGACTGAAGACAATAATTTCTAAATGAAACATTGATAATTGCGAAGAATGGAATCTCCAAAACATCGGGATGATTGCATTAAGTCTCGAAGAATCGCGACTCCAACATTTTTTAGAAATCCGCATCATTTCGGTTATGTTAAGTGCGGACTTGTAGTAGAAACGGTAAAGAGTGCAAAAAAGACTGAGGAGGGGAGTTGCCCGATGAATTTATGGGAAGTCGACTGGCTTTCTAAAATAGGATTTATGAGTATCTGACCAGGCCAGTTATTGCAGTATACTGGTTTATAATAATTATCGAGCGTAGTCATCAATAACGAAAATCGCCACAGAAGTCAATCCGTGACCAATTTGTCTTTATTAACTGACTTATCCCCTTGGCCGGTTACGACCTCACCTGTTTTGATGATCAGAGGTCCCTTCACCGCCTCCATGATAAGCGATGCAGGCTGTCCGTGCTCCAGGAGTTGGGTCATGGCATGGCAGTATTTCCGGATATGCATGAAGAACTTCTTGTACCCTTCGCAGAGATAGTGGAGCCCCGGCTCGTTGTAGTAGCTCGTCTTGAAGCGGTGCTTGGGGCAGCCTCCCCTGCAAGCGGCGAGGACCTCGCACTCCCTGCACCAGCTAGGCAGGGCTGTATCTTTCGTTATGCCGAACCC
>Ga0187778_10002668_pt1 | contig 12128 bp, 10 predicted proteins | sample 1015_Q2_SP5_20_M_FD_132418 | JGI IMG/M metagenome (GOLD analysis project Ga0187778, IMG submission 132418) | Tropical peat soil microbial communities from peatlands in Department of Meta, Colombia - 1015_Q2_SP5_20_MG | ecosystem: Environmental > Terrestrial > Soil > Wetlands > Peat | place... | reverse complement strand
GGGCCAATGGTGTTCAGGCGTTAGATCTGGTCGGCCGCAAGCTGGGCAAGGACGGCGGACGCGCGATCATGGCCTTCTTCAACGAGGTGCAGTCGTACCTCAAGGAGCGCACGAATAACGATGCGCTGAATCCCTACCTCAAGCCGCTCGGCCAATCGCTGGCGCACCTGCAGGAAGCTTCTATGTGGTTCATGCAGAATGCGATGGCCAAGCCGGATAACGCGGGCGCCGGCTCCTACGACTACATGCATCTCTTCGGCCTGGTCGCGCTCGGCTACATGTGGTGCAAGATCGCCGAGGCAGCGATCACCAAATTGCCGAAGGCCAATGGTTCGGCGGCGAGCCTGAACGCAAAGCTCGTTACGGCGCGCTTCTTCATGGATCGCATGTTGCCGGAAACGGCGACGCGGCTTGCGCGCATCAAGTCCGGCGCGGCATCGACCATGGAATTGGCCGACGACGCGTTCTAGCTCCAGTCGATCCGCAAAATTTCAGGCGCGCGCCAGCGCGGCTTGGCCACGTGAGCGGTGCAAAATCCATGTCATGATCGAGACGTTCAGCAGATTCCATGCGATGCCGTTGAAGAAGGCGGCTCGATAAGAGCCGGTGAGATCGAAGATCAAACCGGACATCCAGCCGCCCAATGCCATACCGATCAGTGTCGCCATCAGCACCACGCCGAGGCGCGTGCCGGCTTCGCGCGGCGAAAAGTATTCGCGGATAATAATCGCGTAGCTCGGCACGATTCCGCCCTGGAACAGTCCGAACAGCGCCGAGATCACGTAAAGAGACACAAGTCCGTCGAACCAGAGATACAGAAACAGTGCGACTCCTTGCAGCACGGAGCCAAGCAATAGCGTGCGCACGCCGCCGATGCGGTCGGCGACAAAGCCGGAAGCGATGCGGCTGATAATCCCAAACCCGAGCATCATTGATAGCATCTCGGCGCCGCGCGCGACGCCGTAGCCAAGGTCGCCACAATACGCGACGATATGCACCTGAGGCATCGACATCGCCACGCAGCAGCCAACTCCGGCGATGCACAAGAGTAACTGGAGAGTCATCGGCGAGAATGGAAGCTCCGCCTGTCGGCGCGCGGCGGCGGCACTAGACGCATCCCTGTGATGATCTTCGATTCGCCGCCGCATTGCGAACACCAGCGGCAGCATGGTGACGAGACAGAACAGGCCGATACCGATATGCGTTGCGCGCCATCCGGACGATGCAATGAAATGTTGAACGAACGGCGGCCAGATGGTGCCCGAGGTATAGTTGCCGACGGCGGCCAGTGCGACGGCAATTCCACGCCGGCGCTCGAACCAGTGTGAGATGTCGGTCATCAGCGGACCGAAACTGGCCGAGCAACCGATTCCGATCAGGGCGTGGGCGGCTGCAACTTGCCATAGGTTTGACGACCATCCGGTCGCCAGATAGCCGCACGACATGCTCAGCGTTCCTACGGCAAGCGGCACGGCGATGCCGAAACGATCGGCAAGGCGGCCCATCAAAACGCCTCCGCCGGCAAAACCGAACATCACCATGGTGAAGGGCAGGGATGCGTCAGCTCGGCTGATGCCGAATTCGGCCTGGATAGCCGGCAACGCGACCATCACCGACCACATGCCGACCCCGCCGATGGTAGAGATAGCCATGGCTACAACCAGCCGCAGCCATGCGGCTGTGGAATCGATCGGCGATGCGGCCCCACCTGCGGCTGGACTCGACGAAATCATATTGAAACAATTCCCGGCTGTTATTGGACCCGCTACTAGCATCCCGCCGGGGCTGCGGTCACCTCCGCCGTTCGGACGATAGGGCCTCGCCGTGGGGTTCGCCGAGCTTTATGGTGTTTTCCGGAGCGAGTCGCCAATGGAAGCTCTCAATCTGCCGCGCCCGGCCTGGATGAGCGAAGATCTTGTCCTGCTCGAAGAGCAATCGCGCCGCTTTATTGCCGACGAATTCGTACCCAACCTCGATCGCTGGCACGAAGCCCACATCTATGATCGTGATGTGTGGACCAAAGCAGGCGAAGCGGGTCTGTTGTGCGCCTCGATGCCGGAAGAATACGGTGGCGCCGGAGGCACCTTCGCACACGAGGCGGTGATCAATCGCGAATTGGCGCTTGCGGGGTTCGACACGTTTGGCGCGCCGCTGCATTCGGGCATCGTCGCTCCCTACATTCTTCACTACGGAACCGAAGATCAGAAGAAACGCTGGTTGCCAAAACTCGCGACGGGTGAATTGGTTGGCGCTATCGCCATGACCGAACCAGGCACCGGCTCGGATCTGCAAGGTGTGCGGGCGTCCGCGAAAAAAACCGGCAATGGTTATCTGCTCAACGGTTCCAAGACCTTCATCACCAATGGCCAGCACGCAAATCTTATCGTTGTGGTGGCAAAGACCGATCCCAAGGCCGGCGCCAAGGGCACGTCATTATTTGTCGTCGAATCTGATGACGCGCAGGGCTTCCGGCGCGGCCGTAAACTTAAAAAACTCGGCATGGATTCCGCCGACACCTCAGAATTGTTTTTCGAGGATGTGCAGCTGCCGGCGTCGAGCCTGCTGGGCACCGAAGAAGGGCAGGGATTCTATCAGCTGATGAAAGAGCTGCCGCAGGAGCGGCTGATTGTGGCCATACACGCAGTGGCGATGATGGAGCGGGCGCTCGCGCTGACAATCGACTACGTCAAACAGCGCAAGGCATTCGGGCAGGCGATTATCGAGTTCCAGAATACCCAGTTTGAGCTCGCCGAGTGCAAGACGGAAGCCACCATCGCCAAGGTTTTCCTCGACCACTGCATCGAGCGGCATATCAAAGGCGAGCTGGACACTGTCACGGCATCAATGGCCAAATACCGCCTGACCGACACACAAGGCAAAGTGATCGACCGCTGCCTGCAATTGTTTGGCGGGTATGGCTATATGGATGAATATCCGATCTCGCGTATGTACCGCGACGCGCGGGTCCTGCGCATCTACGCGGGCACCAACGAGATCATGAAACTGTTGATCGCGCGAAGTCTCTAGACGCGCAAAAACTGGAGGTCCCATGGCCGACGCATTCATATACGACGCCGTTCGCACTCCGCGCGGGCGCGGCAAGGCCGACGGATCATTGCACGAAGTGACTGCACTTAATCTCGCGGCCCAGGCGCTCTCCGGGGTCAAGGATCGTAACAAGCTTGATCCCGAGCTGGTCGACGATGTCGTGCTTGGCTGCGTTGATCCGGTCGGTGAGGCGGGAGGGGATATCGCCCGTGCGGCGGCACTTGTAGCAGGCTTCGGCGACAAGGTTCCGGGTGTTCAGATCAACCGTTTTTGCGCGTCCGGTCTCGATGCCGTGAATTTTGCGGCGGCTGAAGTCATGTCCGGCCAGCATGAGATGACGATCGGCGGCGGCGTTGAATCGATGAGCCGCGTCGGAATCGGTGCGTCGGGCGGCGCATGGCCGGTCGATCCATCGATTGCGGTAACAACGTACTTCCTGCCGCAAGGCATTTCCGCCGATCTGATCGCCACCAAATATGGCTTTTCCCGCGACGACGTGGACGCGTATGCGGTCGAAAGTCAGAAACGCGCGGCCAAGGCATGGGACGAAGGGCGTTTCAAGAAATCAGTGATGCCGGTGAAAGACGTCAACGGTCTGACAATTCTCGCCAAGGACGAGCACATGCGCCCGAGCACGACCATGCAGACGCTTGCAGCCCTGCAGCCGTCTTTTGTGCAGATGGGCGAGGTCGCAGGTTTCGACGCCGTCGCCGTCCAGCGCTATCCGGAAGTCGAGGCGGTCAATCACGTGCATACGCCCGGCAATTCGTCCGGCATTGTCGACGGCGCGGCGGCGGTGCTCATTGGCAGCAAGGCCGCAGGCAAGGCCGCAGGACTAAAGCCACGCGCGCGTATCCGTCAATTCGCGAATGTCGGTTCTGAACCGGCGATCATGCTGACGGGACCTATTCCGGTGACCGAAAAGGTGCTGAAGAAAGCCGGCATGACCAAGAAGGATATCGACCTGTGGGAGCTCAATGAGGCATTTGCTTCAGTTGTTCTACGCTACATGCAGGCGCTCAATATTCCGCACGACAAGATCAATGTGAATGGCGGGGCCATTGCGATGGGCCATCCGCTCGGCGCGACCGGCGCCATGATCCTTGGCACGGTGCTCGATGAGCTGGAGCGTACCGACAAGGAAACCGCGCTCATTACCTTGTGTATCGGTGTCGGCATGGGCACCGCGACGATCATCGAGCGGGTGTGATGCCGAAAATCGATATCGACAAAATTCCAGTCGACACGGCGACCGGGTATCCGGCCCCTTTCAACAAGGTGGTGGAGGGCCGCTCGCGCAAGCGGCTCGCTCGCAGCGTCGGTCTGTCGCACTTTGGCGTCAATATCTGCACGCTGAAGCCGGGGGCAGCGTCTTCGCAGCGCCATTGGCACGAGAACGAGGATGAACTCGTCTACGTGCTGCAAGGTGAAGTCGTCTTGTGCGAGGACGAAGGCGAGACAGTGCTCAAACCGGGCGACGCCGCGGCCTGGAAGGCCGGAGTGCCAAACGGCCATACGCTGGTCAATCGCTCCAATCGCGACGCAATTTTCATTGAAGTCGGTACACGCGCTCCGTCCGAACGCGCGCATTATTCCGACATCGACATGATGGTAGTGCGTGACGGAAAAGGCGCGCGCTACACGAAAAAGAACGGCGAGCCTTACTAAGAACGGGGGCCAGCAATGGCGAATTTCAAACTCGACGTCGATGCCGACGGCATAGCACTTATCACGTGGGATATGGCGGACCGTTCGATGAACGTCATCACCATGGACGTCATTGGAGAATTGGGTGCGGCCGTCGACAAAGTTGCCAACGATGCGGCGATCAAGGGCGCCATTATCACCTCCGGCAAATCGACCTTCTGTGGCGGCGCCGATCTCACAATGCTCGACCGGTTGGCCGACGTGTTCGCGACCATGACGAGGACCCAGGGTGAGGTTGCAGCGGCTGGCACGCTGTATGAGGAAAGCCGCAAGCTTTCGTTGCTCTACAGGCGCATTGAGACCTGTGGCAAACCTTGGGTTTGCGCGCTCAACGGCACGGCCATGGGCGGGGGCTTCGAACTTGCGCTCGCCTGTCACTATCGGGTCGCGTCCGACGATCCCAGGACGCGGCTTGGCCTTCCCGAAGTTAAGATCGGCTTGTTCCCAGGCGCTGGCGGCACCCAGCGCGTCGCGCGCATGCTGCCGCCTGCTGATGCGCTGCAATTTCTGCTCAAGGGCGACCAGATCAGGATTGATCGCGCCAAAGCGATGAAGCTCGTCGACGCGGTGGTGCCGGCTGGCGATCTGATCAAGGCCGCGAAGGACTGGATCAAAGCCGGCGGTAAAGCAAAGGCGCCCTGGGATATTGAAGGTTTCCGTCTGCCTGGCGGCCCTGTCTATTCAAAGGCGGGGATGATGACGTTTCCGGCGGCTAACGCCATCTATCGCCGCGAGACATATGACAACTACCCCGCCGCGCGTGCCATGCTGCAGGTTGTGTACGAAGGCTTGCAGGTGCCCTTCGACACGGCGCTAAGAATAGAATCGCGCTGGTTCGCCAAAATCCTGCGCTCGCCGGAAGCTGCGGCGATGATCCGCTCGTTGTTCGTCTCAATGCAGGATCTCAACAAGGGCGCGCGTCGGCCGGCGAACGAACCGCCAACGGTCCTGAAAAAAATCGGGGTCGTCGGCGCAGGCTTCATGGGCGCTGGTATCGCGCAGGTCACCGCCGCAGCGAACCTGCAGGTCGTGTTAATCGATCGCGATCAGGAGACCGCCGACAAAGGCAAGGCTGGCCTGCACAAAGCGCTCAGCGACCGCGTTATGAAGGGCCGCATGAAAGGCGCCGAGCGGGATGAGCTGCTCGCGAGAATCACGCCTACGGCGGATTACGCCGCATTGAAAGACTGCGATCTGGTCATCGAGGCGGTGTACGAGGACCGAAAGATAAAGGCGGATGTCATTGCCAAGATCCAGGCGGTGATCGGTGACAAGGCGATCTTTGCCTCCAACACATCGACGTTGCCGATTACGTCGCTCGCCTCCGAGTTCAAGGATCCGCCACGCTTCGTCGGCATCCACTTTTTCTCACCGGTCGAGCGGATGATGTTGGTCGAAATCATTCTCGGCAAGCAAACGGGCGACAAAGCGCTCGCTGCCGCGCTCGACTATGTGCGTGCAATCCGTAAGACGCCGATCGTGGTGAATGATTCGCGCGGCTTCTACACCTCGCGCGTGGTCGGCACCTATATTCGCGAAGGCCACTTGATGCTGGCCGAAGGCGTGCCGGCGGCCATGATCGAGAATGTCGGCCGTATCGCTGGCATGCCGGTTGGCCCTCTTTCTTTGAATGATGAAGTTGCCGTCGATCTCGCCTGGAAAATTCTCAAGGCGACGGAAGCTGATCTTGGCCCGAAGGCCATCGACGCGCGGCAAAAGAAACTGCTGGAAGAGATGGTCGAGAAGCGTGGCCGTTTCGGCCGGAAGAACGGCAAGGGCTTTTATGACTATCCGGCGAATGGGCCGAAGAAATTATGGCCGGGCATCGTTGAATTGCAGCCGAAGAAACTGCTCGATCCAGAAAAGATCGACATCGAGGAACTGAAATTCCGCCTGCTCGGCATTCAGGCATTGGAAACTTCGCGTTGCTTTGAGGAAAAGGTTCTGACCGACGTGCGCGAGGCCGACGTCGGTTCGATTCTCGGCTTTGGTTTTGCACCGTTCTCCGGCGGCACCTTGTCATGGATTGACATGATGGGCACCAAGCGCTTCGTCGAGCGCCTGCGCAAGCTGGAAAAGAAATACGGCGAGCGCTTCACCCCCAACAAGCTGCTCGTCGATCTCGCCGGCAAAGGCGAGACTTTCTATCAGCGCTTTGCCCCGGTGAAGAAAAAAGAGGCAGCCTAAGCATTGCCCTTTGCGATGCAGCATGTTTAACGTCGCGACCTTTTGGCGACGGAACTCTGCATGGCTCGTGACCAAATCGACATGACGCCGATCGAAACGCGCGACGAACTGGTCGCGTGGCTCGAATCCGGCTGCAAGCCGAAGGGACAATTCCGTGTCGGCACCGAGCATGAAAAGTTCGCGTTCACGGTCGCCGACCACCGCCCAGTCCCGTATTCAGGCAAGCGTAGCATCCATGCGCTGCTTGAAGGCATGCACAATCTGCTCGGCTGGGAGCCGATCATGGAGGGCAGCAACATCATTGGCATGTTCGATGTGACGGGCGGCGGCGCCATTTCACTTGAGCCGGGCGGACAGTTCGAGCTCTCCGGAGCTCCACTCGACAACGTGCATCAGACGGCGTCCGAGCTGATGGCGCATTTGGCGCAAGTGCGCGAGGTGGCGAAACCTTTGGGTATCGGATTTCTCGGTATCGGGATGACGCCGAACTGGACCCGCGCCGACATGCCGAAAATGCCAAAAGGCCGCTACAAGATTATGACTGCCTACATGCCGAAGGTCGGTTCGCTCGGCCTCGACATGATGTATCGCACGTGCACGGTGCAGGCGAACCTCGATTTTTCTTCCGAAGCAGACATGGTCAAGAAACTACGCGTGTCGCTCGCGCTGCAGCCGGTGGCGACCGCGTTGTTTGCCAACTCTCCTTTCACCGAAGGCAAACCGAACGGTTTCCTCTCGTTCCGCTCCGAGATCTGGCGCGACACCGACAACCAACGGGCCGGCATGCTGCCCTGGGCATTTGAGGATGGCATGGGATTTGAGCGGTGGACCGATTACGCTCTTGATGTCCCGATGTATTTCATCAAGCGGGGCGACAAATACATCGACGTCGCCGGAAAGTCTTTCCGCGACTTTTTCGCGGGCAAGCTATCCGATCTGCCGGGCGAACGGCCAACCATCTCGGATTGGGCCAATCATCTCAGCACGATCTTTCCCGAAGTGCGGCTCAAGCGTTACCTCGAAATGCGCGGCGCTGACGGTGGACCGTGGCGCCGGCTGCCATCACTCACAGCCTATTGGGTCGGTCTGCTTTATGACGATGATGCGCTCGGTGCCTGCTGGGACATGGTGAAAGGCTGGACCGCCGAGGAACGCCAGAAGTTGCGCGACGACGTACCAAGACTCGGCTTCAAGGCCGAAATCCGCAACCGGAATGTTTTCACGTTAGCTCAGGAAACGCTGCGCCTCTGTTCGCGCGGGCTGGCGCGCCGCAAGCGGCTTGACCGCAATGGTCGCGACGAGACCCGCTATCTGCGGCCACTGGAAGAATCAATCGCGCGCGGCATCACCCCGGCGGAGGAGCTGCTCGAAAAATTCCACGGCGAATGGAACGACTCGGTCGAGCCGATCTTTGAGGAGTATGCGTATTAACAGACTGAGAGGGCTACTCTGCCGCCTGCGCCGCTTCCGACAGGTTATCCAGCGAAGAGACAATGTGCTCCGCCAGCGCGTCGGCCAGCGCTGAACTTTCGTGAGGATTGCGGACGAGGCCGATACGACAGCTCGGCAGATCCGGGAAGCCATCTACCGACGAGAGTACGCGCATACCGGGACGCAAACCCGATTCCGGCAAAACTGAAACCGCGAGACCGGCGAGCACCGCGGCAGCAACCGCACCGGCGTTCGAGCTCGAATAGAGCACGCGGAACGGACGGCCAATCGCCTCCAGTCGCTCAATTGCGATTCGTCGCCAGGTACAACTCGGGCGTCCGAGCGCGAGCGGCATCCGTTCCTCAAGATGGGTTGAATGTCGGTTCGATGTGACCCAGAGCAGCCGTTCGCGCCGGAATGTTTCCGACGCGCGCTTACTTTCGCAATTGGTGACGATGGCAAGGTCGATCTCGTTGTTGTCGATACGCTCGAGAAGATCGACCGACGGCTCGCATATCACTGTGAGTTCGACGGCGGGATAGCTGTGCGAGAAGCGCGCCATGATCTCGGGCAGATAGCGGTCGGCGTAATCGTCAGGAACACCAAGGCGCACGCGACCGGACAACTCGGCATCAGAGAAGGCAGCCAATGTTTCGACGTTGAGCTTGACGATACGGCGCGCGTAATCGAGCAGGCGCTGGCCGTCCTCCGTCAGCTTCGAGGCGCGACCGTCGCGCGCAAAGATCGGGCGCTCCAGTCGCTCCTCGAGACGCTTCATCTGCATCGAGACGGCGGACTGGGTCTTGTTCACGACCTCGGCCGCCTTGGTGAAACTGCCAGTGTCGGAGATAGCGATGAAGGTGCGCAGTTGGTCGATGTCCAGCATTGCGGTCATGGCTAGGGGTCCTGAGAAGTCGGCCTTTTGAGGCGGATAGCCTATATCATCGTTTCTGATTGATCAGATTAAAAACATTCGTTTCACTAATCAATCCCCGCAGTGCAATATTCAGCCATTCCAGAGGAATCGGGTGGGGCTTTCGGGTGGTTCTGGGCGGCGCCAGAAGCGATTTTGGCGCGGTAACGAACGAAATGAATGGAGACTAAGATGAGTGCCAGTTACCCGATTTCCCCCGCCCCAGGCGGCTCAACGTTACGGAGCCTTGCTTCCCTGCTGGCCCCGGTAACGCACTGGTTCAAAGAGCTTATTCGCGTACGGCGCCACCGGCGCCAGGCCCGACTATTGGCCGGTCTCGATCGTCGCATGCTGGCGGATATCGGCATCACCCGCTCCGACGTGCGCGATGCCTTCTCGGAGCCATTTTGGGACGACCCGACCGCGCTTCTGCGCGAGCGCGCACTCGAGCGCCGACTCGACCATGTGGTCCGCCGCGCCGAGTTCGATATCGGCGCCCGTCGCCGCAGATAAGCAAACGGCCGGTCCCTCTCATCGGCCGCTCGATCCGACACCCGCGATCATCCCCTCTCGCGGCCGGATCCGCGCCCGCCGGCCCCTCCGGCGGGCGCTTAATTTTTACGAAAATATTCGAAGTTCGCCCGGCACCCGTGCATCTGCACAAGCGATGCTGAGTGCGTTACCATGCGTGTGGGCGGGGCTTAACCGACTCTCGATTTCGAGCGGGCGCGCATGCGAATTCCGATCAGGCTGTCGAGCGCGCTCGCGCTGGCTCTTTTGGTCTTGTGCGGTCAAGCGCATGGCCAGAGCGGATTCGATCGACGCGGCGGCGACTATCTCCATTTCGAGGTCCGGAACGGCGACCCGGCGGTTTGCGCGACGCGCTGTGAACGCGACGCGCGCTGTCATGCCTGGAGCTTCTCTTATCCGCGCACCGAAAATGTGGCCGCGGTCTGTTGGCTGAAGAGCAAGGTACCGCCGCGCGCGGAGGATAAATGCTGTGTGTCGGGCGTGCGTGGCGCCGGCGTGATCGAACCCCGCAAGGGGCCGATCGAGTTCGCCATCGATCGCTTCGGCGGCGACTACCGCAATCTGGAGGTTGCCGCCGACGCGAGCGGGGAGGCTTGCAAGGCGGCTTGCGAGGCAGACAACAAGTGCCGCGCCTGGACTTATGTGCGGCCAGGCTATGCCGGGCCCGCGGCGCGATGTTATCTCAAGGATAAGATCACACGGCCGCGGCACAAGCCGTGCTGTATCTCGGGTGTTGTCCGATAGTCGCTAATGCACCGCGGTGAAAAACCGTGACAGCCGCAAACCGGACGGCCAGTCCTTAATCGGCCGGTTTCGTACACCGAGATCCCATGAGCCGACCACCGCCTCTACGCGACCGACCAGATCCTCGACCGGCAGCAGCCCCACGCCGCCCGCTCGTATCTGCACGCGGCTATCGGCCGAATTGTCACGATTGTCGCGACGATATCCGACATGTTGTCGTATTCTCCGTGGGCGACCACTTTGTAGATCGGGTGCTCGTGCCCGCCAGGCAATGTTTCGACAAAGCGTGCGGCCGACACTACGCCGCCATCTTCGGTTTCCATTTCGCCGGACCCGGCCGGGCGAATACCGACTGGTGTGCCATTGATCCAGACTCGTCCATCGCGCAGGCCGATACGGTCGCCGGGGAGGCCGATCACGCGCTTGACCTAAACCTGCGAGCGGTCGCCTGGCCATCGGAACACAACCACGTCACCGCGCTTTGGCAGCGTGGCGAGAACACGCGGGGAATTCGGCAATACAAGAAAGGATGGCAACGAAGCCACGCTGTAACCATAAGGGAATTTCGTTGCCACGAGTTCGTCGCCGATGAGCAGCGTCGGCTCCATCGAGCCGGACGGCACGTAGAACGGCTCAGCGATTGCGGTCTTTGCCGCGAATACGATCAACACGATAACGGCTATGTCGACGATATTCTTGATCCAATACCGGACCGGCGAGTCTTCCTTCATAAGACCTAACTCCGATGACTAAGCTGTGCCGCCCACGGTGATCTTGTCCATGCGCAGAGTTGGCTGGCCGACGCCGACCGGCACGCCCTGTCCATTCTTGCCGCAGGTGCCAATGCCGGGATCGAGTGCGAAATCATTACCGACCATCGAAATGCGGTGAAGGTCAGTCGGCCCGTTGCCGATCAGCATCGCGCCCTTGAGCGGAGCGCCAAGCTTGCCGTTCTCAATCCTGTAGGCCTCGGTGCATTGGAAGACGTACTTGCCTGAGGTGATATCAACCTGCCCCCCGCCGAAACTGACGGCGTACAGGCCGTTCTTGACCGAAGCGATGATCTCTTTCGGATCATGCGTACCCGCCAGCATGTATGTGTTTGTCATGCGGGGCATGGGGACGTGCGCGTGGCTCTCTCGGCGTCCATTGCCGGTCGGTTTCATGGCCATCAAGCGTGCGTTCTGCCGGTCCTGCATGTAGCCGACAAGAATCCCGTCCTCAATCAAGACGGTCCGGTTGGTCGGAGTGCCCTCGTCGTCGACGGAGAGTGAGCCGCGGCGCGCCTGAATGGTACCGTCATCGACAACAGTGACCCCTTTGGCCGCAACTTTCTGGCCCATCAGTCCGGCAAATGCCGAAGTTTTCTTGCGATTGAAGTCGCCTTCGAGGCCGTGGCCGACTGCCTCGTGCAGCATTACGCCCGGCCAACCTGAGCCAAGCACGACATCCATTTCCCCGGCAGGGGCGGGCACCGACTCAAGGTTCACCAGCGCCTGCCGCACCGCTTCATCGACCGCGCCTTGCCAGGCTTGTGGTGCGATGAAGCGCTCAAAGCCTTCACGTC
>Ga0187778_10002665_pt1 | contig 12131 bp, 10 predicted proteins | sample 1015_Q2_SP5_20_M_FD_132418 | JGI IMG/M metagenome (GOLD analysis project Ga0187778, IMG submission 132418) | Tropical peat soil microbial communities from peatlands in Department of Meta, Colombia - 1015_Q2_SP5_20_MG | ecosystem: Environmental > Terrestrial > Soil > Wetlands > Peat | place... | reverse complement strand
GCATCGCATCCAGTACATGCGTCAGCGGGATCAACCCGGCGACAGAACGCAGTGGTCCTGGAAGGCTCGCGACTGGGAACAATGTTCCCGTCAACAGCCATGCTCCCGAGCCTAAGGTCCAAACCACCACGGACCCTTTTTGCATTGTCACCTGCAGCGCTGCCGCTATCATGCCGATGGCTGCCGCGATCACCAGAGACAAGCAAAAAATCAGCAGTGCGGCTATAAGGTTTGGTTTCGGTAGAGTTCCGTTGAACAACAGCAGCCCCGCCCCCAAGTAGAGCAGCAACTGCGCGACGTTCCGCGAAAATGCTGATATCGCACTGAGGAGCAGTAACACTGGCGGAGGAGTTGAAGTTGTCATGAGCACTTCAAAGGTTCCGTTCTGCTGAGCCTCTTGCACGCTTTGCAGCAAGGCGTGAATTCCCATCAGCAGGAAGGTGTAAAAGCCAGTACCCACGACTAGGTACGAAAAATAATCGAGACCAGCCGGGCGAAAGCTGGGACCAATTGCCTTGGCCAGATAGTAGAAGGCAGCCAACTCCAGCATTGCTCCGCCAGCGGTCACTATGAAGGCTACGCGATAGCGAATCGAACTAAGAAGATCACGCCGAAAAATTGCGACCGTTTTATCCGCCAAACCAGACACCATCATCGGCAGCTCTCGACCAGAAGATCTACGTCGCTTGTGGCGGCTTCGCCCGTTCCCTCGAAATAGAGCTGTCGAACGCCTTCTGCGTTGAACCCAGTGATCCGCTCATGGATCTTCAGTTCGCCACCCTGTAAAACGGCAGCCGAATTAGCCACTGCTACAACTTCCTCGAAATTATGACTGGCAATCACCACCGTGGTTCCTTGTGCGGATAATTCGCGAACCAGCTTCCAGACTTCTCTTGCGCTGGCAACGTCAAGGCTGCGGGTCGGCTCGTCCAGCAGAATCATGGCAGGTTGTTTCATCAGCGCCCGCGCTATCGCTAATTTTTGATACATCCCGGCGGAAAACTTCATGGCTAGAGTATTGGATTCCTCCAGCAGCCCCGTACGAGCCAAGGTCATCTCAATTCGATGAGGGCGAGCATTGGAACGCACATTGTCCAACGCCGAAAAAAAATCGAGGTTTTCCCGCGCGGTTAGACGAGGAAAGAATGACCGCTCACCAGCCACTGCGAAACCAACGCAGGCTCGCACCCGTTGCGCGTCCTTGCGAGTATCGGCACGCTGCACGGTGATACTTCCCTGGTCCGGCAACAGCATGGTCGAGATCAGTCTGAGAAATGTGGTTTTGCCGCTGCCATTCGGACCGAGGAGAGCCAGCACCGAACCCGCGGGCACGCGAAGTGACACGTCTCGCAACGCAACTGTCGGCTCCGTGCTTTCCTTTCCCACCCAGTTAAAAAGTGCCGGGCGGGACCTGAAAACCTTACTGACAGACTGGAAGACGATTGCATCCATTAGGTTGGGCAGTGTCGAGATGTGTAACGTCCCGTTTGATCTTGCCCGTTACGCGCCAATTTCGTCTGTCATTATAGGTCGAGTCAGGGGGAGCTACCCGCTGACTGGTTTTGTTCATCGCTTCGGATGATGCCAACAGCTGATTCGCGACCTGTTCTCAACTGTCCAGTCGAACCGGGGATGCTAGGCATTTCCCCCGAATTTGAGTTGCTGCTCGACTCCTGCGCTCGGCGATTCAAAGTTGGCGAAAGCTTGGTTGCTCGACCTTATCAATGGAAACAGCTCATCAACTTCGCGCAACAGCACGGTCTTATTCCACAGCTGTACTCCTTTCTGGTGCGGTATCGGGAACAAGTGCCCTTGCAGGATCTTGCCGTACTGCGCTCGAAGTACGAAGAAAATGTGCGAAAGGCTCTGTGGTTCAGCGCTGAGCTGGTGCGTATTCTGGGCCATCTTGAAGACCATGGAATCAAAGCCATGCCGTACAAGGGGCCGGCGCTGGCTCAGATGCTCTATGGTGATGTTACGAGGCGTCAATTCGGCGACCTCGACATTCTCGTTTTCCCCAAGGACGTCAGGGCAGCCAAAGATGCTCTTGTTGCTTTGGGGTACATGCTCGATGTCCGGCTGAAGGCGCGCGAAGAACGAGCGTATCTCTCCACGGGATACGAATTCCCATTCACCAGCGCAAATGGTCCGCATCTGGTGGAACTGCAATGGCGAATTGTGCCGCGCTTTTACTCAGTTGATTTCGACGTAGCCGACCTATTCAAGAGAGCCGAGCAGGTGAGCCTGGGTGGGCGTGTATTCTCGACGCTCTGCCTCGATGACCTGCTACTCGTGCTATGTGTTCACGCCACGAAGCACGTCTGGGTCCAACTTTCCTGGCTGCGCGATATCGCCGAGCTCGCTGAATCGCCACGGATCGATTGGGATTTCGTTTGGAAACGGGCGTCTACCTTAGGCATTCAGCGTATTGTCGCTTTGAACTTCCTGCTGGCACATGATTTGTTCGGGTCAGCTTTGCCAAATCCAATCCAGGAATGGCTGGAACGGGATCACTCATGCCAGATTCTGAAGGTCCAGCTTTTGCGAATCATCACCCTCAGCTTGCCTTACGACACTGAATCGCTCGCCTACTTTCGGCTCATGGTCAGACTACGAGGACGCATCTCGGATAAAGCTCGGTTTTTGTGGCGGCTGATCTGCACGCCGGGGATTGGAGAATGGTCGGCCGTGCCTCTTCCAGCCAGGCTTTCTGCTCTGTATTACATTTTCCGCTTAGGGCGACTGGCAATGAAGGTTATTGATCAGTATGCCGAAGCAACTCACAGCGATGCGCATGAAAGCAGCGCGCCCTTAGTTAGCTGCGAATAACAAACGCTTTCAGCAAAAAGATTCAGAACCATGCCGCTGTGGTTGCTATCCACGCGGTGTACTACAACTACGCGCGCATCCACAAAAGCTTGAGAATCGCGCCGAGCATGGCCGCTGGTCTGAGCGATCATGTTTGGTCGCTGGAAGAAATCATAACGATGGCGGATGGCTACATGCCGAAACCAGCAAAGCGTGGCCCGTACAAAAAATCAGCGGCGTAGAATAGAGGGCAGTATGGCCTATCTGGTCTTGTGGCTGATTCTGGTCAGCGGTAAAGTGGCCTTCATGTACGGAGTGTGGAGACTTGCAAAATCCCAAGGCAGATCACCTTGGCTTCCGCTTATGCTAAGCATACTCTGCGCCAGCATCGTGTTTTTTGCCCTCTTGTTCAAAGGACGGGCCGAACGGCTCTACGAGTCCAGTCTAAATTCAAACTGATACACTACCCGGACAGTTGACGAGATGCTTCCACTTTCAGTAAGGTTTAAGCGAGTAGTAGTGTGCGCGTCGCGGAGGTTTTATGTTTGAAGGCCTATTTCAACCGATGCACCTTCTGGTGATTTTTTTCATCGCCTTGCTGATCTTTGGTCCCAAGAAGTTACCAGAACTTGGTAAAGGAATCGGCGACGGAATTCGCGCGTTGAAAGAAGGCATGAAGGACCATTCCGACCAGCCTAAGTCTGCGACAACTGAAAACAAGAACACCGAAGTGAAGAGCTAGCCTCCGACGGCATTTTTTTCAGGCCGGTCAGGCTTCTCTTAAATACTGTTCCTCTGTTTTACCCTCGAGAAAATCGTTCCCGCTTGTCTGGCAACCGGCGTATCCGGTAAGTTGATGTTTTTTGCTGAGCATCTGACTTCCTGCAGTCCGAAATCAGAAAAACACTTTGGGAGAACTCTCATGCGTAATGTTTGTGTGTTGGTTATGCTGCCAGTGTTTGCCGTCTCATTCCTTTTCGCCGATCAGGTTGTGCTGAAGAATGGCGATCGCCTGACCGGAACAATCACCAAGTCCGACCAGAAGAGTCTTATGGTGAAGACCGATTATGCAGACGAGATCACGATTAAGTGGACGGCGATCCAAGAAATCACTTCCACGCAGCCGCTGCATGTGGCAACCCAGGGCGGCAAAACTGTGGCGGGTCCCGTTACGACGTCCGACGGCACTTTCGTGGTTGCCACTCAGACTGGGAGTGTCAGCGTTCAAAGAGATGAGGTCACTGCGTTACGCAACGATGCAGAGCAGGCCGAGTACGAAAAACGATTGCACCCCCCGCTGTGGCAGGGGTGGGCAGGTGGCGCCACGCTTGGATTCGGCTTGACTGGCGGCAACAGCGAAACCAAGAACTTGTCGCTGGCCTTCACGGGCGACCGCAAAACCTCTCATGATGAAATCACCATGTATGAGAACACGGTGTATGCGACCAATGATGCCCCTACCGCTGTGCCCCATGTCACTGCGAATACCGATCAAGGCGGAGCTCGTTACAGCCGCAACATCACCAAGCTCCTGTTCGGCTATGGAAGCGCAGACTTCCAGACCGATGCATTACAAGAATTGAATCTGCGCTCGATATTCGGCGGCGGCCTTGGGATACACGCAATCAATACCAGTCACACTACTTTTGATCTCCTGGGCGGTCTCAACTTCACGCATGAGAGTTATGGGATGGTGCCTGCGACTGCAACCGTTCCGGCGCAAGCTCCCATCACCCGAAGCTTTGCAGCCGCCAGCTTGGGGGAAGAGTTCATGCATAAGTTGGGACTTTCAACCGTTTTGACTGAAAAGGGCTACTTCTTCCCCGATCTGACTCAGAGCGGCGGTCAATACCGCGCAACCTTTAATTTTGGAACTGTCACGAAGCTGAGTAAATGGTTCGGCTGGCAGAACGCGTTTAGTGATATCTATGTGACGAATCCACCGCTAGGAACGAGGAAAAACGACGTCTTATTGACGACTGGGCTTAATGTGACGTTTACGCACTGAGGACTTGGCGCGGTTCGCTCATTGGTTCGCCAGGTGCCTTATTCCAGAGTTACCGATTTCACCAGGTTTCGTGGGCGATCCACATCGAGACCTTTCTCTACCGCCATGTAATAGGCGAACAGTTGCAAGGGCACGATCTCCAGGATCGGGGACAGCAACTCCGATGCGTGCGGCACAAAAATCGTGTCATCGGCCAATCTGTGGACTTGCTCATCTCCTTCTGTAGCGATCGCGATAACGCGTCCTGACTGCTGTTTGAAGCTCTTGATGTTCGCAATATTTTTTTCGTACCTCCGGACCGCAGCTTGATCATTGCGATCGCAGGTGGCAATAATCACGACTGGCAGGCTTTCATCGATGAGTGCGTTCGGGCCGTGTTTGGTTTCGCCGGTAGGGTACCCTTCTGCATGAACGTAGGAAACTTCTTTCAGCTTCAGAGCGCCGTCCATCGCAATCGGATAATGGATGGCGCGTCCAAGAAAGAGAAAATCCTGCGCCCGATGATATTTCTCCGCCAGCTGCGCGCAGGCCGGGGCTGACTGCAACACAATTTCGGTTTGCTTAGGCAGCTCCAGTAACCGGCTCACGTGCTGCCGAACCTGCTCCTTGGTGAGGCTGCCCCGAACCTGTCCCAGATACACCGCAAACAGGTAAAGCACGGCAAGCTGCGCGGTGAACGCTTTGGTCGAGGCGATACTGATCTCCTGCCCCGCGTAGGTGTAGAGCACGCCATCGGCCTCACGCGCAATGGTGGAATCAATTACGTTCGATATGGCGATGGTGCGCGATCCTTTTGCCTTGGCCTCGCGCTGGGCGGCGGTAGTGTCGGCGGTTTCACCCGATTGGGTGATCACGATGGTCAACTCGCCTTTGCGAATTAGCGGATTGCGGTATTCAAATTCGCTGGCGTAATCCACCTCAACCGGAACATTGACGAGTTCCTGAATCATGTACTGTCCAGCCATGCCAGCGTGGCGGCTAGTTCCGGAGGCAACAATATTGATGCGCCGCAAAGCGCACAGCTCATCATCGTGAATGCGGATGTCATCGAGCCGCACTTGCCCGCGTTCGAGCGAAACTCGTGGATTAATAGTGTCGCGCAGCCCTTGTGGCTGCTCGAAAATCTCCTTCAGCATGTAATGGGGAAATCCGCCTTTGTCGACCATCCTCGCTCCTCAGGCTCTTGCCGTTGCCTGCGCCACAGCGCCGCCCACAATTGTGGTTCTGACCTCGCCGTCGGGGCTCAGCACCGCAATATCGGCCCGGCAGCGGGCTTCTATCCTGCCACTATCCGTCTGGCCCGTCACTCGCGCGGGATTCAATGAAACGGCGCGCAACCCCTGTTGCAAATCCCAGTGAGCAAACCGCATTGCGTTGCGCAGCGCGCGATCCATGGTCAAAACACTTCCCGCCAATCTGCCATTGGCGGTGCACCGGCCATTTTTCACTTCCACCTCTAGAGTGCCGAGGCGATAGCGGCCGTCAGGCATGCCGGTCGCGGCAATGGCATCGGTAATGAGCACTGCTAATTCCGGACCTTTGCTTTTCAAAAACAGCTCGACAATTGCAGGATCCAGATGAATGCCGTCCGCGATGATGTCCGCAGAAGCGCGAGTGTCGGTCAGCATCTCCCCAACGATTCCCGGCTCGCGGTGGTCGAGCGGGCGCATGGCATTAAATCCGTGCGTAAAATGGCGTGCTCCCGCGGCCACAGCGGAACGCGCTGTCTGCAGATTTGCGTCACTGTGGCCCAGGCTAACGCAAACGCCTCGCCGCGCTGCCTCCGCAATTACCTCCGCAGCTCCGTCCAGTTCCGGAGCAATGGTCATGACGCGAATGTGACCACGCGCTGCCTGCCAGAATTGCTCGAACCGATCCAGGCTGGGAGCCAGCAAATACGCGGGCGGATGAACGCCCCGGCGAACGTGGCTGATAAATGGTCCTTCGAGATGAATGCCGATTGGGCGCGCTCGTCCGCCGTCTTCACGTGCAGCATTTTCAATGTGCGTGGCCAGACGGTCGAGCGCGGACAAGGTGCGCTCAATGGGAGCCGTGACCGTGGTCGGGCAGTAGCTGGTAACCCCGTGAGTGACGAGAAACCGCTCCAATGTCGCCAAGCCTGCCGCGTCCGCACTCATCACATCGTGGCCTGCGCTTCCATGTATATGGATGTCAACCAAGCCCGGCCCCAGAATGGCGTCTCCAAAATCCACGATCTGAGCCCCGGGCGGAATCCCTAGAGCACTCTGAGAAGAGACTTCGACGATGTGCTCGTTTTCGAGCAGGATCAGCGGCCGGTCAATACACTCCAGCGGTGTGTAAAGACGAGCTGCGGTTAGAGCAATCATTGAAACGATTATCTTAAAGGATTTCGGCTATTGATGATGACTCAAAGGACGCTCGACGCAGATTATTGTATCTTGATGCGGACAGAGTTCAGCGGCAGAGCTTCAGTCTGCCGCAGCCGTAACCGCTGCCTGTGCCCCAGCCTTTAAATCAGCAGCCAGAAGACGATGAAACAGGTGTTCGCCTGCTTCGCGACGTACGGACAGCCTTCCAGCCCCGTAGGCCCGTGACTTCAGCCCGCGCTGCACCGCCTCACAGATTCCCAAATCTTCATCCTGCACGCGCGCACCCACCGCAACGCTTTGCTCGTTGTAGCTACGCTTGGCTTCGCTGACATCGGCAAAATAGAAATCGAAGATGACCCGGCAGTGATCAACGTCAATCGGCAAGACCAGGTTCGTATCCATGTAACCTTCGTAGCAGTTGATCATCAAGTTCGGGTACTGCCAGAAATACCAGGCGCGATCGCCTTTGCGAGTGGCTCCAGTTGCCTTGTCCTCATCCGAGGTCACCATCGGGCTTGATTGCAAGCAATAGCGGCCCTCATTCTCAATCGTGTACTCCTTGTAATCGAGCACCGAGTTCAGGCCTTTGTGCAGATGAGGAACGTGGTATCCGCCATCGAGGTAGTTATCCACAAACACTTTCCAGTTGCAGGCAATGTCATAAGTTCGCGTCGCGAAGTAATGCAGCTTGCTCACCTGCAACGGGGCAACCCGCTTAACCAGCCCGCCCAAAAAAGAGTACAGAGAGACAGAATGCGGATCCAGATTGACGAAGACAAACTTTTCCCAGATCTCTGCTTTCACAGGAACCAAGCCGTTCTGCTGGCGGTCAAAATTCTTCACCCCATCGAACTCCGGCATGCCTTTGAGCGAGCCATCCAGGCCGTAGTTCCAACCGTGATAAGGACAGCGCAGGAGGGATGCCTGCCCGCAGGGTTCGGTCACAACCGCCGCCGCGTGGTGTCGGCAAACGTTGTAAAAACCGCGCAGCACGCCATCATTGCCTCGCACCGCTACAATCGGCTCGCCGGCGACATTGGCACTGACGTACTGCCCCGGTTTTTCTACCTGCTCGATCCGGCCAACCATTTGCCAGGTCTTGCTAAAAACAGTTTGGGTCTCGAGTTCGGCGATCCGTGGATCAATGTACCAGGATGCCGGAATCGTCGAGGCTTCTGAGAGCTGCGCCTTATCGTCGTAGCTCACAAGAATGTCTTTTAGTCGTTGCATTCGGGTTCCCAAGAGCGTGACATTTCATGCTTCGTCGCCCGAACGATCTTACCATCTGCGCTTCTCCCCTTGAGTGGGTTCGAAGACATACAAGGACCATGACGAAGTCCTGGGAAGCTCTACGGGTGCTCGTAAGTGGGACTAGCTGGTGCGGGTGGTGTGTAATCGCGTCCGTACAGATTCTTATGTTCCTGCGGCACGTGGGCAGCGGGCAGTCGCAATAGTCCCAGGGTTGAAGTGGTGTCAGAGATTGTGACTTCTCTTGCCATAGCGCTCAAGGTTTCGGGTAGTGCGCCTTCGTACCACACGTGCAGTATGTAGTGCCCCGGGGCAACGTTGGGAATCAGCACTTGTCCGCGTCGGTCTGAGATCCCGTAATAAGGCGTATTGAGAGCGATCACCACCGCGCTCATTTCCGCGTGAATGTTGCAAAAGATGTAGGAAATGCCTGGCTTGTCAAACAGCACATCGCGCGTGCTGCCCGCCTCATAAAGGCCCAGGTCAAAGCGCTTGCCCTCAAACAGTGAAAAAACGTTGTGAAAGAACGGGTCACGATTGGGGAATTGCACCAGAGCGCCGACACGGACCACCAATACATGCGGTGCAAAACTTTTGTTTTTCTGCACCAGACGCGAGCGAGTGGACGGATCGGATATTGGAGTAGCCAGAAGCACAGTGCCCTCCGTCGGTGTTAGCCATAACACCACGTTGCCGGAATCCCGTGACTTGACTTTACTCCCGTGCATAACCGCAACTGCCGCGGTAAGAGTTTTCTGCTGCGCACTGACCAGCGCGGAACACAGTACGAAGACGGCCAGCGAAGCATGATGTAAGCTGTACAAGTTTTTCATCAGAACAGCACTCCCATCATCGCATTCACCTGTTGAGCTGAGTTGTTGACGCCGTACAGCTGGAACGATTGCAGATGCCGGTATTCGGTCGAGAACAGCAGGTTGGAGCGCGGCCGGTAAACAAAGTTCACAAGCTCGCTCAGGTTCTTTACTAATAGAGGCTCCGGGTAAGCGCTGCTGGCCGCGGCGGCCTGCAGTTCGGAACTCGTTGGATTGTCTAATCCAAAGCCAGTGTTGAATTCCAGTTTGCTGCTGGCTCGGAATTTCAGCTGCGACCATCCGCCTCGCGAGTCGAGTCCCCGCACCGGTGTGGCAGCGATCCCCGGCTGACCAGGAAATACCACGCTTTGGCCGATCCCGCCGCCAATCCCCGCTACCGCACGTCCGCGATAAAATTCGCCCGAGAGTCCAAGCTTTGCCGTGAAGGGGATCTCCCAATCAGCGGTTCCCGCCCACCCATCCACGTTGTGATTGAAGCCCCAGTTTTGACGGCCGTAATAGCCCGCGCCTCCCAAAATGAGAGGCCGGCCGAAAAATGGCACGGTCCACGCGGTGCGAACTGCGTAGGCTGGCTGGCCGGAAGCTTCTCCTGGTCCCGGCATTCGAAAGTAAGGATTAGATGGGAATTCACCCGTCACATTATCGAGAATGCCTGCTTGAACTGTAATGTTCTGGGCGTCCGACAGATCAAACCGGTGCTCGACACGTACTTGGGGAGTCCATGCCCACAAATTACCGGCATAGTTGAAGGCCGGAATCGCCAGCGATGCAAATGACGTCGGTGAAAGCGGTGAAATGAAAAGATCATCTTGCCCTACAACGAGTGACGTATTCGACCAATCCATGCGCACACTGGCAATGCGCAGGCGAAAAATTCCAGCGTTCACCCCATTCCAGGTGTTGGGAAATCCGCCAGCGAAATCGGCTTGCAGGTTTGCCGAGGTCTTGGCGCCAGCAAGGGTCGGTCCAAAAGCCTCCAACCCAATTTCGGATTGCCGTAAGGTCGCGCCAAAGTTGCCGTTGCCCTGATTGGGTCCGACTACGAAACTGGGAATATCCTGATTATCGGTCGTTCCGCGGTTGCTAAACAGATTCATCAGGACTATGCCGGACAACCGCACTCGATATCTCGACGCACTCTCCACCTTCGTCTGATATTGGTCCTCGAGCTTACTGTTCAGCAGTTGGGTGGTTTCCTCCAGGTTTGTAATTCGCTGCTCCAGCGGAGCCGCTTGTTCACCTTGCGATGCGGTTTGGGCGGCTGCATACGGTTGCGGACCAGGCCCAACGCTGTAAGGATCTGCCGGGGCTCTGGTTGCGTCAGGCTGACCACGCAAAGTTTGGAGCTCACGCCTTAGTTCCGCTGTTTCGGCCCGGTACTGTGCCGCTTCCGAGCGCATTTCTGCCACCGCAGCCCGAAGTTCGCTGACCTGCTGCTGGAGTTCCTGCACCGCAGCAGTCACAGCTTCATCCGAAGACGTTAGGGTTGCTGAACCTGATGTCTGAGCACTGCCAGCGACAGCCGCCAGCAAGAGCATTCCGCTGATCATGGCGGCTTCCCCAATACTTACGGGAATTACTTTCCTCCGCTTCACAAGCGCCTCCCTTAAGAACCCGAATGATTAAGATTCTTTTGCTGACCTGAGACGGCACGAAACCGCATTGACACAGCGGGCACCAGGAAATTCCTGCCAGAGCACCAAACCCTTACTGCATCGGCGTGCTCTTAGTTGGCGACAGGGGCGGCATCTCCAGTCTTGCTTCCCGGCTGCTAGCTTGATTGGAGGCTGAGGCGAGTGGAAGGGTGACCCGGAAAACCGTTCCCACTTGCGACGTATTCTCCACCACGATGTCGCCTCCATGATCCTGAACAATTTTCTGCACTACCGTGAGCCCCAGGCCTGTACCGTTCTCCTTGCCTACGCTGACGAACGGTTCGAACAGATTACCCTTAATTGACTCCGGAATGCCGCGGCCGTTATCCGACACGCGGATTTGAACTCCACCACTGACCTGGGTAAGCTCGATACTGATCCGTCCATTGTCAGCAGGAATCGCCTCACATGCATTTAACAGGAGATTGTAAAGAGCGCGTTCGAGTTTCTTCGTATCAAACCAGCCGCTACAATCGCCTTCCTCGCGAATGGTGATCCATGCGGGGTGAAACCGCGGATGGGTGCGGATGGTCTGCACCACCCGTTCCACGGACTCCTTAACATTTCCATACGTGAGGCGCAGCGCTTCCCGCGTGCGTGAGAATTCGAGCAGAGAGTCAATCAGTTCCGTCATCTGGTTTACGGCTATCCGAACTTCCTGATAAAGTTCCTCGCGCTGGTCAGGGGACAGGCGGCTTTCCAGCAGAAACTCGGCATTCGCAACCACGGCTGCCAGTGAATGCCGCAGGTCATGGGAGATCGAGCTTGCCATCCTGCCAATGGTGGCAAGGCGTTCCGCTTCCAGCAATTGCTGCTGCGTCTTCAGCAGGCTGGCACGCATGCGGTTGAATGCGCCGGTAACCTCTGCCACCTCATCGCCACCCCGAGGATCCAGGGCGTAATGGTAGTCGCCCTTTTCCAAGGCACGCACGCCGGCCACCAGATTTCCCAGCGGCCGCGTAAACGTATGGGAGATGAAAAACACAAGAGCACTTCCGCCCGCCACCGCCGCCAGCCCCAAAGCCAGCAGCAAACGATTCAGGTTATCGAGAAACGCGGTCGCTTGATCATAGGACTTCAACACGCTCAACCGGACGGAGGGGTTCTTGCCGGGAGCCAGCTCGATCGACGTCCCTAGGAAACGTTCGTCTCCCAGTTGTACTTCCTCCGGATCGATAAGGGAACCGGAGCGGACCAACCGATGCTGCGCCAACTCAACCTCTTGTGC
>Ga0187778_10002664_pt1 | contig 12132 bp, 9 predicted proteins | sample 1015_Q2_SP5_20_M_FD_132418 | JGI IMG/M metagenome (GOLD analysis project Ga0187778, IMG submission 132418) | Tropical peat soil microbial communities from peatlands in Department of Meta, Colombia - 1015_Q2_SP5_20_MG | ecosystem: Environmental > Terrestrial > Soil > Wetlands > Peat | place... | reverse complement strand
TGGGGGATTTTGCCGATATGTGCCACTATCATCAGACTTCTCCGGAATCCCCTTTCACCCGCAAGCGCGTCTGCAGCCGGGCCACCTCGGACGGCCGCATCACTTTGACCGAGCGACGGCTGATTGTCACCCGAGAGGGAAAGCAGGAAGAATCACTCCTGGCTTCCGATCAGGATTGGCAAGCCGCCCTGAAGAAGTATTTTCAAATCGTGCTTTAAGGGTCGCTCCGAGGACCGCCAGGACACCGACCCGCACCCGGTCGGACCGCAGGTGTACACGTTGGTAATCGATCCCTAGCTCCTAGCCAGGGCTTCGACCTCATCTCCGGGGTAGAATCGGAAAGTCGCGGCTATTTCATCCCTCTGAGCCGCACGCTCAGGCGGGATTTGTAACGAGCCGCCGTGTTTGGGTGGATTACGGCTTTTTGTGCTGCTTTATCCAACGCGGAAAACGTCGCCCCGAGGAGCTGCTCAGCTGCCGCCTTATCCCCTTTCGCCAGTGACTCCCGCATCTGTCGGAGAGCCGTGCGCAGGCGGGAGGTATTGGCGCGGTTACGGTGAGTACGCTTTTCAGTTTGACGGGCGCGCTTCAGCGCAGAAAAGTGATTTGCCATGGGTACGAGTTTACCTTTGTTGTCGGATTTCTCTTGCGAGAACCTGGTAGGCTTTTATTGTACGGAACTGACTCGAAGCCGGTCAAATTCTCGATAAACCGGGAGTACCACCGACGTGCTTGGAACTCGCTTAGGACGCGAGTTGAGGAGCGACGCTGGCTGTCCCGGCCGGCATTTACCCCAGCCAACACGCGGCCTGTCGCCAAGGCCGCGGGACCGCAAAGTACAAGATGTCGGCATGGCTTGGGCACGCGGCTGTTCGATGGCCGGCAGCGCACCGAGCAGGCACCTGTGATTGTCCGCCCATTGACTCACCGGTATGGCGGGGGTACTCTATTTTTAATGGTAGTAGCCTGCACTTTGGGTGCGAGCATTCCGTCGGATTCCACCTCCAAAGAGAATCAGCGTCTCGTAACTGCCCTTGGTATGATCCGCCGCGGGGAACGAACGCATCGAGATATCGGCAGCGAGCGGTTGTCGACCGTCCAGCTCGGCCCCGGGATGGGTCACGATAGCTTTCGAGTCGGCTCAGGATACGCGACTCACTCCAGAGGTGATATCAAGACTGAATGAAGAAAAGTATCGAGATCAGTGACCACATCGAAACCCTGTTTGGGACTAGGGATGAGAACCTGCACGTGCTCGAAGAAGGTCTCAATATCAATATTGACCTGCGGTCCGATTCCATTGAACTGGAGGGCGCGCCGCGCGACGTGGCCCGCGCCGAGCAAGTCTTCGCAGATTACGATTACCTGCAGCGTGCGGGACGGAGTTTCAATAACGGCGATTTGAACAGCATGCTCCGCGTGCTCATGGCGGATCCTAAGGCCACGCTGCGTGGCCTGGCAGAAGCCGGCCGCCAGCGCTCCTTCGGGCGACGCACGGTGCAGCCCAAAAGCCTGAACCAGCAGCGCTATCTCGATGCTATTGAGCAGCACGACATGGTGTTCGGCATCGGGCCTGCGGGCACCGGCAAGACCTACCTCGCCGTCGCCATGGCGATTTCGGCCCTGCTGGCGAAACGAGTGAACCGAATCATTTTGGCTCGGCCGGCGGTAGAGGCGGGGGAGCGACTCGGATTCTTGCCGGGTACGCTCCAGGACAAAATCGATCCCTATCTGCGCCCGCTCTATGACGCCCTCTACGACATGCTGGATCCCGAGAAAGTGGATCGTTATCTCGAGAAAAATGTCATCGAGATCGCGCCCATCGCGTTCATGCGCGGCCGTACTTTGAACGACTCGTTCGTCATCTTGGATGAGGCGCAAAACACCACCTCCGAGCAGATGAAGATGTTTGTCACCCGCTTGGGCTTCAATTCGAAAGCCGTCATCACGGGTGACATCACCCAGATCGATTTGCCCAGCGCGCGGCGCAGCGGACTGCTCGAAGCCGGCGACGTGCTAAAACATGTGGAAGGTTTAAGCTTCGTATATTTTGACGAAGGCGATGTGGTACGGCATCATCTGGTACAGCGCATCATTCGCGCCTATGATGAGCACAAGGCGAGGATGGCGGAGCAGCAGCAGATGTCCTTGTTGGATGCCAAGAACGGGGCCAACGGCAAGCCTGGCCACAACGGCGTCCCTCAGGAGAACCGACCAGTGCCGTCCCAAGAACTCCAGAGCGAAGAATAGGACTTTTGGGTTGAGCAGGAGGGTCGCGAGACCCTCCTGTTTTGCTTTTGCAGCGGGGGCAACCTAACCGCCTCAAGGCCTATCCCCGGCGAAGGCTGGAGATGGCCGGCGCCGACAGACACAGTGATCATCTTTCACAAGCCGGTGGGGGGATTGAGCAAGGCGGCGTTGTCGCGATTTGTGTCCCGCGCGCAGCGCAGGGTCCGCCTTCACGGCCGTGTCAATATCTTGGTGACCACCAGTCGCGACCTGCGCTGGCTGAATCGCCAGTTTCGAGGCAAGGACGAGCCTACCGATGTGCTATCGTTTCCCCTCCAACAGGAATCCGCCACGCTCGCCGGGGATATCGCGATCTCCGCCGATATTGCCCGCCACAACGCGCGCCTGCTGGGCCATAGCCCTGCGGAGGAGATCAAGATTCTTGCTTTGCACGGCCTGCTCCACCTCGCCGGCTACGACCATGAACGAGATGAGGGAAGGATGGCGAGAGAGGAATGCCGCCTGCGAAAATGCTTACAATTACCCATGGCATTGCTGGAGCGCTCGGCCGACCCGCCCCGGGGGCGTCCTAGGGCAAAACCTTCGCCCAGTCGCGCCGCGCGCCTAAAAGCCCGCAGCCTACGAACCGTTCGATGAACCTGATCATTCTAGCCGCGCTCTTCGTGCTTTTCGCTTTGATGACCCTGGTCTCCTACGTAGGTCGTGTCTATTCCGAGATGGGCAAGTTTCTTTCCCGCGAATTCCAGGACAATATCGATGCCTTCGAACAGAAAGTGGAGCCCAGGTTAGGTTTCAGTCGAGATCGGGCCGCCCTCTCCATGTCGGTCTTGGGCCAGCTCACCACGGCGGCGGTTGCGATGCTGGTGGGCTTCACCGTATTTCGCGACCGCGCTTGGAGTATTTATGAAATTCTCCAGGCCACCTTGAGCTTGATCCTTATCGTGATCCTCTTCCATCGCTTCCTGCCGTTCCTGCTTTTTTCTCGCACCAAGGGCCTCTGGCTGATGCGGTGGACCTGGCTGTTGAGAATGCTCGTGTACCTCATCCTGCCCGTGACCCTGGTGCTGGGCTTCCTGCAGTCGGTGGCAACCCTGACCCGGGAACATTCTGACGTGGTGCCGGAAACACAGGCGGAAGCGGTGGACGCACTGATCGAGGCCGGTCAGGAGGAAGGCATTCTTGATGGAAGCAATCGCGAGATGATCCAGTCGGTCGTCAAATTTGGCGAGAAGACGGTGCGGGAGGCCATGAAGCCCCGCCCGGAGATTGTGGCCGTGCCCACGAGCACCACCATTGAGCAGTTTGTGGAACTCCTGCGCCACAAGCCATTTTCCCGCGTGCCGGTTTTCGAGGGGACGATCGACAACATCAAAGGAATCGTGTACGCGCAGGACATACTGCAGGTCCCCGACTCTGAGGCCCACACTCGCAGGGTGGACACCATCATGCGGAAAGACGTGCATTTTGTTCCCGAAAGCAAACTGGGCAGCGATCTTCTGCGCGAGATGCAAAAGAGCAACATTCGCATGGCGATTGTGGTCGATGAATATGGCGGCATCGCCGGCCTGGTAACCATCGAAGATCTGGTCGAGGAGATCGTCGGCGAGATTGGCGATGAACATGACAAGACCGATGTGGTACGCGAGAACGAGGGCTCCTATATCGTGCCGGGAAACATGGATGTGGATCGTCTCGCCGAGTTGTTTGGCATGCGACCCGAAGGCAAAGCCTCGGCCACGGTGGCCGGTCTGGTCAGCGAGCTGGCCGGCAGGATTCCGCAAAAGGGTGAGGTGGTCGAGGACGACGGGTTGCGTTTCGAGGTTTTGGAATCCACCAAGCGTCGGGTCGAGCGTATGCGCATTACCGCAGTCGAACCCCGACAGATGCGCTTGATATAGTTGGGGTAGCGCTCCAGGGCTGGGCCAACCGCGGGCGGAAGAAACACGACCCAGGCCGGGCTGCATATCCTACCATGGCCTTCCACTCAGGATTTGTCTCCATTCTCGGTCGACCCAATGCCGGAAAATCAACCCTGCTAAATGCCTTGGTGGGTCAGAAGCTGGCGATTGTCAGTCCGAAGCCTCAGACTACGCGCAATCGGATTCTGGGCATCCTCGAAATTCCACCCCTAAAGAGCCGACCTGCCGGCCAGGTGATCCTGATCGACACCCCGGGCGTGCACAAACCGGACAGCTCTCTCGGCCGCACGATGATGGCCGAGGTACGGCAGGCGCTGGCCGGCTGCCACCTGCTCTTGCTGATAGTAGACGTTACCCAGAAGTTCGGCCGCGAAGATCAGTTTGCCTTGAAGATGGCCCAACATTCCGGCACACCGGTTCTGCTTCTTTTGAACAAGATCGATCGGATACCCAGGAAGGATCGACTTCTGCCCATCATCGAGGACTACCGACAGCGACACGACTTTCGCGAAATTATTCCCCTCTCGGCGCTCCAAGGGGACGGATTCGATCGACTACTCGAGGCCATGCTGGCGAACTTGCCGGAGGGACCCCGCTACTTCCCCGAAGATCAAATCACCGATCAGCCGGTGCGCTTCATGGTGGCGGAAATCATTCGTCAGCAGGTCGTGCTGGCCACGAGCGAAGAGGTACCTTACGCCACCACGGTGGTGATTGAGGAGTTCGAGGAAGGCAAGAAGCTTACCCGTGTCGCGGCGACCATCCATTGTGAGCGCGAAGGGCAAAAGCGGATCCTAGTGGGCAGGCAGGGGCAGATGCTGAAGAAGATCGGCACGGCCGCGCGGGCCGAGATTGTACGACTGCTGGGCACCCGGGTTTATCTGGAGCTGTTCGTAAAAGTCAGCCCTGCGTGGCGCGAGTCGCGGGCTTTCCTCGAGGAATTGGACTGGCGGCGGCAGTTGGTCGATGGCCGACATTAGTTCTCGGGTAGGCCGGCTTCGCACCCAGCTACTCCTTCGCGGCAATTCCCAGGCTCCTCATCTTGCGATAGAGATGGCTGCGCTCCAGTCCTAGCACTTCCGCCGTGCGGCTCACGTTGCCGTAATTCTCATCCAGCTTTTTCAGAATGTAATCGCGTTCATAGGCGGCGCGGGCCTGATGCAAGGTCGAGAATTCAGTGCCCGCCGCCCGCCGTCCTCCGTCCCGTTGAATCAGCGGCGGGAGGTGCTTGCGCTCAATCCGGACGGCCGTGGGGTTCATGATGACAATCCTTTCCATCACGTTGCGCAACTCGCGCACATTGCCCGGCCAGGAATAACGCATGAGAATCTCAATCGCGTCGTCGCTGATTTCGCGCGAGCGTCGCCCATAGCTGGCGGTGAACTCCTTGAGGAAATGGCGCACCAGCAGCGGTATATCTTCTTTGCGCTCGCGCAGGGGAGGCACGGAGAATGGAATCACGTTCAAGCGGTAAAACAAGTCTTCCCGGAAGTTCCCTTTCGAGATTTCCTCGTCCAGATCCTTGTTGGTGGAGGCAATCACCCGGGCATCCACGGTGATGGCTTCATCGCTGCCCACCGGGACAAACCGCTGATCTTCCAAGGTCCGCAGCACCTTGGATTGAGTCTTCAGGCTCATGTCCCCGATCTCATCAAGGAACATGGTCCCCCCATGCGCTTTCTGGAACGTCCCTTCCTTGTCGGCCAGCGCACCGGGAAAGCAGCCCTTGCGGTGTCCGAAGAGCTCGCTTTCAATCAGATCCTCGGGAATTGCCGCGCAATTGACTTCGACAAACATCTCATCTTTACGCTGACTGTTGAGATGAATGGCGCGGGCCACCAATTCCTTGCCGGTGCCGGACTCTCCATAGATCAACACCCGTCCGTTGGTTGGGGCCATGATCTGGATTTGCTGGCGTAAGGCTTTCATGGGAACGCTCTCGCCAACAATGACACTCTTCGGAATCAGTTGCCTCTTGAGTTCGCGGTTCTCTTCCCGCAATCGCTTGGCCTCGATCGCATTCTTAATCACGATCAGGGTTTTCTCGATGGAGAGGGGTTTTTCGAGGAAGTCGTAGGCGCCCAGCTTGGTGGCCCGCACTGCGGTTTCAATCGTGCCGTGTCCGGAAATCATGATGACTTCGGAAGCAGCTTCCATGTCGCGAATTTTCTCGAGCGTTTCCAGGCCATCCATTCCGGGAAGCCACACGTCCAGCAGCACCACGTCGAAGCTGCCTTTCCGCAAGGTCTCCAAACAAGCTTCCCCGTTCTCCGCTCCGACGGTCTTATAGCCTTCCTCCTCGAGCACGTCCTTGAGGGAGTGCCGGATGCTGGCTTCATCATCCACAATGAGAATGCTATGCATGCTGATCCACGGCAGGGGCGGCGACCGCTTCGGAGGCCACGGGGAGCTCAATGATGAATTTGGCACCCACCGGTCGATTCTCCTCGACCCGAATCGAGCCATGGTGGTCCTCGATAATACGGCTGACGATGGCCAAACCCAGTCCGGTCCCGCGCTTTTTGGTAGAGAAGTAGGGCAGAAACAGGCGCTCCTTCAGCTCCTGCGTCACACCGTGTCCGGTATCGGCGACCGTGATCTCAATCGCGTCGCGGCTCGCAACCAGCGCCGTCGAAATCTGAATTTCGCGGAACATGGCGAGTTGCATCGCCTCGGCGGCATTATCGAGCAAGTTGGCCAAAGCCCGCTTGATCCCCTCGGGATCGGCCAGGACCTCCGGCAGCCCCGCAGCCAGCGACTTGCGAATGCGGATATTCTCCAGGCGGCCGTCAAACATGGCCAAGGTAGTTTCGACGATCGCATTGATGCTGGCCGGTTGCGGCCGAGCCGTGGGGAACCGGGCCAAGGTGGAAAATTCATCGACCAGAGTACGCACGGTCTCGACGGCCCCGGCAATCGTGTCGGCGCAACTTCGTATGACTCGCCACGACGCCGGGTCGGGAGGCTGATCCCGCGCGAGATGCCGGCGGATGCGTTCTGCGGAAAGCGCGATCGGAGTCAGCGGATTCTTGATTTCGTGCGCCACCCGCCGCGCCACCTCCCGCCACGCCGCCTGCTTTTGCGCCTTCAGCAGTTCCGATAGATCTTCAAAAACCAGAACGTATCCCAGTCCTTGACCGCCGTGTTTGAGCGTAGCCACCGTGATGGCCACATTGAAAGTGGCGCCCTCGAGCGCCATTTCCATTTGGGTGGTGGTGGTGCCCATCCGCTCCGCGCGCCGCAGCAGGGACTCGAGTTCCTTCAGAATGTCTCCCCGAAAGAGCTCTCCGAGCGACGCGTCGATCAGTTCGGGGGGAATGCCGGAGCCAGCTCCGGAGGGATGCAGCAATCGCAGCAAGGCGTGGTTGACATGCGTGACGCGGTGCTCGGCGTTGAGCGACAGCACTCCGTTGGGAATGCTTTCGAGGATGGTTGCGATCTGCCGCCGGCGTTGTTCGAGGGCTACGTTGGCAGCCGCCAGCTCATGACTCGAGGACTCGAGCTGCTGCCGGCTGGATTCGAGTTCGGCGGCCATCCGATTGAAGGACTGCACCAGTTCGCCAATCTCGTCGGCGCCGTGAACTTCGACCCGATAATCCAGCCGACCGCGGGAGATCTCCTGCGTGGCCTCGGCCAGAGCCACCACCGGGCGGGTGACCAACTTCGAAACGAACAAGGCCAGCCAGGTGGCGACAAAAAGCACCACCACGGTCAGCAGGAGCAGCACCTCCATATAGGTGCGGCGCACCAGCCGGCGTCCCCTCGCCAGCTCGAGATAGCGCTCCTGGCTGGCCTGAATCTGCTTCACGGTTTGCGAGAATTTCTCGGGCAGCGGCATCGCCACGAGAATCCGACCGTGATCGCCAACCGCCGCGGATCCCAGCATGTATTCGGTTTGGCCCCAATCCAGAACGGAGGGCACTCGCGGCGACTGCGGCGAGATAGAAAGCTTCGACTTGAGTTCGGACCAAGGGGCGGGCAGCTGAAAGCTAGCCGTGGGATTGCCCTTGTCCAGCGCGATCGCGAACCCGCCTTCGAGGGTAATCCGGTGGCCCCGAAATTCATCTTCAACGTGGCTGAAGTCACCTTCTCGAAAAGCCTGCTCGATGGGCGACGAACTGGCAATGGACATGGCCTCTTGCATGGCGTTCTCCGCCGCGTACTCGGAAAGCAGGGACGTCATCGTGGCTGTGTCCCGCCGCACTTCTTCGACCGGAGTTGAAAACCATTTGTCGATCGATCGGTTCATGAGCACGTAGGCAAAAAAGAACATGCCAATGACCGGAAGAAACGAAAGCAGAAGACTGGCGATCAGCAGGCGGGTGCGGAATTTCGATCCCAGAACGCCCAGACGCCGCTCGGCGAACAGTTTCAACACGTTGCGGCCCAGGACGAAGGTCAGCGCCAGAAAGAGGACAAAGATGAGTACCGCGAGAAAGGCAAAGAGCAGGAGCTGCTGGTTGGTGTCCGGATTCCAGGTCTGAGGAAGGTCAAAGGAAGTCAGCGCCAAAAGCACAACACAGAGCACCACAAAGCCGAGCGCAACCGGAATGATCACTCGGTTCCGATCCCGGGACTGCCCCTCGAAACGACCTGCATTTCGCGAAGCCATTGGTTGTTCCACTCCGAATGCACCCCCGGCTCAAGACTCATTATAAGCGGACGGTCTGCGCTGCTACCCTGACCGCCGTACGTTGGGCTCTCTGCCTGGGACCGAGGTCTCGCGTCGCATCACCCTGACGCGCAATCATCGGCGCATCGGATGTCAATTCCTCCTCCAGTCAGGCTCGCGACACGATTCGGGTCGAGCGGGTAAGCCAACCTCGCTTGCTACGTAGCGGCGCTCGACCGACTCCCCTTGCCTCCTGAGGCCGAACCGATTCAGGCGTCTCCGGGGTTGGCGTGGTCAACGCCGTCGGAGGATCGTGCCCCGCCGCCAACACCGTTCGACTTGAGCCGAACGAAGTAATCCGCTAGGAGGGTTTATCAAACCTAGGTTCGTAGTTAGAGTTTTTAGGCTTTGTGGCCATGAACGGGCCTCAGATTACGACGCCCTAGCCAATCGAGGGAAAAGCCTCGATTGGTCAGAGTTCACACAGGCGAGGAGCCCGTCTCCGCGTCCTGGGCAAGGACTACGGAGAAGGCAGGTGCTACCTCCCGGTTGCACACCACTCAACAACGTCGGCGAGGGTAGCTGTCGCCTAACGCCGGAGGACCTCACGAAAAACCATCTGAGGGCGTTGATTATTTTGCCGCTGTGGGCGCTATGCGCGATGGCGTCCGAGGTGCCGGATGCGCCCTCCCCGCCCAAGCCGGCTTCCCACAAGTTGTTTTTTACCGAGGTCGGCGCCCTCACGGCCGCCAATGCGTTGGATGGCTATGCCACCGTCCGGGATACCAACTGGGGCTATTCGGAGGAATCGTTCGCACTCGGCAAGCGACCCGGCGCTGGGAAATACGTCGCCGTAGAGGGAGCGATTGAGGCCGCGACTGCATTGGCCGCTTGGAAGCTCGAGAAGAGCCGTCACAAAGCTCTCCGCCTGGGCGGTCACTACCTGATGGGCATCGAGACGGTCGCGCACATGGACGGTGCGATCCACAATTTCCGCAATTTTAGCGGTCCGGTGAAGTAATTCCCAAGCGGCCTCCTGCCCCGTTTCCGCCCTAGCGCGGAAAATTGAGCTCTTCGGGAATTCCGCAGGCCTGCTTGGCGCTGACGGCGCATCCCACTTTTTCTCGCCGTTCTTAGAGTTTCGATCGAAAGACCTTGGTCAATCCATAGAACTCTGACGGGACGTCCCATTTTGTCATGGCGGCGGCGGTCTTCCCTTGGCCTCGCTTACCACGTGCTTAGAACTCCCTAAATCCTGAGCCAATGAAATCAATGGGTTCCATGAGTACAAAGGACTTACGTAACCCATTTGACGTACCAAAGTTACTCGCGCCGAACCGGCCTCAGCTGTGACAATTTATGTCAACGCGCATTGCACGGCTATCGCTCAATCGTCAACTGGGTTCGCGTGCACTGCGCCATCACGTTTCGTAAGTTTCAATAGGAGATCGAGGCATGTCTCAACGGCTGGGTGATCTTCTCGTCAAGGAAAAGATCATTACCGCCGAGCAGCTGGCGGAAGCGGTCAAGACGCAGAAGGAAAACAACTGTCGTCTGGGCTCCGCTCTGGTCAAGCTCGGGTTCTTGACCGATGGGGATGTAACCAACTTTCTCTCCCGCCAGTACGGCGTGCCGGCGATCAATCTCTCCTATTTCGAAATCGATCCCGCGGTCGTCAAGCTGATCCCTTACGAAACTGCCAAGCGTTACCAGATCTTGCCGCTCAGCCGCGTTGGCGCGTCGCTCACCATCGCCATGGTCGACCCGACCAATGTCTTCGCCATGGACGACATCAAGTTCATGACGGGGTTCAACATTGAGCCGGTCGTTGCCTCGGAAAGCTCCATCCTGGAAGGCATCGATAAGGCGTACGGCACCACCAAGAAGGAAGATCTCGAGCACGTCATGATGTCGATGTCCGAGACCGACGATGCCGACGTCGAGGTGCAGACCGAGCAGGAGGAGATGGGGCTGGCGGATTTGGAACGAGCCGCCGACGAAGCTCCCATCGTGAAGCTGGTGAACGCCGTGTTGAGCGAAGCGGTCAACCGCGGCGCCAGTGACATTCATATGGAGCCGTACGAGCGCGAGTTCCGCGTGCGCTTTCGCGTGGATGGTGTCCTGCAGCCGATCATGACCCCACCACAGAAATATAAAGACGCTATCACCTCACGTCTGAAGATCATGTCCAAACTCGACATCAGCGAGAAGCGGCTTCCTCAGGACGGCCGCATCATGCTGAAGATGAACGTTGGAGGGCGCAAACGGCAGCTGGACTTTCGCGTCAGCACCCTGCCCACGCTGTGGGGCGAAAAGATTGTGTTGCGGTTGCTCGACAAAGAGAATCTGCGGCTCGACATGACCAAGCTGGGCTTCGAGCCGGAGTCGCTGGTCAAGTTCGAAAAGGCCATCCTCAAACCCTACGGCATGGTGCTGGTGACCGGACCCACCGGATCAGGAAAGACCAACACGCTTTACTCCTCGATCTCCCGTTTGAATACGGTCGACACCAACATCATGACCGCGGAAGATCCGGTGGAGTTTCAGTTGGCCGGCGTCAACCAGGTGCAGATGAAGGAGCAGATTGGGCTCAACTTCGCCGCCGCCCTGCGAGCTTTCTTGCGGCAGGACCCGAACATCATTCTGGTGGGCGAGATCCGCGACTTCGAGACCGCCGAAATAGCCATTAAGGCCGCGCTCACCGGCCACCTGGTGCTGTCCACCCTGCACACCAACGGCGCGCCCGAAACCATCACCCGTCTGATGAACATGGGCATTGAGCCGTTCCTCGTGGCCACTTCCGTCCACCTGATCTGCGCCCAACGATTGGTGCGACGAATTTGTCGCGACTGCGCCGAGACGGTGGATGTGCCGGTGCAAGCTCTCCTGGACGAAGGTTTCACGCCCGAAGAGGCGAAAACCGTAAAGATCCAAAAAGGCAAGGGATGCGCCACCTGCAACAACACCGGCTTCAAGGGGCGGGCCGGCCTGTACGAAGTCATGGAAGTCGATGACGAGATCAAGGAGCTGGTTCTGGTGGGCGCCTCCGCCGTGGAACTCAAGAAAAAGGCGATTGAGCGCGGGATGATCACTTTGCGCCGGAGCGGCCTGATCAAGGTCGCAGCCGGCATTACCACGCTCGAGGAAGTAGCTCGCGAAACCATCCATTAATGGATTGGTCGACTCGGATTCGTCCGACGCGGGAAAGAATAGGTAGCAAAAGGAAAGGAACACTATGGGGCTGTCCCTAAGCGATCTGTTGAAACGAATGCTGGAGATGGGCGGTAGCGACCTTCATCTCACCACCAATTCCCCGCCGCAAATCCGCGTGCACGGGCATCTGACCCCGCT
>Ga0187778_10002662_pt1 | contig 12132 bp, 9 predicted proteins | sample 1015_Q2_SP5_20_M_FD_132418 | JGI IMG/M metagenome (GOLD analysis project Ga0187778, IMG submission 132418) | Tropical peat soil microbial communities from peatlands in Department of Meta, Colombia - 1015_Q2_SP5_20_MG | ecosystem: Environmental > Terrestrial > Soil > Wetlands > Peat | place... | reverse complement strand
TTCTCAGAAAGATACGTTCACCGTATTCCTGACCACGATAATTCAGAGGCTTCTCAAGTTCGCCAACGAAGTTTTGAAACTGCTGGGTGCACGGCCCGTTGTAACCCCTAAGGGTGAGAAGGTGATACGGGTTATCAAGACTGTGAAATAGGCTCAGCGGACGACGCACTCGGCCAACAGTGGCAGGTACAACGGGGGAATGAAGGTTACGATCACGGCGACAGCAACTATCATTCTTTTCGCGGTCGCTTTGCACTGGCTCATCGCTAACAAGATCTCCTCTTTGGTGGGGTTGCTGGGGTTTGCTGGGGTTCGAGACTTACCGTACAACTAGTGAAAACTGACTGTACGAACTTTTCAGCTGTTCCTTGAGTGCTTCGTCACTGACGGGTTGCTTGAGTAAACGCGAGAACCCCCGGTTGGCGCTCTAGAAACAGCTGAGCAGTTGTCCTGACGAACCGTGGAGTGAATTCGTCAGCCGGTGCATGTGGGGGGGATGGAGGCGAATGGCTTGGCGGCAATGACGAGCGGCAGCGTGGATCTGAACATCTTCATGCTCGTGTTGACGGAAACATAACTGGCTCTCCACGCTAGGCTAGTCTTCGGGTCCCATACCTATCGTGTGCAGTCGTATTCTTGCTTTCTTGAATTTGACTGAATCATATATTCTCCTTCCACCGATGAGGATAGGTTGCCGGTTGCAACGCCGAAGGGTCAGAAGGTTGTACGGGCCATCGTTACGAAGAGCTGGGCCCGGTCGACGAGTCCGGCACAAGAGGCACGGAAGCCGCCGAATACAAGTGTAACGGTAGATAACGATGACCATGACCTGTTCGGAGGTTAGTGGCAGAACCCGACGGGAACAGCCTCTCATTATCTTCTGGGAGTCTGTCATTATCGTTGACGCTTGGCGAGATGGCAAGACAGGATACACCGTCGACGGATTTCCGGTCCGGCTGGCCGTTCCGTCGCGCCAACCCAGTGAGCTGGTCACCGTCATCTCAAAGCAGGTACTCATCTCAAGCATTAACTCGAAAGGATGGGCACGCAACTTAATATAGACTTGACCTTGAGCGGCATTTGAGCTGAGATTCCGCGGTTGTGGTAGTTGCTCATGAAGCAGCATGATGTGTGACAGTGAGTCGAAGAGCCTCGGCAGAAGAGAATTTCTTCCGACTGTGAAGAAGTTCTCCGGTAATCTAATGGGTCATGACTGCAATCTCGGGCAGCAACACGGATGAGGCACGACGAAGAGGTTTTCTCATGATATACGGAGCGCTACCCGCCAGAAGTCCTACGCTTCGGGGGCTACTAAAGTCCGGATTACGAAGGTATGTTGGAGGATCGAATGGTGAAGGGAAAGAACAGCGGCAAGCCCGCTATAATTTGACAAAGAAGTTCATCGCCCCTCTGGTCTCTATTGGCATAACTATGGTTCGTCCACTTTCGTAACGGCGAAAAGCAACGCCGGGGCTTCCCTCCGGTCAGTGTGCTCCATCACAGCGTCGCGAACATATTCAAGCCTCCAACCCTGACCGAATGTGTCCACGATTGATTGCCTAGAGAGGCTTGGATGGCCTGTCAGCGGAAAGGTCCTGTTATCTGGAACTTCAAGCCCAAGGGAGTAGTAGCGCCCATGAGGCTTAAGCACGTCATGTAGGCCTGCGGCAAATTCTATTCTCTCGGTTGGGGTGAGAATGTGAAATAAGGCAGCGTCTACGGCCGTGTCGAATTGTCTGCCAATTTGCTTCAATTTCAATGCGTTTGCAACTAAGAACTCGGCTCTCAGGTTTCTTTCGGTCGCGCTCCTCTGGGCTCTTTCAATCGCCTGAACGGATAGATCTATCCCCACGACGTGTAGGCCTAGCTCGGCGAGATGTAGCGCTAATGCCCCCTTTCCGCAACCTATTTCCAAAACCTCACCTCTTATCTGCCCTTCCTGTGCCAGTCTGACGAATTCTTTCTGGGGTCTTCCTATTTCCCACGGTGGAGCTGCAAATTCGTGAAGAGCTTCCCAGTAGTATCTCCGAGCAAAGACTCTCATAAGTGATATCGAAACTACGTTGACAAGAAAGATTCGGCGAATACGAGTATGAACCTTCCACCAGTTCCTAATGGCGCGCCCCTCAAGTCGCCATCGAACATGTTCGAATGCTTGTTGAAGATTCATGTTTTGAGTCTCCTAGGTGGAGGCTAGGTGTGGGGCCGGACCACCCCGCGATGCCGCACACGTTAGAAATGCTCCCGTCGTTGTCGCGCACGTTCTTCCACGTTCTTAAAAACATTGCTTGACGTTAGGTTACTCTCCGACGCTCTCACACGCCTCAACGAGGTCTAGGAGATGCGAGAACTTGCACTCAGATCGGGGACGTATCAGCTAGTGTAAGTCCGCAGGACGAGCACCCGTAACAGGCGTCAGAAGAGATGATGTCGAGTCGCAGACATGGGATGAAGAGAAAACCCTGCCATCCGAAGATGTGGGGTTCAGACGTCTTCGTTGAAAGGCTCGAACGAGAGAGCAAAGCCGACACGGCCGTCGATCGGCAGGAGAGCGACTCGTGGTTAAACGAACAGGGGTCGGGGAACCCTATTCTTGCGTTGGTGTTTGAATAATGTATTCACGGTAGGCCCCAAGAAAAAGGAAAGTGATCGTTAATGCGGCAAGAGCGGCAGCGACTGATTGTGGTTCGATTCCGAGGGGGGTAAAGTTGAATATTAATCCAATCGCAGGCACCAAGAAAAGACTCATCGCGATGGTAAGCGTTAGCCGGTTGAAGCCTGACATGCGCTGCCTTGACGGAAATAGCACCCAAACGAGCGCGAAACCGGGGGCAAAAAGGAGTAGAAAGGTTGCAGCGGTCCACCGAATTACGGAGAGAGGGAACTCGGCCTGCATGAATTCCACGATTGGTAATGCTGCGAGTGTTCCAATGAGCATAGCCCAGAGTCTGAAACCGTATCTCCAAGATCTAAGAAAGTCTCCAAAATTGATAAGGCGCGTCTTAACGATCTCAACATGACCGTTTCTTATTAGTTCACCTAACTGAATGCGGAAATCATCTGAATTCGTCTTGCGGTTTTGGGAATGGAATCGCTCCCATAACTGACCTACGGTCTGAATTCCTCCGACGCGTAATTCATTCATGATCAGAGGAGCAAATGAAGCCCGCAATGTTTTATTCGTCGGTCGTTCAACTGGTGGCGTCAACTACGGCTTCACCCGTTCAAAGGCCGATCAAATTGAACATTACGTCCAGGTTTTTCTTGCTGACGGCTTTGTTCTCTGTGTTGGCTATATCAACGTTTGCTGCTTCTTTTGCGGTCAACGCTCAAGTGAGCCCCGTTGGACACGCGCTTCAAACAGGGGAGAGGGCATACATCGAGTTAAAGGCGGCTGATGAAGCGGGCGCAAACATTACGGCTCTAGCCTTACAGTTCAACGTTGCGTTAGGTCTCTTGGAGAATGCTAGTAGGTTTGAGAAGACGGGCGACAACGCGACAGCCTCAGCCCTAGCTTCTGAGGCAGAGAACTCGTTTCTGGCGATAATTCCTGCTGCGGACAGTTTAGAAGCTGCCGCACTATCGAAGCAGCAGCAGGAAGCCACAGGCCGTTACATTGGTATTCTGATGGGTGCGTTGATAGTCGCGGTTGTTGCAGTGGCGCTGCTCGAAGTCAACCGTCGAATTCGGTGGCGGCAGTTCGCGGAGCTTAGGATCAAGCCTAAAGTGGGGGCGTGAGGCGTTGCTGAAGGAGTTGAAGGTTTTCCTCGCCGTTTTCCTAATCTCCCTCACCGTGTTTTCTGTGGTCGTGTATCTTGGCTACCTCGCAGAAGTGCCCTCAGCATACGATCAATATTTCGCTCTTTACACGTTAGGGTCCGCGGGGTTAGCGGAGCATTATTTTCCTGGAGACGTTGTCGATATACTTCCAGGGGTTCGTATATCATGGTACATAGGGGTGTACAACCACATGGGCACCGTGCAGCTCGTAAAAGTTGTTTTCAAACTTTTGAACCTTACCGTGTTTGGCCCGGACCAGATGAACAATAATACCGCAAGCCCCCGCGAATCATTCTATGAAACAACACGATTACTGCTCAGCAATGAGACTTGGATATTCCCGATCAATTGGAGCGTTCTGAACGCAACGGAAATTCACTTTTCCTCCAGCCTCCCCAACGCAACCGAAATTCACTCCCTCACGTTCAATGGACAGGTTTTGACTGATAATGTAGACGTGGAAGCATTGTACGGTTACAACTATAGGATCGTGATTGAGCTGTGGGTGTATGATGATTCGAGCGGGAATTTCAGCTTCGCCTGGACGGCGAACGGTGAGGAAAGATCCGTTTATAACCAGATTTGGTTCAATATGACAAGAATCAGCCTGCTTCCCTAGGCTTCAGCGCATCGACACAACTAATTGACCACTTAGGCATCTACCACGATTGGAGGTGCTTTTCCAAAAAAACTAGAAAGCCAGCCCGTAGTTAGGTAACGTGAGGTCACCTTTGAGAGACCTGGCCCAAGACAAAGCCAACCTGTAGGCACACAAGCTGAGGTTCAACCACGAGTCAGTTTCTATCGCGGAGCATCGTTTCGTGTAGCTGAAGCCTGTTCAGGGCGCGGGACGACGTGATCTAGCCATTGGCGAATTAGAGAGTAACCGATTCTTCCTGCCTTCAGTGCTTAGCTGAAGTTTGCCGTTTCGGTCATTGCTGAAATCATCGTGATTGTTGTTGGGCTATTGGTTCCGGTGTAGCTCGGCTTTCAAATATATGGCAGGTCTAAGTTGTAGGAGAAACGCTCCACAGAATGTCAAACATAGACCTATGAAAGCCAACACCGTGACCGTGTAAACTGCCACACTAACCAGAACGATGGTGCCGACTAACAGCATCACGACGCCCATGAGTCTGGGTGACCTGCCTTTTGCCCTCCACAACTGGTCGTTGAGCTGATCCCTTTCCTTCTCAAGCTCCTGAATTCTGCGTATGACCCCCTCAACTGGCTGGGGTCTTGTGGTCCGTGCCAGTTGTTTCGCGGGACGTTCTTCGATAACCATCGACCTTTACTCTCTCGGGGCGCGCTTAGGTTCCGGCATCAAAAGGCTTGAAGAACCCTAAACCAATGTAAGGCGACCACGGAGTGGAAACATATCCTTCATAGTTGGTAGCATTTCGTGAAGCTCCAGTGGATGATGAGCCTTTCATGTTCCCGGTCGTGCGTTCGGCTGAGGTTCCGTTGGTCGTGTGAGGTCACGTGAGTCTGCAACATATAATGGGAAAACAAATTCATCGCGGTCTGTCCGAAAGACTCAAATTGCAGAAGCTCGTCCCTCGATTCGCGAAAAATCAATTCAATTGTGGGGATGCGGAAAAGTCGAGATTGGTGGCGCGCACTGTTCTAACGCTGTTCATTTGTGCAGTTTTACTCATTACGGAGGCCCCCATGGGGCACGCCGCTTTCAGACCGGGAGCAGCGACCTACTACGAACCTACGCAGGTAGAAAATTTCAGACTCCTGAAGGTGCACATGAACACGAGGTCACTTTGGAGTGACGGAGAACTGGATCACTATGAAATGGCAAAGGCCGCGATGAGTGCAGGCTATGACGTAATCTTCTTCGCGGACAACGCATTACAATCTGAGACCGTTGGGAAATTAGCAGATCCGACCTTTGAAGACGTTAACGCTACAGGCGGTCTGAATGATTGGACTACAGGAATCTTGGGCGTGGAACATTCGGTCGCCGAGGCTCAAGTATTCACTCTTCCCCCGCCCCTCTCCTCGAACTCAACCGTCGATCAGAGAGACGCCTACAATTTTGCGCTACAAAGAATCAAATCCGGAACCGATAGCCTCCATCTCGCCATACAGAGTAAGTCAACCACCAAAAACACCGCTGCGAGGGATCTCAGCTATGCCTTCGTGAGGGACAGCTTTCCGGAGGGGTGGGTCTTCAACGGAACCTCAACCCCGACTCATCCACTCCTAATCAATGGATTAACGTTTTCAGCAGACGTGTTCCTCGATTCCCTTGGTATCGCTCAGTACCTACCGCTGAGCCCTACAGGAAATGGACGCTTCTTGACGTTGAATTTGACCGACAATGGCTGGTTTTACGTCAAATTCTACCTTGTTACTAGTGCTCCTTACGGGCCAACGAAGGGACTCAAATTGTCCATAACCCTGGTCTATTCTGACCATCAGCCTGATAACTGGCTTAAGACTATTCGAAGCCAACTGAACGGTACAACATCTAAAGTAATCTACCTCAACGTCCCGACAGTACACAAATGGCTCAGCGTTAATTTCAACGTCACCGATCTGGCCGGAAAGTTATGGAACCAAAGCATCGTTGAGAATTGGCGACTCGGCAACTTCGAAATTGGCACACGAAGCGTAAACGATGTCTTGGTAGATGCCTACGTTGACGATGTTTCCATTAGCGCGTCCAACTCATGGAACCCAGTTGAATATTTCAGCGAGGAAATTCAAAACAATCTTTCTAACAAAAGCTTCGCGGCTTATTCCGGCTACAGCATCGATATCGCTAACCAACCACCAATGTACGCTTATGGAACAAGTTATTTGGGCTTAAGCAGAACTTACAATTTAACTGATCCGACTTTTTGGACGGCTATGACAAATGAGATCTCTTCCCACGGAGGAACAGTCATGTTAGGACCCTTTGATCCGGCTTACGACGACTACATTGCTCTGACCCAAGCCTTTGGCACAAGAATTATCGACGCAACGGCCTTCCAGCGAATGCGCACGGGGGGTGCAATCCTTGCCACAGGGGACCCCATCGTATTTGCCGCTCTTACGCAAGTATACAATCCGGCGGATTATAATTCGAGCACAACATGGTCCATGAGAGTTCTCAGCAAGAGCAATTCCGAGGCAGATGTGTTGGATGCCATAGCCAAGGGTGAAGCGTACTTAGCAGTGAGCAACTTCACTGGAACATTTGAGCTTGGCAGCCTCGCAATTCCCGTAGGGCGAAACCCAATTTATATTCCGAACGGTCACAATGCATCATTAGCGATAAGTTTCACAGGCCTCTCGCCAGGCCTAGTCCGAGTATATGATCGTAACAGTTTAGTTCTTAAAGAGAATCATAACGGCAACGCTTCGCTCGTCGCGAGTTTACTGGTGAGAGGTAACGATCTTTTCTACGTGGCCCTCACCACCGGCGTAGAGGACTCGCTTGCAGTTGTGAGTAATCCCTTGGCGTTCGTTCAGACTTCCATGATCCCCGGAGGGGAGCTTTACATCGATAACGAACAATGGTCATTGGAGTCTTCCGACTGGAACTCAACTCTCACGCAGCAACGGTTACGTCTGGTCGTGCGCGCCCCTGCAGGAACGACTTCGGATGTGTATCTCTTTTCGCCTGAATTTAGGCCAGACGCAAAATCGCAGGACATGGTGGCCAGGTCAATTACGATCGATAACGTTACCATCGACCCCGCGACGGTTTATGATGCGGCTAAATCAACCTTCGTTATGCAGCTGCATTCGACCGGCGAACCATTAGTGTTAATCTTCAACTTTGACATACCGATCGATTACTACGCATACCTGGTCCTCCAGTCGATAGTGGGTCTGTATGTGCTCGCAATTCTTCCCTTTGCGGTCACTCTTCCCTACACGGCTGCGACGCGCCACAGAAAGGCGAAGAGTCGCGCTCGAAGACATTTGCTCGCTAGCGGCCAACGCAACGCAGGTGAGAGCTAACGACGTATATGCTTCCTTCTGCGAGGCAATCCGGATGGATTGGGCCTGCCGTCTTTTCTGGTGCCTCTATCTCCCTCATGAGCTTGGCGCTGACTCATGTTTACCTGAACACGCTTGGAGTAAGACTTGATCAGCTACTAACCTTCTGGGTGCCCATAGAGGTTGCGGGCTTCATGGTTCTGTTAGCCGCTGTCTATACTGAGGACAAATGGGTCTTGCCATTAATTCTTGGGTTCGCGGCTGCGCTGCATCTCATGTTGCCCGTGGCTCTTGTTCCCGATCACGTTTTTGGAAGCGATGCTATCTACGGATATCAACTTGTCAGTCAGATCATGCAGACAGGGAATTGGGTGTTCGGATTAGGCACTGGAAGCGCAGTGACGTACAGTGCATTCCCGATGCTTTTCGTGTTCACGGCGTTGTGGTCGGAAATAGGTACAATACCCGTACCGTTAATCGCCAACTACGCCTTCGCCATCGTGAACTTGACGACTTTCCTAACGCTTCGCATGCTGAACAAGAATCTGCTTGGCCTCTCCGAACGCCAGTCGAATCTGGTACTCTTTTTCTACAGCCTGACGCCTACCATTCATGCAGTAGATGCCAGGTTTCATTACGAGGCTTATGCGGTCATCTTCTTTCCATTGGTTCTACTCTACGCTTTGAAACCGCGAATATCAACCTCCGAGACGGTTGTTGCCCTCGTCTCGGTTCTTGCGATCACGCTTTCACACTACTTTACATCCTACATCCTAATAGCAAACGCCGTGGTGTTGCTGATAGCGTTCGGGATTCTAAGAGGTGCTCGAATCTCCAGGGGCATTTTGTTGTTGTCCATCTTGGCACCTCTCGCATGGGACGGCAATGGTTTCGGTTTGTCTTTCTTTCAGCGCCAGATTACCCAGGTACAAGACGTGCTCCAGCATGTGAAAGCCCTTAGCTTGACGCAATTATTTGGCAGAGTGACGGCAGCGGCTGAGGCTGTCGTAACAAACTATCCTGCACCTTGGTTTAACCAGTTAACCACAATTCGAAACTTGGTAATTGTAGCCCTATCCCTGATAGCGATCTTTTCTCTCTGTATTGCTCCTGGCGGTCGTTTTCGAGTAAGACTTGCAAGAAAAGACGCGTTGACATATCTCGCGGCAACATGGCTTTTTTCGCTGGTTTTCGCGATAGCATCCTACTACGGTGTCGCCTGGAATGAAACCTTTCTTGCGACTGAGGGGGTAGGTGCCGTCGGTGTTCGACTTGTCGAATTCAGTTTCGTCCAGTTCGCAATTTTCTCCGGCATAGGCCTCTCAGTTCTCTTGCGTGACCTCGGAGGCAGGCTTCACTCGAGAAAAATCGACATCACGAGGGTTGCTCTCGTGATTCTGCTGGTCTTCATTTTCTTGAGTTCGGCAATTGTACAAGCGTACCCGAGGCTCGCTTACGACACCACATACACACCAGTTTTCTCTGATGAATATCGATCAACATTTCAAGAGCCATATTATCTCGGAGTCTGGTGGAGTAGTGCGGGTAACAACAGTGCCCCGAACAATCCGTTCACCGGGAGCCTCGCGCTCAGGGATTTCATAGTGGGTCTCGGACATGAGCGTTGGTGGGAGAACAACATGACTAGTCCAGATGTCGACCTCAATAGCAGCCTTTCAGGCCCTTTCAACGTCCATTACGCGGTTGATCTGATGCAGGCACAAAAACCGGATCAGGCCGAGAACGTGAGCCTTAGCCCGCAGTTAGTCTCATCCCAAAATCCGCACGTTAACACGATCTTTAGCACCGGAAGATTGGAGATTCTTGTGAAATCGGCCTGAGTTCCTGTCCGGACAAGCCAATGAGCAACATGACCCTTCTTGTTATCCCTCCTTGAGGCGACGCTGCCACTGGCGGATACATGCTGCCTGGAAGCCCGGTGCGGTGCCTTTTGTGGGAAAAGCGTCTGCCGCGGACATCCAAACCGAACTGCTGGCGAAATTATAATAAGCTCAAATTTTCATTGAAAGTTATGTTCCGTTAGATTGGGCAGAAGAGAACGGCGATTTTCATGGAAAATCCGGTGTCATGACGAATGGAATTTGTGCTAGACTTCCAAGAAATTAGCGAGTTGCTAGCATTCATGACGCTGGTCGTCTTTCTCACGTCTGAGGTTGTCTCTCATTTCGGACCAGCTCACGGACTGCTTTTGGATAAGACGCTTCTACGCCAAGTGGCAATCGTCATGGGCGCCATGCTTCTGGTTACCGTCACGATAATAGCCTACCGAACTCTGTACCCGTAGGTATTACGAAATAGTTCGTGTTCACTAGGCTTCTCAGTTTGGGACGCGGATACTGCAGCAGATCCCTAAGGAATCAAGATCACGCGGCAAGTGCCTATGTGAAACTCGCGGTCTCAGTGATCGCTGCGTTCATCATGACTGTTGTTGGGTTCTTGATTCCCGAGTAGCTTCCTAGCCCGCTTCCTTTCCAGGATTTGAATTTGTGGCCCGAGCTGGGTGTGGCTTTGATCGTCACGGTCTGACCAGCATTGTACCAACCACTGTTGGGCGACACTATTCCCGCTCCGCTGACTTTCGTGGTCAGATAGTATTGGTGCTCGAACGAGAAGACGATTGTTGTGGCAGATGCTATGCCGGAGATTCGGACAGTTGCAATCCACTGTTGGGACGAGCCGGAACCGGTGAGAGGATTCGGGGTAACAGACCAGGGGGACCTCGAGTCTACAGTGACCGCCGTTGGAGTCTGTGTGAGTGTCAGCGACTTCGACACTCCTCCCAGAACATAGTGGAAGACGGGTGCGCTTGGACTCCCTCCCCCAACCACCGAGTAACTCACGGTCATCGTAACCTGAGCTGGAGTCGTCGTAGACGTTGTAGTCAGTATGACCCAATTCACCTGTTGACCCACAGGCGTAGCGGTCACCTGAAATCCTAAGGTTTGAAGAATCAGCATCTCAAACTGATCCAGCTCCTGAACGAGTTGGGTTAGGAGCACGTTGAAAGTTTCGCTCTCCGTGACCATAACCGTCCCGCTGCTAGTCGTCGTGCTGAACAGAGTGCCCGTGCTAGTGGTGGTCTCGGATTGAATCGTGCCGGTTGTCATGCCCGTTTGCGTAACCGACATCGCACCGCTAGTGACGGTTGAGGTGGTACTGTAGCTCGTGCTGAGGAGCGACGTGAAAGTTGTCGTCGTCGAACCAAGGAAAGGACCGGTCATGGTTGTCGTCGTCGAAACCGTGTTCGTAATCAGCGTAGGCTGGGAAGACGTAGTAGTCGTCGAACCCACAACCGTAGACATCGTTGAGGTCGCACTAGAGTAAGCGGTCGTATTCTGCGTAACGATCGTCGTGAAAGCTTGCAGGAAAGCCGGCAGTATGCCAGTTCCGACAGCAGCCCAATTCGAGGAGACTGAAGATGGCAAAATGCTGATACCAAGCGTATATGCTTGGCCGGTTCCAAAAGAATAACCGCAGGAAGCTCGCCCCGTACCTTCCCCAACCATCCCCACGTTGCCGACGCTACTCTGATACAAAACGCCCGCATTGCACGTAGGGCTCTGTCCCGCTGGCATCTGCGGCCATGCCGATGCCATCCAGCCCAGTCGATTCGCTGTGCCACTAGCTAAAGCCACGGACGGGGCGTTTGAACTACCAGTATTAGTAGTAGTGTCTTCGAAGCAGTTGCTAGATGGAATGCAGCCTCCGGCGCTCGCTGTGCCAACCAGGAGAGTCGCCCAGACTCCGTAATCTACCGAAGTGGAGAACGTGGTTGTGATATTTTCAGAAGCAGAGTCCACATCCCACAGATACCATAGGCTTACGGTCATGTTACCGTTAACTGATGTTGCTAGAGGCGTGAATGTTTGCTCGTTCGTGGTCACAGAAACAACGTTTGCGTCGGTTGTATTCACCATGTGGATGTCCGCGATCGCAAGCACATCAGGATCGTGAGGGGGCAACTCGCTAGTGACAAAGGAGCCATGTCCCTGTCTCGTCAGAGCAAAGACGCTTTGACCGCCGCTTGAACAAGTTGCGGAAAATATCTCTACGCCTGAGGAGTTTATGCATATCCCCGAATACGTCGTGGTCTGTGAATCGATGACAAGGATGTTCGGGGGAAGGATTGCTATGATTATCTGAGCGTATCCGGTCGATGTGCCCCAAGACGACCCGATGGCTCCAACGGTTCGAGAAATTTGGGCCGTTAAATCAAGTGAATTACCGTCACCACTCACCTGTACCACACTGTAATTTGTATGATAGGGAAGTTGGCCCGGTACAAAGCCATTATTTGCGCCCGTTTCCACGCCGGAGAGAAACAGCGAATTGAAGTTTCCAACCCCCCCGAGTATGCCGTTAATGGAACTCGCACCGGTCCCACTA
>Ga0187778_10002661_pt1 | contig 12136 bp, 10 predicted proteins | sample 1015_Q2_SP5_20_M_FD_132418 | JGI IMG/M metagenome (GOLD analysis project Ga0187778, IMG submission 132418) | Tropical peat soil microbial communities from peatlands in Department of Meta, Colombia - 1015_Q2_SP5_20_MG | ecosystem: Environmental > Terrestrial > Soil > Wetlands > Peat | place... | reverse complement strand
TTCAGCCGCTTCGATGCCATGCGCAGGGATTCGATGCTTGCGGTGCCTGCGTCAAAGGACGCGATCTACCTCGGCTCGCGCTTCACGATTCGAGTGGTTGAAAACAATCCGATCACCGACCGCCGCACGCTCTACGTCGAAGAAGCTTCGCCGCGCGAGATTCACATCTTCTCGGGGAAAGTGGTGGGTGCTGTGAAAGCCGCCCGCCTCGCCAGCGAGCGCATCGCGAAAGGCTAAGCCGAGCGCGAAAACTTATGATCTTCCAGCCTTTGCCTCCGTAATCGACGGCGTCGTCGCGCCCAGCTGACGGTGACGGTCGTTCCGGGCGTTCCGCCAATTCACCTGCGGCATGAAGAGTGACGCATCGATCCGGTCGCGATACTCGATCGCGATGTTCATCAGCGAATCGAGCAGCGAATCCGAAAGATGGTGCGGCTGGAGTCCTAGATCGATCAATTGCGAGTGTTTCGCGTTGTAATAGTGCGCCTCGGCCTCGACGCGCGGATCGGGAATGTGATCGATGTCGACTTTGATTCCCATCTTCTTCCCGGCGGCTTGCACCTTGTATGCGAGATCAAGAACTGAAAACTGCTCGGTGAACTGGTTGAAGACGCGGAACTGCCCCGGCTCTGCCGGGTGCGTACATGCGATTTCCACGCACCGCACGGTATCGCGTATGTCGAGGAAGCCGCGCGTCTGTCCGCCCTTCCCGTAAACCGTAAGCGGATGCCCGACCGCAGCCTGCGCGCAGAAGCGATTCAGCACTGTGCCGAAAACTTCGTCGTAATCGAACCGGTTAATCAGCGCTTCATCGAGAGCGCTCTCGTCGGTCACCGTGCCGTACACGACTCCCTGATTCAAATCCGTCGCGCGCAATTTCCACGCCTTGCAGCAAAACATGATGTTGTGGCTGTCATGCACCTTCGAGAGGTGGTAGAAGGAGCCCGGTTGCTTCGGATACGGCAGTACGTCCTTGCGGCCCTTGTGTTCGATCTCGATGTAGCCCTCTTCGATGTCGATGTTCGGCGTCCCGTATTCGCCCATCGTTCCGAGCTTGACGAGATGGCATTCGTGCGCGAATTCGCGCAGCGCAAACAACAAATTGAGCGTGCCGACCACATTGTTCACCTGCGTGAATGCCGCGTGGCGGCGGTCGATCATCGAATAGGGCGCCGACCGCTGTTCGGCAAAGTGAACCACGGATTCCGGCTGGAACTCGCGCATCGCTTCGGAGAGAAATTCGTAATCGGTCACATCGCCGATGAGCAGGTCGATCGTCTTGCCGGTATGTTCATGCCAGGCGCGGAGGCGCTCCGGAAGCGGTCGGATCGGGGTGAGCGTCTGAACGCCGAGCTCGAAATCCCATTGCCGGCGGATGAAGTTGTCGATGATAGCGACTTCATGGCCCTTCTGCGAGAGATACAGAGCTGTGGCCCAACCGCAGTAGCCGTCTCCGCCCAGCACGGCAATTTTCATCGGCTTCATCTGCCCTCCCAGACGAATCATTCAACAGCCCAGCCGCAACAAGCCCATTGAATTTTGCCTTGATGCCAAGCCAAGAGCAAGGCCCTTTCTGCACGAGATAACACCAAGGCCAACTCGCGAAGGATTGAATCGAACCCATTTGAAACGCGAAATGATCGCGGCTAGCGCGGCTTTTCGGCTTTGTCGGCCTTCTGCGTGTCGTAGACGGCGCGGCCCGGTCCGCGAAGATACAAAGCCAGTCCGATCAGACCCACCGCAGCGCGCCAGATTCGCCAGGCCAGCAACGCCTCGGCCCCTCCCTCAAGCCCCGCAAGTTTGAAAAGCGCGTTGTATGCGGACTCGCCCACTCCCAATCCGCCGGGCGTCACCGGCAAATTGTTCGCGAGGTCACCAAGCGGAATCACGAGACACATCTTCATCGACATGCTCGCCGGATGTAGCGCCAGGATCGCTATCGCCGTTGCCGCGATCAGCGAGAGATTCGCGAGAACCGATAGCCCGACTGCTCCGATGATGGCTCCGGAAGCGTGGCGATAACCCGCCACTGTGGCTGCCATTCGCTGAGCTAGTTCGCCTCCGCGGAGAATTCGAAACGTCGAGGCGGCCACGCGATTTACAAAAGGCGGCGCGAGCACGCAGATCAGGAAACCCCCAACCATGCACAAGGCTAGAACGCCGGAAATCAGCAACAAAACCCGTAGCGCGGCCAAGTTGCGGAGAAGATCCGGAAACAGCGGGGCAAAAAGCAGGGGCAGCAGCAAAACGGAAAACAGTCCGATCGCTCGATCGAAAATGGCGACTGTCACAATCTCGGCGCGCCGGCCTTTGTTTTCCTTCGCGGCGTAATACAGCTTGGCCAGATCTCCCCCGGCCGCGCCCGGCAGAAACGTTGCAAAGAAAGAACTCACCAGCGTCAGCTCAAGCGAATTCGCGATGGGCAAATAGAGGCCTCGCGCGCGGAATAGCCACGAAAGCCGCACCGCCATTAACACGATATCGATGAAGATGATGCCAATTCCGGCGAGGCTGATCGGCCACTCGGTCGCCAACTTCGATAACGCGCGGAAATCGATAATTCGAGAGTGAGCGAGGTAAACAATCAGCGCGACGCCAACTGCAAGCCGTATCAAAGCCCAGAAGATTCGCCGGCCGCTTGCCGATTGTGGCGACGTCTCGATTGCGTCTTTCTCGTTCGCTGGGGATTCGTGCAAGGAAGCGCCGGCTCGGTCTATTGTGATCGACACGTTTTATCGCGGCCGGGGAAAACAAAGCAAGCGAGTTCTGCCCCCCTTCGCCGCCGAAACCGCTCCGCAGGCATTGACGCAACATCGCGCCCCTTGCTATACAAGTATCTATTCAATGGCAACGCCCGCCAAATCGATCACAGTCCAGGAACAGGGCCGGGACGTCGCTTATCATTTTCTTGCAACGCTCGAAGAGCTCAAGAAAACCGGCCAGTTGACCCGCTGGGTGAATGACCACGACATCCTTTTGTACGAATACGAGGGCGAAATCAAAGCCCTCAGCAACATCTGTCGCCATTTCGGGGGGCCGGTCGGATACCACAAGCACAAGGACGGCGTCTTCGTCTGCCTGTGGCACAACTGGAAATTTTCCTGCAAGGACGGATCGTGCCTCACGCATCCCGGCCTTCCGCTCCGGCAGTACGCGCTCAAGATCATGGATGGAAAAATTTACGTCGATTTGCTCGGGTGAACCGGTGCCATGAAACCTTGCACACTGAAAGCGCAGTTCCAAGCCGAGATGGATTGCCCGAAAGAAGTGGTCATGTGGAACTATTACGACCACGAACATCTGGTCGGCACCCACTTCAAGCTCTACAACAAAGCACGCGTGCTCGCGGAAAAGGGCAACTGGTCGCTCGTCTTCCGGAGCAAGCGGATGCCGATGCTGCCTTTTTACACCTCGGGCATCGGCTTTCAATACATGGACGGCAACACCATGAAGAGCTTCCACAAGGACTCGATCGGGTTCCTGCTACAGATGGAAGCTGAGTTCAAGGACCTGCCAAACGACCGCTGCTCGGTTACGGTCACCTACCGCATCGACACGCATCCGTTCTTCAAACTATTCGAGGGCTTTTTCCGCAAGCTCTTCGAGCGCTGGTTCTGGGCCACCTGGGAAGAAGACGCTCCGATGCGCCTGCGGCGTTGGAAAGTGCACAAGCTCGGATTCAAAGATTTCAGCGGAATAGAATACATCAATAAGAAACTGCCCGAGCCCGAGCATATCGACGCTGGGCCGTACATTTTCGATCCGCCGGTGAAAACCTCCTCGCGCATCAAGACGATCGACGGCGAGGAGCGGCCCTTCAGCCACAGCTTCGAGTTGGGTTACAACGACTGACAGCTCCTTGAAATCGCAGTTCCCATTCGAACACCCGGAGATCGCGGCCGTGCTCACGCGTCTACACGAAGCTTCGCGGCGCGACACCTGGCGCATCATCCCGCGACTGCCGATTTACCTCTGGGCTTCGCTCCGCAATCGACTGACTAGCACGCCCGGCCAGCATCCTCTCTTTCGCGAAATTTATAGCGCCATCACCGAGGAGCGAGGTGCGCTTCTGTATCTGACGGCGCGTGCGATTCAAGCAAGGCACGTCGTCGAATTCGGCTCGTCGTTCGGGATTTCGACGATCTATCTGGCAACGGCGGTCGGGGACAATATCGGAGCAGGTTCGCAAGGCTCGGCGCGAGTCATCGGGTCGGAGATGGAAGCATCGAAATGCGCCGCGGCGACGAAAAATCTCGCGGACGCAGGCTTGTCCGGCATCGCGCGAATTCTCAAGGGCGACGCTCTCAAAACACTGGCCACAGTCGATGGGCCCATCGATCTCGTCTTTCTCGACGGCCGCAAGGACCTTTATCTTGCCGTCCTCAAGCTGTTGCAGCCGAAGCTGCGGCCTGGTGCCGTCGTCCTCGCGGACAACATCCGCAGCTTCGAGAAAGAAACGTCTTCGTATGTCGACTACGTTCAGTCAGGAAAAAACGGATTCGTATCGTCGACTCTGAAAATTTCCGACTGGATGGAATTTTCCGTCTTCGAGCCAACCGACAGGTAACGTCGATCGTTCGGGGCCTCGATCTGCTGAGGCTATCTACCCGCGCCAGCCGTGCGTGGAGGTTCTCTGCGCCCGGCGTTTGCCGCTCGACGCCCGCGCAGCTCGCGCACCGTGTAAACCGGCTTGTCCTGCGACTCGTAGTAGGTGCGCGCGAGCAATTCGCCGACGAGCCCAATCGCCATGAACTGAATTCCGCCCATCACCAGCGCCACGCCAAGAATGATCAGCGGTCCGTGGTTCGCGAGCAGCCCCTCGTCGAACAGCGCCTTGCGCCCGAACACCCACAGGCCGATCCCGGCCCCTCCGGTGAGGCACAACAATCCCGGCAGCCCAAAAAGCTGCAGGGGCTTGGTCGAGTAGTCGAGCAGGAACTTTACGCTCACCAGATCGAGCAGCACGCGAATCGTTCGCGAAATTCCGTAATTCGACCTTCCATTCTTCCGAGGAATGTTCGTGATCGACACTTCCGCGATGGACGCGCCCGCCCAGCTCGCCAGCGCCGGAATGAATCGATGCAGTTCGCCGTACAGGTTGATTTCTGAAAGAATTTCACGGCGATAAGCCTTGAATGTCGTCCCGAAATCGTGCAGGTCGACGCGGGAAAGCTTCGCCATCATGCGGTTTGCCACGCGGCTCGGGATCTGCCGCATCAGCCAGTGATCGGTCCGCTCGACGCGCCAGCCGCTCACCATGTCGTAGCCTTCTTGCATTTTCTCGATGAAGCGCGGAATCTCGGCGGGATCGTGCTGCAGATCTCCGTCCATCGAGATGATGATCTCGCCGTTTGAATGATCGAAGCCGGCCTTCAGCGCCGCGGTCTGCCCGAAATTCCTGCGCAGCCGAACCACGACGACCCGGTCGTCGTGCCGCGCGATCTCCGAAAGCTGCTTAAACGTGCTGTCCTTGCTCCCGTCGTCGACGAACACCATCTCGTACGGCGCGCCGATCGCGTCCATCACGTCGATGATCTTGACGTAGAGCTGTGGCACGTTCTCTTGCTCGTTGTAAAACGGCACAACGATCGAGTAGGAGACGCGCGGGTGTTCGTTATGCATGAGGTTCATTCTAGTACATCCCAGAACCACCGAGAAACAAAGAACCCCGCCTACGGCGAGGACGTCAACGCATGGTTCGTTAGCAGCCCCTTTCCTCCGCTCGTCGCCACTGTTTCAAATTGGCCGCCATTGGCGATCGCCTCGAATTTCGGGATGTCCGCCACTGCCGCGAGCAGGTATGCACGGCGCGGCGCGAGCCAAAGATCCTTGAACTGCGTGTGATCGATGAACACCTTCGGCGCGCCCGGCGCATTCGAGCCATATTCGAGGTTCGCGCGATTGTCGGACATCAGTAGCCCATCGCGATTGGTGTAGAAGAAAACGGACGAAAACTTGTAATAGAAGCCCTGCGTCACAAGCGTTCCCTGCGGCGATTGCAGCAGCACGTTCGCGAGCGGCCTTGACGAAAGGAACGGATCGAAAACCACCATCGCCAGCCGCGCCGCGTGAAAAAACACGACCATCATCAGCGCCGCCGCCAAAAACGCACGCTGCCCTGTGAATGCGATGCTGCCGATAGTGCCCAGCAAAAATGCACATCCGGCCACGATCAGCGGCAGCCGCAGATATGCAAACGAATCGAGCGTCAAATCCTCCATGTGCCCGAGCGACAGCTTGTAGGCCCCGGGATGCGGTACTAGCGCCGCTGAAATATCGCCGGGCGTCGGCAGGCCGTGCACATGAATCAGAATCCCGATGATCGCGATCGCCGCCAGCGCCGCAATTGCCGCGAGCACGCGCGTGCCTCGCCTCACCCAGGCGCCGCCCATCGCCATCGCCGAGCCGAGCAGCAGAGCCAGCGCCGGATAGATCGGCATCGAGTAGTATTCCTGCGTCGTCGAAAACGTGAAGAACACCATCACGAATCCAATCCACACCAACGCCAGCAATCGCGCCCGTCCCGCGCGATCAACCGGCTTGAACGACAGCTTCGACACCGCCGGAAAATAGACGCTCCATGGAAAAAGCCAAACGAGGTGCAGCAGCCAGAACCACAACCGCGGCACCGTGTCGTAGTCGCGCGGATAGCGTAGATTCAGAAAGCGCAAGATCTGTTCGTCGAAAAAGTAGAACCAGAGAAATCCGTGATACTGCCCGGGCCCCGCGTGCAGCGTGAGATCAAAGTATGGCGGATTCCGCAGCGTCGCGAGCACGTGCCACGGCACTGCGATCGCCAGGCCAATTAGCGCGCCGCTGAAGGGATGCAGCCGCTTCCACGTCCGCGCGACGAAGAGCTGCCGCGTAATCAGCAAATAGATCAATCCCACGGCCACCGGGATCGCCACTGAAATCAGGCTCTTCAGCAGCATTCCGACGCCAAAGGACGCCGCCAGCACTATGGACCACGCGCGCGGATGCGGCTCGTCTTCTTCGAGCGCCCTCAGCATCGCCCACAGCGCCAGCGCGATGGTGCACGTCAGCATCGCATCCGGCAGCAGGATGCGCGTGAACAAAAACAGCCCTACACAGGTTGCAATGCACAACCCGGCGCAAAACCCGGCGCGCTTGCCGAATGCCCAGATGCCGATCAATGCCGTCAGCAGGGCCATGGCAATCGCCGAAAGCGCAATCGGAATCCGCCCGGCCCAATCGTGCACGCCGAACACGCGATACGATGCGGCGATCGTCCAATAGAAAAGCGGAGGCTTCTCGATGAATTGCAGTCCGTCGATGTGCCCCGTCACCCAGTCGCCCGATGCGAGCATGCTCCGCGCGATCGCTGCTTGCACCGCATCGACGTCGTCCATCAGCGAGGGCGGCGAAATCACCGTGCCTAGATATATACAGGCCGCAATGAGTAAGACGATTACGACGAGGTGAGAACGCTTTCCGGCATCCGTTGATTCGGGCCGGAAGCTGTTGCCGTTTGAATCCGCCATTTCCTCATCCACAAAAATAGAATCATCAATCCCCAGAGGTGGTAGCCCAGGTTGGCGCGGCGTTCGAGATGATCTCGCACACAGGCATCGATTGCGCGCTTATCGAAGAGATCGCCGTGCTCGGACGTCCCGTACTCGATCGCGTCGAGCATCAGCGGGCGCAGCGGCCCGCGCAGCCATTCATGAGAAGGGATATCGAGTCCCGTCTTTTCCTTGCTCAGAACCGCAGGCGGCAGCGTGTCGCGCATCAGCTCCTTGATCAAAACCTTCTGTCGCGACCCCCGAATCTTGAAAGTTCCCGGCAGCGAATCCATGAACTCGACGATTCGGTGATCGAGCAGCGGCGGCCGCACCTCCACGGCATGAGCCATGCTCATGCGATCCACCTTCATCAGAATATCGTCGGTCAAGTAATACTTCTGATCGAACCACAAATAGGCGTTCAGGTTGTCTGGGTCCTGCAATTTCGCGCGAAGCTCACCGAGCAAGCTACTGAGCGCATTTGGCAGAGGCGCGCGAAGAATCGGTGTCTTCTGCGCCGCCGAAAAAGTGCCGTTCCAGTAGATGTGCGCCTGCTCCGGCGGCAGCAGACACCCTTCAAGGAAACGCTTGAGCTTGTATTCGAAGCTGATCTTCTCGTCCGATACGGGCCAGTGACGCAGCGCGGCGAGCGCCAGCCGAATCGCGCCGCGCGGAAACTTACGGGCAACTCTCGCCAAATGATTCGCGCGATATGTCAGGTAGCCACCGAACACTTCGTCGCCACCTTCTCCGCTCAGTGTCACCGTCACTTTCGTCTTGCTCACCTTCGAAAGGAACCAAAGCGGCAACGCGCCCGCGTCTGCCGTTGGCTCGTCCGAGTAGTGCGCGAACTCTTCAATCGCGCCGACGAGATTTTGCGCCGGATTCAGATCGAACTGTTCGTGATCGGTGCCGTATTTTGCCGCAACCTGCTTGATGTATGGCGTCTCGTCAAAGCGCCGTCCGCGAAATGAAATGGAAAGCGTCTTCAGTCTCGAGCTCGACACCTGCGCGGCGTAGTGCAGGATCGTCGAAGAGTCGATCCCGCCGCTCAGCCAGACTCCCAGAGGCACGTCGGAGATCAAATGCTCGCGCACCGAATCGCGCAGCAGGTGATCGAGTTCTTCCTTCGCCGCATCAAGGGTCCGCTCCTGCGGCGGCGCGTACGGCAATTTCCAGTACGCTTCGGAATGGATCTCGCCGTCCCGCCACTCAAGCCAGTGCCCGGGCGGCAGCTTCTCGATCCCGTCCACGAGCGTCCAAGGGCACGGCACGTAGTTCAACGACAGGTAGCAATCGAGTCCCGCGAGGCTTAATCGGCGGTCGATTTCGGGATGAACCAGAATGGCCTTCAGCTCGGAGCCGAAGTAGATGTCCTTCTCGCGCCGCGCAAAGTAGAGCGGCTTAATACCCAGGCGGTCGCGCGCCAGCACCAGCCTCCTCTTCGATTCGGTCCAAAGCGCCAAGCCGAACATCCCGCGCATGCGCGAAAAGCAAGCGGTGTCCCATTCGAGAAACGCGTGCAGGACGGTCTCGGTATCCGACTGCGAATGAAACTTGTGGCCCAGCTTCTCGAGTTCAGCGCGGAGCTCGAGATAGTTGTAGACCTCGCCGTTGAAAACGATGACCGTGTCGCCGCGATCGGCGATGATCGGCTGGTTTCCCGTCTTCAGATCGATGATCTTCAGACGCGCCGTGCCGAGCGAAACGAGGTTGGAATTGAAGACGCCCTGCTGGTCAGGCCCGCGGTGGAAGAGCATCTGGACGGCGCTCTGGATGCGCGCAGGTCCGGGCGACCCGTTTCGATGCGTGAATCCTGCAATGCCACACAATTCTCAGCGCTCCTCAGAACATAGCGCGGGCGGCTCGTACACCCGTCCCGGTGAACTCATTCGTATCGCAGAGACTCCACGGGATGAAGCTGCGCGGCCGTTTTTGCCGGGAGGTACCCGAAAAGTACGCCCGTTCCACAAGATACTATAAAGGCGGAAAACACAGAAAGCCACGAGATTGGAATCGTCATTTCGCCCGGTACCGGCAGGAATCGCACGAGCGTCTCGATCAGGACCGGAATTGCTATCGCAATCGCGATGCCCGCGAGCGCTCCGGCGCCGCTGATCAGAATCGCCTCGAGCAGAAACTGATACAGAATCTCCTGCCGCCGCGCGCCAATCGCCCTCCGGATGCCGATCTCCCGCGTCCGCTCGGTCACGCTCACCAGCATGATGTTCATGATTCCCACGCCGCTGATCACCAGCGCCACCATGGCCACCAGCAGCAGGACAATTGTCATCGCCAGTGAAATGCGGCGCGACGTTTCGAGGATTGATGCCAGATTCTCAACGTTGTACTCCGCTCGCGCGCGGTGGCTGTTTCTCAAAATATCCGCAACCTGCCGCGTCACGGATTCCACGTCCTCGGGGCTATCCGCCTGCGCGTAAAGCGTCACGATTGACGTGACTCCGGTGTAGTAACGAATGATCGAGAGCGGCACGAGCACAGAATCGGTCCGGATTTCTGATTGGCCGAAAGTTCCGATGCGCTCTGCGAAGACTCCGATCACGGTGAAATCCAGTTCACCCACTTTGATGCTTTGGCCAATCGGGTCCTCACCGGGAAACGTCGTTTCCGCGAGATGCTGCGAAATCACGCCCACTTTTCCGACCGACGAAAAATCCGTGTCGTCGAAATACCGTCCATGGAGGATGAGCAAGCGCCGGATTTCCTGGAAGCCGGGCGTGACGCCAATCAGTCCCACGGGCCATGCTTTGCCGCCCGCGACCACCGATATCTGAATGTCGTTCGTGCCGGCTACTCGAATCGCCTGCGGAACGCTTTCTCTTACTGCTTCCATGTCGGCAGGGGTAATCTGGTCACCCAGTGCGACGCTTTGCGCGCCATTCGGATGCGCAAGATTGGCGTAGACAATATTTGAGCCAACCGCTTCGATCTGAGCGGAGATGTATTTCTTGCCCGTGAGCGCCACGGTCACAACAAGCACGATGCACGCGCTACCGATCACGACGCCGAGCATCGTCAGCGCCGCGCGCACTTTGTTTGCGCGCAGCGCCTCCACCGCCATGCTCCAAGTCTCGGACCAGCTGATCGCCGTCCCCGCCAAAACCTTCTCCTTCACCCGTTGCTTCTAGGTTTAAGTGTAGCGCTGCGATCTTCAGCGCGGAGTTGTGCAGGTGACGCACGTTGTGATTTTCGAACGTGCTCGCTTCGTCGACTACACCGCGGCGGCTTCGACAGCTGCCAACTCCGGGATTTCGATGCGAATCTGTGTGCCGTCGCCGGGCTGGCTTCGAATGTCCATCTCGAACTGATCGCCGTAGAGCAGACGCAGACGCTCGTGTACGTTGCTGATGCCGATCCCGCCGCCGTACACCTCCGTCAGGCGCTCGGGCGACATACCCATCCCGTTGTCGTTGATCTCGATGCTGAGGCGGCCATCGTGGCGGCGCGTGCGAAGCAGAATTTGCCCGCCTTCGACGCGAGGCGCAAGTCCGTGCTTAATCGCGTTTTCGACGATCGGCTGCAGCAACATGCTCGGTACGAAAACGTCCAGCGTGTCCTGGTTGATTTCTTTGATGATCTGCAATTTGTCGCGGCCGAAGCGGATCACCTCGATGTCGAGATAGTCGTCGATGAATTCGATCTCGTCGCGCAGCGGGACAAACGTCTCATGTTTGCGCAGCAGCCGCCGTAAGATGTTCGAGAGCTTCAGCACCACGCCGCGCGCCATGTCTGGATCGAACCGAATCAACGACGACACCGTGTTGAGCGTGTTGAAAAGAAAGTGCGGATTAATCTGGCTCGTGAGCGCGTCCATGCGTGCCTTCAGCAAGTGCTGCTGATTCTGTTCGAGGTTCATTTCGATGCGGGTGTTATTCCAAATCTTTACCGCGATCGCCACGCTGATCACTGAGGATAGAACCACGAGCAGCGCGTACCCTGCGTTAGATGTTTGAATCGAGAAAAGCCAATGCGAGGGAACCGCCGCGGCGAGTGCGATCAGCCCGGCTTCAAGCGCGGCGCAGGCAAATAATGGAAGCATCGCCCAGTTTCCTTTGCCGTAGCGAACCAGCCGCCACAACCACGATGGCACATTCAAAAAAAGGAACGGGCCGAAATGCCAGACGTCTTCTTTCTCGGGAATCACGTCGCGAATCATGCCGGCGAGCAAGCCGACGAGCGCGGCCATCGGCGCGGATAGCCACTCGTGAAATCCAAACGGCAGCAGGCTGATCAGCGAACCGCCGAGCAGGCCGACAACTCGTCCGCCGATCAAGCCCATCAGGAACGCGCCTTCAAGCGTGAGATCGAAGAATTTATATCCTCCGATCAGCCGCAGCATGATCCCAATCGCCAGCGGCGGCACCAAAAACAACAGCAGCATTACCTTTTGATCGGAGTCGCGTTTTTCTGTGAAGACGAGCTTGCGGAAAGATCGGAACCGAACCAGCAGCGCAGCGAGCGCCGCCGCCCAGCCCACCTTCAGGACCAGTGTGAAAAGGAGCTCTCTTCCTTCTAAGAGTGCGCTGCCCATTTTTGCTCGCAGACCGCCGTGGGAGATCCTCTGGCTACGTTAGCCAATGCCCGCGGGTATG
>Ga0187778_10002660_pt1 | contig 12140 bp, 9 predicted proteins | sample 1015_Q2_SP5_20_M_FD_132418 | JGI IMG/M metagenome (GOLD analysis project Ga0187778, IMG submission 132418) | Tropical peat soil microbial communities from peatlands in Department of Meta, Colombia - 1015_Q2_SP5_20_MG | ecosystem: Environmental > Terrestrial > Soil > Wetlands > Peat | place... | reverse complement strand
GGCGGGCTTGCCGACGACAAAGGGTTGAAATCGCCTCAAATTTTTCAGAATCAAGGCATCCAAGGGCAGCATCCAAAAGGGGAAAGAATTGGCTGGGGCGGAAGGATTCGAACCTTCACCATCCTCATTAACAGTGAGGTGTCCTACCGGTTGGACCACGCCCCAGCGGGCCTTTGGCGCCCCCGAGGAAGGACGGGGGCACTTATGATGGGATGGGCTCCGCCGCCGATTAGGCGACGAAGGGCTCTTCTAAGATACCACGGGACACGCTCGCTGGACGCTGCAAAGGAAAGTTTTTCGGGTGACGAGTCAAGGCGGGAAGAAAATTCCGAATTGGGAATCGATGGGATGAGCAGTAGAGCTCGGCCTTGTGCGAATTGTTTCAGAAAAGTCAGCGCAAGGGTCGATGGCCGATCCTTTCGGGGAGGTGCACGTTCATTTGTCACATGCAATTTGAAAAATTTGGAAAAAAAGAATTTCGCAGAAAGGTTGCAATCCTGAAAGTTTTGGTGGAAACTATCGGGTCTCTTTGACCCGGGTTTGCACTTCCCGGTTAATACGCGGGCCGCGCTATTCTTAGCGCCCTTCCGGTGCGCTCCCCCGCCAAAGTGCAAAACGGAAATGGCACAGATTTTTCATCGCAGTACGAACTTCATTGCCAGATTCAGTGTGTTCTCGACCTTGTTTCTGGTGGGTCTCGCACTCATCGGAGTGCTGGCGGTGGCGCGTTCGCCGTATATGACGCGGCAGAACATTACCCGTGAGCAGCCGGTTCAGTTTAGCCACAAGCATCATGTTGGGGACGATGGAATCGATTGCCGCTATTGCCATACCAGCGTGGAAGTGTCCGCAGTGGCGGGCATTCCGCCGACCAAGACCTGCATGAACTGTCATTCCGTGCTGTTCAACAACGTCGGATACCTGGAGCCGGTGCGCGAGAGCTACCGGACGGATAAATCCATCGAGTGGGTGAAAGTGCACCGGCTGGCCGATTACGTTTATTTCAATCACAGCATTCACGTCAACAAGGGCGTCGGCTGCACGACCTGTCATGGCCACATCGACCAGATGCCGCTGATTTTTCAAGCGAACACTTTGCTGATGCAGTGGTGCCTGGAGTGCCACCGGAATCCTGCGCCAAACCTCCGGCCGATGGACAAAGTTTTTTCCATGGATTGGACACCGGGACCCGATCAGGAAGAGCAAGGCAGGAAGTTTATGCAGGAGCGTAAGATTCGGACCACGGCCGAGCTGACCAGTTGCTCGACCTGTCATCGCTAATGGATCGTATGGAAGATCACGAACAGGAAGTTCGCGGCTTCGGCCAAGAGAATCACGACGAGAACTCAAAAGACTCGTCTTGGACGCGGCGTTCTTTGGACCTTGCCGCGGTGCGTGCCAAGTTGCAATCGAAGACGGGCAAGCAGTATTGGCGCACGTTTGAGGAACTTGCCGGCGATCCGAGCTTTGAAGAGCTCTTGAACCGCGAATTCCCCCGGCAGGCGCCTTCCGAGTGGGACGACTCCGTCGATCGCCGCGATTTTCTCAAACTGATGGCTGCGTCGCTCGCGTTTGCAGGCCTCTCCGGCTGCGGGAAAGCGCCGGAGCAGCACATTATCCCCTACGTGAAACAGCCGGATGGCTTGGTTCTTGGCAAGCCGCAGTTTTACGCCACGGCGATGGCTTTTGGCGGCGATGCTATCGGCCTTCTGGTGGAAAGCCACGAAGGGCGGCCCACGAAAATCGAAGGCAATCCTGATCACCCGTCCAGCCTTGGCGCTACCAACGCGTTCGCGCAAGCTTCCATCCTGAATTTGTACGACCCGGACCGCGCCCAAACGGTCACAAAGTTGGGCGAGATTCAAACTTGGGCGCAGTTCTTGGATGCGGCGCAAGCCCTCGCCGGCAGCCTGAAGGCCACGCGGGGAGAAGGTTTGCGAATTTTGACGGGAATTGTTACTTCGCCAACGCTGGCTGCGCAGATGGAAGCCATCCTGGCGCTCTATCCGCAGGCGAAATGGCACCAGTGGGAGCCCGCGGTGGGTGACGGAACCCGGGAGGGCGCGAAACTCGCGTTCGGAAGTTACGCCAACACCGTTTATAAGCCTGAAAAAGCTGACGTAATTTTGTCGCTGGATTCGGATTTTCTGGGAAGCGGACCGGGACACGTTCGCTACGCGAGAAAGTTTTTCAGTCGCCGCAAATTGAAGGATTCAAATCCGCTGGCGGATGAAACTCTCAGCGGCGACGTCATGAATCGCCTCTATGTGGTCGAGCCGACGCCGAGCGTTACCGGCGCGAGCGCCGATCACCGCTTACCGCTGCGCTCGTCTGAAGTTGCAGCCTTCGCCGCGGCGCTTGCCGGAAAGCTTGGCATGGGCGGAAATGCAAAGGCTCCGGCGTCGGCGGAAAAATGGCTCGACGTGGTTGCCAAAGATCTCCAGCAGCACAGAGGCAGCTCTTTGGTCGTTGCCGGCGAGCAGCAACCCGCGGAAGTGCACGCGTTGGCCCACGCTATCAACGCCGCGCTTGGCAACGTGGGCAACACGCTTTATTACACCGAACCGGTCGAAGCGCATCCCACAAATCATTTGCAATCGCTGAGAGAATTGTGCGCGGACATCGACGCCAACAAGGTCCAGACCCTGTTGATTCTGGGAGTCAATCCGGTTTACACGGCGCCGCACGATTTTGATTTTGTGTCCAAGCTCAAGTTCGACGAGCAGCAGGGGCGAAAGAAGATTCAGACGGTCATTCACGTCAGCTCGCATTTTGACGAAACTTCGGAGTACGCGGACTGGCATGTCGCGGAATCGCACTATCTGGAAACCTGGAGCGATGCACGGGCCTTCGATGGAACGGTCAGCGTGGTGCAGCCGCTGATCGCGCCACTGTATCGAACGCATTCTGTGCGCGAGGTGCTCGGCGCGTTCACCGACAAGCCCGGCATTTCGGATTATGACTCGCTCCGCAACCGGTTGAAGGCCACAAATCCCGCCGGTGATTTCGAGAAATTCTGGCGGAAGACGCTAAACGATGGCGTTGTTGCAGGCACAGCTTTTGCTCCCATCCAGCCGCGCGTAAACATGAATACTGCGAGTTTGCCAGCGCCAAAAGCTGCTTCCAGCGACGAACTCGAAATCCTTTTCCGCCCCGATCCCTGCGTCTACGACGGGCGCTTCGCGAATAACGGCTGGCTGCAGGAATTGCCGAAGCCCGTCACCAAGCTCACCTGGGACAACGCCGCGCTGGTCAGCCCCAAAACCGCCCAGAACTTGCATCTGACGTATGACATCGCTTCGCGCGGCGGCGAGCACGGGCAGATTCGTTCCAACGTCGTTGACATCGCGCTTTCCGGAAGCAAAGTCACCGCGGCAACCTGGACCTTGCCGGGTCAGGCCGAGGGCGTGATCGTCCTTCCACTCGGCTATGGCCGTACCAAAGCCGGTTATACGGGCTCGCACAAAGGTTTCAACGCCTACGCCGTGCGCAGTTCCGATGCTCTCTGGGCTGTCGGCGCTCCGAGTAGCGCCATCAAGAAAACCGGCGACGATTATCCGCTGGCTTGCACGCAGTATCACTTCAATATGGAAGGCCGGCAGATTCTGGAGACCGCGACACTCGAGGAGTATCGCAAGAATCCTGGTTTTGCCAACGAGCACGCGGAAATCCCGCCCAAAGAGCTTTCTCTGTACAAGGGCGAAGCGGAATTTCCTTACACTCGCGACAAATGGGCGATGTCGATCGATTTGAATAGCTGTAACGGTTGCAATGCCTGCGTGATTGCGTGCCAATCCGAAAACAACATTCCGGTTGTTGGAAAAGATCAGGTGATGCGTGGCCGCGAGATGCATTGGATCCGCATCGACCGCTATTACACAAACACGGAATCCAGCACCAGCGGCACGACGGGCGATCCCTCCGAATATCAGCCGGCGCTCGACAATCCCGAGACCTTTTTCCAGCCCGTTCCCTGCCAGCAGTGCGAGAACGCGCCTTGTGAACAAGTTTGCCCCGTTGGAGCCACTGTGCACAGCGCCGAAGGCCTGAATGACATGGTCTACAACCGCTGCATCGGCACGCGTTATTGTTCCAACAACTGCCCGTACAAAGTCCGGCGCTTCAACTTTCTGCGTTTTCAGGACTGGGAAACGCCCCAGCTCAAGCTCGTGCGCAATCCCGACGTCACCGTCCGCAGCCGCGGCGTCATGGAAAAGTGCACGTACTGCATCCAGCGCATCAATAACGTGCGCATCGCCGCCGAAATAGCGGAGAACGGCAAGGGCCGGCCCATTCGCGACGGTGAAATCGTCACAGCTTGCGAACAGGCTTGCCCGACGCAGGCCATCGTCTTTGGCAACGCCAACGATCCCTCGAGCCGCGTTTCTCAGCTGCGGGCGCAACAACGCAAATACACCATCCTTGGGGAATTGAATTCGCGCCCGCGTACCACATATCTCGCCGCTGTGCGAAATCCCAATCCGGAGTTGGAGCAAGCATGAGCGCCGGGCAACCGCCACTTGATTCTCCCGAAATCCGCCGGCTGACCCCCGTGCTCGGCCCGGGTCACACCTTCGGGTCTATCAGCGACAAGATCAGCTCGATTGTGCTCACCCGCCCGACTTCCTTCGGCTGGTTCGCGGGCTTTGCCATTGCTTTCAGCCTCACCGCCGTGATGACCATCGCCATCGGCTGGCTCATCATCAAGGGCGTGGGCATCTGGGGCATCAACATCCCCATCGGTTGGGGCTTCGCCATTGTCAATTTCGTTTGGTGGATCGGTATCGGCCATGCCGGCACGCTGATCTCCGCCATCTTGTTCCTCCTGAACCAAAAGTGGCGCACTTCCATCAATCGTTTTGCCGAAGCCATGACTTTGTTTGCAGTCGCCTGCGCCGGCATCTTTCCACTCATTCATACTGGCCGTCCGTGGATGGCCTATTACATGTTCCCGTACCCCAGCACCATGGGCCTCTGGCCGCAATTCCGCAGCCCGCTGATCTGGGACGTTTTTGCGGTTTCCACCTACGGCACAGTTTCGCTGCTCTTCTGGTTCGTCGGCCTCATTCCGGATCTGGCCACGCTGCGCGACCGCGCCCTCAGCAAGCCGAAGCAGATTATCTATGGCATCCTCGCGATGGGCTGGCGCGGCTCTGTGCGCCACTGGCACCGCTACCAATCCGCGTACCTGCTCCTCGCCGGATTGGCCACACCGCTGGTTCTGTCCGTGCACACGGTGGTGAGCTTCGACTTCGCCATCGCCATTGTTCCGGGCTGGCACACTACGATCTTTCCCCCGTACTTCGTTGCCGGCGCCATCTACTCTGGTTTCGCGATGGTTCTATCGATTGCGATTCCCTTGCGCAAGGCCTATGGACTCGAGGATTTCATCACCATGCGGCACCTGGACAACATGGCCAAAGTTATGTTGGCCACGGGCCTTATCGTTGCCTATGGCTATTTCTTTGAGTTCTTCTTGTCGCTCTACAGCGGAAACAAATTCGACGTCTTTCTTGTTCAACAGCGCCTGCACGGTCCCTACGCGCATTTTTACTATGCTTTGATTCTCTGCAACATCCTGCTGCCGCAATCCCTGTGGTCGTACAAACTGCGCCACAACGTGGTGTTCCTCTTCGTCATGTCTATCGTCGTGAATATTGGCATGTGGCTCGAGCGGTTCGTCATCGTGGTCATCAGCCTCACCCGCGACTTCGTGCCTTCGGCCTGGGGCCGTTATCAGCCCACTGTCTGGGACTGGGCTACCTTCATCGGCACCATCGGAATGTTTGTCACTCTGCTTTTCCTGTTCGTGCGGGTTCTCCCGGCAATTTCCATCGCCGAAATGCGCGAGCTCGTAGCCGAGACTTCTGAGGGCGAAAAGTAATGCAGCTTGAGCGTTCCCATATTTACGGCGTGTTGGCGGAGTTCGAGACTCCGGAGCAGCTCACTGAGGCCGTGAAGAAGACCCGCGAGGCCGGCTACCGGCGCATTGATGCGTACACGCCATTCCCGATTGAGGGTCTTGCCCAAGCCATGGGCTTAAAGCGCAACAATGTCCCGCTTATTACCCTGATCGGCGGCCTTGCCGGTGGCCTTGGCGGTTTTGGTTTCCAATATTGGGTCTCCGCCATCAGTTACGCCGAGAATATCGGCGGGCGGCCGCTCAATAGCTGGCCGGCTTTTATTCCGGTTACTTTCGAGCTCACCGTGCTCGGCGCTTCTCTATGCGCGGTGTTTGGCATGCTTGCTCTCAATGGCCTTCCCCAGCCGCATCATCCGGTTTTCAACGTGCATCGCTTCCTGCACGCCTCTTCCGACCGGTTCTTTCTGCTGATTGAGGCCCGCGACCAAAAGTTTCATCTCACGGATACCGCCCGCTTTCTTCAAGGGCTCCACCCGCATCACGTCAATGAGGTGTCGGATGACTAAAACACCTCGCTTCCTTTTTGCGGCGTGCGCGGTTGCCGTTCTGCTTGCCGGGAGCGGATGCCAGTATCTGGTGCAGGACATGGCCACCCAGCCCAAGAATCGCCCGCTCTCGCCTTCCGATTTTTTTGACGATGGCCGCTCCGAACGCCCGCTGGTGGATAACACGGTGCCGCGGGGCTCCATCGCGGAAGACGACCTGTTCGCGCCCAAAGATTCCAATGCTTTCCCGCTGCCCGTGAACGCCGAGCTTCTTGCTCGCGGCGAAGAGCGCTACAAGATCTTTTGCTCGCCTTGCCACGGTTTGCAGGGCGATGGCAACGGTATGATCGCCATGCGCGGCATGAAACATCCGCCCAGCTATCACCAGGACCGTTTGCGGCAGGCCCCCAACGGCTATTTTTATGACAACATCACCAACGGTTTTGGCGCGATGTACGGCTACTCCGCGCAAATTCCGCCCGCCGACCGTTGGGCTATCATCGCTTACGTACGCGCTTTGCAATTGAGCCGCAACGCGAAAGTTTCCGATCTGCCCGCGGAACTTCGCGAGAAGCTCTCTTCGAGCGGCGCCCCGGATTCTTCAGCAGGAGCGAAAAAGGAATGACCGAGCAGGATTACAAAGCGCCGGAAAGCGTGAGCCGCATGCAGACCCGCGCGTTATTGGTGGGCGGCGTAGCTCTGCTCGTCGGCATCTCCGGTGCGCTGAAAACTCCCGGCGCCTTCTTTCAGTCTTATTTGATGAGTTTTATGCTTGTTCTGGGTCTGGCGCTCGGCTCGCTTGGGCTGATGATGCTGCAGCATCTAACGAGCGGCCACTGGGGTATCATCATTCGCCGCCCGCTGGAATCCGCCACGCGCACCCTGCCTCTTCTGGTCATCGCCTTTTTGCCCATCGCCCTGTTTGGCATGAAGTACCTCTATCCGGCTTGGCTCGATCCCGAAAAAACCAAAGAGGCGCCTCTCTCGAAATTTCAGCAGAGCTACTTGACCCACGGCGGGTACCTGACGCGCGCGGTAATCTATTTCGCCGTGTGGCTGACGCTCATGTTCATTTTCAACATTTGGTCCAAGCAACAGGACATCAATCGCGAAGACCGCGCGCTCCGGCTGCGCTTCAAGCTGCTGGCCGGCCCGGGAATCATTCTTTACGTCTTCGCCATGAGCTTCGCGGCGATTGATTGGGTGATGTCCATTTCCCCTCACTGGGCTTCCACCATTTATGGTTTTATCTTCGTGGGCGGCCAGCTCATCTCCTCCATGTCGTTCATGATCGCGGTGGTTGTGCTCCTTGCACGCAGCGAGCCCTTTTCGCACGTTTTGCAGAGCCGCCATCTGCATGATCTTGGCAAACTGCTGCTCGCCTTCGTGATGCTCTGGGCTTACTTCGATTTCTCCCAACTGCTGATCATCTGGTCGGGGAACTTGCCTGAGGAGATCAGCTTTTATCGTACGCGGCTCTATGGCGGGTGGGGAGTTGTCGCGGTCATCGTGGTTGTCTTTCATTTCTTTGTTCCCTTTTTCCTGCTGCTTTCGCAGGATCTCAAGCGCAACCTTAGAGTTCTTCCCAAGATCGCCATGTGGCTCATTCTTATGCGCCTGGTGGACCTGTTCTGGATGACCCGGCCCGAATTCACTTCCCGCGCCGTGCCCACTTGGCTCGATCTGGTCTTGCCGATCGCTCTCGGCGGTTTGTGGCTCGGCTTCTTTGCTTTCAACCTCAAGCAGTGTCCGCTTCTTCCCTTGGGTGAGCCGAAATTAGCGGAGGCCATTGAACATCATGAGCACTGAGCTTCATTCCGCCGGCCACGCTTCGTCCGACGCGCCCCGTCATGGCGATGTCTCCTTCGAGGCCCGCGACATCAAGGAGGGGACGATCTACTGGTATCTCTTTGCTCTTGGTTTGGCCACGGTTGTCGCGGCGGTCATTTGCATATTCATTTTGCGCTTTACCACCAAGCTTGCCGCCTCCTCCGAAGCTCCTCCTCCTCCATCGCGCGCGATTCTCGGCAAGCTGCCAACCTATCCCCCCGAACCGAGGCTCCAGGGCGTTCCCGGCCACGACACCGATCCGCAAAAGGATTTGCGGCAAAAGGTAAAAGCCGACACCGAAGCCAACGAAAAATTGGAATGGATCGACAAGAATGCGGGCATCGCCCAGATTCCGGTCAAGGACGCCATGAAGATCATCGCGGAAAAGGGTTTGCCGGCGCTCTCTGCGCCAGTTGCGGAGAAAAAGAAATAACGAAATGAAGAAGACCGCGTACATTTTCGGAATCGCCGCCCTGCTCGCTTTCGCGGGCGCAGCGCAGGCGCAAACCATCCCCGATAACGTTGGTTCCCCGGCTGCGACCATGCCTGGCCCTTTGCAAAACGTCGGCTTCGAGCCTCCGCTCAACGGCCAGATGCCTCTCGATCTGCACTTCCGCGACGAATCCGGCCGCGACGTTCAGCTCCGCGAATTCTTCGGACACAAGCCTGTGGTTCTCGCTTTCGTTTATTACACCTGCCCGATGCTGTGCGACCAGATTCAAATGGGCGTGGTGGGCAGTCTGCGCATGCTCTCGTTCAATCCCGGCCGCGATTATGAAGTTGTTTTCATCAGCTTCGACTCCCGGGACACTCCCGAAGCGGCGGCCGGCAAAAAACAGCTTGATCTCGGGCATTTCCACCGCCCGGAAACCGCTTCCGGATGGCACTTCCTCACTGGATCGCAGGAATCCATCGAAGCTGCCGCGCGCGCCGCAAATTTCCGCTTCCGGTTCGACGAGAAATCCAACACGTTTGCCCATGCCAGCGGCGTGCTCATCCTCACGCCCGACGGCCGCATTTCCCGCTACTTTTATGGCATTGAGTATCCCGGCCGCGACATGCGCCTTGGCCTCGTCGATGCCTCCGCGGGAAAAATCGGGTCGCCCATCGATCACGTCCTGCTCTTTTGCTATCACTACGACCCTACGACCGCAAAATACAGCGCCTCGATTCTCAGGGTGATGCGTCTTGGGGGCATCGTTACCATTATTTGCATCGTTGGGGGAATTTTAATTTTCCGTCGCCGGGAAACGCATTCGGCGCCGGCGAAGCTTCAAGGAGCACACTAAGACCGTGCAGTCGCAATTGCCATTGTATCCGGATGAGGCGTCCAACTTCGCTCCGCATGTGGACGGCTTGATGCTTTACCTCACTTCTGTCTGCGTGTTTTTTGCCTTGGGCATCACCATCGCCATTGTCTACTTCTTCTTCAAATATCACCGGAAGAGTCCGAACGAAGTCGGCACTCCTATCGAGGGCGATGCGCGCCTCGAAGCCACGTGGATCGTCATTCCGCTGATTCTGGCGCTCTGTACGTTTAGCTGGGGCGCCGTTATTTATGTGGACTATCGCCACACGCCTCCGGACACCCTGGATATCTATGTTATTGGCAAGCAGTGGATGTGGAAAGTGCAGCAGCCCAACGGGCTGAAGGAAATCAACGAGTTGCACGTTCCGGTGAACCGCGACATTCGTCTCACGCTCGCCAGCGAAGACGTCATCCATGATTTCTATGTGCCCGCGTTTCGCGTGAAGATGGATGTCGTGCCCGGGCATTACAACACCATGTGGTTCCGTCCCACGAAGCCCGGGCGCTACCACTTCTTCTGTTCACAGTATTGCGGCACCAATCACGCCATCATGGGCGGCTGGGTCACGGTTATGGAACCGACCGATTACGCTGCCTGGCTTTCCGGTTCTTCCGGTGGCGAAGCTAACCCGGTTGCTGCAGGTGAAAAACTCTTCTCGGAAAAAGCCTGCATCACTTGCCATCTATCCAACGGCACCGGCCGCGCTCCTTCGCTCAACGGCCTCTACGGCGCGCAAGTCCTGCTGGCCGACGGCACAACGGTCACTGCGGACGATGCGTACATCCGCGAATCCATCCTTCAGCCCAACGCGAAAATTGTGGCCGGTTACCAGCCCTTGATGCCCACGTTCCAGGGGCAACTGACGGAAGAGCAGATTCTCGCTCTCACCGCTTACATCAAGTCTTTGCAGTCGCAGCCGGTTCCCGCCAAGGGCGCCGGAATCGCGCCTACCACGGGGAAGAAATAAGCCATGAGTACGACGCCTCCATCGCCGGGTTACCAATTCCCTCGGGATCACTATCTCAACGCCAGCTACGGCATCCGTTCGTGGCTGCTCACCACCGACCACAAGCGCATCGCGCTCCTCTATTTGATTTCTGTCACGTTCTTCTTCTTCATCGGCGGCGTCTTTGCCACCATGATCCGCATCCACTTGCTGACTCCCACTGGAGCGCTCGTCACCCCGGAAACCTACAATAAGCTTTTCACCATGCACGGCGTGGCCATGATTTTCTTCTTCCTCATTCCTTCCATCCCCGCCGTTCTCGGCAATTTTCTGATTCCCCCCATGATCGGGGCCAAGGACCTGGCCTTCCCGAAAATTAATCTTCTGAGCTGGTATATCTATATTGTCGGCGGCTGCTTCGTGCTCTATTCCTTCAGCACCGGCGGCCTCGACACGGGCTGGACCTTCTACACTCCGCTTAGCAGCGTTTATTCAAACTCCGCCGTCACTCCCGCGGTTATCGGCATTTTTATCAACGGCTTTTCCTCGATTCTCACGGGCTTGAATTTCATCGTCACCATTCACACCATACGCGCTCCGGGGATGACCTGGTTCCGCTTGCCGCTTTTTGCCTGGGCGCACTATGCCACCAGCCTGGTCATGATTCTCGGCACGCCCGTTGTCGCCATCACCTTGTTGCTGGCGGGCCTCGAGCGCATGTTTCATCTGGGCTTCTTCAACCCTGCGATGGGCGGCGATCCCATCCTGTTCCAGCACCTTTTCTGGTTTTACTCGCATCCCGCCGTCTACATCATGATTCTTCCTTCGATGGGTGTAATCAGCGAGATCATTCCGACCTTCGCACGCAAACCCATTTTTGGATACTCCTTCATCGCTGGCTCCAGTATTGCCATCGCCGTGATCGGCTTCCTGGTCTGGGCCCACCACATGTTCGTTACCGGTGAATCCACCTATGCAGCCCTCACGTTCTCGTTTCTCAGCTACCTCGTCGCAATTCCTTCCGCGGTCAAAGTGTTCAACTGGACCGCTACGCTTTACAAAGGCTCAATCTCCTGGGACGCGCCGATGCTCTACGCTCTTGGCTTCATCGGCCTCTTCACCATCGGCGGCCTCACCGGGCTTTTCCTCGCCTGCCTAGGCTTGGACATTCACATCCACGATACCTATTTTGTCATCGCACACTTCCACTACATCATGGTGGGCGGCGCGGTCATGGGGTACGTCGGCGGCATCCATTTCTGGTGGCCGAAAATCACCGGCAAGCTCTATCCCGAAGCGCTTTCCCGCATCGCCGCCATCACGCTGTTTGTCGGTTTCAACTTGACGTTCTTCCCGCAATTTATTCTTGGCTACCTTGGGATGCCGCGCCGTTATCACAGCTATCCGCCGGAATTTCAAGTGCTCAACGTTTTGTCCACGGCCGGCGCTTCGATTCTCGCTCTCGGCTATCTCCTGCCGATGATTTATCTGACTTGGTCCATGCGCTACGGCAAAGTCGCGGGGCCCAATCCCTGGCCCGCCACCGGCCTGGAATGGAAAACGGATTCGCCGCCGCCGACGGAGAATTTTCACGTTACGCCCGTCGTCGATTGGGAGCCGTACGATTACAACAACCGGCCGGACTT
>Ga0187778_10002659_pt1 | contig 12142 bp, 11 predicted proteins | sample 1015_Q2_SP5_20_M_FD_132418 | JGI IMG/M metagenome (GOLD analysis project Ga0187778, IMG submission 132418) | Tropical peat soil microbial communities from peatlands in Department of Meta, Colombia - 1015_Q2_SP5_20_MG | ecosystem: Environmental > Terrestrial > Soil > Wetlands > Peat | place... | reverse complement strand
GACTTTCCGGTGGCGAGCCACAAACCTGTGGTTCCGCATAGTCCTCGCAATAAACACTATGATCGCATGCTTGCTCGTTGCGCGGTTCTGGGCTGATTGAAGATCATGGATCTTATCGATTCTCACGCCCACATTGACTTCCCGCAATTTGCGGAAGACCGCGACGCCATGCTCGCTCGCTCGCGCGCCGCGGGTGTGAACATGATCCTGGCAATTGGTACCGGTCCGGGGCCAGAAAAGCTGGACGCTGCGCTCCCGTTTGCCGAAGCGCATGACTGGATCTACACCTCGGTGGGGATTCATCCACACGAGGCCAGGGAGGTCACTTCGGCGCATCTCGATAGGCTGGCCCACCTCGCGCAGCTTCCCAAAGTGATAGCCTGGGGGGAGATTGGCCTGGACTATTACTACGACCATTCTCCCCGAGACGTGCAGCAGCGCGTGTTTCGCCAACAAATGGAACTGGCAGCGGCTGCGAAGCTTCCGGTTATCATCCACTGCCGGGACGCTTGGTCCGATTGCCTGGATATCCTCGAAGAAGCCTGGAAACCCACCGGGATTGGCGGTGTGCTCCACTGCTTCACCGGAACCGTCGCTGAGGCGCGGCGTGGGTTGGCCCTCGGCTTCCTGATTTCCTTTACGGGCAATTTGACCTATCCGAAAGCCCAGAATATTCGCGACGTTGCGAAGAGTTTGCCGCTCGAAAACATTCTGATTGAGACGGACTCTCCGTACCTCGCGCCCCAGGCTTTTCGCGGAAAGCGCAATGAACCCGCCTACGTAGCGGAGGTGGCCAAGGCCCTTGCGAATGTGAGAAACTTAGGGACCGAAGAAACCGCCTCAGTGACGTCAGGGAATTTCCGACGGTTCTTCCATCTGACTCAGCCGGACGCGTCAACGGCTGTGGCACCCCGCTAAACGAGTGGGCGGGTCCAGGAGGCCGGCCATAGCATTGCTCACGGTCAAAGAGATTTTTGAGCTGGTGCGCGAAGACCTTGTTCGGGTCGAGCAGGAGCTCTCTCGGCAAAGCGCTGCGGCCTTTCAGCCAGTTTCGGAAATCACAAGCTACCTGTTGGGAGGAGGAGGGAAGCGCCTGCGGCCCGCGCTCCTGTTGTTGTCCCACGGTTACGCTGCGGGGAATAAGGACAATCGCCGGAGCGCCATCAAGCTCGCAGCGGTGGTCGAGCTGCTCCACAGCGCGACCCTGATTCACGACGATGTTATTGACAGCGCAGACACACGGCGCGGACGCCCTTCCGCGAATTCCCGCTGGGGCAATCATCGCAGCGTGCTTGCGGGCGACTGGCTTTACATGCAGTCGTTTCAGATCGCTCTGGAAGAGCGTAATTTCCATGTCCTGGACATCCTGATCGACCTCACGCAGAGAATGGTCGAGGGCGAATTGATTCAGTTGGCCAAGCTTGGCCGCATGGACGTGACCGAGCAGGACGCCTTGCAACTGGCCAACTACAAAACCGCGTGCCTCTTCAGCGGCTGCGCGCGCTTGGGAGCAGTTCTTGGCGGACTGGACGAGGAACACGAGGAAGCGTTGGCCGAGTATGGGCAATGCGCCGGGTTGGCCTTTCAACTGGTGGACGATCTTTTGGATTTCACGGCTTCTAGCGAGCAACTCGGCAAGCCGGCTCTGAGCGATCTGAAAGAAGGCAAGGTGACGCTGCCGCTCATTTACGCGATCGAAAACGGACATCGGGAGGCGCGGGAACTCGTGGCCCGCGTGTTGGAGGAAAAGGAATTTCAATCCGTGCAGCCGGAAACACTCGTAGCCCTCGTTCGCGATTCCGGAGCTCTCGACCGCACACGGAACCTTGCACATGACTACGCGCGGCGCGCCAAAGTGTGCATCAATGGCAGCGGCGACCCGGAGTTTGGCAGGGCTTTGCTGTCGCTCCCGGACTTCATCCTCGAACGAGAAAACTGAAGCGAACAGGAACGGCTCTCGTGACTGGCCATAGGGCCAAACTTCACAGGACCGTCTCTGGGGGTGATCATGCTGCCGTTTAAGCTCGTCTATCACGACAGCTACGACCTCAACTTGGGCGAGCACGTCTTTCCTTCTCAAAAGTACCGCCTCATCGCAGAGAAGTTGCTACTGGACCGGATCGCCGAGAAACAGGGTTTTCTGCGGCCGGAAATGGCACGCGACGCGGATATCCTCCGAGTGCATACCGCAGGGTGGGTGAAGAAGCTGAAGACGGGAACGCTGAGCTACAGCGACATCATGAAGCTCGAAGTCCCGTACTCGCAGGAACTCGTCGAAGCTTTCTGGTACGCGGCCGGCGGCACGATCGCCGCAGCTCAAGCGGCATTGCGCGATGGGATTGGCTGCAACCTGGGCGGGGGTTTCCATCATGCCTATCCCGGTCACGGGGAGGGCTTTTGCGCCATTCACGACGTGGCCGTGGCCATTCGCCGCATGCAGAACGATGGGGCGATTGGCCGCGGCATGGTCGTGGATACAGACGTGCATCATGGAAACGGGACGGCCGCGATCTTTGCCAATGACGACTCGGTATTCACACTTTCCATTCATCAGGCGAACAACTATCCAGCGCACAAGCCCGCCTCCAGCCTCGATCTCAACATGGAAGATGGCGTCGACGATCAAGAGTATTTAGGGGCACTTCTCCCGGCAGTTCATCGCACGCTGGATCAGTTCCAGCCCGACATGGTCTTTTACATTGGCGGTGCCGACCCTTACCGCGAAGACCAACTCGGCGGGCTCGCGCTAAGTGTAGAAGGGTTGAAAGCGCGTGACGCTGGTGTCTTCGAAGAAGTACGAAAGCGCAGAATTCCCCTCGTCACCACGCTCGCCGGGGGATATGCGCGGCGCGTCCTGGACACGGTCCAGATTCATGTCAACACCGTAATGGCCGCGCGTGACGTTGCGGAGAAATACCCTCAGGCGAACTTGACAGGGAGCTAAGGCGTAGCTTGGGCCGGTGGCGCGGCCGCAGATGCGGGCTGCGCGATGCGATCGATGGCTTCCTTCAACGATTTCTCGTAACTCCCCGGGTCAAACCCGTCCTCTCGAAACGCAATCTTTCCGGCAGAATCCAGAATCAGAGTCGTGGGAAAGGAATATACGCGCAACAACTGCTCTAGCCCGTCAGCGAAAAGGGTTGGAGTTTTCGGCTTCACTTCCTGAAGGTAGGGGTGAACCAGCGATTCGTCATCGTCACAGTTCAGCGCGTAAAAAACGATGTCGCTCCGCAGGGAGTACATCCCCGCGACTTTCTCGAAATGTGGCTCCAATTCCCGGCAGGGCCCGCACCAGGTCGCCCAGAAATTGAGCACTAGAACCTTGCCTTTGGCATCGGCGAGACGAACGGAACTGCCACCAGCAGTCTTCCGCAGAACGAAATCGTAGGGTTCCTTGCCGTCCGGGTTCCTCGGGAGTTTTGCAGGGGCCGTCGCTGCAATGGTTTCGTCGAAGGAGTGCAACAAGTAGTCGCCGAGACCGTCTTCCGAGCCGTGCGCCAGCCTCCAAACGTTGCCAAGTTTCTTCCGTAGGTCCACGCGAGTTGCCGAGCCGCTGCTACCACCCTCGGTCAAGGCGAAGGCACGAGCATATTGGAGGATGGCCGTATTGAAGTCCTTATTGAGTTCGGCAATTTCTCCCAAGTGAGCCGCGGCGGTGGCATTCGGCCCGAGGGTATAACTGGCTTCAAAGTCCTTCTGCGCGTTGGTAAGATCGTTGAGCTTGCGGTAAAGCCCGCCGCGAATGAGCAACAGGGAAGATTTGTCCCGTTTCTTCGAGGTTTCCCATTCTTCAGGGGAAACGCGAGGCGATTTCTCGGCAGCCGGAGTGTGATCGATGTACTCCATTACGCGACTGCAGTAGAAAACCGCGCGGCGAAAGCCGGGAACGTCGCCGTAGCGGTCCAAAAGCTGAATCGTGAGTACCGTGTTGGAAATATCCTGGGGATTTAGCGAGACCAGGCGCTCGGCATAGTCCTTGGCTCGCGAAAAGTCCCGCAGCTGCAGGCTCGATTCCACGAGGGCGCGGTAAATCCTTGAGCGCTGTGAAGAATCCGGATATTTCTTGAGAAATTCCTCGAGATTCTTAACTACGGCCGCGCGATCATTCCCCGCAGCTTCAATCGCCTTTTGCAGGTCCTGCTGTTCGCTAGGCTCATTCGTTGGACGCTTTGCAACCTGCGGTGTTCCGCCCTGAGCAGGTGCAGGAGCAGACTTGGGTGGCTCCTGGCTCAACGCGGCGAGTGGCAAGAGGCTCAAAAACGCCATGAGCAGGAGTCTAAAAAGAGCTGGGCGACTCGAGGGCACGTTCGTATTGTACCGAGGGGACAGGAGATTTGCAGAAAATCGTGAGGAGCGTCTAGCAGCTTGCAAGAAAACTCAATGCCACGGTCATTCCGAGCGAAGCGTGGAATCACTCTTTTGCCGGCCAAAAACTGAAACGAAAAAAAGGTTCTTCGCTTCAGAGACTGTGCTCGGAGAGACGTGAGAATTCAGAGCTATAAATTAGGAGCTAAGAGCCCCGCACGTAGATTCCACCTGAGACAGAATGGATCTCCACACGTCCACCGGCATTTCCGATGTGAGCACGCAGAGAATGCTTCCCCTGCTCCTCCAGAATCACCGGGATGTTAGTGCGAATGTCGCCCGAGGTGGCTTCAGCGGTCAGAAGGAAGCTGGCGTTGGGCGGCACCCGAAGATCAACGGAACCTGAGACTGTCTTGACTTCCCACAGCCTGTTGGCGCTCGGGTCACCCGTGACGTGGATGCTCCCGGAGATGGCATGGACTTTGAGGTCGCTATTGGCTCCGTCAATCTCAATCGAACCACTAGCGGTAGAAACATCGACGCGGTCGCCGGGCCGGTGCACGCGAATGGAGCCCGAAGCCGCGCTGACCTTCAGATCGCCTTTGACATCCCCTAGATTGACGTCGCCAGAAGCCGTGCTCACGCGCAAAATGCCCCCAATGGTTGAGGATTCAATGGTTCCACTGGCCGCGGAAAGTTGCGTATCGGATTCCACGCGATAGACGTGGACGTAGCCGGACGCGGATGAAGCTTTGGCCGGCCCACGGACGTTGTCAATGGTGATGCCGCCGGAAGCGACTCCGGCGTCAACTTCCGTATCATGCGGAACTTCGATGGTGTAGTCGATAGAAACATTCTTGATCCACGAGCTGTTCTTTCCGATGCGGATCACGTTATCGTGCTGTTCGATAGGTGGGTTGGCCACGACTTCCTGCACGTTCTTCTCCGAGTTACCGAAGACCGACCAGCCGGCCGTCACCTTACCGGTGACATGCACTTTGCCGTCGGCGCTGCCCCGGAGGTTGACGTTTCCGGAGCCGTTGCTCAGTTCCACACGCACGTGGCCGGATACGGCCAAGGTGCGATCAAAAGTGTTGTCGGTCGCGGCGGCGAGAGCAGGGGCCAGCGCGAACGTGACGATCAGAAACGTGAAAGAGATCAATGACCTACGGTTAGATAAAGTATGGGTGCTCATCGGGCGAATCTGCCCTCCTGCTCCATGGTACGCAAATCAGGGGAGTTAAGTTCCCGTAGATTTGACCAGGGAATCGTTCAGGGAGCCCTGCCGGTAGCCCTCCAGGTCCAAAGCCACGTAGGTGAACCCAGCTGCTTTTAGGGCGGCAGAGATGGCGGCAGCCATTTCCGTGGTGAGGGCACGAGGCAGTTCGTCGGGGGCAACCTCGACGCGGGCGAGTTTGTCGTGCACCCGGACGCGAAATTGCCGGAAGCCCAGATTGCGCATCGCCAGCTCACCCCGCTCGACCAGGGCCAGCCGCTCCGGGGTCACCTCGGTGCCATAGGGCACACGGGAAGAGAGGCACGCAGAGGCAGGCCGATCCCACATGGGCAAACCCGCTCGCCGGGCCAAGAAGCGAATTTCCGGCTTGTGCAGCTTCGCATCCAGGAGGGGTGTCAGAACACGGTGCTCGGCAGCGGCGCGCTGTCCCGGACGGAAGTCAAATGCATCGTCCGCGTTGATGCCGTAGGCCACGGCAGCGACGCCCCGCTCGGCTGCCAGAGCGTCGAGCACAGAAAAAAGCTCATCCTTGCAGTAATAGCATCGGTTCCCATCATTTGCGCGGTAAGCCGGGTTCTCGAGCTCGCGCGTGGTGATGAACTCATGCCGCGTGCCGGTCGCACGAAGAAAGGTCTCCACCTGCTCCCGGTCAAATGCGGAATAGCTTTCGGAGATCGCAGTGATGGAGAGCGCTCGCTCGCCCAACGCCAGTTGCGCGGCCCGGGCAAGGTACGCGGAGTCAATTCCGCCCGAAAGCGCCACGATGACGGAAGGCAATTCAGCAAGCCGGCATAGCAGCGCCTGCTCCTTCTCGCAAGCGATCTGCGCTGAAGGTTCACCCGGTTGAAGCTGGATCAAGGTGTTCATCACCTCTTCGAGTATATCTCAGACCAAGGCACAACATCGTGGGGGTCCGGTACTTCCTGACCCATACGGAGAGTAAATTCTCAACGGGGGAGGCTTACGCCACCCATCTCACTTGAAATCGAGGAGCACGTCCACGGTGCCCTTTTCAGAATCCGTCTGAAGCCAATGGCCGACTGTGTCGTAGTGAACCGGCAGCCCCTTAAATACATTCTCGCGGTGGGATTCAAGGGTCGTCAGAAAACGTTCAAACACTTCTTTGTCCATCACCTCGCCGGGCTTGAGCGTCCATGCCTCGCGGATCAATCGCTCCCCGGCAAGAGACATGCCAGTAATCACCAGCTCGTGAAAGTGAAATTGCTTGCCTTCGGCGATGTCCACGGCATACGAGACAGTGTGCGCCTGATCGTCGTACGCGACCACAGGCGTCACCCTAGACTCAAGATAGCCAAGGTGCCCATACGCTTCTCGCACGCGGTCCCACGCCCCTTCGATGGTCATGCCGTTTGCGACGTCTCCGGGTTTGAGTCCGACGGCGCGTTTGAGAGTTTCGCTAGAGACGGCGTTGTTGCCGCTCCATTGGGACTCTTTCCAGTGATAAAGCGCTCCGGGCGCACAGGGCACGTAAATCGGAATATCCTCCGGAAACTTCAAATTGTTTGGATTGCCGGAAAGGCGCACTTCTGCCGGCCCAAGTTTCGCGCGCAAGTAGCCCTGTTCCAGGTAAATCGGGCGAATCGATTCAGCAAGGAACACGTCCACGGTCAATCGCGAGAACGGCTTGCCGCGGATCTCGGGGAGATGCTGCTGCACGGCAAGGTTATTCATGAGGCCGGTATCGGTGAACTCGATGCTGGAGATGGTCTGCGTGACGCCTTCCAATTGGAATTCCTGCACGGAGCTATCGAGCAGCGGATTGGCCAGGACGAAATGCCGCACCTCTGCCTTCAAACCATGAGCCGTCAAGAAAGACGCCAAAGTATTTCCCACCAAGTCCACGACCGTTCCGTCTTCTGGAAGCGTGCCGTCGAAGAAAGCAAAATTGCCGCGAATGGCGTCAGTGAGCTCGCTATCTGCAAACCAGGGGAAGTTGTCATAGGTGACGGGCAGCCGTGGGCTCTCTTCGACATGGAACGTAAGAGAAACCGCGTCATTGTGCGTGTCGTATTTGAAGTTCACTTTGGCGAAGAGACCAGTCCGCAACAGCAGGTCAGCCGCATCCTGCAAACCTTTGCGGCTGATGTCCGAGCCAATAGTGAGCCCCGAAAGTGCGGCCACCTGCGCTTCCGTGAAGGTCTTCATACCATCGGCACGAATTTCTTTAAGTTTTGCCGTCTGGGGGTAAAGGTTCAGCGGATGAGCGAGGAAGATGAGGAATGCGAGGGGAAAGCACCAGGAACGCGTCCGCATGATCGTATTGTAACGAAATTCGCGAGGAAGGAAACGCCGGTCCGCCGTTTTCTCGACCGCCTTAGTAAGGCACTGACTCAGATGGTGGACGCCGCAACGGCCTGGCAAGGTCAATCACCCACTGCGGAAAAACGGGAGTGTCTTGAGCGGGCCTGCCGCGCGTGACGGCCCAGTGATCGATCCAACCCGTGCCATTCCCCACGTACTCATCCGGCGAGCTGTAGGCGCCGTCGCTCAATGCCACCTCGAGCGTAACAATCTGATAACCGCGCTTTCGCAACAGATCCAGCAATTCGCCGATGTGATCCGCTTCCAGCCAATTTGCATGAAGCAGGATAATCTGGCTGGGTTCATAGCCAAACAGGTCGCGCGAAAGCTTCTCGTTGTAGTCAAAGACCACCTTCGCGTAGTCGAGATAGGAACTGACGAGCCGCTGCTGTAATGCCGTGTCGCCGCGCTTCCGCGCGTCCTCGTAAACAGGGGCGTACATCCAGTCCCAGGGATCCATTGTAATGGGAGCGATCTGGTAGCCCCGCGATGAAAGGAAAGCCTCGGCCTCTCTGCGCGTCTGGATGTCGCGGCCGGTATCAAGGTATGGATGCCGGAGATAGCGCAACTTCATTTTGTGTTGTGCCAACAGCAGGCGTGTCACCGTTTCGCCACGAATCACTTCCTCTTCCCACGCGGCAAGCGTCACGCGGTTGAGCGAAGTGTGCGCGAAGGTGTGGTTGCCGAGTTCCAACCCGTCGTCCGACCAAAGATTTAACGCCTTGATGCGGTCGTCTACCTCGCCGATCTTGTATAGCTTTTGTTCATTCACGAAGCCTACGGCGGGCACTTTTTGATCGTGCAACGTGGCCACCAGCTTCGTGGTCATCTCGAGAATCTCACCCGCGGTCATGAATTGGGAGGCTCCCGCGGGGAGATCATCAATAGTGATGGCTATGGTTCTCTGGGTGAGCTTTTGCGCGAATGCTGGAAAGAAGAAACTCGTGCCGAAAACGATTAGAAATGCAACTGCAATATGACGCAAACCTAGAATGTTCATCGAATCCTCGTAGACATGAGCCGCGGGCGAACACGACCGCGCGCTACTCACGCATCTTAGCGCAAATTCTCCACGGGCTTCTGCGTTGTTCTAGGATCCAATTCAGGAGACAGTTGCTCCAACCGGACTATTCGACAGTCACGGATTTGGCGAGGTTCCGCGGCTGATCCACGTCGCACCCGCGCCGCACGGCGATGTGATAGGCGAGCAGCTGAAGAGGCACGATCTCCAACAACACTGAGAGCAATTCTGGCGCCGGCGGGAGTTCGATGATGAAATCTGTTGCCTCGCGGGCCAAATGATCGCCTTTGGTGACAACGGCAATCACGATCCCGTCGCGCGCCTTCACTTCTTTGATATTCGAGACGCTTTTCTCATACAACGTCATCGAGGCCGGATCCGATTCATCTCGTGTTGCCAGAACTACGACCGGCAAATTCTCATCAATCAACGCATTGGGCCCGTGCTTCATCTCGCCAGAAGGGTAACCTTCCGCGTGAATGTAAGAGATCTCCTTGAGCTTCAGCGCGCCTTCGAGCGCAATCGGGTAGTGGATGCCACGGCCCAGATACAAAAAGTCCGACTGGCGGAAAAACTGCCGCGCCAGGTTTTCGAACAACCCAGCCTCCTCCGCCTGCAGCACCGTTTCCATCTTGTGAGGGATCTGCATGAACTCTAGCATCAGCTTGCGCGCGTCGCCCGGCGAAAGCTTGCCGCGAATCTGGCCCAGATACGAGGCCAACAAAAGGAGGGCCGCAATCTGGGAAGTGAAAGCTTTCGTCGAGGCCACCCCAATCTCCGGCCCCGCATGAGTCAGAATGGTGCCGGCGGCTTCGCGTGTGATCATCGAGCCCATTACATTGCAAATCGCCAGAGTGGGAGATCCCTTTTGTTTTGATTCGCGCTGTGCCGCCAGCGTGTCCGCCGTTTCGCCAGACTGGCTGATGCACACGGTCAGCGTTTTCGCGTCCAGAATGGGATCGCGATACCGAAACTCGCTTCCGTAGTCGACTTCCACCGGAAGCCGTGCAAGGCGCTCGATCATGAATTTGCCGGCGAGCCCCGCGTGCCAACTTGTGCCGCACGCAACAATCCGCACACTCTGAAATTCACGAAATTGCTGCTCCGTAATCTGCATCTCGTCCAGGAAGATTTTTCCGGTGTCCTGAGAAATGCGTCCAAGAAGCGTATCTCGCACGGCGCGCGGCTGCTCAAGAATCTCCTTCTGCATGAAGTGCTTGTAGCCGCCCTTTTCCGCCATGATGGGGTCCCAGGAGACGTGGTGAGACGGGCGGTCGACCGGCTTGCCGTCGAGATCGGTGACCCGCACGCCGTCCTTGGTGAGGATGGCCATGTCGCCGTCGGCGAGGAAGAAAATCTCACGCGTGTGCTGAAGCAACGCAGGTATATCGCTGGCCACAAAATATTCGCCATCGCCCAGTCCAATCACCGATGGCGGACCAATGCGCGCTGCGATGAGTTTTTGCGGATCCTTAGCCGAGAGGAACACCAGCGAGTAGATTCCACGAAGGTCCTTCAGTGTCCTGCGCACCGCTTCTTCGAAGGGCAAGTCCTTCGCGTATTTCTCCACCAGGTGCGCCACAACCTCCGTATCGGTTTCCGTGACGAATTTGTGGCCCTCGCGTTGCAGCTTTTCTTTGAGTTCCAGGTAGTTTTCGATAATGCCGTTATGCACCACGACATATTGCCCGGAGCAATCCCGGTGAGGATGCGCGTTTTCTTCAGTCGGCCGGCCGTGGGTGGCCCAGCGCGTATGACCGATGCCATAGGACCCGTCCAGAGGTGAATTCTGGATGGCCTCTTCCAGGTTGCGGAGTTTTCCTGGGGCACGCCGAATGTGCAACTTGCCCGCGCCATCAACCACGGCGATGCCGGCGGAATCGTAGCCGCGATATTCCAGCTTGCGCAGGCCCTCAATGATGACGGGAACGACTTTCTTTGAGCCGATGTAGCCGACGATGCCGCACATACGCGCTTTCTCCTGAATTGTAGAGGTTCAGCGTATCACGGGCCAGCGTGCGGGTAGTCCAAAAGACAGTAAATATGGCGGGGAAGTCACTGTGCAATGGGCTGATTCGCAGTGCGCACAATTTCCGTGGCATTCAGCTTCCCATTGGCATCGAAATAGAAAGTAACGCGCGCCGTCACAGGTTCCAGTTTCTCCGTATCAATGTGTCGGATGATTGCCACCAGGGTCCCCGGCTTGTGCTCCGGCTCTACGGGGTAGCCGCGCGTGGAGAGAAACTGGTTGACTACACTCTCCGGCGTTCCCGCCGGAACATTGCTCTCAAGCATTTCCTGAATGGGTTTGAGCTGCGGATCATCCCCCTGGAGTACCTTTTTGCAGCCACCCCAAAGCAAGAGGCTGACAAGGGCCAGAGCGGCACCCAGGACCCGCAGGGAAAGGCTTCCTCTCACAGAGCGATTGAGCAGAGCCATGAATTGATGTCCTATTCGACGATCTCGAAACGGTATTCCTCGATCACCGGATTGGCCAGCACATCCTTGGAGATGCGTTCCAATTGCTTTTGAGCTTCGTCCCGGCTCCAGCCGTTGAGGTTGAGTACGAAGAATTTGCCCTGGCGAACATCGGAAACCTGGGAAAAGCCCAGTCCCGACAGGGCGTGTTGAATGGTTTGTCCTTGAGGATCGAGCACCGTACGCTTCGGCATTACCCAGACGTGTGCTTTCATGCCCAGCATTATAGCAATTCCTTGGGAGACCTTCACATTGGTCCAGTGTACAGGTCGTATGGGCGGAAAGGTTATCGGAGGGACGAGGCAGAAAACTTCCGCACCGCGGAGAGGTAGGCGTCACGCGGTTCGGCGTTGAGGAAAGACTGCTCAAAGGCCGCGCGATTAATTTGCAGAAGTTCAACGACAGAAAGCCCCATTTGGTGGGCGTAAATGTATTCGTCCACCAGACTTGTGTGGAACATGGCGGGATCATCCGTCGAAAGGGAGACCGGCACGCCCGCGCGAAAAAGCTTGGGTAAGGGGTGCTCGCGCAGTTTCGGCTCGGCCGAGTTGAGCTGGATGTTCAGCGCCTTAGTCCTTAGATTGCTCGTCGGGCACACCTCCAAGGGTATCTTGCGTTCGTTTAGGAGCCGCATCAGGCTGGGATCGCGTATCGCGGCTATTCCGTGGCCAATTCGTTCCGCGCCCAGCAACTCGATGGCATCACGAATTTGTTGTGGGCCGCCCGTCTCTCCAGCATGGGCGAGAAGATGAAGTCCGTTTCCCGCAGCTTCTTTGTAG
>Ga0187778_10002658_pt1 | contig 12144 bp, 11 predicted proteins | sample 1015_Q2_SP5_20_M_FD_132418 | JGI IMG/M metagenome (GOLD analysis project Ga0187778, IMG submission 132418) | Tropical peat soil microbial communities from peatlands in Department of Meta, Colombia - 1015_Q2_SP5_20_MG | ecosystem: Environmental > Terrestrial > Soil > Wetlands > Peat | place... | reverse complement strand
CTTATCTCTTCCTGCGAAGAAAAATTGGCCATCACCGCTGGGAAACAATCCACTCCTTCCTCTAAAAGGTTCTCCAATGCTTTTAACTGGAAACTGAATCCTTCAGGCATTGCTCCGGTGAGACGTGTAAAATCTTCCGGACAAGCTCCCTTTAAGCTCACCCGGACAAGGAGGTTAGGAAAACGGGAGAGATCCTTTGCATAAGAAGGATCATGCCCAACTAAAATGCCGTTCGTTTCTAAGATAAATTGAATCTCCTTTGGAATAAGCTGAAGAACCCGCAAGAGGTGAGAACGATGGAGAGTGGGTTCATTGCCGCTAATTCTTACCTGGTTAAATCCTTTCTTACCAGCAATAGACAGGAGGTTTCGGACTACTTCTTCAGGAGAATAGAATCGGCCAGTCTTTTCGGGTTGAGTCATGATATGCCAGGACCAGCAGAAAAGACATTTCAAACAACACCCCACACAGTCAGCCGTGGCAATTCCCCCATAAAAAGGAGCAGGACGGAATCGGTAATATTTCCTTTTATCTCCAGAGCCAACAATTTCTCTAACCCCTTCGGCCAATACTAAAGGATCAATAAAAGAGCGATTCACATCGTCTCCTTTAACTCTCTAACCCTGGAATAGAACCATCCACAGGATATCCGCCTTTCTCCCATGTCAAAGAACCTTCTTCCGTCCGTCATGTTCTCAATGTACAGAGCAATCACCCGTATGCCTTCGTCCTGGCCCATGAACTCGAGGAAGTCCAGAGTATCGAGAACCGTTCGATTGCCTACGCTTACGGCTTTGTCTGTTCCAATGCCGAGGGAATAGGTACATTCGGTCAGACGCTGCGTAATGGACCCGCTCTGCGAGATGACACCCAGAGGACCGGTCGCCCCGGGTATCGCTCCCCACGCGGTCAGGCCTGAAGCCGGACAGTACGGGCCCATGCAGTTCGGTCAATGAGAAGTCCTTTTTCCTTTGCGATGGAAGCGATCTGTTCCTCAAGTTGTTTTCCTTGCTCTGTTCCGATTTCCTTGAACCCGGAGGTCAGGATATGAATGTATTGCAGGCCGATCCGGCCGCATTCCTCCAGAACAGCCGGTACGTGTGCTGCGGGCACGCAAACCATCCCAAGATCGGGCACCAGGGGCAAGGAGGGGAGATTTGGATAGGCCGGAAGTCCCCTGATTTCGGTTGCCTTCGGGTTAATGCAATAGATCGCCCCCAGGAAACTGACCTATTAAAGCTTCTGTAAAAAGCTTATGCCCCCAAAACTCGACTCCGATCGTGCAACGCCGACAATGGCAATGTGTCTTGGCCTAAAAAAGCGGCCCAGATCATTTCTCATGGATGCCATACCATATCTCCTCCTAGTGCAGTCCGACAAAACGGAAAATACTGAGAGTACCTGTTTGCGGATCAACTGTTTGATAGGAACTCACTTTAGGGTGAATGGAATATACGAAAACCGAAGTCCTATGTCAACCCCAATAGGCCGGGAGAAACGGGGAAAGAAGAATCGTCGCAAGATATTTATCAATAACCGCTTCCATACCCTTGAGCTGGCCTTCTTGACATGCGATTGTTTATGTGTAAAATGGCTCTTGAATAGGTTTTATAAATTTATTATGTTAGGATGTCCATGGAAGAGTTAAAATTTGAATCTGCCTTTCAGCGCACCCACAATTGAAGCGAGTCGAACCTCTGAAATCTGAACGACCGATAAAAGAAGGAGAAAATATGGAATCAGCGGCGATCAATCAAAAGCATAAGGAATTCCTCTTCCCCTGTGTAGCGAACTATTACTCAACGCCTCTTCCGCTCAAAAAGGGAGAGGGATATTGTGTCTACGACTGGGAAAATAAAAAGTATCTCGATTTTTTTGGGGGTATACTGACCGTCAGCATCGGTCATTGCCAGCCCGAAATCGTGAAGGAGGTGGAAGACCAGATCCACACGCTGCAACATGCCTCCACCCTCTATCCCAACTATCCCATGGTGGCATTAGCAGAGAAGCTGTCCCAGATCACACCTGGAAAGTTGAAGAAATCGTTTTTCACAAATTCGGGGACCGAGGCAAACGAGATGGCTATATTGACGGCTCAACTGCACACGGGAGCCAGAGAGATTGTTGCTCTCCGCCACAGTTACCACGGAAGATCCTATTTGGCCATGACCCTCACCGGCCTCGCCTCGTGGAGGGTCGGAGGCAATCACATCCCTGGGATTACGCACGCTCCCAGCCCGTATTGCTTCCGGTGCGAATTTGGGGCGACTTACCCCAACTGTGAGATTGAATGTGCAAAGGACATCGATGAGCTGATCAGGACGGCCACTTCGGGGAAGATCGCGGCGTTTATTGCGGAACCCATTCAAGGAGTGGGTGGTTTTATTACACCGCCCAAAGAGTATTTCAAGATCGCCGTGGAGATCATCAGAAGATTCGGTGGCCTCTTTATATCGGATGAGGTCCAGACCGGATTCGGAAGAACGGGCGGAAAATGGTTTGGAATAGAGCATTGGGGAGTTGAGCCCGATCTCATGACCTTCGCCAAAGGGCTGGCCAACGGAGCGCCTATCGGAGTGACCATTGCGACCCAAGAAGCAGCGGACAGCTTCAAGGCATCCTCCATCTCCACCTTTGGTGGAAATCCGGTCAGCACAAGGAGTGCCCTGGCGACGCTCAAATATATGGAAGATCACGATATCGTAAGCCACGTGGAAAAAACGGGAAACTACTTCAAGGAGAAATTAGTCGAACTGAAAGATAAATATGCGCTGATCGGAGATATGAGAGGAAAGGGTTTGATGATCGGACTGGAATTGGTGAAGGAAAAGAAAGAACCTGCTGTTAATGAAATCCTCAAGCTTTTTGAGAATACAAAAAAGAGGGGTCTGCTGATCGGAAAAGGTGGTCTGTATGGAAACGTGGTAAGACTGAGTCCGCCGATGGCAGTCGATCAGTCAGGCATCGACGAAGCGATCAGGATATTAGATCAAGCCTTTGCCGAAATATAAATGAAGGAGGGAATCGTATGGTCGAGACGTTATCATTGAAAGGTAAAGATTATATTTCTGAAATGGAGTTTACCCGCCACGAAATCGAGACGATCCTGGAGCTTGCCTTCGAGTTGAAGAGGCAGTATGCCTCGGGTATTCCTCACGAGGTCCTAAAGGGCAAGACCTTTTTCATGCTTTTCTATAACAAATCGCTTCGTACAAGAAACAGCTTTGAAGCGGGAATTTATCAGTTGGGCGGAAACGGCCACTACCTCACGCCCGATGCAGTCTATAAACCTGCAGCTGTCGGAGATGAGGAAGCATTTATTACAGAAAGGATCAGCGACGTCGCCAGGGTTCTGTCGCGTATGGGACATGGGATCGGGATCAGAATTTTTGGCGACCCCGTGGGCTGGATTTACGGGAAGGGAAATGCATACATCCGCGAGTTTGCCAAGTGGGCCGAGATCCCGGTGATCAACATGGAAGATGACATGTTTCACCCATGCCAGCTCATCGCCGATCTGATGACGATGAAAGAATTCGTAGGTGATCTCTCAAGGAAAAAATTTGTAATGAGCTGGGCCTATTCGCCGAGTGTGAAAAAACCCATGGCAGTCCCTCAGAGCGCCGTCATCGGGGGAACCCTCCTCGGAATGAATGTCGTCCTTGCCCATCCCAAACGATTTGAGCTCGACCCGAACGTCATTGCCCGGGCCAAAGAGTTATCAAAGCTCTATGGAGGTTCCTTTGAGATAAGCAATAATATGGAAGAGGCTTTCGAGGGAGCAGACATCGTCTACCCGAAGGCCTGGCCCTCCCTTGAAAATCTTCCGCCCATCACCAGCTCACCACAGCATGATAAAACGAAAAAGTTGGCGGACAAGAACAAGCATTGGATCTGCGACGCTAAGAAGATGAAACTGATTAAAAAGACCGGAATCTATATGCACTGCCTCCCATGCGACAGAGGGTTTGAAGTGACTGATGAAGTGGCAGACGGTCCTCAATCGGTGATCTTCCATGAAGCTGAAAACAGGCTCCACGGGCAGAAGGCGATCATGGCCCTGCTGATGAGATGATCATGGAGGTCCTGAGAACCGAAGGACTGACGAGAAGGTTTGGCGCTCTCACAGCGGTTAATCAGGTTAACCTTCTCGTTGGAGAAGGAGAGGTCCATTCGATTATCGGTCCCAATGGTGCTGGGAAAACAACTCTCTTTAATATGCTGGCCGGTCAACTTCCTCCGACCTCCGGAAAGATATGGTTGAAGGATCAGGAGATAACCGGCTGGAAACCCTTTGAGATCTCTCATGCCGGAATTGGGCGCTCCTACCAGGTGACCAATATCTTCCCTGTCCTCAGCATCAAGGAGAACGTCAGGCTTGGAGTCCAATCTCGGACCAAAAGCAATTTCTCCCTGTTTCGGAAAGCTTCCTCCCTGACGGAGGTGGAGGAGAAGACCCTTCAGGTCTTGGAAGAGGTCGGGCTGACGGGGATTATGAACAAAAAGGCTTCAGAGGTTTCTTACGGAGATCAACGAGCATTGGAGATCGCCATTGCCCTCGCCACTTCCCCCCGACTCCTTCTTTTGGACGAGCCCACCAGTGGGATGCCCCATGAAGATTCCTTCCGGATCATGGATTTGATCAAACAGATCTCACAAGGCCTGACAATCGTTCTGATCGAGCATCGCATGCATGTGGTCATGACCATTTCGGATATCATCACGGTCATGGCTCAGGGAAAGGTCATTGCTGAAGGTCCTCCCGCCGAAGTGAAGAAGAATGAAGAGGTTATCCGCGCCTATCTGGGGAGCTCCGGAGTCGCCTGATGCTGAAAGTCAATGACATTCACACTTTTTATGGCGAGAGTCACGTCCTCCACGGTATCGATCTTGAGGTCTTGGAGGGAGAGGTGGTCTGTCTCCTGGGAAGAAACGGCGCGGGGAAAACCACCACCTTACGCAGTATTATGGGGCTCACTCCCGCCAGGCAGGGATCGATTCTTTTGAGTGGGACCGATATCACTCAAAAAAAGCCGTACGAAATCGGAAGAATGGGGGTGGCTTGGGTTCCGGAAGAAAGGAGGATATTCTCTACACTCACCGTCATCGAAAATTTAAAGATTGCCGAGCGGAAAGGTGTGAACGGAAAGTGGGGGCTGGGGGCGATCTTTCACATCTTCACCCAATTGGCCGAGAGAAAGGACAATAGAGGAAATCAACTGAGCGGCGGAGAGCAACAGATGCTTGCTGTGGCACGGGCCCTCATGGGGAATCCGCATCTCATTCTGCTGGACGAGCCGACCGAAGGGTTGGCCCCTTTGATCGTCGAAAGCGTGATCCATGTGATTCAGAAGATTAAGGACGAAGGGATAACCATCCTGCTGGTGGAGCAGAACGTGGAGGCGAGTCTCAAGGTAGCCCACCGCCATTATATCCTCGAACAGGGAAAGATCGTGGCCCACATCGACAATGAAGAGTTAAAGAAGGATCGGACGTTACGGGAAAAATATTTGTCGATTTAGGAAGAACTGCCTTTTGAGGCAGAACTTATTTATGAGGAGGTGCTTTATGAAAGGGGTACTACGAAGAGTATTTTTAGTGATGGCAGGAGTCGGTATCATCGGTGCAGCGATGCTGGGGGCAATGGGGGCAGGGGCACCGGAAGCTCTCGCTCAAGAGGAGGTTATTGTGCTCAATGCAGCCCAACTCAGCGGAACCTATGCTGAGACGGGAAGGGATCAAAGCCGAGGGGTCAAATTGGCCATTGAGGAATTTGGAGGGACAGTGCTTGGGAAAAAGATAAAGCTCATCGAAAGAGACGTACCAAACCCGAGTGAGGCTATAAAAAAGGCGAAGGAAGGGGTGGAGGAGGAGGGAGTAAAGTTTATCCAGGTGGGAACAAGCAGTGGTGTGGCCCTTGCTCTGATGGAATATGCAAAAACGCAGAAAGTGGTTGTCGGTGTTCTGGCGGGAGCGGATTCGATTACGGGAGACGCCTGCAACAAATACACGTTTCGGTGGCAAGTCCCAACGTACGGCGCGATTCGGGAGGTCGTCCCCAGAATCATCGACATGTACAAAGCCAATACCTTTTTTACCATTACTCCTGAATATGTTTTTGGACAGGATCTTTTGAGAAACACAGAAGAGGTCTTAAAAGAGAAGGGAAAAAAATTTCTTGGAAACGTCTTCCACCCCTTGGGGGAGACGGAGTACAGCCAGTACATCACTAAGGCGATGGCTGCCAAACCGGATTGTGTACTTTTCCTCAATTTCGGCGATGATACGGTTAACGCAGTCAAGCAGGCCGTCAGTTTCGGAATGAAAAAACAGAGTAAGATCGCCATCGTCTGGGGGGCCGGTCTGACGCAGTACAAAGCGATGGGGACAAAACTTTTGGAAGATGTGATTATTGGAGGTCAATACGATCATACTGTCGATACCCCTGTCAACAAAAAATTGGTAGAGGTCTATAAGAAAAAGTACAATGAACTGATTCCTTACAATGCAGCTTCCGCCTATCAACAGACATTAGTCATGCTCATGGCCATTAAGAAGGCGGGGACTGCTACGGATACTCTGAGGGTCGTGAATGCCTGGGAGAATATAGAGTACAACGGGGTTACTGGGAAGGAAGTTTATAGAGCATGTGACCACCAGTGTATCAAAAATTATTTCACTCTGCGATGCAAAAAGGAGAGCGAGAAAAAGTTTGAGGAAGATTATACAGAGCTTGTCGGTGCTTCAAAGCATTTTCTTGACTGTGCAAAAACAGGATGCAAAATGTAACGTACTTGAGGGGATGCCTTTTGAAGGCATCCCCTTTTTGACTGGATGAAGTGACTGAAGGGTGGAGCATGGAGATCAACCTGAATTTGGTCGCGGTCCAAATATTCAACGGAATCGTTCTTGGGATGATCTATGTGATGCTCGCGATGGGACTGACCATTGTCTGGGGAATGATGGATATCATCAATTTTTCTCATGGGTTTTTTTATACTTTGGGAGCCTACTTTGCCTATACCCTCGTTTCCGCAACTGGCAATTTCTGGCTGGCCTTGATCGTCGTGCCCGTAGGGACTGCCCTGATCGGAATGGCCCTCGAGCGAACCCTTCTTAGAAAGCTTTACGGCCTCAATATTTTGTACCAGATATTAATGACCTTTGGCATCGCCTTGATGGGAAGGGAGATCATCATCATTATTTATGGGCCGATTGGAAAGTCCTTCTTCCCCCCACGGGCTCTTGAGGGGACGTTCTTCCTAGGCTCTCTCTTCTTCCCACAGTACCGGGTCTTTTTGTTGTTGCTTGTAGCTCTGATCACTTTCGGGATGTATCTCTTTATTGAAAAGACAAAGCTGGGTTCCATCATCCGGGCAGGAACCGAAGATAAGGAGATGGTGAGCAGCTTAGGAATAAACGTTTCCCTCGTTTTCCTTCTGACCTTTGGGCTGGCAATGGCCATTGCAGGATTAAGCGGAGTTTTGGCATCGCCCATGCGAGGGATCAATCCCTTCATGGACTGGAATATCCTCGGAATCTGTTTTGCAGTAGTGATTATTGGGGGAATGGGGAGTTTTTCAGGCGCTGTGTTCGGGGGTCTTATCGTTGGTGTTGCCCAGAGTCTGGTGGGCCTCATTTGGCCCAGTGCTTCGATCATCATCATCTTTATTGTGATGAGTGCCATTCTTCTTATCAAACCAAGAGGACTTTTTGGAGTTAGAGACTGAAATGAAACGGCTACTCAAAGATCACAGGGGCCTGCTCATCCTGGGAATTATCTTTTTTATCTTGCCCTTTGTCCTTCCCTATAGGGCCTTGGCAACAGAAGTGATTATCTTTTCCCTTGCTGTGGTTGCCTTCGACCTCCTTTTAGGGTTTACCGGGGTGATGATGTTCTGTCAGGCCTCTTTTTTCGGGACCTCCGTTTACCTGACCGCTCTGTCCATCATTCATTTGAAAGCCTCCCTTTTTCTGGCGATTCTTATAGGAGTGGCCGGGGCTGCCGTCCTGGCCTTGATCTTTGGCAGCATGGCGACCCTTAGAAAAGGGTCCTACTCCGTGCTCTTGACCCTGGCATTTAATGAGATGATTTACTTCATTGCTTACCAGTGGAAAGGAGTAACAGGTGGAGATGACGGGCTGCGTGGAATTGCTCGTCCTCCTCTCGAAATCCCTGGGGTGTTTAAGGTTTCTTTGGCCTCCGAGACAAGCTTTTACTTTTTAGTACTCTTTTTCTTCCTTCTGTCATTCTATGTCATTAAACGAATTATCGATTCGCCGTTCGGCAGGGTTCTGATGGCGATTAGAGAGAACGAAGCAAGAGCAGAGGTCATAGGATATAACGCCAGACTTTTCAAGCTTCTCGCTTTTGAAATCTGCGGAATCTTCATTGGACTGGCGGGAGCTCTCCACGTCCTCTTTATGAATTTTGCCCACATTACCAATGTTGCCTTTGACACCTCTGGCAACATTGTCATGATGGAACTGATCGGAGGCATTGGAACTCTTTTTGGGCCAATCCTGGGGGCATTCCTTGTTGTTCTTGCTTCTGATAAATTCAGCGCAATGTGGGCGAGGTGGCCGTTGATACTGGGAGGGATTTTTGTCTTGTTTGTACTTTTTGCAAGGGGAGGGATCTGGGGGATCATTGTCTCCGCTACGAGAAGATTTGGACGCTCATCTCTATCGAAAAAAGTGGGCTTTAATATGGTCGCCATATCAAAAGACGAGTTGGATAACTAAGAAATAAACTTTTCAGGAGGTGGTTTATGACGCATAGATTCTGACAGAAGACGCGGTCGGTAGTGACGAAGGTCAGCGGCATAACCGTGATCGTAGGGACGATGTTCATGGTTAGAATACCTGCAGCTCTTTCAGTGGAAGATCCGTGAAATGGAAAAATACTTTGGTTTTGATCTCTCCGACCTTGCCCTATTTGTAGGCGACATGCAAAATACTTCTGTTGTGATGACGGGGGCTATGATCAGAACGATCCACACCTTCCAGATGGATGGTATCAAGGAGATGATTCCCAAGCTCCGGCACTTTTTATCTGCGGTTGAAAAAGAAGGAAATTCCAATTACTTTTATCAAATTTCAGACGACTTTTTTGGATACTCATATAGACATATCGGCGCCGATGAAGGGATAAACGATGCACAACGCAGATATCATCTTTCTTAATGGGAAAGTGATCACGATGGAGGGCCCGGGGGAGCCCGACTTCTATTTCGTTGCCGTAAAAGGAGAGGAGATCCTCCATGTCGGGAGAAAAGGAGAGGAGAAAGAGTTTACTTCTCCTCACACGGAAATATTCGATGTAAAAGGAGGAACCGTCCTCCCAGGTTTTATCGATGCCCATCTGCATCTCTCTGTTATGGCAGAGATGGCCATGCAACTGGATGTGAGCCCGGAGGCCGTCTCCTCTTTTGAAGAAATAAAGAGGATGGTCAAGCACGAAGGCCGTAAAATTCCTGAAGGACGATGGATTCGGGCGGCGGGTTACGACGATACAAAATTGAAAGGAAAGCCCTTAACCCGGTGGGACCTCGATGAGGTGGCGCCGCGACATCCCGTTTTCATTACCCATGTAGCAACTCACTGGGGTGTCACCAACTCCCTGGGCCTTTCCTTGGGTGGACTTCAAGAGAACACCGAAGATCCCCCCGGAGGCAGCCTGGGGAGGGATTCAGCCTCCCATCAACTAAACGGAGTTTTGTACGAAAACGCAGCTTTTCCCTATTACTTTGAAGCATTGGCTCCCGACGAGGTAATCATCCCTCCTTTTTCCCTTCAGGAGCTCCATCGGGGAGTATTGAAGGTCTGCGAGAAATATCTGAAAGCAGGCATCACGAGCGTTCATGATGCTCTGACGACTCCCCGGTTCTTTAAAATCTATCAGGATTTGAGAGATATGAAGAAATTGCCCCTGAGGGTCTATGGTCTTGTTCCCTGCAAATATTTTCCTCTTTTCAGGGACTGCGGGCTCAGAACAAGATTTGGAGACAAATGGTTGAGCTTAGGAGCGATCAAATTTATCACGGACGGAGCCATTGCTGGACGGACGGCTTATCTAAAAGAACCCTATGAGGTTGCTGAATTGGGCTCAGGCATCCTGCTCTTGAATGAGGAAGAGACAAGAGAGATGATCCTTGAGTATCATGAAGCTGGCTTTCAAATAGCCGTTCACGCCAATGGGGACAGGGCAATCGAAATTGTTCTGGATGGGTTTGAAACCGCCCTCAGAAAATTTCCGAGGGAGAATCAAAGACACCGAATCGAACATTGCAGCCTTGTGACGGATGAAATTTTGAACAGGATGAAGGCGATGAACTTGATCGCCGTCCCCTTTGCCTCATACGTATGGCGTCATGGGGAAAAGATTCTCCCTTTCTACGGCGAGGCGAGGGCAAAACGGATTTTTCCGCACAAATCCTTTCTGAATGCCGGGATAAGGGTTGCAGGCAGCACAGATAATCCCTGTGCCCCCTACGATCCTCTTTTAGGGATTCAAAGCTGTGTGACCAGAAGAAGCAAGGAGGGTGAACTTCTGGGAGAGAATCAGAAACTGACGTTAGCGGAGGCGCTGAAAATATACACTCTGGGATCTGCCTACGCCTCCTTTGAAGAGGATAGAAAGGGATCTCTGAAGCCGGGAAAGCTGGCAGATGTGGTGGTATTAAAGGAGGACATAACGAAGGTTGCACCGGACAAAATTAAAGATATTTCAATAGCTCTGACGATGGTAGGCGGGGTTGTCAAGTATCACGCATAGACAAATTTCCCTGACTTCATCTTTTGATAACTAAATATTGATTTTCTTTAAGAGAGTGACGATCCGCCTACAATAAGGGTTGATGATTTGAATCGGAAACAGGGGGATTATTGGCATAGCTCTCAATAGAGGAGTCCTGTTGCATGCCAAACAATCCTGGTTTGCTCCAGTCCGGGACATGGGCAAATATCCGCTGGAGAAAAGCCGTCGCGGTTTTGGTATCTCTCAAACGGAGAATAGTCGCAAGGAGAGGCGCTGTAGATCACGCCAGGCGAAGCCAATGTGACATCGGCATGTGTTTGGCTGACGCCCCAGCCAGAAGGGGCAGCCCACCTGAAGTATCTGCCCTACTGGGCCTGCAGGGACAACACGGAATAAGTTGGTGTGCACTCTTTCCGGCTCCGGCGGAATTTTGGCTAAGCCACAATAGCGAGAGGAGTAAAAGCAGCAGTGATCCGTTGCGCTGATGTATAGAACCTCCGCTTGATATTAAGTTGATTATGTGGCAGCCGTATTTTACTCTCTCTTGTCCCCTGTCGGCATAAGATGCCCCGGAAAATCATGATCAAAAAAAATGCACCTTGGGCTACATCCTGACCGCATTATATCGAATCGAATGACAGGTTTCAATAGCACCCATGTACTCCCTTCCTAATCCATGGGGATCGGGCTTTGAATCCCAAAGAGTAAAGAACCCCGCCCTTACAGGCGGGGCATTAAAAACCTTTAAAACAATTTCAGCTGCTTGCTGTGGTCACGATGCTGATACTTAATATATCGCCTGATCAAATCGGAGGTTACTTTGTCTCCCACTGTCCTCACAAAATACCCATCACTCCAAAACTCTCCTGCCCAAAGCTCTTTCTCCAACTCTGGAAACTCCTTAAATACCTGTTTCGAACTGATACTCTTCAAAACCTCTACAATTTTAGCGGGAGAATACTTAGGCGAAGCCGAAAGAAAAATATGAACATGATCAACTTCAACCCCCATTACGTCAATCCCAAAATCATATTGCTCCGCTATCACTCGAAACAGCTCTTCTACCCTATTTTTCAGCTCCTTCGTCAAAATGTGTTTCCGATATTTTGGAATCCAGACAAAATGATATTTGATGTCATAAACTGCATGTTTTCCTCGTTTGATCGCCATGCAGCGACTATATCATATTTTTCGTGCCTCCGGCACGAGGGCTTTGATCCCCGCCCTGACAGGCGGGGTATTCCGCCCTTTTTTCTATAAATATATCTTGCCAGTACCTGCACTTTGCGTAAACTGAAAATATCTAGCTGAAATCTGCATTGGAAAGGAAGAGGGGCGTTTCATTGACTACAACAAGATGTACTAGTTGGTCAGGCGTTAATTTG
>Ga0187778_10002656_pt1 | contig 12146 bp, 9 predicted proteins | sample 1015_Q2_SP5_20_M_FD_132418 | JGI IMG/M metagenome (GOLD analysis project Ga0187778, IMG submission 132418) | Tropical peat soil microbial communities from peatlands in Department of Meta, Colombia - 1015_Q2_SP5_20_MG | ecosystem: Environmental > Terrestrial > Soil > Wetlands > Peat | place... | reverse complement strand
AGGATTTTAACGTGGTGGGCTTGCCGGACAACGCGGTGAAGGAGAGCCGGGAGCGGATTAAGGCGGCGCTGAGGAACTGCGGCTTCGAATTCCCGTATGGGCAGGGAGTGACGATCAATTTGGCGCCAGCGGACTTGCGGAAAGAGGGTTCCGGGTTCGATTTGCCGATGGCGCTGGGGGTGGTGGGTTGCCAGGGGCAGTTTTTCGGGAAGATTCTGGACGAAATGATGTTCCTGGGGGAACTGTCGCTGGACGGAAGCGTGCGGCCGGTGCGCGGGGCGCTGTCAGCGGCGATTGCGGCACGGGAAAAAGGACTGAAGGCGGTCGCGGTGCCGGAAACGAACGCGCGGGAGGCGGCGGTAGTGGACGGGATTCGCGTGTTTGCGCTGAAGTCGTTGCCGCAGGCGGTGGACCTGGTGAATTCACCGGAGTCGTTTCAGACGGTGAAGGTGGACGCCAAGCTGATGTTGAGCGAGGCGGCGCAGTACTCGGTGGATTTGCGGGACGTGCACGGGCAGCAGGCGGCCAAGCGCGCGCTGGAAGTGGCGTGCGCAGGTGGACACAACATTTTGTTCATTGGGCCGCCGGGGGCCGGGAAAACGATGCTGGCGAAGCGCATTCCGACGATCCTGCCGCCGATGTCGCTGGAAGAAGCGATTGAGACAACGCGAATCCACAGCGTGGCGGGCACGCTCGAAAGCAGCCAGGGCTTGATCGGGACGCGGCCATTTCGTTCGCCGCACCATACGATTAGCGACGCGGGACTGATTGGCGGAGGAGCAGTGCCGCGGCCGGGGGAAGTTTCGTTGGGGCACAACGGCGTGCTGTTTCTGGATGAATTGCCGGAGTTTCAGCGCAACGTGCTGGAAGTGATGCGGCAGCCGCTGGAAGACGGCTCGGTGACGATTGCGCGAGCCGCAGTGTCAGTGACGTTTCCCTCGAGGTTCATGCTGGCGGCGGCGATGAATCCGTGCCCTTGCGGGTACTTCGGCGATCCGACGCGCGACTGCCACTGCACGCCACCGATGATCCAGCGCTACGTGTCCAAGATTTCAGGGCCGTTGTTGGACCGCATTGACATCCATATCGAAGTTCCGGCGGTGAAGTATAAGGAGCTGCGAGCGCCTTCTTCTTCGGAAGATTCGGCGGCAGTACGCGGACGGGTGATTGCCGCGCAAGGAAAGCAGTTGGAACGGTTCAAGAGCGAAAAGAAGACGTACTGCAACGCACAGATGGCGCCGAAGCTGATCCGGAAGTGCTGTGCGATTACGCAGGAAGGCGAGAAGCTGCTGGAAAATGCGGTGACGCGGCTGGGACTTTCGGCGCGGGCGCACGACCGGATTTTGAAGGTGGCGAGGACGATCGCGGATCTGGACGCATCGGGAGACATACAGTCAAAGCATTTGAGCGAGGCGATTCAGTACCGGACGCTGGACAGGAGCTATTGGTCGTAGGTTGAAGGGCACGATGCAGCGTGCCCCTACGAGGAGGAAGGATGGCCGGTGCTTCGCATGGTGCCACGGTGGTGCGGAGTTGTCGGCGGACCGCTCCAGACGGCACACCTGGGCGCAAAAGTTCGCGACAGAAGACAGGGCCTACGAGAGCAGGATGCAGGAAAACGAGGGGCTCCATTGACTTGGGTTTGTCCGCTGTGTTACCAGTAAATACGCTCTGTATTTATTCTTTGGCCGAAGCGACAGGCGGGAATGGCGCCCGAGGCAAAGCACCTAGAGGTAATCCTGGATACACACGTCGAGAGCGTCAATCTCGCAGAGGAAATGTGTGTGCGTGTCGCCGAGGCGGTAGGATTCAACGAGGACGAGTGCTACCGGATTGGGATGTCGGTGCGAGAGGGCGTAATCAACGCCTTTCATTACGGGAACCAGGAAAAGCCGGAGAAGAAGATTTACCTGGCGGTGGACCTGACGGGAGAAAAAATCGTCATCCACGTAATGGATGAAGGGAAGGGATTCCGGTTGGAGGATGTGCCGGATCCGCTGGCGGAAGAGAATCTGCTGAGCACCTCCGGACGAGGCATATTCCTGATGCGGACATTCATGGACGAGTTCAGCATCGTGCCGGGGCGAACGGGCGGCGCGGAAGTGATCATGTCCAAGAAGATTCCCCCGGGATGCGCATCGAACAACGGAAACCACGAATCGCAAAAGACGGACGTGGCTCCGAAAAAGGAAGCGTAGGAAAGTTTATGGCAGCGCTATTCGCCACATGCCGTGAAGTGGGCGTGGTCACCATCGTGGATTTGAGCGGCAAAATTGCGCTCGGCGAGGGGAGCGCCCTATTGCGCAAAACCATCCGAGATTTGCTGGAGGATGGGCAGACGAGGATTCTCCTGAACCTGGGAGACGTGAATTACATCGACAGTTCCGGGATTGGCGAGCTGGTCAGCGGGTTTACGGCGGTGAGAAATCGCAGCGGCGAGTTGAAACTGCTGAACCTGACGAAGAAGGTCAACGATCTGCTGCAACTCACAAAGCTGTTCACGGTCTTTGATGTGTATACGGATGAAGGTACGGCGGTGCGGAGTTACAGGTAGTTCTTCCTAGTGCTTCCAGGGCATCCTCCAAATTAAGCCTGAATCGGTCCGAGTCCTAGTGCGCGAAATGCACCATGGGTTGAGCATTCCTGCAACGTATGTGGAAATCGCGATTTCCTTCGACGCTGGGTCTCCCGCCTCAAATTTCAAACTAACTAAATAGATATAAATCGCTTAGAAGAGAATGGCGCATCTAGCGCGGAGAACTGCCGAGTTCGCTGACGTTGGCAGGGGCCGTGCTTATTTTCTCAACAGCAGAGTTCTTTCCGCCCTCGGCAGTACTAGGACGTATTCATTCGCGCGGACACCTTAGGTAGGGTGTCACCCGAGGGCTGCAAGCAAACCTGCCCTCATGCACTCGGAGGAACCGGAGATGGGAGTCTACGTTGGCCTCGACGTCGGAAGCGTCAGTGCGAAGTTGACGGCCGCCTGGATTCCGGAAGAAGCAGAGGCTTCCGCAGAACGAGTGGAAATCGCAGGGTTCTTTCGGGCAAGCCCCGCAGTCGAGCAGCGCCTGAGCGCGCGTGTGCTGTTTTCAAACTACCGCCGGACATTTGGAAATCCAGTCCAGACAGCAAAGGAACTTCTGGCCGAACTTCGCGCCATTCTGCCGTGGAACGCACGGCTGATGATTCGCGTGACCGGGTCGGGAGGCCGATTGGTTGCCGAAGCGTTGGATGCACGCTCCGAAAATGAGTTTAAGGCGATCGCTTGCGCAATCGGCAAAGTGTATCCGGATGTGCGGACGGTGTTCGAGATTGGAGGAGAGAGTTCGAAGTACCTGCGGCTGGCAGAGGAAGAGAAGGGACAACAGACTACCGGCTCCAACGCGAACACGTTTGCCACGGGGATCACAGACTATTCGACGAGCGGAGAGTGCGCAGCGGGAACAGGCTCTTTTCTGGACCAACAGGCGACACGCTTGAAGTATCGCGTGGAAGAGATTGGGGACGTGGTGGCGCAGGCGAAATGCGCGGCGCGAATTGCGGGGCGTTGCTCGGTGTTTGCCAAGTCCGACATGATCCACGCACAACAAAAGGGATTTTCCACGGAAGAGGTTTTGAAGGGACTCTGCGAAGCGGTCGCACGGAATTTCAAGAGCAACATCGTGCGGGGGAAGCCAGTGACACCGCGGGTGGCGCTGATCGGAGCCGTATCGCAGAACCGAGGCGTGGTGCAGGCGTTGCGGGATGCCTTTCGATTGGCCGGAGAGCATCTTTTCGTGCCAGAAGAGTATGCGTGGATGGGAGCGCTGGGATGCGCGCTGCTGGAGAGAGAGCAGAAGGAAGAGCCAGCGAAGCGGAAGAAGGCATCGCTTGTGGGAGGAAACGGATTCTACGCTGGGAAGAAGCAGGAAGATCTTCCGCCACTTTCACTAAAAGACGTGTTGCTGCTGAGGGATCACCCGGAGGCCTCACGGACTGCGGCACTGCCAATCGGGGGGGAACAGATCCCTGCCTATCTCGGGATAGACGTCGGCAGCGTGAGCACAAACCTGGCGCTTCTGGACGAGGACGGGCGACTGTTGCACGGAATCTATTTGCGAACGGCGGGCAGGCCGATTGAAGTCGTGCAGGAAGGCTTGCAGGAAATAGACGGACTGTTCGGCGGGAAAATCGTTGTGCGAGGCGTAGGGACCACGGGATCAGGACGAGAACTGATCGGAGAACTAGTTGGCGCGGATACCGTCAACGACGAAATAACAGCGCACAAGACGGGAGCAGTGTTTGTCCACGAGAGAATCGTGAAGGGGAAGGCAGCCTCCGCACTAGGGGAGAACGGGGGGAATGGGCAAGTAGACACGATTTTTGAAATAGGCGGCCAGGACTCGAAATTCATTTCCATGGATCACGGGGTGGTGGTGGACTTCGCCATGAACGAAGCTTGCGCGGCAGGGACCGGCTCGTTCCTGGAAGAGCAAGCCGAGCGCATGGGCATTCAGATCAAGGATGAGTTTTCGGAGTGCGCACTCGCGTCGCGGACGCCGGCGCGATTGGGCGAGCGCTGCACGGTATTCATGGAGCGCGACGTAACCGGATGGATGCAGCGCGGGGCGAGCATCAAGGATCTGTCGGCAGGATTGGCTTATTCCGTGGCGGTGAACTATCTGAACCGAGTGGTGCGCGGGCGGAAGATCGGAGACGTGATTTATTTCCAGGGAGGCACGGCTTATAACGACTCCGTGGCTGCGGCGTTCTCACAGATCCTGGGAAAGCGAATCATCGTGCCGCCGCACAATGGGATTATCGGAGCCATTGGAATGGCACTCATCGCGCAGGAGGTTACTCGGGCCAAGGAGCGAGTGCAGGACCATGCGCGCCTGGGAGCATTTGCAAGCGCCGCAGCCGCGACGGGGGGATCGAGCGGGACGACAATGACGATAGCCCCGCGAGCGCAAAGCATTTCGACATTTCGCGGGTTCGACCTGAACAAGACGAGTTTTCAGACACGCGAATTTGTGTGCAAGGCGTGCTCGAATTATTGTGACATGAAAGAGATAACGGTCGCGGGACGCAAGACGTACTGGGGCGACAAGTGTTCGGATAAATTCCGGAAGCGTGCTCGGACAGAGCGAAAGCCGGTCATCGCGGATTTGATGGCGCTTCGGGATCAATTGTTGGTGGAAGGATTCGTGAAGCCGGAAAAGAGTTCCGTGACAGGCAAGCTGCGTGTCGGAATTCCTCAGGCGATGTTTTTCTACGACCGCTTTCCGTTTTGGCGGACGTACCTCGAGGGAATTGGCTTTGAGGTAGTGTTGAGCGGGCCGACGGATCAAAAAATTGCGACGCGGGGGGCGGAACTCAGCATTGCAGAACCGTGCTTTCCGGTGCAGATTGCGCACGGGCACATCCATGCGCTGTTGCGAGGCACGGAAGAACGTCCGCCGGTTGACTTTGTGTTTGTGCCGAACGTGATGGACATGGAAGCGCCGGAATCGCCGGTGGCTTCCCATCTTTGCCCCTGGAATCAAACACTGCCCTTTGTGATGCGGGTGGCCCCTGAATTCGAGCCATTTTCGGACGTGTTCCTTGCACCGACGCTGCATTTCCGAGTGGGACAAAAGCACGTGAGAAACCAACTCGCGCAATACTTTGAGCGCTTCGGCGTGAAGCGAAAGGAAAGCGACCATGCGGTGGAGGCCGCATACGAAGTGCAGACGAGATTCACGGAGCGGCTCATCGAGGAGGGTCACAAGGCGTGCGCGACGTTGCGGGCGACAGGCGAGCCATCCGTGCTGCTTCTTGGACGCGCGTACAACATCTACGACCGCAATGGGAACTGTGACATCCCGAGGAAGCTGCGCGATCTGTATGGCGTAAATGTGCTGCCACTTGACTTTCTTCCTCTGGATGAAAGGCCTGTGGATGACCTGCACCCCAACATGTTCTGGAATTCCGGGCGGCGCATCCTGGAGGCCGGAAGGTTTGCGAGGGAATTTTTGGGCATGCACGTGATTTACATAACGAACTTCAAGTGCGGGCCCGATTCGTTCATCAAACACTTCCTGCGCGACGTGGCGGGAATGCCATTTCTGGTGCTGCAGTTTGACGGGCACGGGAATGACGCGGGCTATTTAACGCGGTGCGAAGCGTACTTGGACAGCAAAGGATTGCTCCGGTGCAGCGACAAGAACTGAACGAAAAGCGAATGGTGCCTCGCAGCCACCCGCTCTACGGGAAGAAAACGTACCTACCGCGGATGGTGGAAGGATCCGCACGGGCTTTGGCTGCCGTGATGCGGTCACTGGGGATTGACGTGGAGGTTGTACCGCCGTCGGATGCGCGGACGCTGGAACTAGGGGGGAAGTACTCAAGCGGGGACGAATGCTATCCACTGAAAGTGACGCTGGGCGATTTTCTGCGAGTGCTCGAACAGCCGGGAACCGATCCCAAGAAGACGGCGTTTTTCATGGTCAGTGGCCAGGGACCGTGCCGGTTCGGGCAATACGTGCACTACTTGAAGTGGGTTTTGAAAGAGCGAGGCTACGGCGAGGTCACCGTATTTCATCCGAGCACGGAATACGGCTATAGCGACTTCGGAGAGGCATCGGACTTGTTTACGCGCGGGGCCTGGCGCGCCATCGTCTCGGGTGACATCCTGCTAAAGCTGCTGCTGAAAACGCGGCCCTATGAAGTGGAGAGCGGGTCTGCTGACAGGGCCTTCGAGGAAAGCCTGGAAGAGTTGTGCCGTGTCCTGGAGATCTCGTATCCCAACGACAAGGCGCAGATGGCCGCGATGAAAGAGTGTTTGCTGCGGGCGCGGGGAAGCTTCCGCGGAGTGCCGGTGCGATTCGACACACAGAAGCCATTGATCGGGGTGGTGGGCGAGATTTTTTGCCGGCTGAATGATTTCAGCAACCGGCACCTAGTGAGGAGGCTGGAGGAAGCGGGAGCGGAAGTGTGGATGAACGACATGGCGGAATGGATATGGTACGTCAACGTGGATCAATTCCGGATGTTGAAGTTGCACAACAGACAGGTTTCGATGGAGGCACTGGGCGCACACATCCGGAACACGATTCAGCACCACGACGAACATGCACTCCTGGAGATGTTTCGCGAGGATTTCCGGGGTTACGAGGAGCCGAAGCACGTTCGAGAGGTTTTGGAGTGCGCGCAACCGTACCTGCCGTGGACGGGCGTGAATGGAGAGATGGTCTTGAATGTGGGCAAAGCAATCTACTTTGCGCACAAGGGTCTCGACGGTGTGATTGACATCAGCCCGTTTACTTGTATGAACGGGATCGTGGGCGAGGCGGTTTATCCGCGCGTTAGTCGTGACAATGCCGGGATCCCCATCCGCAATTTCTATTTCGATGGGACGCAATCCGATCTCGAGCGCGACATCGGGATCTTTCTGGAGCTGGCCAAGTCCTACCAGCGACACAAGCCGTGGCCACGGCAAATGCCGGCGGCGGTTCGGGCTGCCTCAGCCTGAGGCAAATCGACACTTTCTAAAGCCGTATGGGCCAGAAAAAGCGGATCCCTCGTCCGCAGAGGCGGACTCGGGATGACAATCTTGGGCATCGCTGGCGACGACACTACTGCTTCGCAAAAGTCCGGACTCTGCGGGACAATCGGGGCATGACGGTGGAAAGCGCTTGGATCGTGGAACGCGCGAAAGAGCTGGGATTTGATTTGTGCGGGGTGGTGCGCGCGGAGAAGTTTCCGGAGTTGGAGCGATTTGAGGATTGGCTAGGGCGCGGATACGCAGGGGAGATGAAGTACCTGGAGGATCCGCGGCGAAGGGATCCTCGGTTGGTGATGGAGGATTTGCGGAGCGTGATCATCTGCGGGCTGAACTACAACACGGGATATCCGTTTTCGACGGAAGTAGCGGCAACGAGGGTGTGCGATGGCGAGCCGCGGGGATGGATTTCGCGTTATGCATGGGGCAGCGACTACCATGAAGTGATGTGGGAGAAGCTGAATGCGCTGACAGCGACGCTTAAGGCAAGGTTCCCGGAACCGTTCACGGCGCGCGCTTATGCCGATACTGGACCGGTTGCGGAGCGAATTTTCTCCAAGTATGCCGGGCTCGGGTGGCTCGGCAAGAACACCTTGCTATTGACTGAGAAGCTGGGGTCGTGGATTTTTCTTGGCGTAGTGCTGACTTCACTTGATCTCGCGCCGTCGCTCGGGACAGCGGAGGCACCTCCAGTAGATTTGTGCGGGAATTGCCGGCAGTGCCTGGATGCTTGCCCGACCGGAGCGCTGGTCGAGCCGTACGTGCTGGATGCAAGGCGGTGCATTTCATACCTGACGATTGAGTTGAGAGGAGCAATTCCAAAGGAATTCCGTGAACCGATGGGCTGGCAGGTGTACGGGTGCGACATATGCCAGGATGTGTGCCCATTCAATCGGGCTGCGCCGGTCAGTCCTTTTGTAGAATTTCGTCCTCGCGGCACATCAGTTCAGGAAAGCCTATTGCAACCGAGGCTGGAGTGGTTGGCGGGGATGAGCGAAGAGGAGTTCAAAGAGGTTTTTCGGGGAAGCGCGGTGAAGAGGGCGAAGTGGGCGGGATTGGTGAGGAACGCCTGCGTAGCATTGGGGAATTCGGAGGTTTCTCCCGGTAGCGGGGCGCATCAGAGGATTGAGAAACTGCTGGAGCGACTGAGAGAGTCGGAGATTTCCACAATTGCAGAATCTGCCCAATGTGCGCTCTCGCGCATCCAAAGAAGGGCCGAGTGACCGAGTGCGTCGGCGAGGCCTGAGGGTGAAACTTGGTTGAGCGGAGACCGCCCCCAGAGCTATACTCTCGCACGCAGTCTGGGTGCCCACCGGAGTAGAGGAGTTCCCATGAATCGCCGGAAGTTTCTTGTGAGCAGTGGGATTGTCGGCGCAGGCTTCCTCGGAGCAAGCGCGGCGGCACGGGAAGTGTCGCATGCAGTGACCAGGTCGGATTCAGATTCCCATCTCAATTTGGAGGATAAACCCGTGGCATTTACTGTGCCCCCCTTGTCGTACCCGTTCGACGCACTGGAACCCTACATTGACGCCAAAACGATGGAAATCCATCACGACAAACACCACGGCGCCTACGTCACAAACCTCAATAAGGCGCTGGATGGACACGCTGACCTGCAGGCGAAGTCGATTGACGACCTCCTGAAGGGGCTGGACACAATCCCTGAGAACATTCGCACAGCGGTCCGCAACAATGGCGGAGGCCACTGGAATCACACGCTGTTCTGGCAATTGATGAAGAAGGGCGGCGGAGGAGAGCCGAAGGGCGACCTGGCGGCGGCGCTCAATTCAACGTTTGGATCCTTTGCCGGATTCAAGGACAAGCTCAAGGCAGCCGGGCTGGGGAGGTTTGGCTCGGGGTGGGCGTGGCTCATCGTGAAGGACGGGAAGCTGGTGGTCGATTCCACGCCGAATCAGGACACGCCGTATTTGCTGGGTGGAAAAGCGGTGCTGGGAATCGACGTGTGGGAACACGCCTACTACCTGAAGTATCAGAACCTACGCGGAGATTACATTGACGCGTGGTGGAATGTGGTGAATTGGGATAAGGCAGCAGAGCTGTACGTGGCAGCGCGTAAATAGCAGCGATCGCGCCTGACGACAACAGGCCCGGCATCGGAGGGATCCGAGCCGGGCCTTTGTGTTTCTGCTGCTATGGATAAATCGGAAAGTTTGATGGTCAGGCCATGAGTCGCGGCCGGGCCAGGGGCAATACCTTTCCAGCATTGAGGGGTTTTCTCGGTGCTTCCGCGTGGAAGGAGCGAACGTGCGAGGAGGCGGCACCGATCGCGGCCGTGAGGGGCTTCAAGGATTGCTGAGAGGCTTCGCGCATGAGCTCCATGCGGCTGCGGACCTTGAATTTGGAGAGCAAGGAAGAAACGTGGAACTTGACAGTGCGCTCGGAGAGATTGAGTTCGGAGGCGATTTCCTTATTCGCGAGACTGCGAAGAATGCCATCCAGAACCTCTTCCTCGCGGCGTGTCAGCCTGACACTGGATTTGACGCTGTGGCCGGCATCGAGCAATTTCTGAGCCTTGTCGGTCAGCCCCTGGAGACTTTCCGGGGCGGCTGGGACCATGATGAGGTAATCGCTAGGGGACTGTCCGCGCACCATGCAGTGCATGGCGAGCAGGCCGGCGGCGTGATCGACGGGGAGTTCGCCGGAAGGCCCTGCCTCGACATGGAAATGGGCGGTCCCTGAGGACTTTTCATAGAACAGGTAGACGCTGGGCTCGCAACAGGATTTGGGCTGACCTATGGGATGGGTCGCAACACTTCTGCGGACGAATTTCACGTGCACTCCTCCGTGGGTGCCTCGTGGTGGGAACGAGACGCGCCTGAAAAATGACAAACACTAGCCTCGTAAAGAGGTTGGCCGGACGCATCGGACAAACCAGCGGGGCGTATACCGCACAAAGGGGCTTCCCTCAGGAAAGGACTGGAAGCACCACTCTTGGGGCAACGAGAAGGAGTCCCCACCGGCTTGCTAGCAAAAGCTACACCTGACCGAAGTTCTGGGTAGCATCCGGAGTGCCGGACTGTCAGTTTTGACAGAGGAAGGATTATCAGCAAGTTAGGAAAAGTTTTGCACAATTTTGCCAAAAGGGCCTGGGTAGAAATTGCGCGAGGGCCGAATTTTTTTCTCGAAGTGCGACGAAAATTGTCCTCAATAAGGGACGATGCGAGTCTGTTCCGGGGAAATAAGCTCGTATGCGATTCCCCGCCATGTCACGCGGTGCCCAACGAGGGAAGCGAGGAAGTTGGCAAGAAAGAGGAAGGGGATCAGGGTAGCGAGAACGATGTAAATCCAAGACTGGCCCATAATTAGGGAGCGAAGGGAAGGCAGAGCTTCTGTGACGCCGATCACGCGAAGAGCCCCACGGATCGCGGCCAAAAGCGGGGGTAAGACCAAGAGGGTGGTTACATGAAAAGCCGGGCGTGCGGCCAGGGTGAGGTTGAGAAAGACCACGAGGCCAAGAAGCAGGGTCAGGCAGTAGAGCGAATGAGTGGCGAAGGCGGTAGCCCAGACCTGGGGCCGATAGACTTTGGTGACGCGGACTTGGCGGCCAGTGAACTCGAGTAGACCCGAAAAATCGGTTTGCACGTAAGAAGGAGTCAGACACTCTGGAAGGAATACGATGAGACGACGAGACTGCTCGATGCGGGAGGTAAGCGAGTAATCGTCGCTGAAAGAATACTGCCAAACTTCAGGCATGCCGATTTGATCGAAAATCGCACGGCGGATGGCGGTGCCTCCTCCCCAACAGAAATTCTTGTCGTGAGCACCAAGCATGGTGACGACGGAAGCGTTCCACGCTGCCATAAGGGCAGTGGGGAGGCCATTATTGTTGGGGATGAACCAGCGCATGGTGGTCGTGGCGCCGATGCGGGAATCGTTGAGCGGAGCGACCATATGATGGAGCCAGGACTTGCCGGGACGTCCATCGGAATCCACAAACACGAGGATTTCGAACTCTGCGGGGAGCTGTTCGACGGCCACGCGCAAATTGTTGACTTTCTCGCTGCAATTCTGCGGTGGACCGGCGATGATGATATGAGCTTTCGCTTTGGAAGAAGCGGCGACGCGCTTCAGGGTGCTATGGGCAGGATCGGATTGCGAAGCGAGGACGAAGAACACTTCGTAGTTCTGGTGGTCGAACTCACAGAGAGAGACCAGATTGCGCTCAAGGCCGGGTTCCATTCCGTGACAAGGACAGATCACGGCGGTGCGTGGCGCGTAGAATCCAGGGTCGGTGGTGAGGCGGCGACGAACATACGCGAGCCATTGGACACCCTGCCAAAGCAGATACAATCCGGCAGCGATCTGGGCGAGCGCCAGGAGGGTGAAAAGGATTTCCATGTAGGTTGAGCATAACAAAGCCTGGTACTGACAGAAGCAGGATGTCCAGAGGTAGAATCGCAGCGGTAAACACCCTTCAAGGGGAGAGGAGAGGAAGATGACTGGACGCGTGGAAAGTTCGATGGTGACGTCTGGAACAGAATTGCCCGGATACCGAGTAGTGCGAAATTTCGGAATTGTTCGTGGCATCACGGTGCGTTCGAGGAGTGTGCTGGGAAATCTGGCCGCGGGAATTCAGACGATTGTAGGCGGAAATATTACCGTT
>Ga0187778_10002654_pt1 | contig 12148 bp, 8 predicted proteins | sample 1015_Q2_SP5_20_M_FD_132418 | JGI IMG/M metagenome (GOLD analysis project Ga0187778, IMG submission 132418) | Tropical peat soil microbial communities from peatlands in Department of Meta, Colombia - 1015_Q2_SP5_20_MG | ecosystem: Environmental > Terrestrial > Soil > Wetlands > Peat | place... | reverse complement strand
CGTCGATTCATGAATTTCGCGTTTACGGTTCCAAGAATGGCCTCATTCTCGATGATGATCACGATATCCTCCTGAAACTTCGAGGCAACAAATACAAGAGTTTTGCCGATAAGTTCGTTCCGCCCGCACAATTGGCCAAGCAGTATTTTGGAAATCTGATTACAAATCTAAAGCTGTTTATGACCAACAACTTTCACATGGAGTCTGGGACAAAATACTTAATTCAGTCTTTCTATCATTCGATCCGGCAAAACACTCCGGTACCTATTCCGTACCGAGAGATCTTGCTCACCAGTAGGATCATGGAGACCATCTTTGAACAGCTGAGGACCGACGCTCCTCAGCTCTCAGTCAAATGCCGGTCTCATCAGATCCACTCTTAAGCAATTGTGGTCGAGGATAGATGCCAATGCTGATTACCTCGACGCGACCCGCGGGAACGAACAACGTGATTTCAGACATATGTTTGGTTTGGTGCGCGCGAAGTTCCTGAAAGACGCTCAATAGTCTGAAATACCTCTTGTACTCACCCAAACTTTTGCACCGAACGGTTTCACAGAGGTTGAGGTCAGAAGATTCATTTTACTTTGACTGGCTTGCAGAACATGAGATACAAGGCCCAGAATTGCGTTGAAATCAGAGTCAAGGGACGCTGGGTCACTGTCCCTGCCATAGATGTTGATGGTAAGCAGCTCTACGTGAGGGGAAAGTTATTGAGGACTGCTATGGTCCGCAGTGAAGAAATGATGGAGAATGAGCTCGAAAATCCTGATTTGTACATTGAAATGCTCAAGGCTGATGAAAGACATACTTTAAAGGCCGATATTTTTACTTTCACGCAAAAACCACCAGCTACAAGGCCAAAGTATTCCTATCCCATGGAATGGGAAAGCGTTGCCGCTGTGCATCTGGTTAGCTTTAAGAACTGGTGGGACTGCCTCCCACAAGAGACCCGCAAGAATGTGAGAAGGTCCCAGAAGCGCGGTGTGGTGATAAGGATCAGAGAGTTCGACGATGATCTGATTCAGAGTATCCGGGAAGTGAACGACGATTCTCCGTTACGGCAAGGTATGCGCAATGCCTATTACGGCAGAACCGCAGAGGAAACTAAGAAGCTCTATGGTGAATTTGTCGGTCGGTGCGACTTTATTTGTGCCTACTCCGGTGATGAGTTGGTGGGCTTTCTGCACTTGGTCTATAGGGGAGATGTCGCATCGATCTTGAACCTGACCACCAAACCAAGCCATTTTGACAAAAGACCCGCTAACGCCCTGGTAGCCAAGGCGATGGAAATATGTGAGTCGAGAGACATTTCGTACGTTACGTATGGACTATACAATTATGGCAATAAACGAGATAACCCTTTGCGGGAATTCAAAATCCGCAACGGGTTTCAAGAAGTCTTGACGCCAAGGTTCTTCGTACCCTTGACAACGTGGGGAAAACTCTGCATGAGAGCGAAGCTTCATAGGGGTCTCGTGGGGATTCTCCCCCATTCCGTGATCACAACAGGCGTGGGAGCGCGGGCACTATGGTACAATTTCACCACTTTTGTAAGCCGGTGTAGCTCAACGACAGAGCGGCCGAATCGTAATCGGCAGATGGAGCGTTCAAATCCTCCCGCCGGCTCCAGCTCTTAGTTCAAATGCTGTCCTTCGACGCAACTATCCAGATTCATCCCTGAACCTTCTTAGAAGCTGTTGCACGACCTTGAACAAGCTATAGAAATTTATGGTTGCGTTTGTAGAAATCGTAGACAAACGAAGTCAGCAGCGCCGAAGAAGGGCCGATGGCGCGGTCCGGTCCGTTGCTGACCGAAGCGCAATTGAAGAAGATCGCGCCCTTGCTCCACCAACCGCTCAAGCAGCGCAAGAGCGGTCGCCCGTGGGTCGACAACTGTCAGGTCTTGGAAGGGATTCTGTGGATTCTGCGCAGCGGGGCTCGCTGGCAGGACCTGCCGAAGGAGTATCCGCATCCATTCACGTGCTGGCGACGGCTGCGGGACTGGGAAGAGCGGGGCGTCTGGCTGACCATCTGGCGCGCATTCCTGAGCGAGTTGAACGAACGCCAGCAGTCGCACTGGAGGGAATCGTTCCTAGATGGCAGTTTCGCTCCGGCGAAAAAAGGGGCTGCGCGGCCGGAAAGACCAAGCGGGGCAAGAGGACGAAGTGGATGGTGGTGGTCGACGGCGCGGGTATCTATCTAAGAGACCACCTTCACTCTGCATCCCCGGCGGAAGTCCGGCTCGCGGAAACGACGCTCCCAGCGACCCGCGTATGGCGACGCCATCATGCGGGCCGACCACGGCAGAAGCCGGTGCGCGTGATTGCCGACAACGCCTACGATAGCGATCCGCTGCGAAAGCGGTTGCAGCGGCGCGGCATCGAACTGATTTCCCGCACAAGAAGAATCGTGTTCGTCCAGCGACACAAGACGGTCGGGCGCTGCTGCGGTAGCGCCGCCGCTGGATCATGGAGCGCACCATCGGCTGGCTGGGGAATTACCGTCGCTTGGTTGTCCGCTACGACCGTTCCCTGCAAATCTACGGCGCCTTCTTTCATGTCGCCTGCTTCATGATCGTCATACGAAGGGTTGCGCAATAGCTTGTAGTTAGATCAAAGGACTCAAACATGCCAGGTCTGGTAGGTCTGATAACTAGGATGCCTCGCGAATGGGCTGAACCGCAATTGTCGCTCATGTTGGGGGCCCTTCGCCACGAGGCGTTCTACGGGAGCGGAAAGTGGATTGACGCCACGAACGGAATTTACGTCGGCTGGGTCACTCGAAGTGGGTCTTTTACCGATGAGATGCCACTGCATAACGAAAATGAGGACGTCACATTGGTGTTTTCAGGAGAAGAATATCCAGAACCAGACCTGGCACCTGCGCTCAAGGCCCGCGGACATTGCTTTGCAGATGAAGGGCCATCCTACTTGGTGCATCGGTGTGAAGAAGAACGAGACTTTCCCAAACAATTGAATGGCCGATTTCATGGCTTGGTCGCCCACCGTTCGCGCGGAACGGCAATGCTCTTCAATGATCGATTTGGATTGCAGCGTATCTACTTTTATGAAGCGAAAGACGCTTTCTATTTTGCCGCTGAGGCAAAGGCGATTCTCAAGGTGAGACCGGAGTTGCGCAGTATCGATCCACGCGGACTTGGCGAGTTTGTCGCGTGCGGCTGTGTCCTCGAGAATCGGACGCTTTTTTCAGGAATTCATGTATTGCCGCCGGGCTCGGCTTGGGTCTTCCACGGAGGGGTTATTGAAAAGAAAGCCACCTACTTCGAGCCTCGGGAATGGGAAGAGCAAGAGCCGCTTGAGCCAGAAGAGTACTACGTGAATCTGCGTGAGGTCTTTGTGCGCAACCTGCCACGTTTCTTCAGTGGGCGGGAGCGAGTTGGCATCTCACTTACAGGTGGTCTGGACACTCGCATCATAATGGCGTGGTGCAAAGCGCTTTCTAATTCACTCCCATGTTACACGTTTGGCAGCATGTACCGAGATAACCAGGACGTGAAATTGGCCCGCCGAGTCGCAGAGATCTGTGACCAGCCACATCAACTGATAACTGTAGGGAATGAATTCCTTTCACAGTTCCCGCGTTATGCGGAGCGCGCCACCTACCTGACAGATGCTTGCGTGGATTTAGGCCGTTCTCCGGATCTTTACGCAAATGAGAAAGCTCGTGAAATAGCTCCAGTGAGGGTGGTTGGAACCTTTGGCAGCGAAATGCTTCTCCATGCAGTGATGTTTAAGGCGGATGAGCCTGTTGCGGGAGTCTACGTATCGGAGCTCCAACCACAAGTTCATGCTGCAAAAGAGACATACGAGAGGATTCAAATGGTGCATCCGGTGACATTTGTCGCATTTCGGCAGGCGCCTTGGCACCACTTTGGCATAGTTGGCCTCGAGCAGACACAAGTCGCTGTACGGTCGCCTTATCTGGATAACGAGTTTGTGAGAACTGTGTACAGGGCTCCGGCTTCAGTCGCGATCAACGAGGAAGCAAGGCTTCGGCTCGTCCAGGAGGGGAACCCTGCGCTAGCCAGGTTGCGCACCGACCGGGGAATGGGCCGCTTCGACGGCGCACTCAGTCGGGGATTCCTTGAGTTCTTGTTCAAGGCGGAATACGCCTATGACTACGGTATGCCACAGTGGGTGGCGCAGGTCGATCACTTACTTGCACGGTTTAAGTTAGAGCGTCTCTGGCTAGGTCAACATAAGGTATTTCACTTCCGTGTGTGGTATCGGGACCAACTTGCGAATTACGTTCGTGAGATGCTCCTGGATCGCCGCTCGCTTGCGCGTCCTTACTTGCATGCTAAAGCGGTCAGAGCCATGGTGAAGGGGCATCTAAAGGGCAACCGGAATTACACCACGGAGATTCACCGGCTCATGACTCTGGAACTAGTTCACCGTCTGTTTCTTGACGAGAGCTGAGGAGAAGCGTTCGGCCGTATCCATTCCGAAAGACGTAGCCAATGGTAGAGAAGTGAGTCAAGGACGCCATGTCGGAAATTGTTTTCGGCAAGCGTCGTGCTTTTGGGCAAAGTCTCAAGCAAGAATGCGACAAAAGATCAGGAGAATTCCACGAGTTTGGAGGTCAATACGAACGGTCGATTCACTGCAACTACAGAGAGGTCAATTTCTTTGCAGACAGGAAAAGTCATGGAAGCGGTCCTCCGGTTCATTGATTGGCTCAAACAATACGGGGAGACTTCATACGACTTTCAGAGTTATTACGCTAGCGAATTGGGCCGAAAGGCCAAGGCCCTTTATTATCAGGTGCCCCCCCTTGGAATATTGGCTGTGTTGCCGATGGTGTTTTCAGAAGCATTTCTGCCGTTGGCCAGGAGGGCGTTTTGGAAGCGCGAGCGATTTCCCATAGCCGATGCTCACTATGCAATGGGCTTTGCTTTCCTTGCAAAGCTTCTGAAGCAACACCATCACTATGATAGGGCCGTCCACTTCCTCGAGATCCTCAAGACGACACGATGTAAGGGCTACCCTCACTATTGTTGGGGCTACCCATTCAACTGGGAGACAATACGAGGAACGATTAAAGCAGGTACGCCGCTCATAACAACGGTACCGTATGTGTACGAGGCGTTCAGAGACGTCTGGGAGATTGACAGGAATGACGAATGGCTTCAAATAATGCGATCGATTGCTGAGCATGGACTTCTAGATTATAAGGACTTGCGGACATCCTCGTATTCATCTACGTGTTCGTATACTCCGGAACCCGAACAGTCGGTGGGCGTAGTGAATGCAAACGCTTATAGAGCCTTTCTTCTGATGCGTGCCGCACACGACTTCTCGGAAGACAAATTTTGGATCGTGGCTGAGAGAAATCTCAATTTTGTCATCGAATCGCAAAATGAGGATGGGTCTTGGTTTTACGCAAAGGACGGAGAACGTAATTTCATCGATCACTTTCATACATGCTTCGTTTTGAAAGCGCTGGCGAAAATAGAGCTGCTGACGGCGCATGCTGGCTGCAGAGGAGCTATAGAACGTGGGATCAACTATTATGTGACACACCTATTCGACGAACGCGGCTTACCCAAACCTTTCTCTTGCCGTCCTCGGTTGACGGTATACAGGCGCGAACTCTACGACTACGCGGAATGTATTAACTTAGCTACATTATTGCAAGGACGGTTCTCGAAATTAGATGAACTATTGTCTATCGCGTTGAATGACATCCTTACCGTCTGGCAAAGACCGGATGGAGCTTTCCGTAGTCGCCGTCTTCTTATTGGCTGGGACAATATTCCTATGCATCGCTGGGCCCAGTCGCAGCTCTTTAGAAGCCTTTGCTTTCTGCTCCATCGGAATACTCTGAGTTCGGGAGCTGGACCATTATCACAGTTAACGGAGAATCTGTCATCCACGTCAAACTGACATTTTGTCTCTTAACCTGAATCCTGCGTCATGAGCATCGAGAGAATGGCAGAAACGCTTGCTGGGAATCCCGTACAGGGCTATTTTGCCTCTTGTTGTGAAACCTCACTAGAAGTGAGGGTTGGCAACAATGGCCCGTGGACCCCGAAATCTTCGCATTGCTACCGATGGCGTCGGCCTGACTCAGTTTGGCGGAGTTGCCTTGATCGAGCAGTTTTTCCAGCGCATCGGGTTGCAGGGCGCGCTGTGGAGACATGTCCGCTTTGTGCAGCGCAACAACCGCTACAGCATCAGCGAATCCCTGGAAGCGTTGCTCTATCCGCTCATCTTGGGTCTGGGACGAATCGAGACAACCGAACCGTTGCGCCACAACGGAGTTTTTCATTACCTGGCGGGTTTGCCCGGATATCCCGATGCCACGAGTTTGCGACGCTTCCTGCAACGGTTGGGTGGCACGGGACGCAATTCCTTGCTGAGACTGCACGACCGTTGGCGGACGGCCATGCTGGGTCCATTGTCGCGAGTTATTTTCGATCTGGACAGTACGGTGCTGACCGTCTATGGCCATCAGCAACGAGCCGAGGTAGGCTTCAACCCCAAAAAGCACAGGCGCCCTTCCTATCTTCCACTGTTGTGCTTCGAAGGGAATACGCAGGATTGTTGGGAGGGCAGCTATCATCCCGGCAACACACACGTCTCGACGATCACCGTCCCATTGCTGGAGCGTGCCTTCGCCAAATTGCCGGAAGCCATCGGCGAAGTGAGAGTGCGGGCCGATGGGGCCTTCTTCGATCACAAAATCATCGAATTTATCGAGGGAAAACGCACCTTTTACGCTATCGTCGCCCGGCTCACCCGCCCGCTGAAAGCTCGGTTGGGCGAACTTCGCTACCACCACATCTCCTCGGGAGTGTGGGCAGCGGAGTTTCGGTATTGTCCGCACGGGTGGCCCGGGGCGCGACGCTTCGTAGTGATCCGCCGACCCGTGCCGGAAGAACCTTCGGCACAGCTGCATCTGTTCCAAATGGGCGGCTACAGCTACCAAGTGTTGGTAACCAACCTTTCGCTGACGCCGTTGCACCTGTGGCGCTTTTACAATCAGCGGGCTCGCGCGGAGTTGATCATCCGGGAATTGAAGGACGCCTACGCTTTGGGAAAAATTCCCACGAAAGACTTCACTGCCAACGAGAGTTTCTTCCAGATCGTCTTGCTGGCTTACAACCTGCTGAACTGGTTCAAGCGGCTGTGTGCCCCAGCACATCTGCAACGGGCGACACTGCAACGCTTGCGGCAGCGGTTGTTTCTGGTTCCTTCTCAGTTGGTTCGGCCCGGCGGCGTGCCCACCCTGCGGCTCGCGCCCAGCTATCCCTATGCTGCCGAGTTCATCGAAACACTGCGGCGCATTCGCCGCCTGCGCTCGCCGTTCAGAGTTGCTTGAGCCGATCATTCGCCCAAACCGCGGGGAACCGTGTTGAAATTTACTGTCAGCCATTTTTCACGCAGGATTCAGGTTAAGTGAATTCTCAGTGGTCGAATTTCGTGTCTCGGGAGACAGGTCACGGGAGACCAGGCCAACGCCTCTCAGTAAAGCAGGATTTTCCAGCATAAAGAGAAGGAGATCATCTTGAAAGTAAGCATCTTCGGTTTAGGCTATGTGGGGACGGTGTGCGCGGGATGCTTGGCGCGCGAGGGCCATGAAATCATCGGAGTAGATCCGGTTCGCACAAAGATTGAGTTAATTAATGATGGAAAATCTCCTATAATCGAGTCAGATATTGAAGACCTTATTACTCAGACAGTTAATTCCGGTCGACTTCGGGCCACTGAAGACCCAGTCCAAGCTGTCCACGACACAGAATTAACTCTTGTTTGCGTAGGCACTCCGAGCCAAATGAATGGCAATCTTGACTTGACCCACGTTAGACACGTATGCGAGCAAGTGGGTACTGCACTCCGTGATAAGCCATCGCGGCACACTTTTGTGATTCGTAGCACGATCTTGCCTGGGACGATGCATCGCATGGTAATTCCAGTATTGGAAGAGAATTCGGGAAAGAAGGCAGGCACTGACTTTGGAGTTTGTAACAATCCTGAATTCCTCCGTGAGGGTTCAGCGGTGGCGGATTTCAGTTTTCCCTCTAAGACCGTGATTGGAGAACTCGATCGAGAAAGCGGTGATAAGCTGGCGGCATTGTATGCAAATCTGGACGCACCGTTGGTCAGGACAGATATAGCGACAGCTGAGATGATCAAATATATCGATAACAGTTGGCACGCACTCAAGGTAGGTTTCGCAAATGAGATCGGGAATCTATGCAAGTCATTCTGCGTAGATTCACATAAGGCCATGGAGATTTTCTGTCAGGACAAGAAGCTCAATATTTCAGCTGCCTACCTTATGCCCGGTTTTGCGTTTGGAGGTTCGTGCCTACCCAAAGACCTTCGAGCTCTGGCTTATTCTGCCAAGTTGCATGACCTCGAGTTGCCTATTCTAAATGCGATTCTCCCGAGCAACGAATTGCAGGTCGGCAGAGGTCTTCGGCTAATCCTCGAAAACGGGCATAAGCGCATCGGTGTGTTGGGCTTTAGTTTTAAGGCTGGAACAGACGATCTACGAGAAAGCCCGATGATTGAAATCATCGAACGGCTCATAGGAAAAGGCTATGACCTGCGGATCTACGACAGAAATGTACAAATAGCCAAGTTGGTCGGCGCTAACCGAGATTTTATTCTGAATCGTATTCCGCATATTTCCAGGCTAATGGTTGACAATATCGACGAAGTCCTGCGTCACGCTGAGACGATCGTTATCGGAAACAAGGATGAGGAGTTTGAAAGCATCGCTCAACGTCTAAATCCTACACAATGCCTTGTGGATTTCGTCCGAGTTACGAGAGGTGCCTACAAAGATGGCACATATACTGGCATCTGTTGGTGATGTAATCTGACTCCGAGAACTATCTTGTGAAGCGAAAAGTTCTGATAATCGTAGAAAACCAAGCCGTTCCGTTCGACCCTCGCGTTTGGAGGGAAGCCCGTTCGCTTCAAGCGAACGGATATCAGGTCACAGTCTTATGCCCAAGACGGAGAGGCTGCTCGCAAGGTTACCAAGTCATCGATGGGATCATTGTCTATCGACATCCTATGCCCCGAGAAGGAAGCACCCCAATGGGGTACTTGTGGGAGTACTCCTGCGCACTGTTTTGGGAGTTCATGTATATCCTTTGGATCTATTTGCGGCGTGGATTTCACGTAATCCAGGGTTGCAATCCGCCTGATGATATCTTTTTGGTCGCTCTGCCATTTAGGCTTTTGGGGGTTAGGTACATTTTCGATCATCATGATGCGAACCCGGAATTGTTTGTTTCCAAATATGGCAACAAGGGGTGGCTGTACAAGATCTTGCTCGCCCTCGAAAAAATGAGCTACCGATTCAGCGATGTAGTCATGGCGACAAACTTTAGCTACAGAGACTTGGCTGTGCGAAGGGGTGGTGTTGATCCTCAGGATGTGTTCATTGTACGCAATGGACCTGATCTCGAATTGTTCAAACCGGTACCGCCGAATCCAATGCGGAAGTACGGAAAACGCTTCCTCATCGGATATGTAGGCTACATGAGCGTTCAAGATGGTCTAGATATTTTGGTGGAAGTTGCGGACCATATTAAGAAGTCAGGACGACAAGATATCCATTTCACGTGTGTTGGCGGTGGAACCGAACTCGAAAGACTCCAGCAGATGGTACAAGACAAGGATCTTGGAGACATGATCAATTTCACTGGTAGAGTTTCGGACGGGGAACTCCTAGAGATACTTTCCACGGCTGATATTTGCGTAAACCCGGATAGGCCATGTGAGATGAACGACATATCTACTATGATCAAAATCATGGAATATATGGCTCTTGGCAAACCAATCGTCCAATTCGATTCGAGGGAGGGGAGATTTAGCGCGAGAGAGGCGTCTCTTTATGCAGACAAGGAAAATCAGGTTACTGACTTTGCTGCCAAGATCATTTGGTTATTGGAAAGACCTGACGAACGAAAGAGGATGGGAGAGTTCGGAAGGATGAGGATCGAAAAAGAGCTTGCCTGGAAATATTCTGTTGAGAATTTGCTTGCAGCTTACCGTAGAGCCTTCAGCAAAAGGGTGCCTCAAATGTCAAGGGGCGTGGGCAATCGGTGATTCGAGGGGGAATTCCTGTTTGGCGTTGGATGATCGGTGCAAGATGTCACGGAGTTTACCGCGAGGTTCTATTCAATGAGCATTAAAGGTAGTGCAGTCGATTTTTTGAGCCGAGTAGCGGCTTCTGGTCCTTGGCGTTCCACATTGGAAAAAGTTCTTGTGTCCCTTGCTCATAAGTATCCTACTAGCAGGACTGTTCTCAGCTTTTGCCGTCACTTTGGATCTAAACTTGCCGTACGCGAAGGGCCGGGGTTCTCGAGGCTTGCTGTCTTCGAAACAGACGGCGTGATGTTCTGCGAAGAGAAGAATCTCGGATATTATTTTTGTGGCACAATCACTGGGCTCCATATAGACGAGCAATGCATCGTCCAGCTTATGAGGAGGCTAGTGAGGGAAGGTGACGTCTTCTTTGATCTTGGTGCCAATTTTGGATATTATTCGTGTCTGCTTGTCCCTCTCTGCGGTAAGTCTGGAGCTGTTCATGCATTCGAAGCTAATCCCTATCTGATTCCCAATCTGATCCGCTCAGCCGAGTTGAATCACAAGAACGGAAACATCTACGTGAATGCAGTGGCCATTGGAAAGGACTCAGAAACCTTTCTTCCGCTATACGATCCGGAGTGGATTGGATGTTCATCGCTCTATCCTCACGATTGGCTTAATCGGGTTTCGAAAGTATTGGTTCCAGTTACAACAGTGGATAAGTACGTTCAGGAAAAGTGCATCAAGCGGATTGATGTGATGAAGATCGACATCGAGGGTGCTGAGTTGGATGCTCTTCTTGGCATGAAAGACACTTTTTGTGTCTGCCCGCCGAAAGTAATAATTTGTGAGCTGACTCTACTACCTGAAGAGAATGACCCGTTGCGGCATAGCCCGGGCGTTTTGCGGAGGGCGTCTTCCGCTGCCGATCCAAGAAGACTCGTTGATTTCTTGAAGCGAAAGGGATACGGGCTTTGGGCTATTGGGGAGGACGGTCGCTTTAGTACATGGACGGAAGGAAAATTGACAGCAGCTGAACCACTCAAGCTGGCAAATGCAGCATTTGTTCTTCCTGAATTACAGCGTCTCAGGCCGGAAATATTCGCTGCTCGCTAGGGCGTTGCTACTATAAAAGCTACATTTTTGGTTCCATGGACCGTGTTTGTAATGGAGAAGGCTGAAAGACAACGATCAATTTGACGAATTAGAAAGATGCCACCTATCCTAGCACTTGTTCTTTGGTCTATTCTTCTTTGCGGTCTTTTTTACTTTGACCCCGCTAAAGACTCAGCATCTTCCTCGGCTATCTGGATCCCACTTATTTGGATGTTTATCATCGCGACAAGGCTACCTTCACAATGGATCGGGGGCGGATATGCAGGTCAGGCGCTGCAGGCTTACGAAGAAGGAAACCCTCTGGATCGTGCAATCTTCTTGCTCTTAATCGTTCTAGCGATAATTGTCTTGACTTCGCGCTCGTTTCGATGGGGCAATTTTGTCGCGTGCAACCCCACCCTCGTGGCATTCCTTGCTTTTGCCATGTTGAGCGCCCTATGGTCCGACCTTCCCTTCGTTACTTTCAAAAAATGGTTCCGGGATTTAGGCAATTATTTTGTGCTTCTTGTCGCTCTGTCGGATTCGCAGCAGGGCGAAGCCATTCGGATGTTGCTCAGGCGACTTTCTTTTCTGCTGGTTCCACTCTCGATAGTGCTCATCAAGTATTACCCAGAAATTGGCAGGCAGTATTCTCAATGGTCGGGCGCCGCAAGCTACTCAGGTGCTGCTACTACGAAGGACGAGCTCGGGGCCATCTGTTTGGTCAGCGGGATTTTCTTCTTCTGGGATATCTTGATACGCTGGTCCAACCGGAGGGAGCAGAGAACAAAACGGATTATCGCGGTAAACATCGCACTTCTTACCATGACGCTTTGGCTGCTGAATTTGGCCGACAGTGCAACTTGCCGAATCTGCATGCTATTCGGCTGTCTTGTGATGTTGGCGGCTCGCAGTGCGATAGCAAAGCGACACCCGTTGCCCCTGAAAATTGTGGTCCCTCTAGTCGTTTGCATATG
>Ga0187778_10002652_pt1 | contig 12153 bp, 9 predicted proteins | sample 1015_Q2_SP5_20_M_FD_132418 | JGI IMG/M metagenome (GOLD analysis project Ga0187778, IMG submission 132418) | Tropical peat soil microbial communities from peatlands in Department of Meta, Colombia - 1015_Q2_SP5_20_MG | ecosystem: Environmental > Terrestrial > Soil > Wetlands > Peat | place... | reverse complement strand
CGCTCTATGGGTGAGCCTGTGCGGAGGCGTTGCTGCACAGGGACAGGCAACAACGGAGCCGGGTGCCATTTCTGGCAGTGGAGCGGGCAAAACGTCGCAAAGTGAGCTGCTGTGGCAAAAGCTAGAAGCCACTGTCCAAAAGGAGAACAGCGGACTTGATGGCACGATGGGAGTGGCCATCCTTGATCTCACTGACGGACGCGTCTTTCTGCAGAATCCTGACCACCAGTTCGCGACCGCGTCGTCGATCAAAGTAGCCATCCTGGCGGAACTGTACCGACAGCAACAAAAGGCTGACGAAGGGGCCAGTGGCAAGGCGAGACTCGGCGACCTGTATACCTTCGATGCTCACGATCTTGTGGACGGCAGCAACATCATGAGCGGGCTTACGGCCGGTGTGACGCGGGTGACAAATCGCGACCTTGCCACTTTCATGGTTGCGGTCAGCGACAACAGCGCAACCAACGTGCTTATCGAGCGCGTCGGAATGCAAAACGTCAACGGCCTGCTGGACTCGCTCGGGCTGCATCACACCCGGCTGCAGCGCAAGATGATGGATGTGAAAGCGGCTCAGGAGGGACGAGAGAACATCGCGACACCGCGCGAGATGATGACGCTGCTTGCCTCTCTCTACGAGAAGAAGGTGCTCAACAAGGCCCTGACCGATGATTTTTTCAAGGTGTTAGGCACTCCCAAAGAGAGTGACATCCCTCGGTATATTCCGGAAGGCGTCGTTTGCGCCAACAAACCCGGGCAATTGGCCGGGGTACGAAACGATGTGGGAGTCATATTCGTGCCAAATCGTCCCTTCGTGATTGTGGTGATGACAGCCTACCTGAAACATGAGCGCGAAGGAGATGACGCGATCGCGAGGATCGCCGGGGCAGCATATGACTACTTTGACCGCCTTGCCCGCTCATCGGTATATGGGCGCATGGTGACGGAGGGGACCTCGCATTGATCCCCTTCAGTGAAGTTAGGGGGATTAAAGCTCCAGGCGCTTCCTTCTCTAGCTGACCACCTTAAGGCCCAATCCGGGACCTGTCGGCAAGATAATCTTACCCTTTTCGACGGTGACACCGGAAAATGGATCGTTCCCGATGAGGAGAAATCCGTCGAGGTCGGCGTAATCCACTAGAGGCGAAAGGTGTGCCGCAGCGGTGCAGGAGCAAGAGCTAGAAATCATGCATCCCAACATGACCTTCATGCCCAGGGCGCGCGCCATTTCAATCCAGCGATGCGCTTCGAGGATGCCCCCCGCTTTGTCGAGCTTCACATTGATGCCGTCGTAGGCTTCCTTCAGTTTGGGGATAGACGCGGCGCTGGTGCAGGCCTCGTCGGCCATGATCGGGAGGCGCACCTTGCTTCGGACGTACTTGATTTCCTCAAACATGTGCGCGGGCATCGGCTGTTCGATGAACTCGACGCCCTGAGTTTCGAGCCAGTTGATCTTGCGTATGGCCTCTTCCTTGTCCGTCCAGCCCTCATTGGCGTCTACACGAAGCGGCTTCTTGGTCACGCTGCGCACAGCCGTGATGGTTTCCTCGTCGGTTTTTAGGCCGACCTTGACCTTCAGCACGGGATAATCGGCTGCTTCGATTGTCTTTTGCTTTGTGATTTCAGGCGTGTCTATACCAATGGAGAAAGTCGTGACAGGCGTTGCGGCAGGGTCGAGTCCAAAATACTCATACAAGGGAACATTCAATTTTTGGCAGACCCAGTCCATGACCGCGATGTCTACCGCAGCCATGGCCGCGCGCTGATGATCGCCAAGACGCTCGCGAACGGCCGCAAGAAAACTAGAGAAAGATCTAGGCTCGCCCGCAGCAAGAAAGTCGAGATTTGCCTCGATGGCCTGTTTGGCCCCGGCAGGAGATTCGTTGTAGCGGATGATGGGTGCGCCTTCGCCATGCCCCGTGAGGCCGCTGCGCGTGTAACGCACGTTGACAGTTTCCCGGTAAGTGCTGGACGACATGGTGGTGGTCCAGGTGTGGCGCAGATTCAAGCGCTTCAACTCCACACCAATTTTTGAGGATGCCCCAGAAGTCTGTGAACTGAGCGCCGATGCCGAAATTACGCGTGCCGGCAGAACAGCGGCAATCCCGCCCACTCCCATAGTCTTGAACCAGTTGCGACGGTTCATCATTTTGGTCTCCTTGCAGCTACAAGTAGTGTGGTCCACGGTGCATCATCCAGAACGCTGATCTGAACACCGGGATGATCGTGGACTGTGTCGTGAATAAACTTGCCGTCTCCGATATACATGCCGGTATGCGTGATATGGTCGGGGCGATTTCCGAAGAAGAGCAGGTCACCGGGTTGCAGGTCTTTGCGCTCGACCGGCGTCACGCCGCTCCAGGCTGCCTGCAAGTCCGCGTCGCGCGGCATGATGATTCCTCGGTGGCGCATGAGCATTTGCGTGAAGCCGGAGCAGTCAAAGCCAAATGCAGAAGAACCTCCCCAGGTGTACGTCACACCGAGAAAATTCCTGGCTGTAGAGATCATTTGCTCCACCGTCAGGATCGTGAAATCGGAGCTGACATCACCTGATTGCACATATCCCGATCCACCATCGGGGAGTCGAACCTGCAGCCAGCGGTCAGTGTCACCGACCTTGCCGGGCACGACTTCCAGGCGACTCTCCCAAGGTATGGTGATGAGCGGAGCGCGCTTGGTGACATCCGGCTCGCGGTAGACGTTGGCGCTGCGTTGAGACACGCGCACGACGGAGCCTGTTGCTGCATAGCGTTGACCCTTGAGTTTTCGCAGATTGGCACTGGGAATCCAACCTGTGTAATCGTCGGCAGTGCGAACGTTTACCCAGCTATGTTTCGCTCTTATCTTGACGACGTTAGTGGCATAGATCGCTTGAGAAACAACATCAGATTCAATGCTGGGCACATGATACATGTTTGTGACGGATTTGATGACGACATAGTCGGGGTTTAGAGTTTGCGACGGCTTCGGAGAGGTACTACTTCCCGTTGCGGGTGGAGTGGGTGGCGCTTGATGCGCGGTGGTGAGTGTCCCGCTGAACAGAAGCAAGGCGAGAAGGAAAGGGACTGGCCCGAGTTTTCCGAAACCAAAAAGTCGTGAGAGGCGCATGGAGTGAATCCTCGTTAGTGCTAGTATGCCCGGCCGGGACGCATATGGAAAACGGACCGTTCCGAAAAGGGCGGATATTCCCCTCTAATTACTCCTAAGCTCATGTGATTTTTAGGACTCAAGAAAAGAAAGTCGGTGACCAGGCTCACATCAACCGGAATCCCAGTTAAGTACTGATTGGCCGTGTGCATCATTCGCCCAAACTTCGAGTGCCTCCTGGAAAGCGGACAAAGCGACGTAACGGACAAAGGTACGACAGCGGACAGTGCAGTATGAAGATCCCCTTATTTCTCGTTCAGGACCTGGTCTGCCGCTAGCACGAGGAACATGTAATTTGAGGATCCGCCGCCTAGAACGTATTCCATCTGTTGCCACAGGTAGGGAAAATCCTTGAGTTCTGGAAAATCGGGGCGAATCAAGGCCGTCCCAGAGGCCACCCCGCCGGGAATATACGACCAGTCCGCGCGATTAAACCCGTATGCAATCGTGGCCGAACGCGCGCCTACTCCCGAGGCGAACGAGGCCGTGTTCTCGCCAGGGTGGACTCCCAGGACAAAATTAAGCGCGTTCAACATATATTCGGCGCTGACCACGTCGGGAAATGCACGATGGAGGAAGTACTGTTCCACGCCAAATCGCTGGATGTCCCAGCCTGCGCCCCAGATGTAAGGTCGGTAGGGCACACCAAAGGGGGTGGCAGCCTGTTTATCCGCGATGGTGGCGAAATACTTCTCTGCTGCCTGATGCAATTCCGCAACGAGGCTCTTGTCTGTAAGCCGGTGCACGATGCGCGCCACCGCCCAGCCTACACTGCCGAAGTGGGTAACAATTTCCTTGCGGTTCTCAATCAAGACTCGCTCGTACTCTGGTTTGTTTGTGGTAAGCCACAACTCCACGGCTGCCTCGATCCTCTCGTCGAAGCCCTTTGAGGCACCGCGCTGTTGGTTCCACGCGTCTTCCGCCGCTTTGGTGCATTCCTCCGCCAATTGGGGATCCAGGCTCCTTAGAACGCGCCCCGCAACCGCGAGGCCGGCAATGCCCTTGTATTCGTGCCCAGCATCTTCTTCCGTGAAAACAAAGCGGTCATCGTTGCGCCCCGAATGTGTCGCGGTGTTCTCCGTCGCTTTCAATGAGCCGTCGTAAAACAAGTTGTCGGTGGCGTTGGCAGTGTCGCCGAGCATCGTGTACTGGTGCAGGTTTGAGCTGATGATCCCGCGGTAAAACCGTCCCATGTTTTTGTAGCTTCCGAGCAGGGTAAGCGCGCCGTGCTCGACCTGTTGAAGGACGTCGGGTTTGCCGTCGGGCTCGTGGATTTTCACCAGATGATTGATTTCGTCGACGCTGGTGTCGTCGTAAGTGAGACCAAACGCTTCGTAGGCCGCTGCCAGGATGGCCACTTCATCCGCTTGTGATTCGATGCGCAGATCGTCGTCGCCCGCATCGTGCCATCCTCCCACATTCAATCCCGGCACGGTTTCTCCGGACTTGAATTTCGTCAAAGTGGATGGTCCCTGCAAGTATCCATCGAAGTGGTCGTAGTTCACCGGCGCCATCCGCGCATCATCGAGGTGACAGACGCCATGCCAAACCCGGTACTGCTCTTCTACGCGCATGTGGCACATCTGGATGGGCAGGAAATGTTCGATCACCGGCTGCCAGATGCCGCGCTGGTAAACGTCGGCGGAAATCTGAAAAGGCTGCGAGCGAGTTCCGCGGTATTCGACCTCATACATCCCCGGGGAAGACACTTTAGAGAAATCAAATTGCAAATATTTGAACCGCAGAAATTTTCCCCAGGACGCGGGCTTCGCGGTTAGAGCTTCGTCATAACCGCCATCTTCGCGAATACGTTTTAAGACGGCTGAGTCCTGACCGGTGTCGCGGTCGTCTAGCTCGATCACCGCAACTTTTGACTGCTTCGGGTGATAGCCGACCTGAGAGACGTGGACAACAGGTGAATACATCCAACCAGGAATGGCGTGCGGGCTGATCAGCCAGTCGATTGCGCCCGCGGTCGCGCCCGCGGGCACCAGGGAACGCACGACGAACCAACCATTGTTGTGTTTGTTGCGTCCGTCGAGAAGCTGCAGATTGCCCGTGTGGCTTTCGAGGAGCATGCGCTGCGTTTCGACTTCGGGGGCTATGGAAAGCCGCGGGCCGGTGGCGAGAGGCGTGGGTTCGAAATCGCCATCGGCTGTTTTTTCGTCAGGCCCGTTGGGTTGGCGCGGGAAGATTCCTGAATGATTTCCCAAGTACCAGCTCTTTCCAAACAGATCTCCTGGAAACAGTTCGAGGTTGAAGCCGACTTTTCCCACGAACTTTTGTGGCAGCGGCTGATCGAGGTCCACGATCACGCGAACGGCCTGCCCCTCGCCTCGCACATGGACCTGATAGGAAAGATGCAGATCGGGGTAGTCAATCGGATTGAAGCCGGTGCGGTTGCGCGCAGTGTCGGGATAGGAGAGCCAGGTTGTGATCTCGTTGTGCGTCAGGTCGACCAAGCGCTTGTCCTGCTTGGGCATCGGTTGCCACTGCCCGGGCGTGGAATCCAGCCGGAGGTCGCCGTTGGTCGCGACGCGCACTCCGTTTTGAATGATGCTAACACCCGCCTGGTGACCCTCCGGATAGATGTCCAGGAAAGCCATCACGTTCAGGCCCGGGAGTTCGAAATACTCTTTGTCGTTGAGCCGTAGTTCCGGCGCGGGCTGTTGCGCCATCAGCGGGGTCCCCGCAAGGCACACGCACACTAGCACACCCAGCATCACTGACCTGGTTTTCATCGTCATTTCTCACGCGTTCCGTAAAATCTCCAGCATCTTGCGATCAAGCTTATGACCCCTGTAGCCCTCGTATTTCACATCCGTTCGTTCGCTATCGAGCACGCCAAACGATCCGCGCAGATTCCAAAGCGCATTGCCCCAGCCAGCTTCCCTCCAAAGAGAGGCACAATCCGTCATCCATGCGAGCGCAACCTGGTGAGGCGTTTTGTTGAAGCAGCCCCACTCTCCAACGTGAACCTGCACTTTTTTGTCGGTCAAAACTCTGTAGCGTTCGATACACTCCTGCTTCAGTCTTTCGCGATCCCATATTTTTCCTTGATCATCTTTCAGGGGCCAAGTGGGCGGATTAAACGTCTCGAACTCGTCCCTCGGCACCCACGTCGCCGTGTAGTGGCTGACCGCCTTGGGAAGATAGCCCCGTGTGCTCTGCACCAATCCCAGGCCGATGATTCCTTCGACAGGCGCCTGTCCAATGTTCATTCCATCGGCGAAAATCAACCGCGACGGATCCACTTCGCGGATTGCGGTCACGAGCGCTTTGACGATTTCGACGTAGCGTTCTTCGAGCGCGCCTTCGTAGGAGCGCATCTTTGGCGGCTCGTTGATGAGATCGAAACTCAATTGGCGGCTTGGGATTCCCTTGTATCGCTGCGCAAACGTCTTCCAGTGAAAAGCGGCGGCTTTGAGGGCCTTCTCACGCTGTGGGGCCGTTCCGGTGAAGAGATCCGCCGGCTCCAGTTCCCTTTCATTAATGCAGTAGCCGGGAACCCGGTGAAAATTCAGATTGATGTGGATGTTGTATTGCCTGCCGAGCTCGATTCCGGCATCAATCTTCTTCAATGGTTCTTCGCGAATAAGCGTCCAGTCGTCGCGGCTACCCCAATTCCAGTAGGAAAGCGGCAGGCGAGCAAAATCGAAGCCCCATTCCGCCATGGTGGCGAAATCGAATTCCTCAAACGCCGGTCCGTCGTAGGGACTCCCAGGCCAGCCGAACTTTGCCTGGATGTTGAAGCCCCGCCATCTTGGAATGTGGGCGGCTGATACGTCCTCAATAGTTCCATTTGCGTGCTTCATCCCGCGGGGAGAATTCGTTGCAACAGCAGCGGCCGCGCATGCCCTTGCCGCGCTCTTCAGAAAATTCCGTCGATTCATGACTTCGTCTCCTTGGAACTCCTGCGGCCCATGGCGTCGTGGGTCGATCGTGCGAAGACTGCCAAGGCCCTTGCCGCAATGTTCCGCTTCACTTCCGCTGCGAAGGGGCTCGAGGTCTCCGTGTCAAACGAATGGCGTAGCTGTACAGGTCGCCACGGCACGCTGCTTCCTCGTAGAGGACCGGCTGGCCCTCGGTATCGTAACTTGTGCGACGTAGCGCCAGCACCGGAAAGCCCTTCTTCACGCGAAGCAGCTTACTGAGGCGACCATCCGTCACACTCGCCTCGATGATGTTCTGGCAATCGGCCAAGAGCACGCCGTGCGACTCCATCAGTCCGTAGAGCGAACCTGAGAAGTCCTCTGTGGGGCCGATTCCGAGTTGCGCGGGCAAAACGTCCACGGTGTGAAGAACCGGCTTTTCGTCTGCAAAACGGATGCGCTCCAATCGCAACACGCGCGCCTTAGTTGGGAGGGCGAGAGCGTGTCCGGCGCGCTTGCAGGCGCGGGCCCACTCCACGCGAACGACTTTCGTGCGAGGGCGCATGCCGCGCCGCTCGAGTTCCTCTGTGAAACTTAACATTGCGGGGAGGGGCACCTGCAGCCTCGGTCCTTTAATAAAGGTGCCTTTCCCGGTGATGCGTTCGACGAGCCCTTCGTCGACCAACTCGTCTAGCGCTTTGCGTGCGGTTGCCCGACTGACACCGAAGTCTTTCTGCACGCGTTCGTCGGTGGTGAGCAGGTCACCCTGACGCATTCTCTTGGCGCGCATGTCGTGGCGCAAACGTTCAGCGATCTGGAAGTACAGTGGCACCGGCGTGGCGCGGTCAATCCACATGTGGCCTTTGTTCCGTGTGTGCCGGATAGTCTTGCCCCTTTCTGCCAGTTGCGGCACCGACGCGTGCAATGCCATCTTACGACGTCCTCCCAGCCCCGGCGATCAGCACGACTCCTGCGACGAGTAACAAGCAGCCCGAACCGGCCCATGTGATCGTTCGCGTCGTGGCACCACGCCACTCACCAGTCAGCACGCCCCAGGCGTTCGCCGTGAGGACAATGGCCGCCATGAAAACGGGCCACCCGAGGACGAGACCAAGTGTCCCCATACCGCGAGCGCCTGCACCGTAGACGAAGTTGCTGCCAGACCATAGCACCGCCATTACCGCTGCGAGAGTGACGTTCGTCACCGTCGCTTCGCGAAAGTGCGCGACGCTGCGGCGACGGATTATCAGGAAAAGGCAGTAGGCAGCATTCACGACCAGCCCGCCGCCAAGGAGCACAGGCCAGACAGCGTTCAGGGAACGTGTTGAGGGCATCCCCAGGGTCTCTGCGGATGCGAAAATCGGCACCGCTTCATTGAGAGCCAGACTCATAAAGGTGGTTCCCAGACCTGAGAGAACGCAGATGATGAGGCCTACCACGAACGAGCCCTCGCCTCGTTTCTGCGGGGTCGCTGCCTCGCGCAGAAGCCCCGCGCGCGCACAAGCAGAGACTCCCGCGAGGATGATGGTCACACCAACAAACGTCAACAGGCCCGTGGTCGTGAAGAGCCGGTCACGGTGGAACTTAACGAACGGCACGACGGCGCCAAGTGAAGACCCGACGCCAAGGATGATGCCAAAGCCCAGTGCGAGACCGACTCGGGTGATCCCCAGTCCGAAAAGCACTGCGCCTGCGCCCCAGAACATTCCATAAAGTGCGGTGCGCACAAGCGGTTCCGGTCCAGCCATACGGTAAACGGCCGGAAGAGAAGGAACGGTCGCCGCCGCGACAACCAGTGGGATCACCAGCATCCCGAGAAAAGCCCAGGCGAGCCAAATGTGCTCCCATTGCCAGCCACGCACACGTTTCATCGGCGTGGCCCAGCTCCCGTTCATAACGCCAGCGAGCAGTACGAGAAGCACAGCCCCGAGCATCATCTGACCCTCCGGAACGGTAACTCTTTCCAATCCGGGAATCCCTCGAGCCAGGAGCGGTCTTGGCGGACAAAATCGAGGGGCAAATACAACAACGAATCGAGAATGAGGTCAGCCTCCGCCAGAGCTGAGGCTGCAAAATTGTTGGTCACCGCAACGACTTGCATTCCCGCAGCGCGTGCGGCTCGCACGCCGTTCGGGGCGTCTTCAACGGCAAGGCAGGCGCTTGGCGGCACGCTTAACAGCGTGGCAGCCGAGAGGTACAAATCCGGCGCAGGTTTCGCGCGCGCAACGTCATCTCCGCAGACAAATCTAGGAAAGGCCAGCGCCAGACCCGCAGCACGTAGGCTGAAGAGCACCTTCCTGCGTGGGCCAGAGGACGCCAGTGTAAAGGGAATGCCGCAAGCCGAGAGTTGTAAGAGCAGCCGGGGTATACCCGCACAAGGCTGCAATCCTTCGAGTTCAGTGAGACGGATGTAGCACTCGTCCATCCTCTCCGCGATGCCCTTCGCAAAGAGCGGCACTTCGCTCTCTGCTTCCAGCTCCGCAAGCGTTTCGGCGTGACTACGTCCGGAGAAGCGCGCGAGAGAGTCAAGGGAGCGCTCCACTCCCACCTCATGTAGCGCCTGCTGCAAGGAACGCAGGCCGAGTGTCTCGCTGTTGACGAGCACTCCGTCACAGTCAAAAATGAAGGCGCGAAATGGCGCAAGCGTCATCGCATCCTCAGTGCGTTCCGATGGGAAACGCCGTCATCCATGCTTTGGCGTTCGGCCAGTGGTCGCTGCGAAGCGTGTCTGGATTGAAGCCGCGCGCAATTCCACGGTAGTAACCGAATAGCTGGAATACGAGCGTCAGTGGAATGGGCGTAAGTAGCTCGTCGATTCCCCTCTCAAGCTGGATTGTGTATTCCGCGTGGTTGGCGATGGAGTCGTTGCCATCGAAGACGACTGCGATCGTCCCCGACTCGGCGGCGCGCGCGACATCCAGGCAGTCGGCAATGCGCTGGTTCGTCGTTTCGTTGCCCGCGATTGCGATGGTGCAGTTGGTCGGACCCAGGATGGAGATCACATCGTGGTGGAAGTCACCCGGGCGGTAAGCTTTGCCGACGCAAATGCTTTCTTCTTCGATCTTGAGCGTGCCTTCGCGGGCAGAGAAATAGTTCGGCCCCGTGCCGACAAGGAAAAAGGAAGAGATATCCTTGTAGCGCTCGGCGAGTGAACGAACGGCATCTTCCTGCGTGGAAAGGAATGCCTTACCGATCGCGGAGCAGCGCTCGATCTGCCGTTGGAATTCCGCGATTCGCGTGGCACTTCTGCCCAGGCGACGCCCCAACTCGAGTCCGAGCAGCGTTTGCATCACGATTCTCGTGCTGATTACGCTGATGCACGGCCCGCAGCCCTGGGCCGTCTCATAACAGAGTGAGTGCTCCGCAAGGCGCTCGAGTGGGCTCCCCGGCGTATTGACGATCGCAAGGGTAAGGCAGCCCCGCTCGCGAGCCTTCTGTAGCGCATCACGCGTCTCGATGCTTCCGCCGGTGCCCGAGTGCGCGACAACGACGGCGTGAGCCAAGTCCACGTCGGGAAAGTAGTGAAGCAACTCGAACGATTCGACCGCGCGGCAGCGGATGCCTGAAAGCCGCTCGACCACGAATTCGCCGTGCATCGCGGTAAAGAAAGCTGACCCGCAACCTATGAAGATGATTTCCTTGGTGCCTCTCTCGATCAATGCATCCGCGACCGACTCAATTGCCGGAAGCATGGTGCTCACAATCTCGCGCCATTGCGTGGGTTGCTTGCGCAATTCCTCAATCAAAAGGTATGGGTGAGCGCGGCGGACTTCCTTGGCCTCGCGAATGATGTACCAGAGCGGCGTCTGTGCGACCTCGGCGCGCAGCCAGTCCGGTACAACACCTGCGGGTGGCACCTCACTGATCCCATACTTACTCATCAACACCTCTGCCCATCGCGGCATAGATGTTGCAGCCTGCTTGGTCATCTGTCTTCTCCTTGGATGTGCAAGCCCGCATTTATTTGTGGCACGGCATCCATCGCCAGAGCCACCCCGCCTAGTACGCCGGCGGCGTCTCCGAGGGCCATGGGCAGAATCTTTGTGGCGCCGGGTGGCAGGTACTCGACTCGCGCCGCCACTTCGTTCCGGATGGCGTCGAGAACCTTGGGGCGATGGGTGATAAGCCCGCCGCCGACAAGAACCAGTTCCGGATCGATTGCGTAAATGAGGTTGGCAATGAGCACTCCAAATTCGCACGTCAGCCTGTCCGCCAGGCGACGACCCAGCGAGTCGCCCGCCTCGGCGGCATCAAAGACTTCGCGCAGGCCTGGTTCCTCACCACGGGCAAGCGATTGAGTAAGTGGTGAAACTTCGCCCACCTCGAGCGCTTTACGCAGTTGCCGCAGAATGCCGCTCTGGGAGGCGTGCTCCTCGACGATGCCTGTGTTGCCGCAAACATGCCGGACTCCCCAGGGATCGTGCGACATATAACCGAAGTGGCCGGTGGCCCAGTTGGTACCCCGTACCATGTTCCCGCCGAGAACGAGTGCACCGCCGATGCCGGTGCCCACGGTCACGGCTGCAACGTCGCGGCAGCCACGCCCTGCGCCGAAGCGCATCTCGCCCGCCAAGATTGTGTTTACGTCGTTGTCGCAAACGACGGGACACCCCAACCGTTCGCCCAGCAGCGCCGCGAGCGGGACCCCTTCAAGAAACTCAAGCTTGCTCCTGAGCCATGCGACTCTGCCTGAGGCGAAATCGATCCGTCCCGGGCAGCCCAGCCCTGCTGCGGCAACGACGTGAGAAGCGACGCGCGATTGAGAACTGATTTCGGCGGCGATAGTATCGAGGAAGCCCTTGACGTCTTGGCATTCCCGGGTCTCCAACACCCTGCTTGAGAAAAGCTGGCCCGTGCTATCAGCAATGCCTATCTTGATCCTGGTGCCGCCCACATCCACACCGGCGAATGTGTTTCGCATCGACAGCCCTCCACTTTGCGTCGAATTGCTGATGACCGATTGTACGTACAATCGGTCATTTTGTCGAGGGCTTTCGCTCGACAACCAATCACCCTTCATTTCTTGGCAGTGCATCTGCCAGTTTCCGTGAGCGCTGGCGTGGACGCTGTCGCGGCGACGGGGATATAGCCCGATGCGGGCATTGCCTTGATTGCCCGAATATTTGCGAAAACTACT
>Ga0187778_10002650_pt1 | contig 12155 bp, 7 predicted proteins | sample 1015_Q2_SP5_20_M_FD_132418 | JGI IMG/M metagenome (GOLD analysis project Ga0187778, IMG submission 132418) | Tropical peat soil microbial communities from peatlands in Department of Meta, Colombia - 1015_Q2_SP5_20_MG | ecosystem: Environmental > Terrestrial > Soil > Wetlands > Peat | place... | reverse complement strand
GGCTGGCGACTTCCGCCATTTTCGGATCCGCCGCGAGGATTTTTTCGACGCGCGGATCTTTGTCGCGCAAAAGGTCGAGCAGAGGCTTGGGCGCGCTCTCCGGCGGATAGGCGAATTCGACCAGCGTGTGCGGCTGTCCCTTTTCGGGCGGCCAGAACTGCAGATAGGACGGATGCAGCACGCGAGTGGTCCAGTAGCCTGATTGCCCCTCTTCCTGTTTCATTCCGAAGGATAGCTGCCAGATTTCGGGGCCGTAGCCGGGCAGGTAGTCGGTGACGACGAGTTCGATGAGAGGCTCGTTCGACGGGAGATCGACTTTGGAATGAAGGTTTTGGGCGACGTTGGTGAGCCGTTCGTAGAGGCCCTGCCCGATGCTTTCCATGTCTGTGGCTTCGACGCCGCCTTGCTCGGCCTGCAGATGAGGCACATTTGCGATTACGCCGCTGCGCAATCCAGGCAGTTCCCGATCGAGCCCCGCGAGTTCGACCTTTGAAGTCGGTGACCACCACAGCACGGGGCCGAGAAGCACGCCCACGCGAGTGGTAGAGAGCGGGACTGGAGTCGGTGGGCGAGTTTCGGCTTCGATGGGATTTTCCAGCGTGGCGACCAGAATCGCGTTTTTCACGACGGCGATTACGACGCGGCCCGCGGCGAGGTTGGCGACGGTTTCGTCGGTGGGGGTGGTGTCGTCCGGCTGCTGCGCGGCCAAAACCGGGCTGCACATGACGCAGAGGAGCGCGAAGAACAGGATGCGTGACGCGAGGCGGCGAAAGTTCATGACGGGTTCAATCGGCCGACAATTCCAACTTACCATAGAAGGTACGGACGAAGGATGTTGCGAGCGACGAGCTGGCGGAATTTCTAGTAGAATCCGAATGGCAAGGCCGGTCTGAGGAACGAAGCGAAATGGGAATTTTCAGCGCGCTGAAGGGCGGAGGATTGCGGTCGCCGCGGAGCATCCGGCACAAGCGCAAGAGGCTTTCCGAGATTCTGGAGGCGCACGCGGAGTTCGTGCGAGGCAATTTGAAGGGTGCTCGCGCCGACCTTGCGGAGGCCGATCTTTCGCGTGCGAATCTTGAAAAGGTGAACTTGAATTATGCCGACCTGCGGGGCGCAAATCTGGAAGGCGCGAATCTGCGCGAGGCGAAGCTAGGTTCGGCGGACCTGACCAAGGCGCGTCTTCGAGGCGCGGACTTGCGCAAGGCGGACTTGACGGAAGCGAATCTCGCTGGCGCGGACCTGACGGAAGCACAGGTGGGCGGGGCGGAACTCTTCCGGGCCGATTTGCGGCAGGCGATTTTGCGGCGCGCGGATTTTGGAGCCACAAATTTCCGAGACGCCGACGTGGCTGGCGCCGACTTCGAAGGCGCCAGTCTGAAGACGGCGATACTGCGGGAAACAAAACTCGATGGCGTCGATCTTTCGCGCGCGGATATTTCGACGGCACTGCTTCCGCGCGGATACGGAGCTTCGAAGCGGGCAGGCAATGGTCAGAGTTAGCCGAAGGCGAGGGGCGAAGTGAATCTGCCTTGGATTGTGGTGCAGGATTATCAGAAGGGCGTTGGCTGGGGCAACACCGAGCAGCGCGAGGCGCGATCACGCAGCTACTGCGAGATGCTCGAGAGTGGGCAGATTCTGCTGTTCCGGCAGCCGCCGTTCGAGTTGCCGGAGGAAGACCAGAAATTTCTGCTCGAGCAGGAATGGGCCGAGCTGCGGATGCACAAGAACGTTTCGTACCGGCCGACCGAAGATGTGCTGAAAGGAGTCTCGGGCAGCGCAGAAACCAATGCGCGCCTGCGGACGATTTTTCGAAACCATTCGAGCGCCGTGATCGATTTCGTCGGCAAGTTTCTCCTGCCCTACGCTGGGAAATGCACGATCGATTTTTCGAGCTTTCGTCCCTTTGAAGAGGAGCGGCGCGGGCTGCCGCTCCATAAACGCAACGATTTGCTGCACGTCGATGCGTTTCCGAGCCGTCCGACGCGCGGCGGGCGCATCCTGCGTGTGTTCACCAATCTCAACCCGAAAAAGGCGCGCATCTGGAACACGACCGAGGATTTCGAAACCCTCGCAAAGCGGTATGCGCAGGACGCGGGCTTGCCGCGCTTTGCCGGGGAATCCTGGGTGAGCCGGACGGTGCAGGATTGGAGTGCGAAATTGGGATTTCGCGCAACCAGCCGGACACCGTACGACATGTTCATGCTCGGATTTCACGACTACCTCAAGGAAAACACCGATTTTCAAAAAGGCTGCCCGAAAGTGCGGCTTGAGTTTCCTCCGCTTGCGACGTGGCTCGTCTTCACGGACGGCGTGGCGCACGCGGTGATGTCCGGACAATACGCGCTCGAGCAGACATTCCTAGTGCCGCCAAAGGCGCTCGTCGCGCTGGATCAGGCGCCGTACCGAATCCTGGAAAAAATCGCGGGCCAGCCGCTGGTTTCCTAGGCGCCTTCTCCGTACTATTTCGCTTTCTGATCTCCCGTTCTTCGCCTCTTTCGCCTGATTTATCGCGTACCTGTAACCACTTCGCGCTTCGCCTGCAAATCAAGAACAGCAAATCCACGGGAAGATAGCGTCAAATCTGCAGGGTCTCGCGAGACATGAAGGCCGATTCCCAATCCGCGCAACTGTTGGACGAGCGCCAGAAAAGTCTGCTCGCCATCGGTGCGATGGCAGCCGTGTACTTCGCCGCCGGAAAGCTGGGGCTGAGCATGGCGCTGGTACATCCGAGCTCAACCGCGGTCTGGCCGCCATCGGGAATCGCGCTCGCGGCTTTCCTGGTGCTCGGCTACCGCGTGTGGCCGGGAGTGGCGCTCGGATCGTTTCTGGTGAACATCACAACGGCGGGATCGATCCTCACTTCGATCGGAATTGCGGCGGGAAACACGCTTGAAAGCCTGGCGGGGGCGTACCTGATCGTGCGATTCGCAAACGGGGCGAAATGCTTCGAACACGTGCAGGATACGTTCAAGTTCGCGCTGCTCGCGGGACTGGTTTGCACGACGATCAGCGCGACTTTCGGGACAACGCTGCTGGCGCTGGGAGGGTTCGCCCATTGGGCAGAGTACAAACCGATCTGGCTGACATGGTGGCTCGGCGATGCGGCGGGAGCTGTGATCGTGACTCCGCTCCTGCTGCTATGGAGAGCCGACGCACGGCTGAGCTGGAGCTGGACGCGGCTGAGCGAGTTCGTGACGCTGGTGATGGGAATGATGGCGGTGGGCCAACTGGTGTTTGGCCCGTTTGCGCGCATCCGAAGCTATCCGCTCGAATACTTGTGCATTCCTTTCTTGGTGTGGGCGGCATTCCGCTACAGTCCGCGGGAAGCGGCGACCGTGACGCCAGTGCTTGCGGCAATCGCCATTCGTGGGACGCTTCACGGATTTGGCCCGTTTGTCGTGGGATCGAAAAACGAATCGTTGTTGCTGCTACAAGTATTCATGGGAATCGTGAGCGTGATGACGCTGGCGCTGGCTGTGTCAACCGCGGAGCGGATGCAGGCGGAACAGCAGGTGCGCAATCTGGCGGTGACCGACTCGCTGACCGGTCTTGCGAACTACCGGCGGCTGGTGGACGTGCTAGACCTCGAAATCAAACGGTTCGGGCGCACAGGAAGGCCATTTTCGGTTTTGCTGATCGACATGGACGGGCTAAAAGCGATCAACGATGTGCACGGGCATCTGGTCGGAAGCCGGGCGCTACGGCGATTGGGCGACACTCTGCGGGTTCACTGCCGCGACATCGACACGGCGGCGCGGTACGGCGGGGACGAATTCGCGCTCGTGATGCCGGAGTCAGGGCGGAAGCAGGCGCAGCAGGTGGCGACGCGCGTTCGTCAGCGCGTTTCGGAAGACGATGAGACTCCGAGGCTTTCGGTGAGCATCGGGGCGGCCGTGTTCCCAAGAGATGGAGAGACGCGCGACGAGTTGCTCGAGGCGGCGGATAAGGCGCTGTATGAGATGAAGAGGAAGACGCACGAAGAGGCAAGAGCGGCGAGCCGCGAGGGTGATAGCTAGCTGTGAGAGATGGCTGAAGGGTTGAAGAGGGATTCTTCGACTCCGTGGCCGGACATCGCGCAAGAGCGCGACGAGTCAGTACGTCCGGCCACTTCGCTCGGAATGACGACTGTTTTCGCCGTAGGCGCTACTTGCCGGCGGAGAATTCGGCGGGACCGTCGCCGAAGCCGAAGGCGCCGCGCGGGGGCGCGGGACGGCGGCGCGTCTCGATGCCGAGGCGCTTGATTTTCTGATTGAGGGTCGAGAGCGGAACCTGGAAACGCTCGGCGGCTTCGGTCTGATTCCAGTTGGTGCGCTCAAGCATATCGACGATGATGCGCCGCTCGACCTCCTCGAGAATTTCGAAAAGAGACGGCGGCGGAGAGGCGTTGCGCGCGCCGATTTCGCCGGGAAGCGGAGGCAGAAATTCGGCGAGCTGCAAGCGCACGCCCTTGACGATTTCGCGTGTGCGGACACCTTCGGGGAGCAAATCGGCGTCCATCGCGTCTTGCGTCGATAGCACCACGGCGCGCTCGACCGCGTTTTCGAGCTCGCGGATGTTGCCCGGCCAGTCGTAGTCCATCAACAGCTTCATCGCTGAATTGGTGAAAACGCGCGGAGGCTTGGCGTTTTCGCGGCAGAATTCGCCCAGGAAACGATCAACCAGCAGCGGGATGTCCTCCTTGCGCTCGCGCAGCGGCGGCAAGTGAATCGAGATGACGTTCAAGCGGTGAAAGAGATCTTCGCGGAAGCGGCCTTCGCGAACGAGCTTGCGGAGGTCTTCGTTGGACGCGGCGAGAATGCGCACGTCGACCTTGATCGTTTCGGTGCCGCCGAGGCGCATGAACTCGCGCTCCTGAATCACGCGCAGGAGCTTGGCCTGGGTCTCGTGGCTGATCGTAGAGATTTCGTCGAAGAAGATCGTGCCCTGATCGGCGACTTCGAAAAGGCCTTTCTTCGAAGCGATCGCGCTGGTGAAAGCGCCTTTGACGTGGCCGAAGAGCTGCGATTCGAGCAGGTCGACGGGGATCGAACCAGTGTTGACCGGAATGAAAGCTTTGTCGGCGCGCGCCGAGGCGGAATGAATCGCTTTCGCGATCAGCTCCTTGCCGGTGCCGCTTTCGCCCGAGATTAGCACAGTCGACCGGGACGGCGCGACCTGCGCGACGAGATCGAGCACCGCCAGCATCTTTTCGCTTTTGCCGACGATGTTGGGGAAGTTGTAGCGCTGCTTGAGCGCGCGCTTGAGATGGACATTTTCCTCGCGCAGGCGGCGGCCCTCGACGGCGAGAGAGACCTGCGTGATCAGCTCGTCGTTGGACCAAGGCTTGGTGATGTAGTCCTGCGCGCCACTCTTGAACGCCGCGCGAGCCATATCGATCGAGCCATAGGCGGTGATCAGGATGATCGCGAGGTTCGGATCACGCTGGCGGATTTCACGCAGCAGATCGATGCCGTTGCGGTCCGGCAGGCTGACATCGAGAAGCAGGAGATCGAACGGGCGCTCTTCGAGCTTCTGAAGACCCGCGGCGCCGGTTTCAGCGAGCGTGACGTCGAAATGCTCCGACGTCAGCAGCGCTTCGAGGCCCTCGCGAATTTCCGCTTCGTCATCGACGACGAGAATCGTTCCTTTAGGCATGGACCGCTTTCTTAGCCACGGGAAATTCGAGCCGGAACGAAGTTCCTTTGCCCGGCGTGGAGCGCACGTCCACCTTGCCCGCGTGCTCCTTAATAATCCCATAGCTTACGGAAAGGCCCAACCCGGTGCCCCTGCCGGTGGCCTTGGTGGTGAAGAATGGATCAAAAATGCGATGAACGTTTTCGGAAGGAATGCCGGTGCCGGTGTCGCTGACTTCGATTTCGACTGAGCCATTGTGCGCGCCGGTGCGAACTTCGAGCATTCCGCCATTCGGCATCGCGTCCCGCGCGTTCATGAAGAGATTGAGGAACACCTGCTGGAGGCGCGTGGCCGAGCCAAGAACGGGCGGAAGCTTTTCGGTATAGTTGCGAACGACGCTGACCTGCGCAGTTTTGAATGGATGCTGGACGAGCGTCAGGGTTTCTTCGAGGACCGAATTTAGATCGACCTCGACGGGCTCGGCGCCGCCGGTGCGGGAGAAATTGAGCAGGTTGTTGACGATTTCGCTCGCGCGGAATGTCTGCTTGACGATGCGCTCGATAGTTTTCTGGCGCGGATCGTCCGCGGGAATCTGCTTCGCGAGCATTTGAATGTAATTCGAAATTACGGCGAGCGGTGTATTGACTTCATGCGCGACGCCGGCGGCCAGCAGGCCGAGCGAGGTGAGCTTTTCGGTCTGGACCATCTGGTCTTCGAGGCGCACACGCTGCGTGATGTCGTCGAGCAGGACGAGGCGACCCAGGCGAGCGCCGCTTTTGCCGAGCAGCGGCGCGATCGAGACATTGACGACGAGGTGGCGGTTGCTGCGCGTGTTTAAGCGGAAGCGGTAGATGCCGGAGACGTGCTCTCCGGGCGCGCGCGATGCGATTTCGCCGGCGAGATCGCGCGGCAAAACAACCTCGAGTTTGCGGCGCAGGGCTTCGCTGCGCGGGACGTCGAGAAGATCTTCGAGCTGCGGATTCCAGGATTCGATGCGGTCTTCGAGGTCGGTGGTGAGGACTCCGATGCGCAGCGATTCGACTATGTTTTCGCTGAAGTCTTTGAGCCGTTCAACCTGCAGAGCTTTTTGTTCGAGAGATTGATAGAGCCGCGCGTTTTCGACAGCGATCGCGACGTAGCCGGCGATGGTGGAAAGGAGTTCGAGGTCTTCGCTCGAGAGGTAATCACCGTCGACGGTCTTGCCGAGACCCAGGATGGCGGCAGTGTGGTCGTGGAAGCGACAGGCGATGAAATAGTTGAGATCGAGTTCCTCGAGCGTGCGGCGAACGGAATCGGATTCTTCAGCGGCGCGGGCGGATTCGATGAAGAGGCAGCCACGCGCGAGAGCCGGGCGAGCGGGGTCGAGGAAACTGAAGTCGAGCGGGCCGTGGGGGTCGAGCCCCATCGATCGCGAGAGAGCGAACTGGCCAGGATGGTCGAGATCTTCAAGAAAAACGGCGAGGCGATCGACGAGCAACGTCTGCGAAATGCGGTCGAGGACAGAGCCAAGCAGCGGATCGAGATGGACTTCGTTGGCAAGCGTGCGTCCGAATTCGATCAGGGTGCGGCGGTAATCGAGGCGGTCCCGATAGAAGAAATGGTCAAGGCGCCCCTGAACCCAATCGCGCAGCGGCTGGAAGAGGAACGCCGCGACAATGATGGCGACGACAGCGCCGGCCGGTCCCTTTGGCCACGCAGAATGAGAAAGCTCGCCAATCAAGCCGATGGAGCCGAAATAGACGATCACGACGCCCGCTGTCGCGAAGGTGTAGGCCAAGCCGCGCTTGAAGATGATGTCCACGTCCATCAAGCGGTAGCGAACGATGGCGTAGCCGAAGCAGAGCGGAATCAGTGCGAGCGAGAAAACCGAGAACTTGGTCCAGGCCGGCACAACCGGCAGGAAGAGGTACGGCACGACGTAGAAAGCGAAAAACGGAACGATGCCGGCGAGCGTGCCTCCCGCGACCCACTTCAATTGCTGGCGCAGGATGCCGCTGGGAGCGCGGAAATAGCTGGAGAGAAAGATGCCGGCGGCGAGCAGAAAATAGAGGCCGAGGTACAACTGCTCGATCTGGTCAAGAAGCTGCTGCGCGCCCACCGAAGGCAGAAAACCGAGCGTGCCCGCGGCGACAAATATGTGGAGCAAGAGCAAGGCGGCGGGAACACAGTAAACGCCCCCGAGCTTGGGCCAAAGCCTTCCGCGGCGCTCGGGAAAGACCAGCGAGAAATGAACTAGGAGCGCGGGCTGCAAAAGCAGCGCGGCCGCATTGCCCCAGTAGATTGTCCAGTCGAATGAATTCAGCTTTCCTGTGTGATGAAAACTAAACAGGACGAAGGAGACGAGACAGAAAATGTAGAAGTGGATCGCGCGCGGCGCATTCCAGCGCTTCACGAAAATGAAGAGCCCGATGAAGAGGTACAGCAGTGCCACGACGCGCAGGCAGTCTTCAAGAGACGCAGGGTTTTCCTGCGGCGCGGTGACGAGCGGAATTTGCAGAGACTCGCCGTTGCGAAGAATCTGGTAGCGCACTTCCGCCCACGGACCGGCGTGCCAGATAACGCGGGAAACGTCGGTGGCGCGATTGATCGGGGTGGAGCGGACCGACTGCACATAGTCGCCCTGCCGGATTCCCGCGCGATCGGCCGGACCGCCGGGCACAACATGGAGCGCTACGATGCCGTGGTCGCTATCGATCCAGGTGACGCCGTCATCGGGGGAAATAAACCGCGAACGCTGCTGAAAGTTAAGGACCGCGAAGATGACGGCGGCCAAAGTCAGCAGGGCCAGGAGGACTGCACCAAGCCGAGTTCGCAACTGCTCGTTCATGCCAAACCCACCCGTACTCGTCCGTTGCTATTCTACGCCAGCACGCTGGCTTCCACGTAATCATTGCCGGGAGTGCTAATTAAAGTTCCCATTTTCAGCACATTGCCCATCCCCGCGGACAGAGGTAGAGTCGGCCTCCCATTTCTGGAAAGGACGCTCCCAATTCCGGTAGAGGCGAGATTGCTAGAACTGAACGCTCAGACCACCTCGGAAGTATCGGTAGGAAGGAACAAGCAGCACATACCCATCTCCGGCAGCAACAGGGACGTAACCCTGCGCCAGGAGGTTGCCGACGTTGGCTTCAACCTCCATGTGGCCGGGGAAAACGCCTGGCAGAGGCTGGCGGATCTGCATGCTCAGATACGGGTCCATGTGGTAGAGCGACTCGCCGTAGGGATCGAGGCTCGAAACGGTTGGCCCACTGAGCCATTTGTAGCTGGCCGTGAACTTCGTATGCGAGCGAGGCACGGTTGCCGTAACACCCCCAGCAACGCTCTGGCGGTAGCGCGTCGTCAGCCCGTCCCGCAGCGTCGCGGCGCCAGAATCACCGTTCGGCGCGAGCGCGCCCGCATAGGCATAGACAACCGTGGCTCGCAGCGTGTCGCTCAGATTTTGTTCGTAGGCGACGCGCGCACCCGTCGACGCAGTGGTTCCGCCATCGTACGCGAAGGCCTGCGAGAAATAATCCTGGAGAAAATCGGCGCCGGTTGGACCGCCGCGACCAATGACCGCGGTGTGGGCCGAGTGATCATGGAAGACCGCAGCGCTCACGTCCGCGCGCTTGTTGATGACGTGCTTTACAGCGAGTTCCTCGTGAATGCCGTCGGCCAAGATCGGATGGCCCTCGCGCACCAAGAGGGTCGGAAAGGCGTCGAAAGTGTTCAACGTGGACTGCAGGGCATCGCCTGAAATCGAGGCGCTCTGCCAGGGCTCAGTGACGACGGCGGCGTCAATCTGCCATTCCGGCGAAAGCTGATACGCCACTTCGGCGCGAGGACGCACAGCGGAAGTAGCACCGTCGAAATCGGCGTACAGGTATTCCGCGCCGTAGCGGACGCTGATGCGGTCGCCGATGGCAAACTGATCGTCGTGCGACATGCGCACGCCGCGGAAAGTCGGGCCGCCCGGGCCGAGCTGCGACTCGCGCATCAGAAGCGTGGTGACAGGCCCCGCGCCGGACTCGCCGTCCGGAAGCCACTCCGCGACGATGCCTCCCGACCCTGCCTCGTCGTCGTAGCTATACTGACCGGCCATCAGCAACTGGCTTTTGGCGCCCAAGCCGAAGGAGTATACGAACTCGGTCCCCGGAGAATTGGCCAGATTGGCGACCGATCCTGGATGATCGGCGCCCTGGCTAACTTCGAGCAGGCCGTGTGGCTGCGTCTGGGCGGACGCGCTCTCGTTCTGGGCCAAGCCGGAACCCGCAGGATCGTCCGTCCAGCGAAGCACCGACCGATTGGCAGCAGCGGAACGCACGACCCAAGTCCAATCGTCGGCGGCGACGGACTGATCGGGTTGACGGCGAAGTTTTTCGAAGGATGAAAACACGGTGCCAAGGACGATTTCGAGACGCGTCGCTTCGCGTTCGCTAATGAGCACGTGCTGCTGAATCGCAGGGATGAAGCCGGCGAGAGTCACTTGAATGGAATAGAGTCCGTCAGGAATCGCGGCAACGGCAAAGCGGCCGTGGTCATTGGTGAGGAGTTGGAGAGGCTTCGTCCCGAGAAGCTTTTCAGACAAAATGACCACAGTGGCGCCCATTTGGGGGACGCCGCCAGTATCGACAACCACGCCTGAGATTTTTCCCGCGCGCGCCGGCGAAGCAAACGGGAGCGCAGACAGGCACACGAAACATCCCAGGCCCACGATCCGGATCGCTCGGAGATTCAAGCGCCGCACCTCCCCTTACGGAGCGTTAGCCGCCGGCGCCTTTACGGTAAAGTCCGCCGTCGGCGTAATCGTCTGCTTCGAGAGATTGTCCGTGACAGCAACTTCAAGCTGGTATTTCCCGGGCTCCAAAGACCCGAGGGTGATGAGTTGCTCGAGCGTGAGTTCCTCGCCGTGCTGAGGAAGCTTCTCGGGCGGGACGTCGAACTTCAGCATCGGCTCAGCATCCTTGTCCTTTTTCACGCGAAATTCGACGGAAGTATCGGCCTTGTGCGTCTTGTCATCGACCTTCAGGTTGTACACCTGGAGGTAGACGCCCATGGCGTCTTTCGCGCTGAACGACTGATCGAGCTTGGGGCGCACCTTGACATCGCCCAAGACGAACTGGCCGATGCCGATGTCCTTCGACGAAACGGGCTGAATGTCGTCCGCCAAAATCAGCGAGCTCGCGCTCAACTGATCGTCCTGGAAGTGGGGAACAGGCAGGCGGGTGTTCACTACGCCGACGTTGCCGCTGTTCACATCTTTGACCACGATATCGAGCCGGTAGAGATTGGGACTGAGCGGCACGGCCTTCTGATAAATGCGCGAGGTGTTGATGGACTTTTGCAGCAGCGACGCCGGGATATCGCTGCGCAGCGTGTCCTCAAACGTCTGCACGACGCGCCCGCCGAGGCTTGTGACTCGAACGAATAGGTCCATCGAAGCCGAGTCGACGCCGTCCTTCTCCTGGAAGCTCAACTGCTTGACCGGGATCTGGACGGTGATCGGAACCAGGACGGTGTCCGAGGTGATGCGCAAGAAGTCGAAGCGATAGTCAAATTTCACCTGATCGCGGACGACGCGGGCCGTGGCATCCGCCTCCAGATCTTTGAACTTGACCGGGGGCGGCCTGAAGATGGCGGCATATTTGTCTAGACGATTAAACTCTTCGTCGTTCGAGTTGAGCCCCATGCCCATCTCGTTTTCGGCCATGTGCGTGCCGTCGGTATTCGTGAAGCGCTGAGACTTGTCCGCCATGCCCATGGACTCGGCAAGCGTCAGGCCAGCGCCGGGCACCATCAGAAGGGCGTCCTTTTCGCTCGGGTCCATGGTGAGGTGATACTCGCCGGTACCGCTCGGGTCAACAAACTCTAGCTCGACATTTTCCCCTAGGCTCTGTCCTTCGAGATATCGATAGCGCCAGTCTTCATAAGCGTAGGTCGTGGTTTCGCCGCCGCCCTGATCCATAGGGCGATCCCATGTGCCGCCGGTCGGATGGGCGTCAATTTCGTCCGGCGGACCCCACATGATGTAGATCTTGCCGCGATCGGTCTTCCAACCGGGAATACCGGAGGCAAAGTGCTCGTTGGCGTAAGCAATGCGGCGGTAATGTTCTTCCTTAAACGTGTTTTCGGGCGAATCCGGATCGGGATTGCGGCGCTGCCAGAAAGCCTCGATGAATTGTTCGCGCTCTTCGTTGGTGCTCAGGTGGAGGAAGGAGCGGCGCTCCTCGGGCGTGATGATGTAGACGACGTCCTCGTTGAGCCATTTCTGGTATTGCTTATCGAGTTCCTTAAAAAGGTCGTGTTCGCTCTTCTGCTTGCCGTTCTTGTCGTTTTTCTTGCTCTTGCTTGACTGAACGGTTTGATCTTGCTGATCGGACTGGGCCTGTTCGTCCTGTTTTGGCACGGCCCAGGCATACGCGGAAATTAGAGAGAGTAAACCGACAGCGATAGCAAGGCGTCGGAAGGTACTGGCAGGATGGCCCATAAATCCACCTTTTCCAACCGCGAATCTTAACCTGTACGTTCGTACAGGTCAATCAGTGTTTCCCCCGCAGGCTGTC
>Ga0187778_10002649_pt1 | contig 12158 bp, 10 predicted proteins | sample 1015_Q2_SP5_20_M_FD_132418 | JGI IMG/M metagenome (GOLD analysis project Ga0187778, IMG submission 132418) | Tropical peat soil microbial communities from peatlands in Department of Meta, Colombia - 1015_Q2_SP5_20_MG | ecosystem: Environmental > Terrestrial > Soil > Wetlands > Peat | place... | reverse complement strand
GCGCAAGCGCTTTTTGAAGGAAAACGACCGCAAGCGCGCGCAGCGCGAGGCCGCCTAGCGCCGCTGGGGCCGGCGGCAACAAGCAAGGTACGGGGCCGATGACGATGCCTGGGCCGACGAGCGGCGCATCCGCGCAGCCGAACCCCTGGCGCCTGTGCGTGGCGCCGATGCTCGACTGGACCGATCGGCATTGCCGAAGCTTTCATCGGCTGCTAAGCCCGAACGCGCGGCTCTACAGCGAGATGGTGACCGCGGGAGCGCTGCTGCATGGCGATGGCGCGCGGCACCTCGACTTTGACCCCGGCGAGCATCCGGTGGCACTGCAATTGGGCGGATCCGATCCCGCGGAACTGGCGCATTGCGCCCGGCTGGGCGAAGGCTGGGGTTACGACGAGATCAATCTGAATTGCGGCTGCCCCTCCGAACGGGTCCAGCGCGGCTCCTTCGGCGCGTGCCTCATGGCCGAGCCGCGCCTTGTCGCCCAATGCGTGCGCGCCATGCGCGAGGCCGTTTCCATACCCGTGACCATCAAGCACCGGATCGGTATCGAGCGCGATGAGGACTACGCGTTTGTGCGCGATTTCGTAGGGCACAGTTTCGATGCGGGGTGCCGGGTATTTCTGGTGCACGCCCGAAACGCCTGGCTGCGGGGACTGAGCCCGAAGCAAAACCGCGAAGTTCCGCCACTACGTTACGACGTCGTGCGACGGCTCAAGCGCGATTTTCCCGAGGCCACCGTCGTGCTCAACGGCGGCCTGGTCAGCGGGACGCTGATTGCCAGCGCCCTGGAGGACCTCGACGGCGTGATGCTGGGCCGTATGGCCTATCAGCAGCCGCACTTTCTCGCGCTGATGGAAAGGGAACTGTTCGGCCGGGCGCTGCCCGCGCGGGGGCCGGCAGCCTGGGTGGAGCCCGCTTCCCGCTACCTCGAGCGAGCCGTAGCGCAAGGCGCATCCCCCTGGAGCGTGATTCGCCACACTTTGGGGCTCTTCCACGGATCGCCCGGCGCGCGCGCCTGGCGCCGCCAGTTGTCCGATCCGCAATTCGTCGCCCGGCATGGCGCCGATGCGCTGCGCCGGGCCGCGGAGAGCGTTGCGCCCGAGGCGCAGGCGCTTGCCCGGGCTACGGTCCGGGAGCGCGTGGCCTAGTGCGTGACGCAGTTGGCTTCGTGCTCGTCCTGGAGCCGGCGCAGCTCAAGCTCGACGGATGCTCGCTCGCCGGGAGCGGCGGCGAGCTGATCTTGCTGTGCGTACTCGATGCGTCGCACGAGATCGTCACAATGCGCCACCTGGGACTTTTGCTGCTCACGCGCCACCTCTTGCGCATGCTCCGGCGTTTTGGGTTCGGCCGTGCCGCTGGAGGGAACCGCGCTACTGACCTTTCCGCTACGCGGCGCGGTCTTCTCGGCAGAGCCATCGTGCGGCACCTCCACCGCGGGCCGATCGTCAACGGACCGCTCCTTGGCGGTGCCCGTCGGACACGGCTCGTTGGAGTATGTAATGCGCCCGCTCGCGTCCTCACAGCGCCGCAGGTCCGCGCGGGCGGAGGCGCCGTTTGTTGCAAGGGCGGCGAGTACCAGGACGCCGATCCCCAGTGCCGCGGCAATAGTCTTGCGTGCTGCCATTGTTGCTCCCGGACCCACCGTGGGTCCCTGTGTTCGACCGAGATAGTACTTGTGTCCGCGCAATTGGGGTACTGCCTGCGACGTTCAGATGACCTTACCCGGGTTGAATAAACCCTGAGGATCGAGGAACCGCTTGATACCACGCATCATTTCGAGCTCTATCGGTGGCTTGACCCGCTGCGCGAGGTCGCGGCGCAACTGCCCGAGGCCGTGTTCGGCGCTAATCGATCCGCCGCAGCGCGCCACCGCCGCGTAGACAATCTCGTTGATCTGCGCTTCGCGCTCAAAAGCAATGCTCACGGGCTCGCCTTGCCGCGCGCCGACATTGAAATGCAGGTTGCCGTCGCCCAGATGTCCGAAGACCAGCACCTGCAGCTGCGGGCAAAACGACAGCAAAGCGGTCTGCGTGTCCTCGACAAAACGGTCCATGCACGCCAGCGGCAAGGAGATGTCGTGTTTGACGTTTCCGCCGTTGCGTGCTTGCGCCTCGGGGATCGCCTCGCGCATCCGCCACAACGCGGCACAGTCCGCCAAGGAGTGAGACACGACAGCGTCGAGGGCCTGGGACGCTTCGATGGCCGCGCCACAAAGGCGTTCGCATTGGCGTAGCGCGTTCTTTTCGTCCTCATGATCGACCCATTCGAGCAATGCCAGCCACGGGTAATCCTGGGCAAACGCTCGGCGTTGCTGTCCGAGAAGGCGCCCGACAAGGTTCACACAGGGTTCCGACATGACTTCAAAGGCCGTTAGGGCAGGGCCCGCCGTGGCTCGCGCACGCTGCAACACGTCGATGGCGGCGGCCAGGCTGGGCAGCGCAAGCAAACCGACCGCACGCGCGCGAGGCAGCGGAAAAAGCTTCAATGTCGCGGCCGTGATCACCCCGAGCGTGCCCTCCGAGCCGATGAACAATTGCTTGAGGTCGTAGCCCGAATTGTCCTTGCGCAGCCCTCGCAGACCGTCCCAGACCTCGCCGCTGGCCAAGACGACCTCCAGGCCTAGCGTCAGGTCACGGGCGTTGCCGTAGCGAAGTACCTGGGTGCCGCCCGCGTTGGTGGCCAGGTTGCCGCCAATCGTGCAGCTGCCCTCGGAAGCCAGGCTCAGCGGAAAAAGCCGGTCCTGGGCCCGCGCCGCGTCTTGGACGTTTTGCAGCAGGCAGCCCGCCTCCACGGTGATCGTGTCGTCGGCCGTATCGATGTGCCGCACGCGATTCAGTCGCCGCGTGCAAAGCAGGAGCGCGTTTCCGCTGTCGTCCGGTGTCGCGCCTCCGACCAAACCCGTATTGCCGCCTTGCACGACGATCGGCACTCCCCGGCGCGCGCACAACTGCACGATTTGCGCCGTCTCGAGCGTTGTACGAGGCTGGGCCACCGCCGCGGCGCGGCCGTGGAAACGTCCGCGCCAGTCCGTGAGATAGGCGCCCATGTCTTGCGCGGTGTCGATGACGCCGTTGGCATCGACCAGCAATCGCAACTCGTCAACCCAGTTCATGATTCCATCGACCGCGGAGGCCCGAAATTGGTAGCCCTTGCGCGCCCGGCCGGGCCGGATGCGGCCGGCAGCTCTCGAGCGCCCGGCGTTGCGCGCGGCCCCAAGCGCCGGGGCGACTCGCGGCCCTGTCGATAGGATAATCCCGTATCCGACATCGCGACGGCCGCACCCCACCCAACGGCATGACGGAACACATGGAACCTGCGCAACCCCCCTTTGTCGCATCGAAGGACTCGCCCGCGCACGGGCACGTCGGACTGGGACCCCGACTGATGCGGACCCGCGAGGTGGTCGAATTTGCCATTCACACGGCGCGCAAAACCCAACTGCCGCAGGTTGCCGCGGGCCTGACATTCACCTCCGTCCTGGCGCTCGTACCCCTGCTGGCCGTCGTCTTGGCGGTGTTGACGGCTTTTCCGGTATTTACCGAATTTCGCGAGTCGATCGAACGCGAATTGCCAAAAGTTTTGCTGCCCGAGCCCTACGGGCACGCGATTTTGGGCTACTTGGGCGACTTCGCCGCCAAGGCCGCGGGGGTCGGTGCGGCGGGCCTTGCATTTCTGGCACTGCCCGCGTTTTCGATGATTCTCACGGTCGACCGCATATTGAATGACATCTGGCTGGTGCATCGACGCCGTCCGATCGTTCAGCGCCTGCTCGTGTACTGGGCGGTCTTGTCCTTCGGCCCGCTTCTTCTGGGGCTGAGTCTGAGTCTGACCTCCTACGTCGTCTCGGTGTCCGACGCACGTGTCGACCGATGGGGCCCTGCCGCTTGGCGACTGATCCAATTGGCCTCGCCTTTGATCGCCACGGCGGCCTACACCGTCGTCTACGCGCTCGTGCCGAACCGCAAGGTTGCGTGGCGCTACGCTCTCACGGGCGGGGTGGTCACGGCGATTACTGGAGAACTCATGAGCCGCGCGTTTGCCGCCTACGTGATTCACGGGGGCGTGCTCACGATCTACGGCGCGTTTGCCGCCATCCCGATTTTTCTGATCTGGATCTATTTGTCGTGGCTCACCTTTTTGTTTGGTGCGGCCATAGCCGCGACCCTTCCCCAGCTACGCACCACGCGGTTTTTCGATACCCGGCGCGCCGGCGACCGAGCGATCACGGCGATGGCGCTGCTCAAGCTGCTGCTCGAAGTGCAGGGCAAGGGACCGCTGCGGGGGCTCGGCACGGGCGCGCTGGCCCGGACGCTGCGAACCGACGAGGAAGAACTTGCCTCGCTGCTGACGGAGCTCCAGAACCTGGGATACGTGCGCAAACTCGCCACCGACGTCGACTCGGATTCGGACGAATGGGTCCTGTCCTGTGATCCGCAAACGCAGGGACTGGCTCCGCTCTTTCATCGCTTCGCACTGGACCCGGAAAATTCGCTCCTGCACCGCCCGGACCTGAGTCTGGAGGCGTGGCTTGCGCCCGCCATCCGTGGACAGTGGCTGCAGCGGGGGCTCGCGCAGCTCGAAGGCGCACGGTCGGCGCCGACGGGCGCGGCCGCGAATGCAACTCCCCGCTCGGGTCCGCCCTCAACCGTTGGCTAGTGCCCCGGCGCGCTCGGCCGGGCCGACCTGTGCGCGCCCCAAGAGCTGCGTGCCCGTGGTAAGCGCGATGTGCGCTCGTTCGAGGAGAACTCCGAATTGCGCGCTGGCAAGAGCCGCGAACTCCATGGGGCGCGCCGCGGCTAGCGGGTCCTCGGCGCGCGAACGCAGCGCCGGGTGCGACATCAAGACGGTGGCCTCCGGGCCCTCGCGCACCCAGCGCTCAAGGTGCATCCAGTACGCCCCGGCGTCGGCACGAAAGTCGTATACGCCGACCAGGTACGCGTTGGTGGCCAGTTGCGAGGCCGCCGCCAATTCGCGCAGTCGCCGATCGCCCAGCGCAGCGATGCCGCGCGCTTTGAGGTCGCGCACGGCCGCCGGCGGGCGCGTGCTGCGCACCCAGGGCAACCGGGAGCCGTATCTTCGGCGCAGAGCGCCCACCAGCGCCTCACGCACCACCGCAAACTGGTGCACGTGCTGGTGGCCATCGACATAGTCGGGCCGCTGCCCCAAGGCCTCTTCGAAAGCGTCGAGCTGGTGCTCGATGGCCCGGTGCAGCAACGGGCGCGGCACGGCGCGCAGCGCGCAGCGTGCCATCAGTTCGGCCAAGGGCCAAACGGCCGTCTTTTGGCCGGCAAAGGCCTGGGTCAGATTCAGATGCAAGCCGACGTCGGCGCGCGAGGAGCCATGCGCCGCGCTGCGCTGCAGCTGCGCTCGCAGTTGTTGCGCGGAAGACTGCCACAAGGGGGAATCGACAAGCGCGCTTGTGGCCGTGATGCGCCCGCGCTCGATGAGCTCCAAGATACCGTCGACCGCGCCCTCGTCGATTGCGAAGTCATCGGCGCAGCTGATCCAGTGGCGCGGCTCGGGGTCGCTCGGCGGCACTGCTGCGGCCGCGATCACCTCGGGGGCGCCGATAGCGAAGCCATCGGGGTTTCCATCGGGCTCACGCCCAGGCGCCGCGCCACGATGTAGCGCGGCCGGGACTTCACTTCCTCGTATACGCGGCCGAGATACTCGCCCAACACGCCGATGAACAGCAATTGGACCCCGCTCAAGAGCGTAATGCCGACAACGATCGTCGCCCAACCAGCCACGTCGCTGCCGTTGAGAAAGTGGTCGACAATGACCCACGCGCCATAGGCGATGGCAATGACCGCGAGGACGAAGCCAAACGCGCTGGCCAGGCGCAGGGGCAGGTTGGTGAATGCCGTGATGCCAGAGGCGGCCAGCGAGAAAAGCGCACGAACGCCGAATCCGCTGCGCCCGGCACTTCGCGGCGGCGGCGTGAATTCGACGGCGCGCGAGCGGTAGCCCACCCACGCATACAGCCCTTTCATGAAGCGCGTGCGCTCGGGCAGCGCGCACAGCGCGTCGACCACGCACCGGTCCATGAGCCGAAAGTCGCCCGCATGCGCCGGAATCTCGATGGCCGAGCCCAGCTTGAGCAGCGAATAAAACAACCGTGCCCCCATACGTTTGAGCGCCGATTCGCCGCTGCGGTCGGCGCGCACCGCATAGACCATGTCGCAGCCCTCACGCCAGTGCGCGAGCATGGGCGAGAGCATCTCCACGGGATGCTGCAAATCCGCGTCCATCGTAACGACAACGTCTCCGCGCGCATGATCGAGCCCGGCACCGAGCGCGGCCTCCTTGCCGAAATTGCGCGACAAGGCCAGGCACACGACACCCGGATTGCTCAACCACGGGTCGATCGCCGAGAGCGTCTGGTCGCGGCTGCCGTCGTCGACGATGACGATCTCCCAGCGGTCAGTGAGCGACCGCAGTTGCTCGATGAGCACGGGCAGCAGCCGTGGCAGGTTTTGCGCTTCGTTAAAGGCGGGCACGACGCACGAGATCGACGGCGTGCGCGCACGGCGGGCGGCATCGGCGTTGGGCGCCGAGTAGATGCCGCCCTTCGGCGCAGGCGCGGCATTCCAGCCAGGGGTCGACTGATCGCGAGCGGACATGGGCGAACTGTACGCGAACCGTCCGCAAACGTGCCAGCGTGCGGCGCGTAAAATAGGGGCCCAAGGGTCGCGTCCCGGCGCGACCTCCTCGAGGCGAAAAGGCGCCGGTGGACATGGGATACGTCTTTGCCGCTCCGGGGCAGGCCGTCGTGCCCGTCGCGGGGACGACGGATCTGTTCCCGGTGCACCGCATTTACTGCGTCGGCCGAAATTACGCCGAGCATGCCCGCGAGATGGGACAAGGCGAGCGCGCGCCGCCGTTTTTCTTTGCCAAACCGCCCGACGCGGTCTTCGCGGTAACCCAGGAGGCCGTCGGCAAACTGGGCTACCCCTCGCAAACCGCCGATCTGCAGCACGAGGTCGAGCTTGTCATCGCCCTGGGCCGACATGGCGCGGACGTTCGGGCGCAGGAGGCCGGCGCACTGATCTGGGGGTATGCGGTGGGCATCGATTTGACACGCCGGGATCTGCAGGCCCAGTTGAAAAACCAGGGTCGTCCCTGGGAGATTGCCAAGTCCTTTGATCAGTCCGCGCCGATGTCCGAAATCCGTACGGTGCGCGAAGTCGGTTACATCGAACGCGGAAAAATCTGGCTCGAGGTCAACGGACAGCGGCGGCAAGAAGGCGATGTGTCCGAGATGATCTGGAATCCCTACGAGATCATCGAAGAGCTGTCGCGATATTTCGCACTGGCCCCGGGCGATTTGATTTTCTCGGGCACACCGGCCGGTGTCGGGTCGCTGCGGCCGGGGGACGTCGTGAGCGCCGTGGTGGAGGGGATCGGGCAGATCCGCCTTGAGGTTCTCGAGCGGCCCGCCTAGCGCCCTGGGCAGCGTGCGCGGTCAAGAAGCGAGCCGGACGGGCCGCCACAGGCGCAACTGCAGGCGCAGACCGCGCAGATTCTCGTACTTTCCGTTGTTGGAGAGGCGTTCGTAGCGGGCCGCGCTGATCTGGGCCAGTATGCGATGCAATTCGGGCAGGCAGACCGGATCGAGCTGCTCGGCCGCGGCGCGTTCCATAGTGCGCAGTCCCATGTGCGGCGGAATTTCGATGCCGATGCGCGAGAGCTTGGCGCGCAGCTGCACGACGAGGTCGGCGAGCGGGTCGCGCGCGGGGCGCTGGCGCAAGGACAGCAGCGCCAGCAATACCAACAAAACGCCCATAGCGGCAATGGCCACGGCGGCGACGTTTTCCAGACTGGGGTGCAAGCCGATCCGGGTCATCAGCGCGCGCTGGCGCTCCGCGGAGTAGGACAGAATCCATTGATTCCAGGCATTTTCCAATGCCTCTTTGCCCGAACGCCAATCGCTAAGCCACGCCCAGGCCTCCCGCGCACCGTCGGGTTCTTCCGCACGGCGCTCGCGCAAGGTGTGCTCGATGCGGTCCGGAGCGACAGCCGCTGTCGGGTCGACGCGCTGCCAGCCGCGGTTTTGCAGCCAGACTTCGGCCCACGCGTGCGCATCGGACTGGCGCACGGTGAGGTAACCATCGAGCGGATTGATTTCCCCGCCTTGGTAGCCCGTTACGACACGCGCCGGAATGCCCATGGCGCGCATGAGCACAACGAAGGACGAAGCGTAGTGTTCGCAAAATCCGGTGCGGGTTTCGAAGAGAAACTCGTCGACCGAGTCTCGTCCGAGCAGGGGCGCATTGATGCTGTAGCGGAAGGCTTCGTCGCGAAAGTATGCAAGCACGGCTTCGACCAGCCGCGCGTCGGCTGCCATTGCGTCGCCCGCGCTAAACGCGTCGGCGGGCGAGCGCGTACGGCTCTTGAGCTCGCCCGCCCAGCGCAGGGTCCGCGGGTTGAAACCCGCGGGCAGCTGCAGCCACTCGGAGAGGGAGGATTCGTAGTGTGTCGGTCCGGTCGCAAACGACAGATAGCTGCGCGCGCGGTAGCGCAGCCGGCTCACCACCGGCGCTGCGGTTTGCAGCTCCAGCGTCTGCGTCAGGCGCGAGCCCGAAGTTGGCACGTCGTCGATGGACTCCGCAAATTCGAGCGCGACGAGTTCGCGCCGCTGTGTCGCTTCCAGGGTCACTGTGTACTCAACGGCGCTGGAAGCGGCAAAGCGCACGCTCACCGCGTCGCTTGTGGACGGGCGCGGCGGATACAGTGGCGACCAGGTGCGTCCGTCAAAAAAACCGAACACCGGGCCGCGCCAGTACAAGTTGCGCCGCGACGGAATGTGCGCGTCGAATTTGGCGCGCAGTGCGACCGCATCGTTGCGCAGCAGACGGCTGATCGATCCCGGCGACATGGATTCGGACAGACCGGTTCCCGCGCTTGCCTCGTCTCCCACGCCGTGCCACAACGGCCCGGGCAGCCGGGGAAAGAGGAAAAACAGGGCCGCCGTGAGCGGTGCGGCAAGCAGGAACACCCGGGCCAGGTACCGCATCTTGCCCGTCAGGGCAATGTCGCCTTCGGGCAGATTGACGCTCAAGAGGACGAGAAACAGCAAGAAGACCGAAGTCACCATGATGAGAGCCGATACGATGCTCTCGTCGTACAAGTATTGCGTCTGCAAAACGAACAGGGACAAAAAGACAATCACGAGAACGTCGCGGCGCGCACGCATCTCCAAGATCTTCAGCCCGATAAGTACGAGCAAGAAATTGACACTGGCGTTGCGCCCGAACAAGGTGCCGTATTGAAGCCACACGCCACCCGTGCATAGCGCCAACAAGATCAGCATGAGCGCTCGCCCGGGTGCGGGTTTGAGCGACTGGGTCAACCAGGCGCGCCAGATCCACAGCGAGCCGATGGTGACGATGGACCAAAGCGGCAGATGGCCGAAGTGCGGGGTGACGACCACCGCAACGGCCAGCAGCAAGACCGTCTGGTCGCGCTGTTCCCGCGCGCCGCTGGAGATCTGGGGTTGCAACCAGTTGCGCAGACGCTGCCAGCGCGGCCTCGTTCCGCGCGCCGGCACCTGCGAGTAAGCGAGACTCTGCGCCATGGGGATCAGCCCGGGTACAGCGCCAGTGCTTCGAGGCAGCGCGTGCGCTGCGCCGGGCCCGCCGCGGTTGCAATGGGGCTGGCGGGCAAATTCAGGCTGTAGCGCAGTCCGGCCGCATCGGCCATCAGCACCCAGCGCGTCAGACGCGCAATGCGCTGCTCCAAGGGCAGAGTCGCCGGGAGCGCGTCGAAGTCAAGCACCGTCTCTTCGCCCGCGCTGGACTCGAAGAGCTTTACGGACAATTCGTCGTTGCGCGCCGCCAGCCGCCAGGCGATGGACTTGAGCGGGTCGCCGGCGCGATAGGGCCGCACTCCCGCAAAATCGTCGTTGCCGGCGACAATGGCGTTGGCCATCTCTCGCTCGCCACCGGTACCCAAGGGAAGCGGCGGAGCGTCCGCCTCCGGGGTTGGATATACCACGGTCGTCATTTGCGGGGAGGCGTAAGCCCAAGCCTCCCACAGACCAAAGGGGAATCGTGTCGAAATGCGAACCCGCGGACAGACTCGCCGGCCGCGCCGGCGCGTGGGCAGGCCGATGCTCACTCGCACGCCGCTGGAAGCGGCGACGTCGACCCAAACGCCCTGCATCGGACCCTCGGCCTGCCGGCGCGCCTTGGATTTGCGCCGTTGCGGCAGCACGAAAGCCAGATTGACGGCGTAGCGCGCTTCGCGGGTCGGGTTGTCGATGACGAAGTCGAAATTCGCAACCTCGCCCGCATGCACCGGCGCGACCCGCTGTTCGCGCACCGCCAGCTGCATGAGGTTGCGGTGCGTCTGGTACATGCCCACCAGCGCAATGCTCAGCACGAGGAAAGCGAGCAGATAGCCCAACTGCAGGTTGAAGTTCAGCGAGCCAAGCCAGACGGTCAGCGCCACACCAATGAAAATCAGGCCCGCGCGCGTTGGAAGAATGAATATGCGATTGCGGTCGAGCGTGACGTCGCCCAGCGGTTCGCGGTGCTTACGGAATACCCACTGCACGAACCTCGGCGGCAGGGGACGCAGGATTGCGCTCACACGCGGGGACTCCGAAGGCGGCGTCTGATTACGGCACCCCTACGGCTTGGAGCAGATGCGTTGCGAGCTCCTGGCCATGGAGGGCGCGGCTGCCATCACGTTTGGCGGCGCGCAGGCGGTGCCCGACAACGCCGGGAACGACATTTTGCACGTCTTCGGGAATCACATGATCGCGCCCGTCGAGCCAGGCCCACGCGCGCGCGGCCGCAAGCAGCGCCAGGCCCGCGCGCGGACTCAGGCCCTCGACGTAGGTTCCGGAGGTGCGAGTATGCGCCAGCAGCGCCTGCACGTAGTCGAGCAGCGCGTCGGAACAAAACACCTGCTTGACCTCTTGCTGAGCCGAGAGCAGGTCAGAGGCGCGCGACATCGCCGGCATGGCCTTGAGCATATCGCGGCGCGAGTCGCCGGCTAGCAAGGAGCGTTCGGCGGCGTGGTCCGGATAGCCCAAAGAAATGCACATGAGGAAGCGATCGAGCTGGGATTCGGGCAGCGGAAAGGTTCCGACCTGATGCAGCGGATTTTGGGTCGCGATGACAAAAAATGGCTGCGGCAGGGGTCGCGCCATGCCATCGATCGAAACCTGGCTCTCCTCCATGGCCTCCAGCAGAGCGCTTTGCGTTTTGGGGCTGGCGCGGTTGATCTCGTCGGCGAGAAGAACCTCGGAGAAAATCGGGCCGGGATGAAAAATGAACTGGGCGCTGGAACGCTCGTAGACCGACACCCCGATGACGTCGGAGGGCAGCAGATCGCTCGTGAACTGGATGCGCCGAAATGGCAGTCCCAGGGAGATTGCAATGGCGTGCGCGAGAGTTGTTTTGCCGACCCCCGGGGCGTCCTCAATGAGCAGGTGCCCGCCGGCGAGCAGGCAAGTCAAGCTCTGGCGGATCTGCAGATCCTTGCCGACAATGACGGTCGCAATGCGTGTCGCACAAGCCTGAAATTTCTCTAACATTGGTGGCGGATGTTTGCAAAGGAGATAATGTCTTGAGTACGGGATTGCTGTCGCACAGCGCATGTGCGGCGCACGAAATGGGCAGCTGGCACCCGGAGTGTCCGGCTCGTCTGGCTTCGATCCAGGACCGGCTGATTGTTACCGGGCTTGCCCAGCACCTCGAATATATCGATGCGCCCGAGGCACCGATCGGCGCGATCGCCCGCGCTCACGACGCCGCTTACCTCGAGATGCTGCAACGCAGCATACCGCAAGACGGATATTACTCGCTCGATCCGGATACCTTGGTTTGCGCCTATTCCTGGGAGGCGGCTCGCCGCGCTGTGGGAGCGGTGCTCGAGGCCACCGATCGGGTGATCGACGGCGAGTTGGAAAACGCGTTTTGCGCGGTACGGCCGCCGGGCCATCATGCGGGCTCGGCCATGGCGATGGGCTTTTGCCTCTTGAACAACGTGGCCATTGGCGTGCTGCACGCCCTCGAGGTGCACGGCCTGGAGCGGGTCGCGGTGGTCGATTTTGACGTACACCATGGCAATGGAACAGAGGAGATTTTGGCCGCGATCGAGTCCGGCGGCGAGCGAGTGCTGATGACCAGTTTTTTCCAGCATCCCTT
>Ga0187778_10002648_pt1 | contig 12160 bp, 10 predicted proteins | sample 1015_Q2_SP5_20_M_FD_132418 | JGI IMG/M metagenome (GOLD analysis project Ga0187778, IMG submission 132418) | Tropical peat soil microbial communities from peatlands in Department of Meta, Colombia - 1015_Q2_SP5_20_MG | ecosystem: Environmental > Terrestrial > Soil > Wetlands > Peat | place... | reverse complement strand
GGGTTCCCACGTGATCACATCCGTCTTCTGAAGAGTACGCCAAAACCTGGTCCTAAGCCGAAAAAGGAAGTTGTGGAATGATGTTCTAGAACAAGTGTCCGCTTGATTCAGGTGGGTTCTGGCCCATGTAGCAAGGAACGGAGGCTGTACACCGTTTCCATGGGGGAAATCGTGCCTGGGTTTATTCGGAACCTTCGTTCGCTTGTGCCGGATACTTCTGCGAACCCATATTTCTCCAGCACATTGACGGCCAACGCAACTCTTCCGTAACTAGATCGTAAGCGCTTGGCTACTTCTTCTAAGGTGTGCCATCTCGCGTCAGAGGCCGTAGCCCATATGGCGTCGACTAACTCGATTTGTTGACCGATGGGAACCATCTGCGCCTCACGACAACGGACCGATCTCATTCTACGGATTTGAAGTGATATCCGCGTTATTCGACCGTTAGCTTTAATCTCTAAACTTAAAGGCGGATTGGACGGTGAATCAAGAAAGTGTAGGGCGAATCCTATAGAACCCGCGCCTCGGAAGCCCGTTTGCATGCTTCGTGGTGGGTTAAGTCGTTTGATCTATTGGTCCATTCCGTTTAAGTGGGCTGATAGGCGAGCATAGTCCTTCAGGAACTCGATGCCTTTCTCGGTAACACGGTACTTGGTGCCTCCGTAGTACTCGTCTGTTATCTTCATGATCATGCCTTGATTTGTGAGGAATTCGAGGTATTTTTCGAGTTGGCGGTGGCTCAAGTTTGCTTTGTACATGATGTGAGTCTTGAGTGCGCCGTCATGGGCGACGGTTAGCATGTTCGCTAGGATTTCTATGCGGGTTCGGTTCCGTATTTCTTGGTGTTCTGGTTCTAGAGGAAACACATGGAATACACTCGAATTTTTTCTGTTCTTTTCTATGATAATTGTAAACGATATAAACGCTATCACACGCTATCACATCATGATACAACTGGACATGACATACGTAAAGTAAAGTAAAAGCAAAAGTAAAGCAGAACTTCAACGAAGCGAAATCTATCGACTCGTCTCAAGACTTGTTTCCTTAGTCTAGTGGAAGAGTCGCTGGACAAACCCCAAGAAGTACGCCGCCACAGATGTTCAAGAAAGCACTTTCAGGGAAGCCGGTCCTACTCGAGGAGGATTTAGCGGCCTACGACGGGGACTGATTGTGAGATTGCGATTACTTGGTACGCACTTCCTGCAAGGAATAGAACGACGAGAACCACAGCGGCGATACGTAATCTCCGGCGGTTAATCAGTACGCCCTTTCTGGCATAAGCTGGTGACAGGAGTTCAGAGCCTGTGAGTAGGAGGACGGACATGACAGCGCTCCAGACGCTGAAATTACCCACGGTCATGGGTAGAAGCGGGATTGGTTGTATTTGCGCAACACTCAATCTCCTTCCCACCGGGTTAGAGACGGGTTGAGGGTTCGTGTTTGGGTTGGTAGCGTCTCGGTAAATGATGACCCATCCGAAACGTTGTGTCGGTGGTAGCGTGTTAACAATCGAGAGGGTAGGCCTCACGCCTGCGGTTACGTTTTGATTCAGAGCGATATCATTGATGCCAACCGCGTCCACGAAGCTCGCTCCCTGGGGCAATGTTATCTCAAATGAGCCCGGGACAGGATGATATCCATCTTCGAAAGTTCCCAAAGACGATTCTTGCCATCCAAAGGCAAAATAGCCGGAGTTCCATCCACCCAAACCCTCCCTTAGTCCATATGCAAGATCGAACCTTATCATGAACGTATAACCGTCTGGGCGTGGTGCACCTAGATCCACTATGGTTCGACCTGTGAGCGGCCACGGAAAAGTGTAGTTGGTGAAACTTACTTTAAGCGTGCGGTTCGTGGCGGGGTCGTAGGCGGTTACGTTGGCTGCGAAGGGCATGTTGATCAGATATGAGCTCCAGGTTTCGTTGTGAGGGTGAATTGTGACGGTTAGGTATCCATGGACACGCGCAGGCGCAGATTGGATGATGTCAAATCTCCAAGAATTATCTTGGTTGATGATTGGGGTTATGGAAAAGTGGTCTGAATAAAGATCGCTACCACTCACCTCCAGAGTTAGTGTCCAAACGCCAAAGTTTGTCGCGGCGTCGGTATTCCTGAGAGGAAAATGGTAGACGAACGTGCACGGGGAACTATCACAGGTAATTTGCGTCGTCTGATTTTGAAATAATTGCCCGTTTGGCTCATACCAGAGCCATGTGACGTTTGCGCTAGAAACTTCAGCTGTGAAGTATGCGTACGCGGCCTGATCATCTTCAGTGAAGCTGTAGGTTTTGTTGACTAGAATAGCGTGCCGACCGTAGACGATCCCCTTAGCCAGCCCATGGTCGTACACTACGATAGCAACGAAAGGAGCGGCCCTGACACGATTGCCCATCGGGAGCGTGATGGTCAGTACCAAGAGAAGAATTGCTGCCGTTGCCGTTGGGATGACTCGCTTCAGGGCCATGGCTAATCTGCCTAAATCCTTGACCGGTTCAGTATCTCGTACGAGGATAATGTAGTCCCCTTCTCTGTGGTCAACTCATCCTCTTCGAATAGAACCGGTTTCCCTGAAGCACTCGCAAGGATGCATGCCAATGCGCTGCACATAGGACAACCAAGTCCACATCGCCTACTTGTCTCCCGCATCTCTCTGCAGAAATCGGAATAAATCGAACCTACGAGCTTGAAGTCAACTTTAGCCCCCCTCACCTCAATCTCGACGTCTCGTACGATTTCTAGGTCCTCGACCAACACTTTCGGAAGAGCTCGGAGAACCGTCTCTACTCCACAATTCTTCAAAGTAAAACCCATCTTCTTCTCAATCAAGTTCGCAAGCGCTAGACCAGGCGGGACTACGACCAAGCCTAGAGGGTCTTGAATCAATGTACTCTCCTGAAGCGCGTCGGTTCCCGCTGGGATTCTCGAATATGGCTCTGAAGGAACAAAGACAACAGCCTTCTCCTTCTCCGTCGGAATGTACACTCCCTTCTCTCGGAAACCAATCCCTACCATCATCCTATCGATCGTTTTCAAGGATGAGAGCCCAGTCGCGTCCATCAAATCGGACCTAACATATTTCTGGGGCTGAATGAAGAACGCAAGCATTCCCCAAAACACCAACCCGAGGCCAACGAACGATAATATGGTTGAAGAAAACATGACTGATGCCGTCAGAGTCACCAAACCTATGCCCAACAACAGAAAGCCCACTAGCTGCGTTACAGGCCTTGATCTTCCGACCCTAGGGCGCGACCTTAGTTCGGCCGACGTTTCGGTTTTCGGTAGTTCCACCGTTGGCGTGTCCTCATGTACGTCTTGAGCGGGTGCACCGGGGACTCCTTGTTCGGTCAGCGTGCTCAACGAACGTTCGAGGTTGATCGTCCTGAATTTGGCAGTTTGAAGCATAGCGGCATACTTGGTGGAACATTCGCGGCAGATAATGTCGCCATCCATCGCTGGTCGTTTGCCGCATGCTTGACATTTGAATTCTTGCAAATCGCGGAAGTCCTTCTCAGACTACGTTTGTGTCTGACCTCACAGAACTTTGGAATACTCATTACGTCAACAGACCTAATATACTAATGCGACGACCTTCGAACGAAGGTACTTGCAACTGAACGAAGGCATTGCCCATTTTCGATGCCCGTTCGTGCAGCCGCTCAGAGAGAATTCGGTCAACTGATTGACCACCGTTAAGCCGTTGCTAGGCTTTTGCTAAGTGATGCTGAGCAAAAGTGGCGTTACACATTTCGGATCTTTGCACGCGCAAAAAACTACTTAAGAGTCAGGTTCGTGCCTCTAACATTTTCACTTACAATCTTCGTGATTATCTTTCCCCTGTTTGGAGTTCCGGGGAAATACTGTATCCTGTGAGTAATGAGTGACTGAGGCGGCAGATTCATTTGGCTGAAGGATATACGAATATGTTCGATAGTTAAAATCCGTTGTCGGAACACGAAGAAATAGTACGTTGTGAGCCACTTCTCCGAATTCTGGGGCTTTGAAGCTTGGTGTCGGGGTCTAAACCACAGTTATGCAAACACTCGTTAACGTGCATGCTGGTTCTCATCATCAGTATTCAAGGAGTGCATGGTGTTTTATCCAATTCAGCACCACCCCTGCACGTAGCCTCTCTCACCGAATGGAGTGTGCCTACTCCCGCAAGTGGCCCTCGGATGTTGACTCTGGATCAGTCAGGCAATTGCTGTTGGTTCGTCGAATATTACGGGAATAAAATTGCGCACTTTGACGCGCGAACGAGTTCCTTGCAAGAATGGACGATTCCGACTCCGAGTTCGAATCCCTACGGCATCACGATTACAACCATCAACGGCAGCGCCATGGTGTGGGGAACGGAATTTTCCTCGGACAAGGTTTTCGCGTTCTCGCCTGATACCGGGCGATTCAGTGAATATGCTCTTCCCTCAGGCTCGGGGCCGGGGTATATCTCCATCGAACGTCAGCCTGGTAATATCAAAGTTTGGTTCACGGAAACGACCAGAAACAGCAATGGTGAATTTGTGTACGATCCGAACTCGAGGAATGTTACGTTCTATGATGCCCCTTTCCCAACCGCTGTAGGCGGGGGGGCGTACGACGTGTATGCTGGTTCGGGATACGTTTGGTTTGCAGGCTTCTCTGCGCTTGTGCGGTGGGATCGTGCGTCAGGGCAATATTCAATTTGGCCGCTGCCGAATAATGGACCGGCTGTGGGGCGCTCTATCGCCTTCGATGTTAGCGGGCAGCTATGGTTTACTCAAGGTTCGGCTAGATCGGCCAGTAACGATAACTTCGTCGGCGTACTTCATGGAAATATTGTTCAGGAATGGTGCATACCGGGCCCTGGTTCGAACCCATGGGGGATCAGCGTCAATCCACTTACGCAGCAACCTTGGATTGCAGATCAATCATCGCTCAAGGGTAATGGAACAGTTGCCAACCTGAACGACTTTGGAAATGGGACACTTTCTTTTTCTTCGCCAATAACCGCACCGGCCAGCTATACGACGACGGTTCTGGCGCCGGCCATTAGTCGTGTCTTTCCTTCAAATTACTCCCTCACTTCCACAACTGATTCCATCGTCGCTTCTAACCGGGGACCTTTCGCTGAATATGCTCTGGGGCCCACTTTGCCAAGCGACGTAATTGCTGATTCTTCCGGCAATGTTTGGGTGGGCGAAGCTGGGACCAATAATATTGTTAGGCTCTCAACATCGACCCCGGACTATGCACTCACTCCCTCGTCGTTGTACGCATCAATGGAACGGGGGAGTTCGATTCCCCTTGCAGTTACAGCTACATCGGTCTCAGGATACGAGGGGCACGTTACTATAGCTGCTCTTGGCCTGCCTCATGGAATCACAATATCGGCCTTCAATCCGAACCCAGTTTACGTTTCATCAGAAAGCAATGCTTCATCCAACCTAGAAATCAACATTGCTCCCGGAGCCTCGCCGGGCACTGATTCGATAACTATTGAAGGAAGTGACGGCACTGTCGAACATACGATCGGATTAATTCTTACGGTCACGAACAGCACGGTCACGAGCACTAATCAGCAGTTGGAGACCCGCTGTCTTATTGCAGTCCCACTCTACCTTCCACAAGCAACCTTGTTGGTCGGCCTACTGATTGATGTCCTAATCGGAGCGTTCTACATCGGCTTGCCACTCGAATACTTCAGTCGGAGGCTTCGGTTGATACAAGGTTTGAGTAGGCAATCATGGTTCATCACTATGTTGTTTGCGCCTAGTCTACTTTCGCTAGTCAGCGCAGTCTTATTGATCTGTTGAGAAACCTCATAACAAATCAGGAAGTTGTTGATTGCAAATAATCGCGAACAATTGAATTTGGACGCCCGATTTGTGGAGACTGGCTTATCAGAGCTTAGGAATATGTCGTTCGGATGAGGTTGGCTATGAACGCGGTGAGATATGCAAACTGGGTTACAGGAATCAGTCTAGGCATAGGGCTCATGGTCGTTCTCAACCAACTGCAGATACCGTACTACCTCTTCTAGGAAGACTCTATCGCGTACCACTGCTTCTCGTGGCATTGGTTGCATTCAACCTCATTCATCCCAACAAAACTCAATTGTTGCCCGTTACAGACGCGGCAGGCCACACGTTCAGCAAGTTTAGGGCGCGTGCTCGAAACTGCTAAGCCACGGGCTATGCTCGTAAGCAGGTTGAAGGTTTCTGCGGGTGAAATTGTTCCAAGCTTCCGTCGCACTAGAAGTTCTGCGGAACGTTGAATCTCGACGAAGTCCCAACGGTTAAGGAAGTCGATGATTGGATAGATAGCATCCTCATCAACCCCGAAGGCTTCCATAAGCTCTTGGCTGGACATCCATTTTCCGTTCCCAAGAATTTCCCAGACTGTTTCCAGTCTCACGGGTAGTTCAACCTCGCCGTGTGATTTCTGGCTCAGTTGAGGGTAGGTTATGGGGACTCGGAACGCTCATAGTTACAACCCCTCGTTGCGTGCCAGGGAATCTTAACACGAAGTTGTCTCAAGAAGAGACGGCGAAACGGCTTCCGGAAGGTCGCGTCAAGTTAGCGGTCGATGGCAGTTCTGGTGCGACCGTTAAACGCGGTTGACGAGGGGCTTCTTTGTCAGTGGAAGCGTAAAAAAAGGTGTAATCGGACATTGCATGAACCGAGGACTTGACGTTACCGACAAAACGGGGATACTCTGACTTCGCAGCTTTGTGATAGGCTTGACATAACTTCTTCTAGTTTTTCTTCGACCACGAAAGTGAGAGCGTAAAGCTTGGAACGACGATTACTGCGAACGCTTTAAGCGAACTTACCCTGGGGGGGTGGCTATGAACGCGGTGAGATATGCAAACTGGGTTACAGGAATCAGTCTAGGCATAGGGCTCATGGTCGTTCTCAACCAACTGCAGATACCGTACTACCTCTTCTATCCGCGGACGACGCAAACGATTCTAATTTCATCAAACTACGATTACTACATCTTCTTACTGTCAAGTATCAGCGTCCCTTGGGCCATCTTATCCTACCGGAGACGGTTCGCCCGGCCGGTTTCGCTCGGAATAGTCTCAATCTGGGCGATATCATTAGTTCTTGCGGTAATGAACGAGCCGTCGGCTCTGGCTATTCTTTATGCCATTGTGATCTGTGCGGCTATTTTGGCGGTGTTTCGGTCGGATGCTCGCAGGTATGCGCTTGCGCAAATCCTGCTGTCCGCGCTCACAATTTTCGTTTTAGTGGAATGGTCCTCGATTTGTTTCTGGATTCAGGCGGCCGTTGACCCTCGCAGCGGGTTTGGGATCCTCTCTCAAGCGCTCGAAGCGAACCTAACCTTCTTTCTCTACCCGTTGGCGATTCCGATGATGCTTTTGCTTCTGTTCTCGTGGTTCTGGATTCCGCTTATTTCGCGCCTCTTCAGGCCGAAGGCCCGCTTGAAAATCAGATATCGTCCATCCCCTCAGAAGCCTGACCTCAGAATGATCATCGCCGCGTTAGATCTCTGCGCCATTATCGCGTTAATCGTCTTCTTCTATCCATATCTGGCGGGACAAAGTTGGGTTGCTGGTCAGGACGCTTACTGGATATACATAGATCCGGTGAACGGACTCGTCGGCCTCCTCCCATCGCAGGCGTTCAGTACGTCCGCCTCTCACGGCGCCTACGTCATCTTTCTCTACCTGATTCAATCCGCAACCGGTGTTGGTGTGGCCTCAATTGTGAAGTATGCTCCTCTTGCTCTGGCCTTTGGCACCGGATCTGCTGTACTCTTCGCAACTCTTAGCGGAGGATGGGGTTTTCGATCAGCCATACTCACTTCGATTTGCACGCTGCTCTGGCTGCCAACCACCATTGGAATATACGTTGACATTCAGGCAAACTGGCTCGCGCTTTTCTTCTGGATGGTCTTCCTAGCGGTCTACTTCGCGAACAGTAAAGCCAAGGTTGCCACCTATCTCATTCTAGCTGTCTTATCGCTGGTCATACTTCTCGTTCACCCATGGACGTGGGGTGTCTTCGCCACAACCTTGCTGCTCACGGCGATTATTTCAAGGAAGACGGCTTGGAGTCAGCATTCTCTCCGCACGCTTGTCGCCGCGCTGGTACTTGCCATCCCACTCGGGACTGTGGGGTATTCATTTTCCCCAAGCGTCAGATACGACCTCACAAACACTATTCAATTGTACGTCAGTGGCCCAATTAATCCGAGCAGTTTGTTGACTTTCGGCGACGCTTTAGCGAACACGTTCTATAATCTAGGACCGGCTCTTTCCCCTTCAATTCTGTTGCTGTGCCTTGTAGGTGCGTATGCTCTTGCTCGGCGCCGCGACATAACCGCAAACTACCTACTCGCATGGACTGCCGTTTGGTTCATCGGCTCAATCCTCGTAGCCCCCTCAGGCATCCACCCGACAAATCCCGGTCTCAATGAGACCGGATTGTGGCGAATGCTGTACATTTCCCCGCTCCCATTTTTCCTCGCGCTAGGTATGGAGAAATGCGTCAGCATCGCAAAACGACCGGCCTCTACAGTAAACGTTACGAGCTCACTATCACTATCTAGAGTCATACCTGTTCTCTCAATGTTGCCATTGTTAACTGCTGGTTTGGCCCTGTTCCTTTTTTCGGACGCCAATATTCGGCTGCTCGTTGTTGCTCTCGCGTTGGTTCTAGCGTTGCTGCTTATTGTTAGGTTACAGAACTACGGATGCTTAGAGGTCGTGATCCTCTCGGTTCTAGTTATGCTAGTCTTCAACGCCGCGTTCCGAACCCTGTTTCCGCTAGCGCTTGATCCGCATAACATATTCAGCTCACCACCGACAGGTCCCCTTCCCGGTTCCGGGAGATGACGAGCAATTGACGATTGACTTTGGCAGTCTGGGCTGGTGGGGACGAGACAAGGTTCAGGAAAAACAAAGTATCTGCAAAGCAAACATCGCTACGACGACAGAATGAGACTGAAGAGCGTATTTGTCTTAGCGCATCAGGGCATGGGGCGCACAGCATATATACGGCAAAAGGCTTCGCTTTTGCTTGATACTGGATGAAGGGTCTTCAACTACTAGGCATCTTACTCGTGATGTTCCTCGCGTTAGGCGTTGGTTCCGTGTACGCGAACACTGGTGAGGGTAGCGTCGGCTTGCCGATTCTCGGGACAACAGGTGCCCCGGCTTTGGCTGCTCCCAGTCTCTTCAGTGGCGCGATCAGCGTCCTCTATGCCGATGGGACGCCAGTCGTCTTACAGACAAATCTTGTAGCGCTTGACCTATGCAACGCTAATAGTTGTTCTAAGGTTTCTGCTACGCTGATGCAGACCGCTCCCGGATCATACACGTACTCTTTCACGCCGCCGTCACTGACGGGCACGATCACGATCTATGTTAGAGCCTATGCTCTCGCGGATGACAATGGAAAGATTTTCCCTCAGGTTGACACAGCGATCGGTACGTACGCGTTCGCACCTTCACCTTCAACCGCGACGGGTTCGAGCGTACCTCCCGCTGCAGGAACCCCCGCAATCCCACCGTTAACCAGCCAGGCGGTTAACGCTCAACCAACTCAGACCACGCAGCCGACAACAGAAGCGTCGCCAATCGAACCCTTACTAATCACCCTAAGTGCTTTAGCTGTCGCAGGATCGTTGCTCACCGTCTCAAAGCGGCACTAGGCCGTTCAGTTGACTAAGGTATTCAGCGTAGTCCGTAACTGCGATCTCAGACCATAGACTTCGTAAATTCCTTTCCCGTTCCGAGTCGCAGCCGATTTGGTTGCGCGAAAGTCGAATCAGCTCTCCGACAATGCTAGGAAAATTCCCAGCCTCAGATAAGTCTCGTAATTTTCGATACGAAGAAATTACGCGTTTGCCAGAGAAAGCAGTCTGAGAACTCGAACGTCAATGTAGCAGAATCTCACTGTTTTCGGGTACAAGTCTTGGGTTGTTCTTCTACAGGATGTATATGTCCGAAATCGACAGCTTATCTTATATATGCACCGCAAGAGACTCGAAGATTTGGCTCCGAAATTCGGACCAGAAGGCAAAGTCGGAGCAGAACCTCGTGGATGGCAGGCATGATTGAATAGGTTTAGGCCACTCCTTCTCATATCATTATTCATAATTGGGATAGTCGCGGTTGGCGTGCCGGTTCGAGCCAGTTTCACGCTTGGCGACCTGACTGGCATCTCTCCGTATCATACAAATGACTTCGACCCGCATGTTCCCGGCGTTATTGGATACGTATGGCCGGGAAGCGGGGAGAATGCTTACGACGGCTTCCCGAACATCGCATCAACGAATCTCTCGCCGGGCTATCAGGCGCCGTACCCAAGTGGTAATCCGCCTGGTGCGCCGAGCAATTCTTGGTATCAACTTCAGGGGGATACCTACGCACCTTTCGGTGCCGTCCTCACCGGCTCAGCCGGCGATCTGATCTTCGCGCTGAACGCCACGAAATGGTCTACGGCCGCATGCGAACAGTCGAACGACTGTTCGCCCACTTCACTGTTCAGAGGCAGATGGGAGGGTGTTGACATCCTAATTCCGCCGGGCTTCGCAATTCCCGGGACCCCTCAGATAATCACGACGATTACGAATGATTATTCTGGGGTCTCCGTATCCCGGATCAGTCCCACCGACCGATATGCACCCGGCTGGACGTTGGTCAGGGTCTTGGTTGACGCGGGCATTGATTCGGCGAGTCCTGTCCCGGCAACGGCTCCATATTATGATCATCAAGGGATCGATTTCTCCACAGCTGGCGAATGGTACTACGTCCGCATCAATGAGGTCCTCGCGCCCGCGGACGCGGGAAGGTACTTCTTCAAGATTCTACTTGAAGGCTCAACTCCATCAATCTGCGGGGAAGAAGGTACTGGGACAGGATTTGGCGGTCTCGCCGGCGAAAGCTGCTCCGAGTTCATCCCAACCGAGAACTGGCCTGTTCTACTTGTGAAGGGGGAAGTTGACCCGGCCATACTGACCGGCACGGTTCGGTACGCAGGCTACAATTCAACTCTCTACGCTCAACCAATTCAGGAGGCGGGAAGAGTGTGGGCGCAGATGACCACGCGTCTCGACCCCTACACGGGTCAGCAGAGGCCGGACTTACCAACGATTAACGCGATCGGCTACTTCAACGCCACGGCCACCGGCCACTACGAGGTAGAAGGCTTAGCGCCGGGGATCTACGACGTGTACGCTTCTGCGGCGGGATTCCCACAGCAACTATGCGAAAGCGGAATCACCGTCCTCAAAGGTCAATCGTTGCACTTCGACTGCTACCTGCAACCAGGGCCGGTGATTCACGGTAATGTGTTCTCGAAGCATCAGTTTGGGGACGAGCCTTGGCCGCTGGGGGATACGGGTGTCCCTGGTGGCGTCAATGGAGCGGCTGGTACCGGGCCTGACGTTACGGGGGAGTACGCGAAGATTGAACTTTACGATAGCCCTACGCTTAATCACATACCGGATTCTAGCGCTAAAATGGTTTCGTGGTCGCCTCTGCCATGCGTCGCTGGAGGCCAGGAACTGTACACCGGGTTTTACACGGCCGGAAACTGTAACGATCCTCGGCTTGGCAGTGAGGTAGCGTTTCCATGGCATGAGTACACGCCGGGCAACGGCTACGGCGTACCCAGCCCGACGACTGCATCAGCCAATGGCTACTATCAGGTATCCGCAGGTGGTTTGTCCGCAGGTGGTGGGGCCGGTAGTGGCGTTTACTTCAACAATTTGATGCAAGATCCTCAGGGTGTCGGCCCGCCTCAACACTGGTTTGTCGCTGGCGGTACTACTAATCCATTCCACTTTGAGTTCGGGGTGAAGGGCGAGTATGGTGCGCCGCGGGATCTCGATGGCATGGTACCGCAGGTTTACGCTACTTGGGTGAACGGTCTGACGCCGGGTAGATATTATGTGCGTGCGTGGGTGTTCCGCTATGTCCAATCCGCGCTCGACGGTGCGACTTTCCAAGAATACTACTTTGATGTGACGCCGAACGAGTGGGCTGGGGACGTCACGCTTCCTTTGGACCTACGCCTCTCAAGTTGGATTAACAAGACAGTTTACTTCCATGACACGTCTACGGATACGCTCACAACTAGCCCAATCGACACCGGTGCAGGCGTCATGAGCGGCGTCCTGGTTGACGCGAACGGCCAGGTCTGGT
>Ga0187778_10002647_pt1 | contig 12162 bp, 10 predicted proteins | sample 1015_Q2_SP5_20_M_FD_132418 | JGI IMG/M metagenome (GOLD analysis project Ga0187778, IMG submission 132418) | Tropical peat soil microbial communities from peatlands in Department of Meta, Colombia - 1015_Q2_SP5_20_MG | ecosystem: Environmental > Terrestrial > Soil > Wetlands > Peat | place... | reverse complement strand
GAAGTCGTAAATAAGTGGAGGGTCTGGGTCTCCTAGCAAATCGCCACGCTTATCCCCCTTGCGATCACCTACCTGTTCAGTGCACATAGGGAACGCGCATCACTGACGCTTTCCCTGTAAAATGAGTAAAGGCATGTCCACGCAGGTCCAACTCGATTCCCTGCCCGCGGCCGCCGAACCTCGGCCCGGCGTGGTCGCCGTGGCCATGTCCGGAGGCGTGGACTCGTCCACCGTTGCCGCTCTTCTCCTCCAGCAAGGCCGAACTATTGTTGGCCTCACCATGCAGCTATGGAATCAACGGCGCCTTCCGGAATTGCAGGGCGATGGGCCAGCGCAGCATCGGTGCTGCTCGCTGGATGATGTCTACGATGCGAAGCGCGTCGCGCAGCACTTGAGTTTCCCTCACTACGTCGTCAACTTCGAGGAGCAGTTCGAGGAGCGCGTGGTTCGCCCGTTTGTCGCTGAGTATCTCGCCGGGCGCACACCGATTGCGTGCACCAATTGCAATACGGACGTGAAGTTTGAGCCGCTTCTGCGCATGGCGCGGCAGATCGGGGCGGAGCGGCTAGCCACAGGCCATTACGCGCGCATCCGCAAAGACGAAAGCACAGGGCGCTACCAGTTACTTCGCGCCTGCGACGATTCCAAGGACCAGTCGTATTTTCTCTGGGGACTTACGCAAGAGCAGCTTTCGCGAAGCGAGTTCCCCCTCGGCGAGCTCACCAAGGAAGAAGTGCGGAAACTAGCGCGCGGCGCCGACTTGCCAGTGGCCGAAAAGCCCGAGAGCATGGAACTCTGCTTCGTTCCCAACGGGAACTACGTGCAATTCATCCACGCGTACTCGCGCGAAACCGGCAAGCCCCTCGATGACAAGGAAGGCGACATCGTCACCCAGGAAGGCAAGGTCATCGGCCGCCATACGGGCGTGCACAATTACACCATCGGTCAGCGCAAGGGACTCGGCTTCGCCGCCGGAAAACCCGTGTACGTCCTGGCCATCGATCCGGAAAAGAATCGAGTGATCGTTGGCGAGGACGGAGCACTTCGGGCAACGATGCTGGAGATTGTGAATGTGAACTGGGTTTCGATCGGTGAGCCGAATGCGCCGCTGCGCGCTCAGGTCAAGATCCGCCACAAGCATGAGCCCACGATGGCTACAGTGGAGGCGTTGCCCGGCCTATGCGCTCGCATCGTCTTTGATCAGCCACAGCGCGCGATCACTCCCGGCCAGGCAGCGGTTATTTATGACGGTGACGTTGTTCTGGCGGGCGGATGGATTAGGGGCAGTTAGTAATCCGTTGGATTGCGCAGAGACAAAAGCACCCATGCGCCGAGATGCGGAATAGGAGCAATCTGGAAGTCCGACTCCCTAGATGAACAGTTCGTCTTCCTGCTCAATTGCATCCCGCAGCGGGTCAGGCTCATGCCGCCTCGAGCGCAGCACATCCAGACCGATCTTGATCCCGTGCACGATTGCCGAGACTTTTTGCACCGGCCCCAGGAAACTGCGCTTCACCTGTGATCCGGCATCCTCGACAGCCTCAAGCGTCCCAGACAGAATCCTATCCGCGCGCACTAACTGCCCGCGCAAACGGTCCGCAGCTTCTGTGAACACTCTGTCCATCTTTTGCGCCTGCGCCCGCGCGAGATAGACAATGTGCGAAGCATCCTCGACCAGGTTCGAGATTCGCGGCTGCGTTTCATCGAGCAAAATCTGCGTCCGCGTGAGGATGGGCCCCATCCGCGAGTGCAGGTCGCTAATCATGCGGTTGATCGATTCCGTGGTGCGCTTCAGTTGCACAAATAGACCAATCAGAATGGCCACCTGGACGACAAGCGCGATGGCAGCCACGATGCTGAATATTGCGATCGTTAATTGCATTCACACCCTACCCTCTCCGCCGACTTCGCGGAAAACGCCAGGCACCCAGCACCACACCACCGTTCAGGACTTGGATTCGCGCAAGAACGCTTCCCGCCCCGCTTCCACCGCCGCCGCCAAGGACTCCCGTTTGCGAGAGGCCACATCCTTGCCGCGCTCGATCAGTTCATCCGCGCGTTCCCGGAGTTCGCGCGCCTTCTTCTGCGCGTAATCCTTACCCTCATCTGCGCGCTTGGCAAGGTATTCCCGCGTCTCTTCACCCGACTTCGGCGCAAACAAAACGCCCAAGAGTGCGCCAATGCCAACGCCAACAAGGAAAAAGCTGACTTTGGATCCCACATTATCGGCCATGACAACCTCCACGGAAACCGTAACATAGCGAGATTGCAGCCGCAACACACCGTAACCTGTAATAGATGGCTAAGCGGTTAGGCCTGCTCTAAAGTCTTACCGTAGTGTTCAACAATCTTTTCGGCGCTTTTGCGTGTTACTACCCTGCTCAACTCTTCCACCGAGGCTCGACGCAGATTCGCGATGCTGCCGTACCGCTGCAGCAGCCTCTCTGATGTTTTGGGGCCAATGCCAGGGATGTCCAGAAGCGCGGTTCGCGTCTGGCGGGCTCCGCGGCGTTGCCGATGAAAGGTCACAGCGAAGCGGTGGGTTTCGTCGCGGATTTGCTGAATCAGGTGCAAAACTGGCGAATGACGCTGCAGGATTACTGGCTCACTTTCCTGACCGAGCACATACAGGATTTCTTCTTTTTTCGCGATGCTTGCCATGGGCTGATTGATGATTTGAAGGGATTCGAGCGCTTGCGCAGCCGCGTGCAATTGGCCAAGTCCGCCATCAATGAGAATCAAGCCGGGCAATGTTTTTTGCTCTTCCTGAAGCCGCTTGTAGCGTCGCATCACGGTTTCGTGCATGCTCGCAAAATCGTCGTTTTCGCTGCGCACACGCCCTCCCGGGCCTGCTTGCCCGCGGACGATGAATTTCCGGTAATTGGATTTCTTCATCCTGCCGTTTTCCCAAACCACCATGGAAGCAACTGTATCTGTTCCCTGAATGTGCGAAATGTCGAAGCTCTCGATGCGTTTTGGCTCCTCGGGCAAGTTCAACGCATTCTGCAATGCTTCACCGATTGCTTTGGACGTCGGCTTCAGCACTCGGAAACGCTGCTCGAAGGAGTGCTTCGCGTTGCTTTCGACAAGGTCCAGGATGGCACGCTTGCTGCCTCGCTGGGGCGTGAAGATTTCCACTTTATGACCGACCCTATCCGCAAGTGTTTCTTCCAGCAGTTCGCGGTCTTCAAAATCAATGGGAACGTGAACCAGCCTCGGCAAGTATTGCGCTTCCAGATAAAGCTGTTTGAGCAGCGAGGGCACAAATTCGTGGGGATCGAACTCCTCCAGTTCTTCCCAATAGAATTCGCGCCGGTCAACAATCCGGCCTCCGCGCAAGTGGAACACGTTCGCCGCCACGAGCGGCGGTTCGGCGTAATAACCAACCACGTCGGTATCGTCACCCTGCGCCGCTGCGATCCTTTGGCGTTCTTCGATGTCTTCGAGCGTGCGGAGTAAATCGCGGAACGCTGCCGCTTCCTCGAACCGTTCTTTCTCCGCGGCGGCCATCATGCGCTCTTCGATGCTCTTCATCAGGTCGTGGCGGCGCCCATCGAGGAACATGCGCACGTCCCGCACGGCTTCGGCATAGTGATCGTCCGTGGTGAGTCCCGCCACACACGGCCCCAGGCAGCGCTTGATGTAGAACTGGAGGCAGGGGCGTGGATGCGATTTCGTCAAATCCACAAAGCAAGACGGGACGAGAAAGCGCTTGTGGACAAAGTGGAGAATCCGCCGCGCCAGGCCAGCGGGAAAATAGGGGCCGAAATAGAGCGCGCCGTCGTTCTTCACTTTTCGCGTGAAATAGACGCGCGGATACTTTTCGGCCAGGGTGAGCTTGATGTACGGATAAGTCTTGTCGTCGCGGAGAACGACGTTGAATTTCGGCTGGTATTGCTTGATGAGGTTGTGCTCGAGCGCCAGCGCCTCGCGCTCGTTATCCACCACGATGGTTTCGAGGTCGGCGATCTCCCGTGCCAACGAGCCAGTCTTGGCATCCGTCCAGCGCGACTCCAGAAAGTAGGACCGCACGCGGTTGCGCAACGACCGCGCTTTTCCGACGTACACGACCGTGCCCCCGGCGTCCTTAAACAGATATACGCCTGGTTTTTCCGGCAGCAACGAGGCTTGTTCGCGGGGTTCCATGCAGATTGCGTAAGCCGGACCGCCGCCGCGGCGGACCGTCCACATCATCTTAAAGCCACTTCCTTCACAATGCACCTTTGGCCGCTTCGTATCGCTGCTCTCGGAATGCCCAAGCCTGCGGACTCGTATATACTTTTCGGGTGCCGTGCTCCGCGGCCCTAACCCGTAAGAAAAAAGGAGATTCCCCGTGAAATCAGTGAATTTTGTGCGGCAAGCTTCGACTGCTCTGCTGGCTGCAACTCTCTTGTGCCCTGCTATCCGCGCCGATGAGGGCATGTGGACTTTCGATAACCCTCCCACGAAATTGCTTCAGGAAAAATACAACTTCACGCCGACGCATCAGTGGCTGGACCATCTGCGGCTCTCCTGCGTCCGCCTGAATGACGGCGGCTCGGGCTCCTTTGTCAGCCCGCATGGTCTGCTACTGACGAATCACCACGTCGCCCGCGGCCAACTCCAGAAGAACTCCAGCGCGGAGCACGACTACGTCCGTGACGGTTTCTACGCCGCAACGCCGGAAGAAGAGATGAAGTCGCCGGACCTGGAGGTGAACGTTCTGGTATCGACCGAGAACGTTACGGACCGCGTCAACGCCGCGGTGAAGACCGCCAAGAGCACGGAAGAGGAATTTGCAAAGCGCAAAGCGGTGATCGCGGACATCGAACGGGAGAGCACCGAGAAAACGGGATTTCGTTCGGACGTTGTAACCCTGTATGCGGGCGGGGAATATTGGCTGTACCGCTATAAGAAGTACACCGATGTCCGGCTGGTTTTTGCCGTGGAACAACAGGCTGCCTTCTTCGGAGGCGATCCGGACAATTTCACCTACCCGCGCTACGACCTGGACATGGCGCTTTTCCGCGTGTATGAAAACGGCAAGCCCATAGACAGCAAGGACTATCTAAAGTGGAATCCGAAGGGCGCGGGCGACGGCGAGCTCGTGTTCGTCTCCGGACACCCCGGCAGCACGCAGCGCCTCTCCACCTACGCCGACCTGGTGAGTTTGCGAGACACCGATACGCCTTACATCATTCTGAACCTTAAGCGGCGTATTACCGTGCTCAAGGAGTATTCCGCGCGCGGTCCGGAGCAGTCCCGCCAGGCCGCGAGCATGATCTTCGGCCTGGAAAACGCGCGAAAGGTATATGAGGGACGCCGGGACGGCCTGGCAGACAAGAACCTCATGGAGAAGAAACGCAGTGAAGACGAAGCGTTTCGCGCAAAGGTTATGGCCAATCCAGATTGGCAGGAGGCATATGGCGGGGCATGGACGATGGAGGAAGAAGCCATCCAGAAAATGAAGCCCCGAATCAAGCAACAATTTTTCCGCGCCTCGGATTCGCAGCTCGCTTCCCTCGCCGTTCAAATCGTCACCTACGTCGCGGAGATAAAGAAGCCGGACGGGGAGCGTCTGGCGGGCTTCCATGATTCACAACTGGATTCTCTCAAGCACCGCCTGTTTTCTCCTGCGCCGATTTATCCGGAAATGGAAATTGCACGAATGACCAGCGCACTGGAGGCCGCACAGAAGGAACTTGGCGCCGATGACGCATGGGTCAAAGCCTTCCTGGACGCCCGCGCGCCAAAGGATGCGGCCACCCAGCTTGTGAGCGGCACAAAATTGGCCGATTCAACGGTGCGGAAAACGCTCGTGGAAGGCGGGCAGGGCGCGGTTCAAGCCTCCACCGATCCAATGATCGTGATGGCTCGGCGCCTTGACCCCATCCGGCGCGAACAGATCAAATGGTTTGAGGACAACGTGCAGAGCGTGGAGGAACGGGCTGGCGAGTTGCTGGGCAAGGCGCGCTTTGCCGTTTATGGCAAAAGCACCTATCCCGATGCCACCTTCACGCTTCGGCTTTCCTACGGCCAGGTGCAGGGTTTCCCCATGAACGGCACGATTGCCCCGTACAAAACGACGTTCTACGGGCTCTACGACCGCGCCGCCAGCTTCGATTACAGAGTGCCGTTTGACCTGCCAAAGCGCTACGTCGAAGGCAAAGACAAGCTTGATCTCACTACGCCGTTCAACTTCGTCACTACGAACGACATCATCGGAGGAAACTCCGGGTCGCCCGTTGTAAATCGAAATGGCGAGGTCGTCGGGCTGATTTTCGATGGCAACATCGAATCGCTTGTGGCCGACTTTATCTACGACTCCTACCAGAACCGCGCAGTGGCCGTGCACACCGGCGCAATGACGGAAGCGCTACGGAAACTTTACGGCGCACAAAAACTCATGGATGAGCTGCTGGGGAAGTAAGCTCAGGGCAACTCGCCGCTCACAGGCCACAATCGGAGTGAGAAGGAGGTTCCGCTCTTGAAGCGAAGAGGCGTATTTGCAGCCATAGTTCTCCTGGCAGCGGCTGGCCTCTCCCTTGCGCCGCAACGCGCTTCGGCGCAAGAGCCTTCGCCTTCTCCTTCACCGAAACAGGATGCGCCGAAACAGAAACCCAACACGGATTCACCGATCCAATCGGCACCGGACCAGCCGAAGTGGGACCCATTGCGGGCGGAAAAAGACATCGAAGTCGGCAAATACTACATGAAGAAGGGCGATTACGACGCGGCCATAGACCGTTTCGAAGACGCGGTGGAGGCCAAGCCCGGCTACGCGATCCCCTTCCGTTTTCTTGGGGAATGTTACGAAAAAAAAGGGAAGAAAAAGCCCGCGGTGAAAGCTTACCAGCGCTACCTGGATCTTTATCCACACGCGGAAGACGGCGACAAAATCCGCAAGAAGATCGAAAAGCTGCACGAGGAGATCGACAAGGAAAAGAGCTGAGGGGGGTCAGCGCGCCAAGCGGTCGAGGAACTTCCGGGCTTCCGCGAACTGTGTGAAACGTTTTTCTTCGGCACGAAATTCCGGCGAGTGCGAGAGCAGCGTGCAGCCGGAGCGACGCGTCGGGTGCTTAACGTGCAGCATCTCGTGAAAGAGAACGTATTCCACGACAAATTGCGGAATGGCCGGCTGGTCCATCCGGCGATTCAGGACAATCTGGTGGGGGCCGGGATCAAAGGAACCGAACTGCCTACGCCAGTTGCGCGTGCTCCAGCCAATGTGCGGCCGCTGAAGCTCGCCGCCAAAATACTTCTCGTTGAGCTGGTCAAACATCCCCAAGAGATCGTAGTGTCGTCCCTGCGCAACTGTCGGCACGCGGCGGACGCGGTTGCTTCGCATCCGGTTGATACGGCCGCGCGTGCGTTCAGAGCGGGCATATTGCAAATAGGGTTGCACCGAAGGACGAGGCGGTTTTCGCCGATAAACGCGAGCGAGCAGCAACGCCGCCGCTCCTTCCAGGACTTCCGCTGGCGCGCGCCGCAATAAGTCCGAGAAGCGGACGAACACCGCGTCTTCGCGCCGCCGGATGGTCAGCGTCAGGCTGCTATAGGGGAAGAATTCCACATGGAAATGGGGCGGGCGGCCCTCGCAGCCGATGCGCGTGAACATGCGCTGCATCAGGGCTTCTCCGCCGGGAACGTGAGCCGCGTTGTGCTTCCGCGGCGTCAATTCTTCCGCCTCACGGGTGGAGGCGCCGCTTTCTTTTTGGCCTTCTCCGCGTCATTTAAGGCGTCCTGCGTGCCTTCGATGGCGTCCTCCAGATTGTCCTTGAAGATTTCGAGTTCCGGACCCTCGCTCTGATATTTTTGCAGAATCACGAGAAATTCCTTGGCTTTCGAGGACATGAGATCGATGCCCTGCCGGATATTCTCTTGCTTGGTCAGGGAAACCTGGATGAGATCCGCCGCATCATCCACACACCCAATATAAGAGTTCATGAGGTAGTTCAGCAGTTCGCTGTGCTTATTGGGTGAAGGGTGCTCGAGCTCGTACTGAAATTTCTTCAGACGGTCCTCAGCAAAACTGAGGAAGAGCTTCACGCGTTCATTGGGAGTTTCCGCATCGCGGATTTGGTCCGCTTCGATGTCGGACAGGTAGTCCTTGTCCGGCCGTTGCGCGTGCGCCGGGGCCGCAAGAATCGTTCCAGCGCACAGCACGATTGCGCCCAAGTAGATCTTCAGGATTTTTCGCCGGTTCATTGTTTCTCCTCCGGCACCGACGGAACTTTCTGCGGATCTTTCGTCCGCCGGGGGAACAACAACCGAATCAGCTCGTCATCCATGTCCAAGAGGTCTTTCCGGACGATGCCGAGGGGAGGCCGCATGTCCGGCGCCACGACGAGCAGTGTATCTTCGACCTCGCGGATTCCCCGGCGCAACTGCAACTCGAGATGCCGATAACCGCCCGGATGGCGATCCGCATCGGGTTCCTGCTGCTTAAGAAGGTCAAGAGCGGCGCGCACGTTGTCCCGGTATTTCTCAAAAATGAACCCTACGGCCACGAAGTCACTGAGACTCCCGGCCTTGCCCGCTGCTTCGAACTGTGCTTCGCTGAGCTTTTCGAGCGCTTTGACCTTAGCTTCAGCGTGGGCCTCCTTGTCAAAGCGGTCCTGCAACTCTCTCAGGCGATCCGCGCCCGATGCAAACCCACAGACCACGCATGACAAGGCGCAAGCTGCAATCCAGAACCTTGAACCAAACACCCTGGGACTACTTCTTTTTCTCCACCGATTTTTCCAATACATGGATGCGCTGCTTCGCCTGCCACACCTGATCGGCATTCTTGTTTTCATCCAGCTCGAGGAATTTCCGATAGGCGTCGAGAGCGGCTTGGACCTGATTGAGTTTATCGTAACAAAGCGCGCGAATAAACCACGGCCCCGCTCCCGGCGTTTCCGCCTTCGCGATGACATCCAGCACGGAAAGTGTCGCGGGACAATTCCCGGCAAGGTAGTAGGTGGAACTCAGATCCTTCCAATACACTAGATTATTGCGATCGATCTGCAACGCCAGTTTCAATTCCCTTTCAGCGTTTGGGAAGTCCCCGAGCTGGCGATAAAGGTGCCCCAGGCCAGCGTGCAGATGCGCTTCGTTGGGAGCCAAGGCGAGCGCCTGCTTCAATGTGGCAATGGCAGCATCCGGTTTTTTCTGCGCGATCTCGATGTCAGCTTTCAGCTTCAAATCATCCGCAGTCGGCGCGTGGCCTGCGGTGATCTTGTCAAGTTCAGCGAGCGCTTCATCGTTCTTCCCCTGTTCAACGAGCATTTGGAGCATCCGTGAGCGAGCAGCCGCGTCTTGTGGTTGAACCACGAGATAGTCACGGTAGGCATCCGCGGCTTCCGGTTTTTTTTGCGCATCGAGGCTCAACGCCAAGCCGTGCAAAGCTTCTACCGTTTTGGGCTCAATGCTGAGTGCCGCGCGGAACTTCCCTTCCGCTTCTGCGGGGCGCCTGGAATTGAGATAGACGCGGCCGAGCTGCTTCAGCGAATCGGCATCCTTCGGATCGAGGCGCGATGCGCCCTCAAACGATTCCGCCGCTCCCTTCAAATCTCCTGATCGCTCCTGTGCCACGCCTAACAAATACCGAGGACGGCTCTGTGATGGTAGCAGCTCGACGGCATTCTTCAGTGGCGCAACCGCTGCGGCCGGATCTTTTTCCAGGAGAAGGATGCCCAAGTTCAACTGGGCTTCGGCCATCTTCGGATCGAGCGCGACGCACTTTTCGTACTCGGCGCGGGCATCGTCCGGGCGCTTCAGCGCCGTGTACGCATAGGCAAGCTGGAAATGGGCGTAGGCGACGTCCGGCTTCTCCGCGAGGAATTTCTGCAACGGAGGGATAGCCGAGGCAAAGTCATTTTTGTCTAGCGCGGCTTGCGCTTCATCAAGCAAATCATTCAGGGGATTGCGCAGCTTCTGTGTTCTTCCTTGCTGTTGATTCGCTGCCGAACCCTGTGAAGACTGCCCTTGCACGGCGGCAGCCGAAAGAAGAATTGCGGTAGCGAGCAAAGCAACCTGTGTGCGCATCATTTTTCGCCAGCGGGCCGCGTCTTTCCGGCGCCATTTGTTGGACGCTTCCCCTGGCCATTGCCGTTGCCGAGGAGCCGCGCGAGGAAACGTCCCGTATAGGATTGTGCATTGCGCGCCACCTGCTCGGGCGTGCCGGTGGCGACAACTTTTCCACCCTGCTCGCCGCCCTCAGGGCCGAGGTCAATCACCCAGTCCGCGGACTTGATGACATCCAGATTGTGTTCGATTACAAGGAGCGAAGCGCCAGAATCGAGGAGCTTGCGGAAGGCCGCCAAGAGTTTGGCAATGTCGTCGAAATGCAGGCCGGTAGTCGGCTCATCCAGGATATAGAGGATGCCCTGATTCTCGGTGCGCGTCAGGTGGGCCGCGAGCTTCAGGCGTTGCGCCTCGCCGCCAGAAAGAGTAGTGGCGGATTGCCCGAGCCGCAGATAGCCCAACCCAATTTCATTCAGGACTCTAAGCTTGGAAGTGACTTTGGGCATGTTCACGAAGAAGGCAAGTGCTTCGCGCACAGTCATCTGCAACACATCGTGCACGTTCTTGCCGTGGTAGCGGACTTCGAGGACGCTGTTCTTAAAGCGCTGCCCGCGGCACTCCTCGCAGATCAGTTCGACGTCGGCAAGGAACTGCATCTCGACGGTGACCGTGCCGTCTCCCTGGCAGGTTTCGCAGCGGCCACCCGGCACATTGAAGGAGAAATGCCCGGCCGTGTATCCGCGACGCTTGGCATCCGGCGTGTCGGCAAACACTTCGCGGATGGCATCGAAGGCTTTGAGGTAGGTGGCGGGATTCGAGCGCGGCGTCCTTCCGATAGGGGACTGATCGACGATCACAACGTCCTGGACATTGTCTTCGCCTTCCAGGCGCTCGCAGAATTCCTTGACGCTCGCGCCATTGCGTTTGGCGGCCAGCGCGCGGAACAACACGTTGTGCACCAGCGTGGATTTGCCCGAGCCGCTGACGCCGGTAACCACGGTCAACATTCCGAGAGGCAGCATCAGATCCAGGTTTTGCAAGTTATGCAACGTGGCGCCGTAAAGCCGCAGGAATCTGCCGGAAGGCTTGTGACGCGCCACCGGAACGGGAATCTTCATCTCACCGCAAAGGTAACGGCCTGTGATGGACTTCGGGTCTTTGAGAATTTCCTCGTAGGTGCCGGAGAAAAGGAGCTTGCCACCGAGTTCGCCCGCGCCGGGACCCAGGTCAAGCACGCGGTCGGCCGACTGGATGGTATCGGGATCGTGTTCAACCACGAGGACGGTATTACCGAGGTCGCGGAGCGATTTCAGGATGTCGATTAGCCGCTGCGTGTCGCGCGGATGGAGGCCAATGGAGGGTTCATCGAGCACATAGAGGGCGCCGACGAGATGCGAGCCCAGAGAGGTGGCCAACTGGATGCGTTGCGACTCGCCGCCCGAGAGGGTGGAAGTGAGGCGGTCGAGGGTCAGGTAGTCGAGGCCGACTTCGTCGAGGAATTGCAGGCGGGTGCGAATTTCTTCCAGGATTTTGTCCGCCACCTTGGCTTGAGTCTCGCGAAGACGAAGCTCAAGGAAGAACTTTCGCGCTTCCTTAACGGTGAGCTTGCAGAGGTCAGTGATGGAACGGCCAGTGATGCGCACGGCGCGGGCTTCCTCGCGCAGCCTCGTGCCGCCACACTCGGGACAAGTAGCGTAGCCACGGAAACGGCTGAGAAAGACACGGACGTGAAGCTTGTACTTCTTCCTTTCGAGCCAGCCGAAGAAGCCCTTTACACCGTCATACCCATTTTCTGGATCGCCTTCAAGGATCAGGCGGCGGTGCTCGTTGCTGAGTTGGCGCCAGGGCAGGTTGGTCGGAATGCCTCGAGTGCGCGCCCATTTGCGGGCTTCCTGGAGCAGGACGCGATAGCGCGGCTTGGTCCAAGGCTCAATCGCGCCATCGTCGAGGGATTTGCTGGGATCGGGCACGACGAGATTCAGATCGAAGTCAATGGTGTTTCCGAAGCCCTGGCAGCGCGGGCATGCACCGTAGGGATTGTTAAAGGAAAAGAGGCGCGGCTCCGGCTCCTGGTAGAGCATGCCGTCATTCTTGCACTCGAAGCGCTCGTTGAACGTCAATCGTTCGGAAGGATTGCCCGCGGCATCGGCGACAAACTCGAGGATGGCTTCG
>Ga0187778_10002646_pt1 | contig 12163 bp, 7 predicted proteins | sample 1015_Q2_SP5_20_M_FD_132418 | JGI IMG/M metagenome (GOLD analysis project Ga0187778, IMG submission 132418) | Tropical peat soil microbial communities from peatlands in Department of Meta, Colombia - 1015_Q2_SP5_20_MG | ecosystem: Environmental > Terrestrial > Soil > Wetlands > Peat | place... | reverse complement strand
CGGCCGGCCGCGGAAGGCAGCGTCGCCGGCGGGCCCACGATCGAGGCGTGCGCCCGGTGCGAGGCGCCGAACGCGTCGTTGACGTAGCAGTCGAACCCGTCGATCAGCGTGGCGACGAAGGCGGCGCCACCTGCCTCCTCGCCGGGGTCGAAGCGCAGGTTCTCGAGCAGTTCGACCCCCGGTGCGAGATCGGCCAGGCGCTCGCGTACCGGCTCGACGTCGTAGTCGGGGTCGGCCTTGCCCTTCGGCCGCCCGAGATGGGTGCACGCCGTCACCACCGCCCCGTGCCCCACGAGCCACTCCACGGTGGGGAGCGCGGCGCGGATGCGGAAGTCGTCCTCGACGACGCGGTGCCCCGCGGGGTCCGATGCCAGGGGCACGTTGAAGTCGACCCGCAGGAGCACGCGCGCCCCCGACAGGGGCGGCAGGTCCTCGAGCAGCGGGAGCCCGTCGAGCGGGCGGACCGGCGCGCTCACGCTCCGTCGGAAGCGCCGATGAGCATCGTGAGGTCCACCATCCGGTTCGAGTAGCCCCACTCGTTGTCGTACCAGCCTTGGACCTTGACCAGGGTGGAGGCGTCGTCCACCGGCATGACCATGGTGAGGCGCGAGTCGAAGATGCACGACGCCGGGTTGCCGACGATGTCGTGGGACACGATGGGGTCCTCGGTGTACTCGAGGACCCCGGCCAGCGGGCCGGCCGTGGCCGCCGCCCGGAAGGCGGCGTTGACCTCGTCGACGGTGACCGCCCGCCCGACCACCGCGGTGAAGTCGGTGATCGAGCCGTCCTCCACCGGGACGCGCAGGGCGGTGCCGTGCAGCCGTCCCTGCATCGAGGCCAGCACCAGGCCGGTGGCCTTGGCCGCGCCGGTCGACGCCGGGACGATGTTTCGGGCCGCGGCCCGGGCCCGGCGCAGGTCCTTGTGCGGCAGGTCGAGGAGGTTCTGGTCGTTGGTGTAGGCGTGGACGGTGGTCATGAGCCCGCTCGTGATCCCGAAGGCGTCGTCGACCACCTTCACCATGGGGACGAAGCAGTTGGTGGTGCAGGACGCGTTGGACACGATCCGGTGCCGGCCCGGGTCGTACTCCGAGTCGTTGACGCCGATCACGATGGTGGCGTCGGCGTCCCCGGCCGGGGCCGAGATGAGCACGCGGCTGGCCCCACCCTCCAGATGGGCGGCGGCCGCGTCGCGCGACGTGAAGCGTCCCGTGGACTCGATGACCACGTCCACCCCGAGCTCGCCCCAGGGCAGGGCCTTGGGGTCGCGCTCGGCCAGGACGCGGATGCGCTGCCCGTCGACCACGAGGTCACCGCCGTCGGCCACCACCTCGCCGTCGAAGCGACCGTGGGTCGTGTCGTAGCGCAGCAGGTGGGCGTTGGTGGCGGCGTCGGTCAGGTCGTTGACCGCCACGATCTCGAGGTCCGCGCCCTGCTTGCGCGCGGCGCGCAGGAAGTTGCGCCCGATCCGCCCGAAGCCGTTGATCCCTACGTGAACCGTCATGGCCCTATCCGACCAGAGCGGCCAGGGCGTCCGCCAGTCGCAGGGGGTCGTGGGCCAGCCCGTTGGGCCGGGCCAGGGGCAGGTCGACCACGGGCACGGGCACGTCCCCCAGCTCGATCCCCGAGGAGTCGGCGAGCACCACGTCCACCGTCACCCCGTGGTCGGCCAGCGCGTGGACGTGGTCGGCCACGTCGAACCCCTCCGTCTCGGCCGGCTGGGGGCGGAGGTTGGCCACGTACACCCGCCGCCCCGGCGCACCCGAGATGGCCTCGGCCACACCGGGGACCGCGGCGGCGGCCAGGACACTCGTGAACAGGGATCCCGGGCCCACCACCACCTGGTCGGCCCGGGCCAGGGCCCCCAGGGCCGCCGGGGAGGCGGCGGCGTCGACGGGCACCACCGACACCCGGCGGATGCCCCTGGTGCGGGCCACCGCCGACTGGCCCTCGACGGGCCCGCTCCCCGCCTCCGCCTTGAGGACCACCGCCTCCAAAGCCGCGGGCACCACCCGGCCCACCGCGCCCAGCAGGCGCCCGGCCTCGTCCAGGGCGCCCTGCAGGTCGCCGGTGACCGACGCCAGGCCGGCCAGCACCAGGTTGCCCAGGGCGTGGCCGGCGAGGTCGTCCTCGGCGCCCTCGAAGCGGTGCTCGAAGGCGGCCGCCAGGGCCGAGCCGTCCTGGGCCAGGGCCACCAGGCACTTGCGCAGGTCGCCGGGGGGCATGATCCCGAGCTGGCGCCGGAGCCGGCCCGAGGACCCGCCGTCGTCGGCCACCGACACCACCCCGGTGATGTCGCCCGCGTAGCGACGGGCGGCACGCAGGGAGGCGGCCAGGCCGTGGCCACCGCCCACCGCCACCACCCGCGGGCGCGTCGGGTCACCGACGGCGGTCACCGGTCGACGTCCCGGTGGAAGACCGACACGCGGGTCCCCGCATCGGCGATCCGGACGGCCAGCGCCTCGGCCAGGGCCACCGACCGGTGGCGCCCCCCGGTGCATCCCATGGCGATGGTCAGGTACGACTTGCCCTCGGCCTCGTAGGCCGGGAGCAGGGGCACCACCAGGCCCTCCACCCGGTCGAGGAACTCGCCGGTGGCCTCCTGCCCCATGACGTAGTCGCGCACGGGGGCGTCGAGCCCCGACAGCGGGCGAAGAGCGTCGATCCAGTGCGGGTTCGGGAGGAACCGGCAGTCGAAGACCAGGTCGGCATCGACGGGCACACCGTGCTTGTAGCCGAAGGAGACGACCGACGTCCGCATGGTGAGATCCGACTCGTCGCCGAAGAGCTTGAGCACGCGGGCCCGGAGCTGGTGCACGTTGAGGTCGCCGGTGTCGATGACGACGTCGGCGGCGTCCCGGATGGGGGCGAGCAGCAGCCGCTCGTCGGCGATGGCCGCCGGGACCTGGGCGGCGGCGATCGGGTGGCGCCGGCGCGTCCCCTCGAAGCGGCGCACCAGGACCTCCTCGGGCGCGTCCAGGAAGAGGATGGTCACGTCGTGGCCGACCGCCCGGAGCTCCTCGATCGAGGGCATCGCCTGCTCGGCCTGTGCACCACCGCCGCGCCCGATGACCAGGGCCACGCGCTCCTGGCCGTCGACGCCCCGGCCGAGCTCGTCGGCCACCGCCATGAGGAGCGACGCCGGCATGTTGTCGATGACGTACCAACCGGCGTCCTCGAGGGCCGCGGAGGCCGTGGAGCGCCCCGCGCCCGACATCCCCGCGATGACCACGTACTCGCTCACCGCGACCCATCCTCCCCCACGGCCCGGGCTTGGGCGGCGATGCGGGCGCGGGCCACGACGTCGCCGCCACCGGCGGGGGCCGGGTGGTGCAGGTGCGCGAACAGCGCGTCGGCCACCGTGTCCGGTAGCCAGGGCAGGGCGCGAAGGTCGTCGAGCGACGCCGCCCGCACTGCCCGGAGCGAGCCGAGCTCCCGCAGCAGCCGCGTGCGCCGGGCCTCGCCCAGGCCCGGCACGCCCTGGAGGCCGCTGCGGGTCATGCGCTTGGCCCGCAGGTCGCGGTGGTAGGTGACGGCGAAGCGGTGCGCCTCGTCCCGGATGCGCTGCAGCAGGAAGAGGGCCTCCGACCCGCGAGGGATGAGGACGGGGTCGGGGTCGCCCGGCAGGTAGACCTCCTCGAAGGCCTTGGCCAGCGCTGCTACCGGGATCTCCCCCGCCATCCCTAGCCGCTCGAGCACGCGCACGCCCACGCCCAGCTGGCCCTTGCCCCCGTCGAGGAGGAGAAGCTGCGGAGGATAGGCGAAGCGCCGCGCCCGGGACCCCGCCGGCGCGTCCTCGCCCTGGGCCCGCGCCTCCACCAGCGCGGTGAGCCGGCGCGTGAGCACCTCCTCCATGGCCGCGTAGTCGTCGTTGCCGGGAACGTCGCGGATGCGGAAGCGGCGGTACTCCGACGGGCGGGGCAGCCCGTCCTCCAGCACGACCATCGACCCGACGTAGTCGGTCCCCTGCAGGTGGCTCATGTCGTAGCACTCGATGCGCAGCGGGGCCTGGGCCAGCCCGAGGGCCTCCTGGAGCGACTCCAGGGCCCGGGCCCGGCTGTCGTGGTCGGCGGCGCGGCGCAGGCGCCGGCGCGTCCGCTCGTCGGCGGCATTGGTCGCGGCCGTCTCCATGAGGGCCCGCTTGCCGCCCCGCAGCGGGACGCGGATCGACACCGGGCCGCCGCGGCGGGCCGCCAGGAAGCCTTCGTACAGGCCGACGTCCTCCAGCGGCGCGGGCACGAGCACGGTCCGCGGCACCGCCGGCGGGCCGGCGCCCTCGTTGCCCCACACCGACGGGTCGCCGCCCCCCGACGCCCAGCCGTCCTGTCGCCCGCGCGCGGGGCGCGCCACACGGCCGCCGCCGGCGGGCACGGGCTCGGCCTCGCCGTAGAGCTCCTCGAGCACCCGCCCGAGCAGGTCGGCGAGCGACACGTCCTCGACCTTGTCGACCACCAGGGCGCGCCGGCCCACGATCCGTCCCTGGCGCACGTGCAGCACGCACACGGCCGCCTCCAGCGGGTCCTCGTCGACCCCGATCACGTCGAGGTCCTCGGGCCGCTCGGTCACCACCTGCTGGCGCTCGACGGCACGCCGCAAGGTGGCGAGCTGGTCGCGAAGGCGCGCCGCGCGCTCGAAGTCGAGGACGCCCGCGGCCTCTTCCATCTGCGCCTCGAGCCGCGCCTCGACCTCCTCGGTGTGGCCCGCCAGCACGGCCATCAGGTCCTCGACGTGTGCGGCGTAGCGCGCCGGGTCCACCGCCCCCACACAGGGCCCCGAGCACCGGTCGATGTGGAACAGCAGGCAGGGCTTGCCGATCTTGGTGTGGCGCTCGAGCTTGGCATCGGAGCAGGTGCGGATGGGAAAGGACCGCACGAGCAGGTCGAGGGTGTCGCGGATGGCGCCCACGTGCGCGTAGGGGCCGAAGTAGCGCACGCCGGGCCGTCGCCGTCCCCGCACGACCGCCGCCCGCGGCCACTCGTGGGACAGGGTGAGGGCCAGCCACGGATAGCTCTTGTCGTCGACCAGCCGGATGTTGAACCGGGGCCGGTGCTCCTTGATGAGGTTGTACTCGAGGAAGATGGCCTCCACCTCGTTGGCCACGGTGATCCACTCGACGTGGTCGGCCGCGGCGACCAGCTGCGCGGTGCGGGGGGCGAGGGTGGCCGGGTCGGCGAAGTAGTTGGCAAGCCGGCTGCGCAGCGACTTGGCCTTGCCCACGTAGAGGACCCGGCCGTCGGCGTCGACGAACTGGTAGGAGCCCGGGGCGTCGGGGATCGTCGACGCAGGGGGACGGGTTCGCACACCCCCACTCTGCCGTACCGCGGTGCCGGCCCGGACGGCGTACGGCGGGGGGCCCTCGCCACGCCGGCCTCGGTGCCGCCGTGCCGATCGACCAGGTAGGATGGGTGCAACGCCGGCCTGGTACCCCGGCGTACATACCGCTCCGAGGCCGACAACCCCGCGGATGGGCGACCAGGCTGTCCCCGCCGGCCACCGATCGGAGTGCTCCCCGAAGGGGGTCTCACATGCTCCGGATCCAGCGACCGCTCCCCGAGGCCTACACCGACGCGTCGCCCGAGGAACTGGCCCGGCGGATCGCCGCAGCCAAGCAGGCCCTCGGCGAGCGCGTCTTCATCCTGGGCCACCACTACCAGCGCGACGAGGTCATGCGATGGGCCGACGCCCGCGGCGACTCCTTCGGCCTGTCGCGGACCGCCGCCGCCCGGCGTGACGCCGAGTTCGTCGTGTTCTGCGGGGTGCACTTCATGGCAGAGTCGGCCGACATCCTCACCGCCGACCACCAGCAGGTGATCCTGCCGGACCTCAACGCCGGGTGCTCGATGGCCGACATGGCCGACGTCGAGGCCGTGGAAGAGGCCTGGGAGGAGCTGGCCGCCGTCACCGACGTCGAGCGCGTGATCCCCATCACCTACATGAACTCGTCGGCGGCGCTCAAGGCCTTCGTCGGTGCCCACGGGGGCGCCGTGTGCACCTCCTCGAACGCCCGCGCCGTGCTGACGTGGGCACTGCTGCCGGAGGGCAGCCACGGCGGCCCGGCGGCAGAGGCCCGCGGGGACAAGGTGCTCTTCTTCCCCGACCAGCACCTCGGCCGCAACACCGGTTACCAGCTCGGCTGGGGCGCGGACGACATGGCCGTCTGGAACCCCCGGCTCTCGCTCGGCGGGTTGCGCGACTCGGAGGTGAAGCAGGCCACCTTGCTGCTGTGGCGCGGCTTCTGCTCGGTGCACCAGCGCTTCACCACCGACCACGTCGCCGCCTTCCGGGCCGAGCACCCGCAGGGGATCGTGATCGTCCACCCCGAGTGCGCGCACGAGGTCGTCGAGGTGGCCGACGAGGTGGGGTCGACCGACGCCATCATCGCCGCCGTCGAGCACGCACCGGCGGGTGCGGTGATCGGCGTGGGCACCGAGATCCACCTCGTCCAGCGCCTCGACGCCGAGCACCCCGACAAGACCGTGTTGTCGCTGGACCCGATCGTCTGCCCGTGCTCCACCATGTTCCGCATCGACGCCGCCCACCTGTGCTGGGTGCTCGAGGGGCTGGTGGAGGGCGAGGTCCGCAACCGCATCACCGTCGACCCCGACACGGCCGCGCTGGCGCGCACGGCGCTGGAGCGCATGCTGGCCATCACCTGAGGGCGCACGCGCCGGGCGCCGCTCAGCCGGCGCGGGCCGCCTTGGTGGTCTTGCGCGTCGTCGTCGCCCGGGCCGCGGTCTTGCCACGCCCCCTGGTGCCGGAAGCCTTGCCCACCGCGGCCGTGCCTCGGGTGCGACCGGCGACGGCGCCGATGACGGGGCCCAGCACGGCGCCCGTGTGGCTGCCCGGGGTGACGGCCACCTCCTCCGGGCTCCCCTCGGCGACGACACGCCCGCCGCGCTCGCCGCCCTCGGGCCCGAGGTCCACGATCCAGTCGGCCGTCTTGACCACGTCGAGGTTGTGCTCGATGACGATCACCGTGTTGCCCTGGTCGACGAGCCTCGACAAGACCTCCAGCAGCTTGCGGACGTCGTCGAAGTGCAGGCCCGTGGTGGGCTCGTCGAGGACGTAGAGCGTGTGGCCGGTGGAGCGCCGGCTCAGCTCGGACGCCAGCTTGACGCGCTGGGCCTCGCCGCCCGACAGCGTCGGCGCAGGCTGGCCCAGGCGGATGTAGCCCAGGCCCACGTCCACCAGGGTCTGGAGGTGCCGCGCGATGGTGGGCTGGTTGACGAAGAAGCCGAGGGCCTCCTCGCACGACATGTCGAGGACGTCGGCGATGTTCCTGCCCTTGAAGGTGACCTCGAGCGTCTCGCGGTTGTAGCGGGCACCGGCGCAGACCTCGCAGGGCACGTACACGTCGGGGAGGAAGTGCATCTCGATCTTGATGGTGCCGTCGCCGGCGCAGGCCTCGCACCGCCCGCCGCGCACGTTGAAGGAGAACCGTCCGGGCATGTAGCCGCGGACCTTCGCTTCGGTCGTCTGGCTGAAGAGCTTGCGCACGTGGTCGAAGAGCCCCGTGTAGGTGGCCGGGTTCGAGCGCGGCGTCCGGCCGATGGGCGACTGGTCGATGTCGACCACCTTGTCGACGTGCTCGGCACCGTCGATGCCCGCGTGCTGGCCAGGGGTGGTTCGCGCCCGGTGCACCCGCGCCAGCATCGACTGCAGGAGGATGTCGTTGACGAGGGTCGACTTGCCCGAGCCCGACACGCCGGTCACGGCCACGAAGGTGCCGAGCGGGAAGGCGACGTCGATGGCGTCGAGATTGTGCTCCCGCGCCCCGCGCACGACCAGGTGCTCACCTGAGCCCTCCCGGCGCTTGTCGGGCACCGGGATCGACCGCTCCCCCGCCAGGTAGCGGCCGGTGATCGACGGGCGGCAGCCGAGCAGGCCGTCGACGGGCCCGGCGTAGACGATCTCGCCCCCGTGCTCGCCCGCACCCGGCCCGATGTCGACGACGTAGTCCGCCTCGCGGATCGTCTCCTCGTCGTGCTCCACGACGATCACCGTATTGCCGAGGTCGCGCAGGCGCACCAGGGTGTCGAGGAGGCGGCGGTTGTCTCGCTGGTGCAGTCCGATCGACGGCTCGTCGAGGACGTAGAGGACCCCGACCAGGCCCGAGCCGATCTGGCTGGCCAGGCGGATGCGCTGGGCCTCGCCGCCGGACAGCGTGGCCGTGCCCCGGGCGAGCGACAGGTAGTCGAGTCCCACGTCGAGGAGGAACTGCATGCGCGCCCGGATCTCCTTCAGCACCCGGTCCGCGATCAGGTGATCGCGCTCGGAGAGCTCGAGCATTCCGACCTCCCCTGCGGCGCGCCCGATGGACAGGCTGCAGAGCTCGTGGATGTTGCGGCCGCCGACCGTGACGGCGAGCGACTCCGGCTTGAGCCGGGCACCGTCACAGGCCGGGCACGACACCTCGCGCATGAACGCCTCGGCCCAGTCCCGCAAGGCGTCGGAGTCCGATTCCTTGTGCCGCCGCTGGAGCCAGGGGACGATCCCCTCGTAGTGCATCGTGAACGTGCGCTGGCGCCCGTAGCGGTTGCGGTAGCGCACCGTGACCTGGCGCTGGCCGGCGCCGTAGAGCACCACCTTGCGGTCGGACTTGCGCAGCTTCTCCCAGGGCACGTCCAGGCCGAAGCCGTACTCGTCGGCCACGGCCTCGACCATCCGGTCCCACCAGCGGCTGCGGCCGCCGACCCAGGGGGCGATCGCGCCCTCGGCCAGGCTGCGCTTGGGGTCGGGCACCACCAGGTCGGGGTCCACCTCGAACTGCGTCCCGAGGCCGTCGCACTCGGGGCAGGCGCCGTAGGGCGAGTTGAACGAGAAGTTCCGGGGCGCGGCCTCCTCGAAGGAGATGCCGCAGAAGGTGCAGGCGAGGTGCTCGGAGAAGGTGATCAGCTCCTCGTCGCCGTCCTCGCCGATCACGCCGATCTCGGCGACGCCGTCGGTGAGCCGCAACGCCGTCTCCATCGACTCGGTGAGGCGCTGGCGGATGTCGTCACGGCGCACGAGCCGGTCGACGATCACCTCGATGGTGTGCTGCTCGTAGCGGGCCAGCGACAGACTGTGGCGCTCGCTCAGCTCGATCGTCTCGCCGTCGACGCGCACCCGGGCGAACCCCTGCTTGGCGAGGTCGTCGAGGAACGCCTCGTACTCGCCCTTGCGCCCTCGGACGACGGGGGCGAGGACCTGGAAGCGCGTGCCCTCGGGCAGGTCGAGGATCCGGTCCACGATCTGCTGGGGGGTCTGGCGGGCGACCGGGCGCCCGCAACGGGGGCAGTGCGGCTTGCCGACCCGGGCGTAGAGCAGACGCAGGTAGTCGTAGATCTCGGTGACGGTGCCCACCGTCGAACGCGGGTTACGGCTGGCCGACTTCTGGTCGATGGAGATGGCCGGCGAGAGCCCCTCGATGAAGTCGACGTCGGGCTTGTCCATCTGCCCGAGGAATTGACGCGCGTAGGCGGAGAGCGACTCCACGTAGCGGCGCTGGCCCTCGGCGTAGATCGTGTCGAAGGCGAGCGACGACTTCCCGGACCCCGAAAGACCGGTGAAGACGATGAGCTCGTCACGCGGGAGGTCCAGGGACACGTCGCGCAGGTTGTGCTCCCGCGCCCCGCGCACCACGAGCCTGTCGGCCATCAGAGCGAGGATACCGGCGCCGTGCCGGGGCCCATCCCGGGTCGCCTCACGCGCTGGGAACGGGGACGGGGGCGTCGTCGGCCCGCTCGGCGAGCATGAGGCGCAGCTCCGCGATCTCGTCTCGCAGCAACGCGGCCTCCTCGTACCGCAGCTCCGAGGCGGCCTTGCGCATCTCCGCCTCCAGGCGCATGACCAGGGGCCCGAGCTCCTCCATCGGCAGCGACGACAGCTCCAGGTCGGTGTCGGTGCCGGCCACGGGCGCGGGCCCGTCAGCGGGTGCGGGTGCGGGTGCGGACGGTCGGCCCGCCTCGGGCCGGCGGCCCGCGGCCGAGGGCATGCCGGCCCCCTGGGCGTGCCGAGCCCGACTGCGCCGGCCGCGGGTCTCCGCCGGTGCTTCCCCCGTCGGCCGGATCCGGTCGAGGATGTCGACCACGGCCTTGCGGATGGAGACGGGGTCGATCCCGTGCTCGGCGTTGTAGGCCTGCTGCAGGGCGCGCCGCCGCTGCGTCTCCGAGATGGCCTCCCGCATCGCGTCGGTGATGGTGTCCGCGTACATCACCACCCGGCCGTCGACGTTGCGTGCGGCGCGGCCCATGGTCTGGATCAGCGAGGACGCGGACCGCAGGAATCCCGTCTTGTCGGCGTCCAGGATGGCCACCAGCTGGACCTCGGGGAGGTCCAGCCCCTCACGCAGGAGGTTGATCCCCACCAGGACGTCGTACTCGCCCTGGCGCAGGTCGCGCAGCAGCTGGATCCGGGAGATGGTGTCCACGTCGGAGTGCAGGTACCGGACGCGGACGTCGAGCTCCAGCAGGTAGTCGGTCAGGTCCTCGGCCATCTTCTTCGTGAGCGTCGTCACGAGGACCCGGCCGTCCTTGGCGGTCACGGCCCGGATGCGCTCGAGCAGGTCGTCGATCTGCCCGGTGGTCGGGCGGACCACCACCTCGGGGTCGACCAGGCCCGTGGGCCGGATGACCTGGTCCACGACCTGCGAGGACACCTGCAGCTCGTAGGGGCCGGGGGTGGCCGACAGGTAGATGACCTGGCCCACGCGGTTCTCGAACTCGTCGAAGGTGAGCGGCCGGTTGTCGACGGCCGAGGGCAGGCGGAACCCGTGCTCGACCAGCGTGACCTTGCGGGAGCGGTCGCCCTCGAACTGGCCGCGGATCTGGGGGACGGCGACGTGGCTCTCGTCGATGACCGTGAGGAAGTCCTCGGGGAAGAAGTCGAGCAGCGTGTAGGGCGCTTCGCCCGGCGCACGACCGTCGAGATGGCGGCTGTAGTTCTCGATCCCGTTGCACACCCCGACCTCGGCCAGCATCTCCAGGTCGTGGCTGGTGCGCAAGCGGAGCCGCTGGGCCTCGAGCAGCTTGCCCTGGGACTCCAGCTCGGCCAGTCGCTGCCGGAGCTCGACCTCGATGGAGGCGATCGCCTTGCGCATGGTCTCGTCGCCCGCCACGTAGTGGGTCGACGCGAAGACGACCAGCTCCTCGAGCTCGTCCCCGACCTCGCCGGTCAGCGCGTCGAATTGGCGGATGCGCTCGACCTCGTCGCCGAAGAGCTCGATGCGCACGGCCCGCTCCTCGTACGCGGGGTGCAGCTCGATGGTGTCCCCCCGCACCCGGAAGTGCCCCCTGGTGAGCACCTGGTCGTTGCGGTCGTAGTGCAGGTCGACCAGCTGGCGCAGCAGGTCGCGCTGGCTGAGCGTGTCCCCGGGACGGACGACGACGATGCGGCTCCGGTACTCCTCCGGCGCGCCGAGGCCGTAGATGCACGACACGGAGGCCACCACGATCACGTCCCGCCGCAACAAGAGGCTCGAGGTGGTGGCATGGCGGAGGCGGTCGATCTCGTCGTTGATCGACGAGTCCTTTTCGATGTAGGTGTCGGTGGTCGGGAGGTACGCCTCGGGCTGGTAGTAGTCGTAGTAGGAGACGAAGTACTCGACCCGGTTCTTCGGGAACAGCTCCTTGAGCTCGGCGGCCAGCTGGGCAGCCAGCGACTTGTTCGGCTCGATGACCAGCGTCGGCCGCTGCACCTTTTCGATCGTCCAGGCCATGGTGGCGGTCTTCCCGCTGCCGGTGATCCCCAGCAGCGTCTGGAACCGGTCCCCTCGCGCCACGCCCGCGGCCAGGGCGCCGATGGCTGCCGGCTGGTCGCCCGCGGGGCGCAGCGGGGTGACGACCTCGAAGGGGGGCACGCCGTCGATCGTACCGGTGGGGTGTGATGGTCCCTTCGGGCGGCGGCGGGCAGTGCTCCACCGAGGGGCCGGGACAATTGGTTTCGGTCCTAATTGCGCCTCGCGCTTGCTAGTCGCGAACGCGAGGCGCAATTAGACGGAAGAACAACATCGGGACGCTCGGAAACCCGAGGTCAGCCGCTCACAGGCCGGAGCCGGCGAGAGACCGAGGCTGGCCGAGGGAGCCCGGCGAGGCGCCAGGCGGGTTCCCGGCGGGGAGCGCACGCTCAGGTGTCGGTCAGCAGGTATCGGGGCCCGGAACCCAACGTCGCCGCCCAGTCGTCGGGGTTG
>Ga0187778_10002645_pt1 | contig 12169 bp, 10 predicted proteins | sample 1015_Q2_SP5_20_M_FD_132418 | JGI IMG/M metagenome (GOLD analysis project Ga0187778, IMG submission 132418) | Tropical peat soil microbial communities from peatlands in Department of Meta, Colombia - 1015_Q2_SP5_20_MG | ecosystem: Environmental > Terrestrial > Soil > Wetlands > Peat | place... | reverse complement strand
TCGCCCCGGAGGAGATCCCGCTGTTCCAGCAGCCGACTTTGGTATCGGAATTCGGTGTGACCTGGATTCGCGACTCGCGCGACAATCCAGCCGATGCTTCCAAGGGGACCTTTAACAGCGCTGAGTTTGAAGCTGCCGATACGGATTTTGGCTCCAGCGCGAGTTTTCTCCGATTCTTCGTGCAAAATTCCACCTATCATCCCATCAAGCGGCGCTTCAGCTTCGCGCGATCCATTCGCCTGGGAATCCTGGCCCCGTATCGCGACACCGTGTCGCTGAGTTTTCCCGCGCCCACGACTCCGCCTCTGCCCACCGTCATTCCTTTGCCGGAGCGGTTCTTCGGCGGAGGCGGAACTTCGCTGCGCGGCTTCGCTCTGAATCAGGCGGGGCCCCGCGATTCGGTCACCGGATTTCCCGTCGGCGGCCAAGCCGTGCTCATCTTGAACCAGGAATTTCGCTTTCCCATGCGCTTGCCATTCTTCGGTACGTCTCTGGGAGGGGCGCTGTTTTACGACGGTGGCAACGTGTATAGCCGCCTCAGCCGCATCTCTTTTCGTAGGATGTTGCCGGCTCCCGCGTTTGCCCTGCAGAATCCCTCTTTGCCTCCCAGCGCAACGAACGTGCCCATGTGCGTCACGAACTGCTCGAATGAACTGAACTATTTTTCCCATACTGTGGGTCTGGGCTTTCGTTACAAGACGCCGGTGGGACCGATCCGAATCGATCTCGGCTATCAGCTCAACCGCCCCACGTTTGTTATTCCCATTCCGTGCCCCAGCGCTTCGACGACTTGCGTAACCGGCTCGCTTGGCCAACAGGGCACGCGGCTGCCGGGCTTCCAGATCTTTTTCAATTTAGGAGCCAGCTTCTAATGGGTCTCAAGACCATTCGCGACTCTTTGTTGGCCCTTGCGATGGTTCTGTTCGTCCAGGACCTTGCGGCGCAACAAATCGTGGATCGCGTGGTGGTGCGCGTCGAAAACGACGTCATCCTCTGGAGCGATGTTCGCGCACTCAGCCGCTACCAGCAATTCCTCGAAGGCAAGTCGGAATCTGACGATCAGATTCTTGACCGGCTGATCGATCAGTGGATCGTGCGCACCGAAGCGGATGTCGCCCGTTCGCCGCAGCCTTCGGAGACGGATATCGACAAGGCCATTGCCCGACTTCACAGATCGTTTGCCTCTGAGCAGGACTACGAGACTCGAAAGCAACAAGCGGGCCTCAGCGATCAGGAGATTCGGGCCATAACCGCCGCGGAGCTTTATCTAAGCAATTACCTCGATTCGCGCTTTAGGCCTTCTGTTCAGGTTGAACCCAGGGCGGTTGAAGAATTTTACGAAAACGCGGTTGTGCCGCGCGCAAAAACGCGAGGCGAGCAACCCCCAAGCTTGGAAGCCGCCCGCGACTCCATCCTGGAAGCCTTGGTGCAGAACGGCATCAACGAGCAAGCCGGCCAATGGCTGAAAGAAAGCCGGCTGCGTCTGCACATTGAGAAAGTTCCGCTCGAGGGGGCGCAGTGAATCAAAAGAGCCGCCACCCGATTTGGAGTTGGATCATCCATACACCCTGGGTGCTCGCGGTTCTTGGGCTGCTGGGGATCGTGATTTTCTTCGGCAGCGGCGCGGGCAACCCGTTGATTCAGCGTTTGCTCATCAGCCGTCTGGAAGCGATGACCGGCGGAAGAGTGGAATTGCGAACTCTTTCCATCCGCTGGCTCGCCATGCGGTTCACCCTGACCGGCTTAGTGATCCACGGCAACGAACCGCCGGGCACCGAACCTTTGTTTACGGCGGATGAGGTGCAGGCCGGCCTTCGCGTCGATTCCTTCTGGGGCCGCAGAGTTTCGCTAAGTTCACTCGAAGTTCAGAAGCCTCACATTCACGTCCTGGTCGGAAAGAACGGAGCGTCCAACGTTCCCACCCCTCATCGCACTGCAGCGGCGAGCAAACCGGCCAGCGAAACGCTCTTCGATTTGCACATTCGCCGCTTGCTCCTCGCGGACGGTTGGATTCTTTACAACGATTTGAAAACGCCCGTCACCGTCCACGGCGGGGATCTGGAATTTTCGCTGGACGCGGGCGGGACGCGGGAGCACCCGTTGTACCTCGGAAATCTCGAATGGCAGACCGTACAATTCACGTCGAAGCGCTACATGCCCGTGCCTTTGAGTTTGGCGGCCAAATTCACCCTCTGGCGCGACGGTTTTGCGCTCGAACAGGGAGTCTTTACGGCAGGACACTCACATCTCGACGCCCGGGCAGAAATGAGCGGCTTCGCCAATCCGCAATGGAATTTTCGCTATCGGGGAGCGGTCGAGCTTCTTGATTTTCGCGAAACCTTTCGCGATCCGAATATCCCCACCGGCCACGTGGATTTCCGCGGCGAAGGCCAGCTTACAGCCGGGCAATACACGGGGAACGGCAGCTACAGCGGTCAGGAGATCGCTCTGCCCTACAACGTTTTCCATACTAGAGGCCTGACCAGCCGCGGCAGCTATCGCATCAACAATGCGGGGCTTGAAATCCCGGATTTCTTTGCTGGAGCTTTTGGGGGAAAAGTAACTGGACGCGTGACGATGTCGTTCGACGGCCTGAAGTTCCGCGCCGTCAATCATGTCGAAAATGTGAAATTGGCGCCCATCTTGCCATGCATCGAGCACCGCGATTTTCCCATCGACGAACTGCACTGGGACGCGCGCATCACTGCGGACACCGTTGAGACCTGGGTCGGCCCTTTCCGCCACTTCGAGATTTCTGCGAAAACGGTGTGGGACTCTCCGGAGCAGTTGGCCGAACGCCATCAGCCCGTGCGCGCGGCGTGGCAATTTGTCTATCGGGATGATCCTGGGACAATTTCCATTAGCTCCGGCGAATTCGCGACACCCTTGTCGCGTGGCACCATCAATGGTCTGCTCTCGCCGCGGAATTCCGCGCTGAACATCAAGTTCGAAACGGGAGCTCTCGAAACCTACAAAGATTTCATCAACGGCTTGCGCGGAGCGGTACCCGGCACTCCGGAAGCAGCTCAACCCATTTCAGGAAGCGCCCGATGGGATGGAAAAATAACCGGGCCATCCGGCGAGCCCACGTTTCAAGGCCACATGCGGAGTGAAAAAGCTCGCTTCGATGGTGTCTTTGTGGATTTTCTGGAAGGGGATCTGACCTACTCGCCCTCCGAGCTCACGCTCGCTCGCGGACATGGCCGCAGCGGCGAAATAGAAGGCGGAATCGAAGCAAGTCTCGATCTCACGAAATGGAATTTTTTGCCGGACAACGAGTGGAGCGCCGACCTGAATCTCGAAAAGATCCCGGTCGAAGGCATCGAGCGCCTGATGGGTTTGTCTTATCCCGTTAGAGGCTCATTGACCGGCCAATTTCATGGCCGCGGCACTCGAGAGACGCCAAACCTCACTGGCCTGTTCGACCTGGCCGACGGAAATGTCTACGGGCTTTCGTTCAATCGCTTGCGCGGCCAGCTAAACGTCGGGACCGGGGAAGCAAAAATCTCTAACGCCGAGCTGCGTATCTTTCCTCCGGGAAAGGAAAGCGGCAGAGGCGCTGGAATCATTACCGGCTCGGCGGGCTACCGGTTTTCGGATGGAACGATTTCAGCCGATCTTGTCGGCGCTGCCTTGCCTCTCGAAAATTTTGAAAAGTGGCAATCCTCTCGTCTGCCCGTGGCCGGTCAGTTGACATTTCGGCTCACGGCCGGCGGTCCCTGGAAAGCGCTGCTCGGGGAAGGCACATTTCGCGTCGTTGACCTGAAAGTGGGCCAGGCCGTCATCGGCAGTTTCGACGGCAGTTTGAAATCCGACGGAAAAACCGCGCATCTTGAGCTCGGATCCGCCATGGCTACCGGCGAAATCTCCGGCGGCTACTCCGTCGGGCTCTCCGATCCTTACCCGCTAAGCGGAAAAGCATCCATCAAGAACATCGATCTTAATCCTTTCCTCGTTACCGCGCTGCACCTCGATGCTTTCAGCGGCAGCGCCAACGCCGACGGTGATATTGCCTTGTCAGGATCTTTGCGGCAGCCGGAAAGCATCGTCGTGGACGCCAATCTTTCCCGCTTGGTAATGACCTACGCCAATGTCCGCCTGGAGAACGTGGGCACGGTGCATTTTCGTTCGACAAAAACCGCGCTCGAGATTGAACCAGCCACGCTCCGCGGCACGGACACGAATCTGCAAATTTCAGGCTCCGTGCAATTCGCAGGCGAGCGTGGAGTCGGGCTGAAGCTTAATGGCAGCCTGGATCTCCGTCTCTTGACCGGCTTTTTCCCTGACCTGGACGCGCGTGGTCCGGCACAAGTCAATGCATCCTTTGAAGGCACTCTCGACAAGCTGCGTATCACCGGCAAGGTCCACATCGAAAATGCTTCCGCCCGCGCCGCGGATTTCCCTTCCGGTCTCAGCGCCATCCAGGGTGACCTCGTTTTTGACGCCACCCGGCTCTATTTTGAAAACGTCAGCGCCGAATCCGGCGGTGGCAACCTGCAATTCACCGGCAGCGTCAATTACGCGGAGCGTCCTTTTCGTTACGACATTACTCTCCGCACCGATCGTGTGCGCATCCGCTATCCCGAAGGCATGAGCTGGCTCGCCGGAGGCTCCCTGCGCTTGACCGGCACTCCCACCGCTGGAGTGCTTTCCGGACGTGTGACCATTGAACGCGTGACCTTGACGCAAGGCGTCCAGGTTGCCGGCATGCTCGTGTCCGCGAAAGAAGGTATCAGCGGCCCTTCGACGGAATCCTCCTTTTTGCGAAACCTGCAATTTGATGTCGAGGCACTGTCCGCACCGGACGCCCGAATGGAGTGGCCCGGCGCGCAACTCCAGGCCGAAGCCAATCTCCGCGTGCGTGGAACCTGGGAGCACCCCATCCTGCTCGGGCACATCCACATTCTCTCCGGTGATTTGAACTTTGCGGGCAACCGCTATCGCGTCTCCCGCGGCGATTTGAACTTTGCAAATCCCTTCCGGCTCGATCCGGTCCTGAACGTCGAAGCCACCACGACCATTGAGCAGTATGAGATCACTCTCAACTTCAGCGGCCCCGCCAGCAAACTCACGCTGGCCTACCGCTCCGATCCGCCTCTCCCCGCCAACGACATTGTTACCTTGCTGGCCATGGGGCAAACCAGTGCCGAGGCGGCGCGCAGCGGCGCTGCTACTTCGCAGACCGGATCGTCCGGCGCTTCGGCGATTCTCTCGGAAGCCATTTCCAGCCAGCTCGGGGGCCGTCTTGAGCGCCTTTTCGGCATCACCCGTTTTCGCGTCGACCCCGGACTGACGGAGCTGGGATCGACCGGATCGGAACAAAACGCAGCCGCGCGCGTCACGGTCGAACAGCAAATCGCCCGCAACCTGACGATCACCTACGTCTCCAACGTCAGCTCGACGCAGCAGCAGGTGATTCAGGTGGAATACAACGTCGACCGCAACATTTCCATTGTCGGCCTGCGCGACCAGAACGGCACTTTCGGCATCGACATCAAAATCAAAAAGCGCTTCCAGTAATCTGGAAGCGCTTCTCGGCTATAAACTCGGCTTGCTTTATTGCTGTGGATCTGGTTGTTGTTGCGCGGCTTGTTGCTGACCTTGTTGGTTACGGCGCTGCTGCCAGCGTCCCGGCCCTTGTCCTTGACCTTGCCCATTTCCCAGCCGCGCCCATTGGCCAATTTCCGGATTCTGCTGCTTCACTTCCGCAAAGGCTTCCCGCACGGCCTTGCCACTCGCGGCCCGGACTGCGGCTTGCGTTTCCCGTCCGATTTTGGGCGATTCCCCGGCTACTTTCTGTCCGAGGGGCGACCCATAAAACTGGAGCAACCCCTTGATTTCCTCATCGGTGTAGTGCTTGTCGTAAATGGACACGAGCTGCTCGGTCACCTGGTCTACGTCGAATTTCTTTTGATAGCTGGCGGCGAACGCGTTCACGAAGGCCTGCCCCTTGTCATTGTTCGGCACCGTCGCCAGGAGCTTCTCCCGCGACTGCTCGATGGCATTGTTCGCGCCGTCCTGCACCAGGTCCCGCGCGCCGACCAGTTCCATGAGCGAGCGAATATCCGCTTCTTTGGCGGGGTCAATGGCCGGGCTCGACTGCGCAGGCACCGCAGCATCCTGGCTGGCGGGCGCGCCCTGCGGAGCGGCCTGCACCGGATTCTGGGATGCTCCTTGAATGACCAGGAAAAAGGTTCCAACGTAGATGATAATCAGCGCGAGCACTGCTTTCATGACTGCCTCCGTGGCCTGCGCGGTTCGCGTTGCGCCACGACTTTGATTTTAGGAATTGCCGTAAAGGCGAGCGAGCGCATCGCGGGACAGTCGTGCTCCGTCGTTCACTGTCCCAACGTTCAGGTCCCTAGGCCGAGGCGCGTTTCTGTTACCATGCCTCGCCATGAATTCCTCCCCCATGCCGAAAGCAAACACCGCTGACGCCAGCCGCGCTGGAGTGATTGTCGGCCGCGAAGCGGGGCTGCAGCGCGATCTGAAACCGGGACAACTTGCCATGCTCGGCCTCGGCAGCACCGTCGGCACCGGCCTTTTCCTCGGGAGCGCCGTCTCCGTAAAGCTCGCGGGCCCCGCCGTGATTCTCAGCTTTGCTATCGCCGCGTGCATCGCCCTGCCGATGATGTGGGCGCTCGCGGAAATGGCCGCGGCGCATCCGGCTGCGGGATCGTTCGGGCTTTACGCGGAAATGTATCTGCACCCCTGGGCGAGCTTCGCTGTTCGCCTCACCTATTGGCTCTGCATCATGGTCGTCGTGGGCGGCGAAGTTGTGGCTGCCTCCATCTATTGCAAATTCTGGTTCCCCGGCACGCCGGCCTGGGTCTGGATTGCTCTCTTCTCCATTGTAATTCTCTACGTCAACACCATCAGCGTCGGAAATCTCGGAGCGTTCGAATTTCTGCTTTCAACGGCTAAAGTGATTGCCCTCATCGCTTTCCTCGTTTTAGGTTCCGCGCTGCTCTTTGGAATTGGATTCCCAAAACTCGGCCTAGCAAACTTCATTGCCCACGGGGGGTTTTTGCCCAACGGTTGGCGAGGTGTCGGGCTTGGCGTCGTTATGGGCCTGTTCAGCTTTTTCGGAATTGAAGTGGTGGGGAGCACCGCGGGCGAGGCGGCCAATCCCAAAACCGCCGTACCCAAAGCGCTCGCGCGGACCGTCAGCGCTCTCGTTCTCTTTTATCTCGCTGGCCTTGCGCTTGTCGTCGGTCTCGTCCCCTGGACGCAGATCGGCCTCGGCGAGAGCCCTTTTGTGCGCGTATTGCAAACCGTGGGAATTCCGGGCGCAAGCCACATTATGAACGTTGTCGTGCTCATCGCGGCCCTTTCGAGCGCCGTTGCCAATTTGTATTTTTGCGCGCGCTTGGCGTTCTCCCTGGCACGCGGCGGCTATCTTCCTTCGGTTCTCGGACGTTTGAGCAGGAACGGCATGCCCGCCGTCGCCGTTGTGGTCTCCGGAGCGGGAATGCTCGCGGCCTTAGTGCTGTCCCAGTATTTCAAGGAGTCGCTTTTCGTCTTCATGGTCGGCCTGAGCACCTTCGGCGCGCTGTTCGCCTGGCTGATGACCCTGCTGACGCATCTCGCGTTCCGGCGCTCTCACCAACGACAGGGCAAGCCTTTCGTCCAACTTGGCCCTCCCGGACCCTGGGTGTCGCTCGCGGGCCTGCTCGCCGTCCTCGGGGTAATGGTTTCCACTTGGTGGGTGCCGGAGTTTCGCATCACCCTCGAGGCCGGCGTCCCCTGGCTCACTGTCCTGACCGTGTGTTACTTTGTTTGGAGAAGAGCTAAGTCCAGTGACTCTGCAACCGGAGACCAGGGCAATGGATGAACTGCTGAAGTGGCGCGCTGAATTCCCCATACTTGACCGCACCACGTACATGATCAGCAATTCGCTCGGCGCCATGCCCCGCGGCGTTTACGACAGCATGCGTGCCTACGCGGATTCCTGGGCCGAGCGTGGTGTGCGCGCGTGGGAAGAAGGCTGGTGGGAGATGGCCGTGAGCGTGGGCGATAAGATCGCTCCGCTCATTGGCGCAGGACCCGGCGAAATCTCCCTACATCAAAATGTGACGCTCACGCAGGCGGCCATTTCTTCCTGCTTTGACTTCCGCGGGCTACGCAACAAAATCGTTCTGGTGGAGCTGGAGTTTCCGTCCATCCAATACTTCTATCACGCGCAACGCCAGCACGGCGCGCGCGTGGAAGTTGTGCCCACCCCGGATCACATTCGCATCGACCTCGATAAACTCCTTGCCGCCATCGACGAAACCACGCTCCTCGTGCCCATTTCCCAGGTGCTTTTCCGCAGCTCCTACATCGTCGATATGCGCGCCATTATCGAACGGGCGCATTGCGTCGGAGCCTATGTCATCCTGGACGCCTTCCAGGCCGCGGGGACCATTCCTCTGAACGTCCGCGAATTGGGCGCCGATTTCGCCGTCGGCGGCGTCTTGAAGTGGCTATGCGGCGGACCCGGCGTCGCCTATTTATACGTTCGCGAGGATTTGCGCTCGAAGTTGAATCCTTCTCTGACCGGTTGGATCGCGCATCGCCGCCCCTTTGAATTCGAAACCGGCCCAATTGACGCCCGCGAGGACTCCTTCCGCTACTTGAACGGCACGCCGCATATCCCCGCGCTCTTCGCGTGCCAGCCAGGTCTGGACATTCTGAATCAGGTCGGGATTCAAGCGATTCGCGAGAAATCCATCCGCATGACCAGGCGCCTGATAGAGGGAGCCAAGTCCCGCGGATGGACCGTCAATACTCCCGCCAACCCGGCCGAGCGCGCCGGCACGGTCTCGGTCGACTGTCCGCATGCCTATGAAGTTTGCCGCGAACTGCTCGCTCGGGAAATCATGGTTGATTACCGGCCCAAGGCCGGTGTGCGCCTTTCGCCCCATTTCTACAATCGCGAAGACGAGTGCGACTATGCGCTCGCCCAAATGGAAGAGATTCTGAGGACCCGCGCGTGGGAGAAACACGCTGCGGTTGTTTCCCATGCTTGAGAGCACCCGGTTTGCGCCGCAACGCGCGGAAATGATCGAAAAGCAGTTGTGCCGGCGCGGCATCAAGGATCAGGCCGTAATTTCCGCCATGCTGGAGGTGCCACGGCACGCGTTCGTGCACCCGGACTTGCAAGCGCAAGCCTATGACGACATGCCATTGCCCATCGGCAGCGGACAAACCATTTCGCAACCGTACATTGTCGCGGCCATGACGGCCGCTCTCCATTTAAAGCTGAGCGATCGCGTTCTGGAAGTCGGCACGGGCTGCGGTTATCACGCAGCGATTCTTTCCAAGCTGGCTCAGGAAGTCTTCACCGTGGAAAGCCGCGCCGAACTGGCTTCTGCCGCTTCCGAGCGCCTCGCCCGGCTGGGCTACTCCAACGTTCATGTCCATTGCGGGGATGGCACTCTGGGTCTTCCGGAATTTGCCCCGTTTGATGCCATCTTGGTCGCGGCGGCGGCCCCGCGAGTTCCCGAGCCGTTGCTTGCTCAGTTGAGTGAAGGCGGCCGCATGATTATTCCCGTCGGGGATACCGACAGCCAGGAATTGCAGCTCGTTGAAAAGCATGGCCAGGCCTTCTCAAAAACGGTGCTGGAAGGCTGCCGCTTTGTTCCTCTCGTCGGCCGCCACAGCTGGCAAATTAATCCTCAACGATGACGCCGAGCGAGCCCGAGCTTTCCATCATCATTCCCTCGTATAACGAGGAGTCGCGCCTGCCCGCGACGCTCGAGCGCATTGCTGCGTATCTCTCCTCGTCGAAGCACACCGCCGAAGTCCTGGTTGTCGACGACGGCTCGAAAGACCGCACTGCCGAGGTTGCGGAATCCTTCCAGGACAAAGTCCCTGCGCTTCGCGTCGTTTCCAACGGCGTCAACCGGGGAAAAGGTTTTAGCGTTCGTCACGGCATGCAGGAAGCGCAGGGCCGCATCGCCCTTTTTACCGACGCGGATCTCTCCGCGCCCATCGAAGAAGCGGACAAACTAATCGGCGCCCTGGAACACTACGACGTGGCCATCGGCTCCCGCGCGGTGGACCGCAGTTTGATCACTGTCCGCCAGTCTCCGTTTCGAGAATTCGCGGGAATCATTTTCAACAAAGTGGTTCAGTTGATTCTCTGGTTGCCCTTTGTCGATACGCAATGCGGCTTCAAAGCCTTTCGCCGCGAACGCTGCAAAATCATCTTCGACCAGCAAACCATCGAGCGTTTCGGTTTCGATCCCGAGTTGCTCTACCTCGCGCGCCACCACGGTCTGCACGCCGTGGAAATCCCCGTTCGCTGGGGCCATTCTGCCGCAACAAAAGTCAGCATGATGCGCGACAGCATTCAGATGTTCGTCGACGTCTTCCAAATCCGCTGGAACTCTCTCCTCGGCCGCTACCCTCGCAAGCCCTAAGTCGCTTACTCCTGCTTTGCCGGACTGTCCTTCTTCGATTCTGAGATGGTCGTCCCCTGCTCGAAGCGCACGAGCCATTCGCTTTTGTGCCGCGTCCACACCGTGGTCACCCGGAAACGCTGAGGCAATGGCTGGCCTTTGTAGGTCGCATCCACTTCCATTCGGCAGCTCAAGTACGCAGCATCGCGGCTCATCAGCTTGAAGATGCAGTCCGTCAGTTTGTAGTCCTTTAGCGTGACGTCAGCCCAGCCCGCCTCAATGTCTGAGCGGTGATACACACCACCGTCGCCCGCCACCTCCGCAAAATCATCGGAGAGATGAGCCAGCACAAAATTCAAGTCCTTCCGCTTCTCCGCTTCGTACATCTGGTGGAGAGTGTCGGTGATCTGCTTTTGAGACGCCAATTCCTCGCGAGAATTCACTGCGGCGCCAAAAGCCGCAGAAAGTAGCAAAAACGAGCCAGCCAGAATCGACTTTGTGATCTTCATCGAAACACCTTCCGAGGCCGCCATCCAAAAAGTATAAATGCTCAACCCGATGCGCCACAGCATTCCTCAGCCTGTTGCACCGCAAGAGCCGCGAAGGAGGAATTCTTTTCGGCCTACATGCTATTATTTCTCCTAAAATAATCCATACAGCGGTAGGGCAGCCAACCACCGGAGATCGCTGGACTTATGGATCCCAGGGCCGTCAGCGAGCAGATCGACAAGATTCTGCACAGCCAAACCTTCGCAAATAAAAGCCAGCTCAGGAAACTGCTGGAAATCCTGTCCCAAAAAATGGATTCGCAAGATTCCCTGAAGCCCGCCGAGGTAATCAAGGAATTGTGGCCGGCCGAGACCAGAACTAAGCGAGCCGCCGACGTAGCCACGGAGATGAACCGCCTTCGCCATGCCCTGGAAACCTACTACAACAGCGAAGGCAAAACCGACCCCATCACCATTGTCCTTCCCAATCGTTCGGTGGCCATCGGGGATGGCCGGCATGGAAGGAGAGAGGACGAAAGAGCGAGTCTATGCCCTTCGGCTTCCGCATGGCGATGAAGCGATCCGCGCGGAGCTGGCTCCGCTGGTTCAGGAGGGCAAGGCCGGCACCCAGGTTCGCGTGGAGACCCGAGTCGGATTCTTTTATGGCCCGGTGGCCGGGTTTGCGATTCCCGCGGGAACGCCATTTCAGGCCGAAATCAACGGGGAACAACAAGTGCGCATCAGCCGCGCTGCGCTGCCTCCAAAAAGCGCTGAGTAGCTCAAGCAAGACACGCTGACTGCCGGCAATTTCATACCAAGTTCATATCGTTCCCCGCTCGCCTCTATTGACTGAGTTGGCGTCGAGTTCCAGCGTCGCAGCAAATTAACTTTACCGCACAAAGTACTTGACAAATGGAAGCGGATCCGCTAGATTTGAGTTTATGGCTATTCCCGGTCCGCTTCGTTCTCCCAGCCGCGCCCCTATCCCCATCGACGCGCGCGCCGCCGACCACCTTCGCTACATCCGCGAAACCATGGAGAACGCCTCCGAATTTACCGCCGTGCCCGGCTGGGGCGGCGTGGCCATGGGCATCACCGCGCTGGCCGCGGCGTATCTGGCTTCGCGCCAGGCCACTCCTGGCGCCTGGCTTGCCGTTTGGCTCGCCGAAGCTTTCGTAGCCGTAGTCATTGCGGCTTCGGCGGCCGCCACCAAGGCGCATCGCGCGAAGTCCCCGCTCTTTTCGGGCCCCGGCCGCAAGTTCCTGCTGAGCTTCGCTCCGCCCATCGTTGTGGGTG
>Ga0187778_10002644_pt1 | contig 12170 bp, 8 predicted proteins | sample 1015_Q2_SP5_20_M_FD_132418 | JGI IMG/M metagenome (GOLD analysis project Ga0187778, IMG submission 132418) | Tropical peat soil microbial communities from peatlands in Department of Meta, Colombia - 1015_Q2_SP5_20_MG | ecosystem: Environmental > Terrestrial > Soil > Wetlands > Peat | place... | reverse complement strand
GTGTGCGGAAGGATGGTGGCATCTCCGGACCGGCTCCGGTGATGCTCACCGAAGAGGCTGATAAGCCGCGACGGCGAGTCGAGTAGCACTCCGCGACTGTCATCTTGAGCGAGGAATGACATTGGCGCTGAAGAAGTATTGTCATCTTGAGCGAAATGGCACTTGGGGGGAATAAGCTCTGTCATCCTCAGCGAAGTATGACGTTCGCGGATGCGAACCTTATACGAAGTCGAAGGATCTCTGCTTCTGTTTCTGACAGAGCTGGAGATCGGCGATGTCGAGTAGAAACCGTGCGACGCTGTTCGCGAGAATGACGCTCTTAGAACACCTTATTCGGAGCTCTTATGGATTGGCACCAACTCTGGGAAATTGTTTCTGCACCCGATAACGTTCCGATCGTCGCCCTGATGCCGTTGCTTGTCTTTTATTGCTATCTGGCTTGGAAGCAGGCGACAGCCAATGACGAGCTCATCGGCGAACTGGAAACCAATCCCGCGATGGCGAAAACCCACTATCGCAAGACCTGGCCTTTCCGTCCCGGCTGGCAAAAAGAGATCCATGTCTGGCCATTCCTGCTTCGCGTGGAATTTCTCGCCGCGATCATCGTGACCATCATTCTGATGATCTGGTCCATCACGCTTTATGCGCCGCTGGAAGAACCATCCAATCCCAACCTGACGATGAACCCTGCGAAGGCCCCTTGGTACTTTCTCGGATTGCAGGAAATGCTCGTTTACTTCGATCCCTGGATTGCCGGCGTAGTAATGCCGACGCTGATCATCATCGGCCTGATGGTGATTCCCTACATCGATACCAATCCGCTGGGCAGCGGCTATTACACCTGGAAACAGCGCAAATTTGCGATCGGCACATTTCTGTTTGGTTTCGTTGTGCTCTGGGTGTCGATGATCATCATCGGAACATTTATTCGAGGGCCAGGCTGGCAGTGGTTCTGGCCGGGACAAACCTGGGACCATAATCGCCTGATTTACGAGGTGAATCGGGATTTACCTGACATTTTCGGCATCACGTCGAACCTGGGTAAAGGAATCTTTGGGGCGCTTGTCGTAGGAGGCTATTTTCTGATCGGCGGATTCATCGTTCACGCCCTGTTCCGCCGTTACAACCCCAAAGATTACAAGCGCATGAGCTTTCTCCAGTACAACATTATGATGGTGTTTCTGCTCATCATGATCGCTTTGCCCTGCAAGATGCTGCTCAGGCTGCTCTGGCACATCAAGTACGTGTGGATTACCCCGTGGTTCAACGTGTAGGGAGATTGCAGATTGCCTGAAAAACCAATTCCCGAGCAAGATCCGATCGTCACGAAATCGTACGCTTTGTACTACGTGATTTCGATGGTGATTCTCACCATTACCCTCTTTTGGGCGCTATGGGATGAGGACTTCGGCCAGCGGCCCTGGAAGGCGTATCAACACGTGTGGAAAGAGCGCTATGCCGCATTTCTGAAAACCGCTGAATCTAAGTCGGCGAAGTCGGAAACGGACGTCGAACAGAATCCTGACTATCGCAAGCTCGAGGACGAATATCAGCAGGTCTATCAGCAGGCAAAGCCTCGCCGCGACGAGTTGCAGAAGCAAATCAGCGCGGTCAGCGCCAACATACTTGCGGTGCAAAACGTGTTCACCGATCGGCGCGCCTACGTGAATGCTCTCACCTACGAGATGGAGACCGACACCAGCCCGTCGGGCAAGAAAAGCAAGCAGAACGAAATCAAGGAATACAAGGAAAAGCTGGCAGCGGTGGAATATCCCGACGGCCATAGAGAGAAGTACAACTTCACCCAACTTGAAGAAAAGTACAACGAACTCAGGGATGAACGCACCAGGTTGAATGCCGAGCTTGGCGAGGTGCTGAAACCAGTCACTGAAGCTAACAACAAGATGTCTGCCTACATCAGCGAACACATGGTGGACCTCACTCCGGCCCAAATCGATGGCCTAAAGAAGAAGACTGCCGACTGGGAGGCCCAGATTGTTCAGATCAACGTCGCCGATGCCGGCATAGTTGACCGCTGCGAATCCTGCCACATCGGAATTCGGGAGCCCTTGAAACTCACGCCAGTTTTGATGATGGCCAAAGGCGAGAAACGTCCTGACGAATACGCAGAGGCATTTGTCAGCCACCCACAGCCCGAGCTTTTGAAAATCCATGACCCGGACAAGTTCGGCTGTTCCCCTTGTCATCAGGGCAATGGCCGGGCCACCACCAGCGTCGAGAAGGCTCACGGCAATTATGAGCACTGGCTATGGCCACTTTTTCCCAGAGAAAACGCGCAGGCAGGATGCCAGAACTGCCACGCCGCAGACATGGTGCTGGTCAGCGGCGATACCCAGTGGACAGTCATTAATGAGGGCAAAGACCTTTTTCGCCAGAAAGGCTGCATGGGATGCCATCGCTACGAAGGCTACGACAAAGAGCCGGAGGATCTGAACACCGTCAGCCAGCAGATCAAGCAATTCGAACAGCAGAAAAAAGAGAACCTGAAACTGGCTGCCGATTTCATGAAGCAGGCCGACGCGGCCGAGACTAATGAAGAAGCTAATCAACTCAACGAAAGGGCGGTAGGGCTCAAAGTTGAGAACAGTCGGATGGATGGGCGTATTCAGCAGCTCGATTTCCAGTCGCACAGCCTCATGCAGGACATGAAGAAGGTTGGGCCGAATCTGAAAGACGCTCGCCTCAAGTTGAACAAGAATTGGATTCCGATTTGGCTGAAGAAACCTACGGATTTTCGTCCCACCACAAAGATGCCGAACTTCCGGCTGACCGATCATCAGATTCAGGCGATCTCGGCCTACCTGTGGCAGTCTGCCCTCACTGATTCGTTGCCAAAGCAAAAGCCTGGTAACGCGGATCTCGGGAAAGAGCTATTTGAAACACGAGGGTGTTTAGCCTGCCACTCGGTGAGCGAAGGCCAGCAGATGAGGGGCGGAACTTTCGCCGCGAATCTCACACGCGAAGGGGAAAAGGCAAACTACGACTACCTGGTGCGCTGGATTCATAACGCCCGACAGCGCACGCGTCCCTATTGCCCATACGAAAAGAAAGATATTGGTCCTGAGGATTACGCCAAAAAGGGATTGCCTTACCAGTTCGACTTAGAGCACAGCCAGTGTCCGAATGACGGCCATGAACTGCAAGTACAGAACATGACTGTGATGCCAAGTCTCCGCCTGAGTGTCGAGGATGCGCAGAACATCGCGTCCTATCTCATGACCCAGAAGAAGCAGGAGCCTTCGGCCTATACCCAAGCCTCCTTCATGGATGATCCTGCGTTGAAAGACGAAGGTAAGAAGTGGATTCGGCACTACGGATGCGCCGGTTGCCACGAAATCTCTGGCTTGGAGGACGAAGGCCGCATCGGCACCGAACTGACTTTTGAAGGCAGCAAACCGATTGAGCGCCTGGATTTTGCTCTCTTCACCGTCCCGGCCGAGCGCGGCGGAGTTGAGCCCATCACCGATCCAGAGGATCTGGAGCGTTTGCCCGAGGGCCCGGCAAAGGGTCCGTGGTACAACCACAAAGGATTTTTTGAGCACAAATTGGCCGAGCCGAACGTTTACGACAAGGGCAAAGTCAAATCGGAAACCGAAGCGTTGCGGATGCCGAATCTGCACCTGGATCAGGAACAGGTCCTTTCCTTGACCACCTTCCTCCTGGGCAGTGAGGAGTCTTCCCTGCCCGCCAGCTATCAATACAAGCCGGGTGACGCTCGGCGCGACATCCAGGAGGGCTGGTGGATTGTTAAGAAATATAACTGCATGGGATGCCACCAGTTCATTCCAGGCCAGAAGACCATTTTGATGGGCCTGCCGCAATATCGCGATTTTCCGGAGCAGTTACCCCCGAAGCTCTTGACCGAAGGTGCGCGCGTAAATCCGGAGTGGTTGCGCCGGTTCCTGTCGAACCCCTCGCTAAGCGACACGGATACGAACCGCAACGGTGTGCGGCCGTACCTGAAAGTTCGCATGCCAACTTTCTCGTTCTCAGATAACGAGCTTCGTAAGCTGGTTCGCTTTTTCGAGGCGCTGTCCCAGCAGCCGATTCCCTACATCCCCGAACAAGTGCCGGTGCTGACCGCAAAAGAAACCGACATGGCCCGCAGCCTGTTCTCCAGTACCGCTGCGCCCTGTCTGAAGTGCCATGCAACTGGCGATCCTCAACACGACAAGATCGCCACAGCACCAAACTTCTTGCTGGCTAAAGATCGGCTGAAGCCGGACTGGGCGGACCGCTGGGTGCTGGATCCGCAGGCGATCAGCCCGGGAACTTCGATGCCCTCCGGCTTGTTCCGGCGCGAGAAGGACCATTGGGTCTTTGCCGGACCGGCGCCGGCATCGTTCCAGGGCTACGAGCAGGACCAGTCGAAGCTGTTGGTGAATTACATCTTCCAGCTCACGCCAGAAGAACAGAAACGGGTAGCGGCGTCGATGGGGCGAAGTCGAGCTTCAAATCGGCCTGCTGCCAAACCTGACTCGGCAGAAGCGGTAACACCTGCAAGTCCGGGTGGATCGCGTTAGAATGTGGAGTTCCGTCAGCTAAGAAAATTTTTTGGGGCACGCTCTCTTGGGCGTTCGCTCTTGCCAAGCCGAAAGTTTCACCCCGAGCGCAAGCTCGAAAACCATTTCAAATAACCTTAGGAAGGGGCGACATCATGAATAGGAAGGTATGGATAGCAACGGGTGCATTGCTCTGTCTTGGTTTGTTGTTGCTCGTGGGTTGCAGCAAGAAGGAAACCACAGAATCGCAGCCGGCTGCTGCGCCTGCCGCAGCGCAACCTGCAGCCACACCTATTGATCCCAACACCGTTGCGACGGTGAGTGGGACCGTTAAGCTGGAGGGCGCTGCTCCCAAAGCCGCGAAAATCGACATGAGCCAGGATCCGGCATGCAAGGGAGCTAACACCGCGGAAACGATCGTCGCCGATGGCGGTAACTTGGCCAATGTGTTTGTTTACGTGAAGGATGGGCTAGGAACTCGAACCTTCGACGTCCCCGCGACAGCCCTCGCCATCGACCAGCAAGGTTGCAAGTATCATCCGCATGTGCTGGGCGTCATGGCGGGACAGAACATCCAAATTAAGAACGACGACCCAACCACTCACAACATTCACCCAACGCCGGCCGACAACCGCGAGTGGAATGAGTCTCAGCCTCCGCAGGCTGCTCCGATTGAGAAGAGTTTTTCGCGCGAAGAGATCATGTTGCCCGTGAAGTGCAATCAGCATCCGTGGATGCGGATGTACATCAACGTCGTAAAGAGCCCGTTCTATGCGGTCACAGACGACAAGGGCAAGTACGAAATCAAGGGTTTGCCACCGGGGGACTACACGATCGCTTTCGTGCAAGAGAAGCTCGGCGAACAAGACCAGAAAGTTACCCTGGCTGCTAAAGACAGCAAGACCGTTGATGCGTCATTCAAGCAGCAGTAACCTAGGATCAGCGAAGCGCGGTGTCTTCGCGGCTTGCACGGCGAACAGCCGCGCTATCTGAACTTTTTTGGGTATGGAGTAACTTCTGAAAGGTATCGTCACACCGTACAACCGGGCCCTCCACAGGTTTGCTTGTTTCCTGGCAGGTTGGACATTTCTGCTCATCATCGCTGGCGCTTTGGTCACAAGCAATGATGCTGGGTTGTCGGTTCCCGACTGGCCCACTTCCTTTGGCTCGCTGTACAAGATCCCACACTTGGTTGGCGGAGTGCAATTCGAGCACACCCATCGCATGATCGCTCAGATGGCAGGTTTCCTGACCATCATTCTTGCTATCTGGACGTGGCGCATAGAGCGACGAAGGTGGGTGAAGTATATGGCCATTGGCGCCCTCGGCACCGTGATTGCCCAAGGCGTTCTGGGTGGGCTTACAGTATTGTTCTACCTTCCACCGTCGATTTCTTCAGCTCACGCAGCCCTCGCCCAGACTTTCTTCTGCCTTACGGTCGCTACCGCTGTGTTTACCGGGCCCAAGTGGGTGCAGGAAGTTCCAGTCGTTCAGTTGGATTCACATCGTCCAACGCTCATTACCCTGACGCTGCTGTCGATATTTGTGCTCTACGTGCAGCTGATCCTTGGGGCAATGTTCCGTCATCACGGAATGAGTTGGTGGCCGCATCTGCTGAACGCGCCATTGGTCGCGTTTGTGCTGACCTGGACCGCAATCCGAGCGCTATCCTTGTACTCAAAAATCGAAGGTGTGCGGAGGCCGGCGGTTCTGCTATTGGTCCTGCTGATTGCCCAGCTCTGCCTGGGATTCTTAGCGTTCCTCACCCGTGTAACTTGGGGCCACGATGCCGTCCAGCCGGAACTGCCGATGGTTATCTCGACCGTCGCTCACGTGGCTGTCGGGGCCCTCCTGCTGGCAACCGCGGTGATTCTTGCGATCCAGGTCTGGCGGCACGTTCCAGTGTCATTCGAGGAGCGCGTACCAAGTCACACGCACACTCCTGTTCCAGCTTGATGGTTCCTTTGACCGGGGCCTATTCGACCGGATAAGGTCCCTCGGCAAATACCTGGCTGTGATATCCCTTTGATCCGATAATGCGGGCGAGCGGACTTCTAAGGTCCTCTCCCGCTCTCAGTCGCCTGATGATATGCCCAAAATCAAAGCGCGGGTGCCAACCCAGTTCTCTCCTCGCGCGCTCATTCACATAGACACGATCAATCGTTGGAAACATTTTCCATCCACGTCGCGCGTACTGGGCTTCATATTCGGGAACACGCCGTCGAACAACCCGTGGGGCATCCAAACGAAGCTCCTGAAGATCTTCGGGCAAAAATGGCGTGGTTGCACTAATGATGTATTTGCCAAAACCGATCCTCCGAGCTTGTTCGAGCGCAAGCAGGTGGGCACTCACAACATCTTCGATGTCGACGCGCCGGTAGAGATATTCATTCGCTTTCGCATTGTCGTCCGAGAACGCCTCCCGAATGCGCCGGTTGTCATCTTCTTCAGGGAAAAAACGCGAAGTCCTCAGCACCAGGCAGGGCAACCCTTCCCTTCGATGGAAGATCTGGCACAGGTCTTCAGCCGTTCCCTTGGTCACGCCGTAAATGTTCTTGGGGTCGGGTGCGACATCCTCCGTCACCCATGCCGCAGGCGCCCCGGGAGGCGGTATCAGTGCACTTCCAAACACACTGGTTGTGCTCGTAAAAATGAAGCACTCGGCGCCCACCCGAACCGCCTCTTCGAGCAGATTCAGAGTCCCAGTGACATTCGTGTCGATGAATTCATGCCGCTCGTGGGTTGCCACATGGGGCTTATGTAACGTGGCAGCATGGATGACCGCCAGCACACCGGCCATGCACTGGCGAACAAAATTGCTGTCGGATATGGACCCAACATGGCTGGTAAATGCCGACTCCAGGATATCGAGCCCGACAACTTCGTGTTTCAGCTCGGTCAGTGTGCGAACCAGGGCTTCCCCGAGATGACCGGCGCTTCCTGTCACCAGTATTTTCATGATTCCGTTCTCAATTCGATCAGAACATCCGATGAGTGATGCAGAATATTGTTACACAATGAACCGAAGTTGAGTCTCGTCGTAAAATACCTTGTGGCCTCTGAGACAACCACTGCAAGCCCCATCCCAGAGCTTATTGTCAGCAGATCCGCGGCTATTTCAGTTCAGGATGTCGTGCATAAGTACGGAGACCGCACGGCTCTGAACGGCGTCACATTTGATGTGCGCCCTGCTGAACTGTTCGGCCTTCTCGGGCCAAACGGCAGCGGCAAAACTACACTGTTCCGGATTCTCTCTACTCTGATGGTCCCGGTAAGCGGCAGTGCGACAATCATGGGATTTGACGTTGCCCGCGACCCCAACAGTCTGCGTCGCCAGATCGGCGTCGTCTTTCAGGCCCGAAGCATCGACATCAAATTGACTGCCGCTGAAAATCTCACCGCCCAGGGACATCTTTATGGGCTGCACGGAAAGCCATTGCGAGTGCGAATCAAGGAGATGCTCAGCCGCGTAGGACTCGCAGATCGAGCCGATGAACAAGCTGAGACGTTTTCCGGTGGCATGCAGCGGCGGCTGGAACTGGCGAAGGGTCTGTTACATCATCCCTCCGTCCTGTTACTCGACGAGCCTACCACCGGCCTCGATCCTGGGGCTCGCCGTGATCTGTGGCAATATCTGGCAATTTTGCGCGATGAAGAACATGTGACGGTGCTGGTCACGACGCATCTTATGGAGGAGGCTGAGCGCTGCGACTGCCTGGCGATACTTAACGAGGGAAAAATCGTCGCGCTGGGTACGCCTGATGAGCTGAAGCGTGAGATTGGCGGAGACGTGATCGTGCTCGATGCGAAAAATGCCGAATCGTTGGCTGCGCGTATTCGCGAGCGATTCCACGTGGACGCGCAGGTGCTTCAGGGCCAGGTTCGTCTGGAGCGTGAGCAAGGACATCGTTTCATCACCGACGTGGTCGAGGCCTTTCCCGGGGAGATTGATGCAATCTCTGTCAGCAAGCCGACCCTCGAGGATGTCTTCATTCACCGCACCGGCCACAGGTTCTGGACAGAAGACCAAGAGGGTTGAATTTGCCGGCTGGATGCCGGCGCTACGGGAACTAAATGGCAACTCGAACTGCAACTTTACCCGCGCTCAGTAGTTCAATTTCGCCGGGCGTCGCGTTACCCGCATACACGCTATGGTGGCGCGAAGTCGTGCGATTTTATCGGCAGCGTTCGCGAGTCGTGGGTGTGATTGCCTCTCCAGTGCTGTTCTGGCTGGTGATCGGCTCGGGCTTCGGCACCTCTTTCCGCTCGGGCAACGCCGCCGGACAGCAGCACTATCTGGATTATTTCTATCCCGGCGCCCTGATCATGATTGTCCTATTCACCTCGATTTTCACCATGATGTCGGTCATCGAGGATCGAAAAGAGGGTTTCTTGCTCTCGGTAATGGTCGCTCCTGTGCCGCGCTCGGCCATAGTGTTGGGCAAAGTTCTTGGCGGGACGACGTTATCTACTATTCAGGGCCTCATCTTTCTCATCTTCGCGCCATTTGTAGGCGTGCATATCGGCATAGCACAATTTCTGCTTGTTACGCTGGTGATCTTCCTCGTATCCTTTGCACTGACCGCACTGGGTTTCGCTATTGCGTGGCCGATGGATTCCAGCCAGGCATTTCACGCCATCATTAACTTGTTTCTGATCCCGCTCTGGCTGCTTTCCGGCGCACTGTTTCCGTTGTCGGGGGCCTCGGGCTGGCTGCGCTTGCTGATGCGCATCAATCCCTTGACCTACGGGGTTGAGGCGCTGCGAGACTTACTGTATCCGAGCAGCACTTCTCTGGCATCTCTTTCTACATCGATAGCGGCATTGGCGCTTTTCACGGTTTGCATGTTCGGCCTCTGCTTCTTTATGGTGAATCGGCGCACTACCAAACCGGCAGCCTGATGCAAATTCCGACACAATTCGCGATTTACCCAGTACTGGACGCCAGCCTGAATGGGACCAGCGCTGTTCTCTTGCTTGTCGGGAGGGGCCTGATTAAGCGCGGCCGATTAGCGGCACATCGCGCCGTGATGCTTACGGCTCTAGCCTCCTCGGCCTTATTCCTCTCCAGCTATCTTTACTATCATTGGCACGTCGGCTCGGTGCACTTTCAGGGACAGGGCTGGTCGCGGCCGGTTTACTTCAGCATTCTGATCTCCCACACCATTCTGGCGGCCGTGATCGTGCCGCTGATTATCATCACACTCAGCCGTGCATTGCGAGAGCGCTACGATCGGCACCGCGTGATCGCCCGTTGGACATTCCCACTGTGGTTGTATGTCTCAGTGACTGGAGTAGTGATCTACCTGATGTTGTACAAACTGTTTGTCAGCTGAAGCATGTCATCCTGAGTGGCCTCCAGGCCGCGAAGGACCTATTCATTGCGGCTGCGCTTCGCTCAGGATGAGAATTCGTCAATCCGCAGCCATCCCCTGGGCTTCCGGCTCAAGCTCCGGCGTTTGGAACTCCGCTTCCGTTGCCACCTGCCCCCGCAACTCCGCTTCCAGGGCCGCCAGCTGCGCTTCGATATCCTGAGCCGCTTGCCTCTTCCGGATAACTTCTTCACGGTAGCGGCGCAGGAAGTAATCGATCGTTTCAACGCGGATTCTGATCGAACCAGAAGGCTTGTTCTCATCCAGATCCTTGAAGCAGAAGTAGGGCGTTCCGGATTGCTCGATGATTCCTTCCACGACTCCATAAATCGGAGCGTCGTGCCCGCACTTGAAGCTTGAAATCTCCAGGGCAACGAGGTTGGGGTGCCGAGCTGTGAACTTCGCCGCCCAAACCTTGTGGTTGGTGCTGCACGAGTAGGAATTCTTCCACGCGTCAGAAATATCCAGCGGGCTCGTTATCACACCAGTCCGAACTTCTTCTCCGAATAGCCGCTCCAGCATGTCTTCGTCAAGTGGCAGAGTATTCTGCGAAAAGATCGGATAACCAAGCTTCTGGAATTCATCCAGAATCTCGTGGTTCAAACCCGGGTCGTGATGATACGGCCGCCCTAGCATCACGATGCCGATGCGGTCTTCCCGCTCAAGTTGATCCAGTACCTGTCGCGCACGCCCGCGAATGCTGGTTTCGTAGTCCTTGAGGGCCTGGAAGCCCGCCTCAATCGCGCGGTCATTTTCTTCTTCCGATAGTCCCAGAATGGGCTGCCACGCCTGCAGCATCTGGAACGCAAACAGCTTGCGATCGGAGAAGTTCAGGATCGGATCTACGTACTTCACATTGTGTTCAGCAAAGACGTCGTTTTCTTTGGTGAACGCGGCTTTTACAGTCTCAGGGGTGGCCGTTACTGTCGGACACGCATTTGCCCCCACGATGTTCTTCAGTGGAGAATGCAGCACATCGTACATCGGGAAGAAGATCACGTTCAGCGGCTTCTTGCGATGTTTCTCCTGAATCAGGTTGTAGACGTGCGAAATACCAATCTTCGCCGGGAAGCAGGGATCAATGGCTCCGCGGCTCGCGCCCGCACGATAGAGCTCGGGACTGGTGTAATCGGAGTAAATGATGTTTTCCGGTTGCACTCCCAGGCTCTGCAGGTAGGCATTGAACAGCGGCGCATACGTATAAATGTTCAACACACGTGGAATACCGACGCGTAACTTTTTCCGGTTCTCCATCAGTGGAATACGTTCTTTCGCTACCTTGTTCCAGAACTTCACGGTTGGGATCGGATCGGCCACACTTTTCACATTGACGGGACGGAAAACCTCCTTCGACGCCATGTCGACAAAGTTCGGATGGGCGTCCCGGATCTGGTCGAGTCCAGCCTTGATGTCTTTCATCTCATTGACATCCTCGACCGTTCCCTTTTCGCAAGTGGCAATAATCAACCGCTGCTCACCGTGCATCAGCGGTACTTTGGTGACCTTCTGAATTGGGATGAAGCTCTGGTCATCTTTCGGGGCGGTTCGGATGTCGATAAACGTGCGCAGGCAATTGTTCTTGCAGAAATTGCAACGTGTGGCTTCGTTGCGCGTGCTACGGTATTCGATTTTGCGGACCGCATCGAGACCGACGAATGTCGTCTGCAGTCCATTTCGCCAGAGCCGCAGTGATTCGACTGCTGCGCCGATGGCTCCAGACTCGCCGCAGTGCTCGTGCACGATGATCTCGGGCTGTTTCCCCGCGGCACGGAAGCTGTTGCGGATGAAATCAACCTCCGCCTTGACCACCGCGAGGTTATTCTGTGTTCCACCCTGCAGAACGAACCGCGATCCGAGAGCGGCCAGGTTCGGAATGCTGGCAACATACAAAAATACGTTCTTGGGGAGGACTGCAGCCAATCCTGCCAGGATCTCTTCCGCCCGCCAGCCCTGGCGCTGGAAGTTCACGATGTCCGACTGCATGAATACCGCGCAGCCGTAGCCGAATACCGGCATCGCTTGCGCCGAAAATGCCAAATCTGCATATTGTTCCACGCCCAGTCCAAAGCCTTCAGCCGTAGATTGCAGGAAGTACCCATTCCCGGCCGAGCACTGGGTATTCAGCTTGAAATCTTTGACGCGCCCATTGTGCAGGATGATGATCTTGATGTCCTGCCCGCCCACATCCACGATCACGTGAGGGTCGTCATAGAACTTCAGCGCCGACTCGGTGTGCGCCACCGTCTCGACCAGCGCCACATCGGCGTGCAGCACG
>Ga0187778_10002643_pt1 | contig 12181 bp, 8 predicted proteins | sample 1015_Q2_SP5_20_M_FD_132418 | JGI IMG/M metagenome (GOLD analysis project Ga0187778, IMG submission 132418) | Tropical peat soil microbial communities from peatlands in Department of Meta, Colombia - 1015_Q2_SP5_20_MG | ecosystem: Environmental > Terrestrial > Soil > Wetlands > Peat | place... | reverse complement strand
TGGCGCGCACGCCGACCGCGCCCGAGGGCGTCAAGGGCATTTCGCTGTTCATCGTTCCCAAGTTCATTGTCAACGGTGACGGCCGTCTAGGGGCCCGCAACGACGTCCACTGCGTCTCGGTCGAGCACAAGCTGGGGATTCACGCGAGCCCGACCACGGTTCTCGCCTATGGCGATCACGGCGGCGCCGTGGGCTACCTCATCGGCGAGGAGAACCGCGGCCTCGAATACATGTTCATCATGATGAACCTGGCGCGCTACTCGGTGGGCATCGAGGGCGTCGGCATCGCCGAGCGTGCCTATCAGCGCGCGCTCGCGTACGCCAAAGATCGTGTCCAGGGCCGAGCGCCGGGGCTCGACAAGGCCGTGCCGACCGCGACGATCCTGCAGCATCCCGACGTGCGCAGGATGCTGCTCACCATGAAGGCGCAGACCGAGGCGATGCGCGCCGTAGCGTACGTCACCGGCGCCGCGATCGACCATGCGCACCGCGACCCCGATCCGGCGGCACGCAAGCGCCACCAGGCATTCGTCGACTTCATGATCCCCATCGTCAAGGGCTGCACAACGGAGGTGGCGCAGGAGGTGGCTTCGCTCGGGATCCAGGTGCACGGCGGCATGGGCTACATCGAGGAGACCGGCGCGGCGCAGCACTTTCGCGATGCCCGGATCACGACCATCTACGAGGGCACCACCGGCATCCAGGCGAACGACATGATCGGCCGCAAGACCGCACGCGACGGCGGCGCCGTCGCCCGCGCGGTGATCACCGAATGCACCAAGCTCGCCGCCGAGCTCTCCAGCGCCGCTGACGCCGACTTGAAGAGGATCGGCGCCGAGCTTGCGACTGCAGCGCATGCGCTCTCCGAAGCGGTCGATTGGGTCGTGACCTCGTTCGGCGCCAAACCGCGCGCCGCACACGCGGCCGCCGTGCCTTATCTCAAGCTCTGGGGGCTGCTCGTCGGCGGCTGGCAGATGGCACGCGCAGCGCAGATCGCCGCGCAACGCCTCGCGCAGGGTCGCGGCGACGCCACGTTCTATCGCGGCAAGATTGCCACCGCATGCTTCTACGCCGAATCCCTGCTGCCGCAAGCAAGCGGAATCGCCCGCTCGCTGACGGGCGGAAGCGAGGCCGTGCTCGCACTCGCCGACGAGCAGTTCTGACACCTTCCTAGCGCTCGACGGCGGCCCCTAGCGGGTGCAGACGAATCGTACGATCTGCCTGTAAGGCGCTCTTGCCGGGATGTGGCTTCCGGTTTTCGGCGCGGCGTACAGCCACACCGATTCGCTCTCCCACGAATTCACGCTCTTTCCCTGCGCCATCGGCTCTGAGTACTCGGTGACCGAAAGGCTTCTCAGACGTTCGCCGGAGCAATCGATCTCGTACGTCACGAGCCGGGAGCGCACGCCGCCCGACTCCTGCTTGGCGTACTCATACAAGACGGACGCCCGGCGAGAAACGGCTTTGCCGATGGATGCGGAGTCCACGTCGTACACGGTGTCGCCGACCTCGACGACTTTCACCCAGTCCGCCCACGCGGAAGCGGCTGCGAGCATCATTACAGTCGACAGTACGGTGCGCAGGAGCCCGGTGTCTCCGGCGTATCTGGTCTCGTCCCGCAGAGCCGTCACGCCTACCTCCGCTGCAGATCGAACACAAGATAATACGGCACGCGAGTGGCATCCTCAAGGTCGGGGTGCGCCCGCAAGGCCGCATCGGTGGGTACGGGCTCACGAATGGATCGCACCGAAAAGCCGGCGTCCAGCAACCATCGAAACCAGTCCTCGAGGGTGGCATGGTATGCCGAGGTCGCAAACTCGTAGAGCCAGCCTTTCCAGACGTATTTCATCGGCCCCCGGTCGAAGTAGCGGTCTATGCAAAGCCACTGCTTCGCTCCCGAATCGTCCTTGGCCCATACCCGAAGAGGCGTGTCGCTGCAAGGGTGTGCGATCGAGGCGATGAACCCGCCGCCCGGCGCAAGTGCGGCGTGGACCGATCGCAGCACCCTGGGGATATCGGGCATGTCCTGCAGCGCCAGGCACGAAGTCGCGATGTCGAAGGACCCCGGGGCAAGGTACTCGGACAAGCGGGCGGCGTCGCCGTCGAGGTAACGAATGCCCAGGGGCGCTGTCGACTCGAGGTCCCGCGCGTGCGCTAGCATGGCCGGCGAGAGGTCGACCGCTGTCACGGTCGCGCCGCGCCGGGCCATCTCACGGGCGAAGTAACCGGTGCCACAACCGACATCCAGCAGCCGCAGGCCTTGCACCTCGCCACAGAGTGCGACCTGCGCCGGCCCGAAGAACTCGAGACGGCAGTAGTCGCGCCCGGTGGCCTGCCCTTCAGCGTAGGCATTCGCAGCGGTGTCCCACTCCTCGCGGACCGAATCCGCGTCGAAACGCTCCGCAGGTTCTGGCATTCGCTCCTCGTCGTGACGTCGGCAAACTTGTTGTGTTGCAGCCTCTCGACAATACCTCTTGGCCGGCTGCGGCCTCGACGGCCATCTGCTTGGCTGACGCGGCTAGGGCGCGTACCGCGACGGTTCGAGTGCGCCCGGAGGCGGCGCGGTCGCTTGCTTTCGGCGCGGCGTCTTAGAACATGACCTTCGCGAGCAACAGGCCGACCGTCACTGCGACCGCCGTGGCGACGAGCCCCGGCAGCATGAACGAATGGTTGAGCACGTACTTGCCGATCTTGGTCGTCCCGGACAGGTCGAAGTTGATCGCAGCGATCAGCGAGCCGTAGGTCGGTATGAAGAAGTAGCCGTTGACCGACGGGAACATCGCGATCAGGAACTGCGGCGGGATGCCGAGCGCCATCCCCAGCGGCATCAGCGCGCGGGTGGTCGCGGCCTGGCTGTAGAGCAGCACCGAGGCGAAGAACAGCCCGAAGGCGAAGGTCCACGGCGCCGCCTCGGCCTGTGCGCCGATCGCCGGAACGATCACATCCTTGTTGGCCGCGATGAAGCTGTCGCCGAGCCAGGCGAGCCCGAAGATACCGATCACGGCGACCACTCCGGCGCGCAACGTCGGCGTTCTCGGAACCTCGTCGACGTTCACCTTGGTGGCGAGCAGCATGAGTGCTGCGACCGACAGCATCACGATCTCGATCACAATCGGCATCTGCAGCGCGCTCTTCGCGCCGGGTAGCGTGCGCAGGTCGGGGAAGAACCCGAACAGCACGACAAGCGCCACACCCGCGAGGAAGATATATGCCGAGTTCTTGGCTGCGGGCTTGAGCGGCGGGCGCTCGGCGGCAGCTTTCGGGGGCGGGACCTCGCCTGCCTTGACCCGCGCCTGATACGCCGGGTCGTGTGCGAGGTCCTTGCCGACGAACATCTGGACGATCGCCGCGACGATCACCCCCGCGAGCGTCGCCGGTACGCAGATCATCAGGATCTGCGGCAGGCCCCACTGCGACACGCCTTTTTCAGCGAAGAGGCCGATCATCGCCGCGGTCGCCGCGGCGACGGGGCTGGCCGTGATCGCCTGCTGCGAGGCGATGGTCGCGACCGCCATCGGCCGCTCGGGCCGGATGCCGCTCTGGTGCGCTGTCTCGTAGATCACCGGCAGCAGCGGGTAGACGATGTGCCCGGTGCCCGCGACGAAGGTGAAGCTCCAGGTCGTGAGCGGGGCGACGATCGTCACGTACTTGGGATTGGCTCGGATGATGCCCTCCGCCACCCGCACCAGGAAGTCGATGCCGCCGGCGGCGTCCATCACCGAGGCCGCCATGATCACCGCCAGGATGATTAGCATGACGTCGATCGGCGGCGAGGTCGGGTTGACGCCGAAGGCGACGACCAGCACCAGCAGGCCGACCCCGCCCCAAAGGCCCAGCCCGACGCCGGAGTAGCGCGCGCCCATCCAGATGGCAGCGAGCACGACGATGAATTGCAGAACGATCGAGAGTGTCATGGTTTTCTCCCGCGTGGGCTCTGACCTCGAGTCCCTATTGCTCGAACTTGGGGGCGATCAGATTATCGAACGAAAACACCTCGTCCCATTTCTGCTGCGTGAGTAGCTTCCGCTCCTTGACCACGATGTCGTGCAGCGACTTACCGGTCTCGTAGCCCTCGCGCGCGATTTCCGCGCACTGCTTGTAGCCCAGCGATGGCTTGAGCACGGTCACGATGCCGAGCGAATTGAGCACCATGTCGCGGGTCCGCTCCGCGTTGGCCGTGATGCCCTGGACGCAGTTGACGCACAGGCTGTCGACTGCGTGCTCCATCGTCGCGATCGACGTGAACAACGCAAACGTGATCACCGGCTCCATCACGTTGAGCTGAAGCTGCCCGGCCGATGCGGCCAGCGTCACGGTGAGGTCGAGACCGATGACGAGGAAGCCGACCTGGTTCACGACCTCCGGGATCACCGGATTGACCTTGCCGGGCATGATCGAGCTGCCCGGCTGCATCTGCGGCAGGTTGATCTCGTTAAACCCGCAGCGTGGACCCGAGGCGAGCATCCGGATGTCGTTGCAGATCTTGGTGAGCTTGGCCGAAGTGCGCTTGAGTACCCCGGAGAGCAGCACGTAGGCTCCGGTGTCCGACGTCGCCTCGATCAAGTCCCCCGCCAGGATGAACTTGAATCCGGTCAGCTCCGACAGGTAGCGCGTCGCGAGCTCGGGATAGCCCGGCGCCGCCGTCACGGTGGTACCGATCGCCGTGGCGCCGAGGTTGATCTCGAAGAGGAGCTGCCTGACTTCGCTGATCCGCTGCACCTCCTCGCCGATGGTCGTCCCCCAGCCGTGGAACTCCTGCCCGAGCGCCATCGGCACCGCATCCTGCAGGTGCGTGCGGCCCATCTTGAGCACCCTGTCGAATTCCTTGCCCTTGGCGTAGAACGAGTCCTGCAACCGCCGAAGGGCGTCCGCGTAGCTCGACAGGCGCAGCGCGAGCGCCAGGCGGAACGCCGTCGGATAGATGTCGTTCGTCGACTGGCCGAAATTCACATGGTCGTTGGGGTTGACGTACTGGTACTCGCCCTTCTTGTGGCCGAGCTTCTCGAGCGCGAGGTTGGCGATGACCTCGTTCGCGTTCATGTTGGTCGACGTCCCGGCGCCACCCTGGATGAAGTCGGTGACGAACTGCTCGCGCATTTCGCCCGCGATCAATCGATCGCAGGCGCCGGCGATCGCATTGGCGATCTTGGCATCGAGCACTCCCAGGTCGCGGTTGGCCAGCGCAGCGGCTTTTTTCACGTAGCCGAAAGCCTTGACGAAGTTCGGCTCCAGCGACATCGGAATGCCGGTGATGTGGAAGTTCTCCTTCCCGCGCAGCGTTTGCACGCCGTAATAGGCGGTATCGGGAATCTCGCGTTGGCCGAGAAAGTCTTTTTCGATGCGATGGCTCATGTGGTCCTCCTCCTGCACTCAAGACATTTACTGACCTTTGGCTCCCTTGCTTTGTTCCTGCATAGCCTTCTGGCGCTCCGTCGAGCTCGGCTTCGGCATCGCCTTCGATTGCTCCGCGGCCTTCTTGGCCGCCTCCGTATCGTAGACAGCGCGTTGTTCGAAGGCGCATTCCTCCGGGGCATTCAGGTCCGCCACCCGACCAGGTCCGGCTTACCGGGACCCCTGCAGCGCAGGCCCGCGAGCGTTACTCTGCTCATCTTGCCTATTGTCTGTGCACCGCGGCTCCAACGCATTGACCGGCCTCAAACGTCGTTGCTGTCGAGTGACCCGTCGCGGTCACACCGCGGCGATCGGCACCACGCCGTGATTGGCGAGCTTGAGCGACACCGCCGTTCCTGACGAGAGCGCGCGAGCGACCGCCATGTCGACGACGAACAGGTCGCCAAGCTCGGTCGCGATCGTGTACTCCATCAGCCCGCCCAGATAGGTCGCCTTGCGGACGGTGCCGGGCAGCCCTTGGCCGTTGGCGGCGCCGATTGCGATGGCCTCGGGCCGAATCGCGACTTCGACCGGCCCTTGGGGCAGCCCGCGATGCTCGATGCTGAGCTTGAGCGGACCGATCGCGAGCTCGCCGACGCGGTCGTCGACGCGTCTTAGCGTTCCGCGCACGCGGTTGGCGTCACCCATGAATCCGGCCACGAAGACGTCCTGAGGTCGCTCGTAGAGCTCGCGCGGCGCCCCTTCCTGGGCGATTCCTCCGTTGTTCATGACGATGATGCGATCCGACACCGCCATCGCCTCGGACTGGTCGTGCGTGACATAGACGACGGTGAGCGAGAGCCGCCGCTGAAGATCGCGAATCTCCTCGCGCATCTGCCGCCGCAGACGCGCGTCGAGGTTCGACAGCGGCTCGTCGAACAGCAACACCGAGGGTTCCAGCACCAGCGCGCGCGCGACCGCGACGCGTTGCTGCTGCCCGCCGGACAGCTCCGAGGGCAGGCGCGCATCGAACCCGCTGAGCCCCACCGTGGCGAGCGCGGCCTGCGCCTTGCGCTGCACCTCGGGCTCGGGCCGGCGCGCGACCGACAGCCCGTAACCCACGTTCTCGATCACGTTCATGTGGGGAAACAGCGCGTAGCTCTGAAACACCATCGACACGTCGCGCTCCGATGCAGGGATGCGCGTGACGTCGGCGCCGCCGATCATGATGGTTCCGGAGCTCGGCAGCTCCAGGCCAGCGATCAGCCGCAGCGTCGTCGTCTTGCCGCAGCCGGACGGCCCGAGCAGCGTGGTGAGCGTTCCCGCCGCCACGGTGAACGAGATGTCCCTGGCCGCGGCCACGTCGCCATAGAGCTTGCTCACCTTGCGGAACTCGATCGACGAGGCCTTCATGGATCTGCGTCCCTCACGCTGCGCTTCCCAATTGTCCCATGCCTGCACCCGCGACGCCTTCGCGACGCCCCAGGCGCCTCTCGCCGACCAGGCGCTGGATCAGCCAGATGGCGAGCAGCATCAGGGCGATGAGCACGGTCGAATAGGCGATGGCCACTCCGTAGTCGCCGTTGGTCACGCGGTTGATGATGTAGGTCGTGGCCCACTCGTACTGGGCAGAAACAAGGAACACGATTGCCGACAGCGTCGTCATCGCGCGCACGAAGCTGTACACCAGCGCCGCGACCACTGCCGGCTTGAGCAGCGGCAGCAGAATCCGCCTCAGCGTGGTCAAGCCGGGTGCCCCCAGCGTGGTCGATGCTTCGTCCAAGCTCGCGTCGATCTGCGCCATCGAAGCCATCCCGGCACGTACGCCGACGGGCATGTTGCGAAACACGTTGCAGGCGATGAGGATCAGCGCGGTGCCAGTCAATTCGATCGGCGGCACGTTGAAGGCGAGGATGTAGGACACGCCGATCACCGTCCCGGGAATGGCGAAGCTCATCATGGTGCCGAACTCGAGAGCGGTTTGGCCGCGGAAGCGGTGTCGCGTCAGGATGTAAGCGGTGAGAAGCCCGAGCACGGCGGTCAGAGGAGCGGCGATCGCCGAGAGCGTGACGGTCGTCCAGAACGAGCTCCAGGCGGTACCGACCCAAAGCAGACCGTGGACACCCCACTCGACGCCGAAGGCCCTGATGTAGTGCCTGAGCGTAGGAGCATAGTTGCGGCCCCACAGCTCGACGAAGCCGCCGGCGAAGGTCATGGCGTAGACCACGACGGTAAGCACGATCCATGGCACCGTCACCGTGTAGCAGAGTCTTTGCAGCGGACCGGGCAGCGGCGTAGGTAATCCCGAGTCGCCTTTGCCGGAGAATGCAGTGTAGACCTTGCGGCCGAGCACCCAGCGCTGCGTAATGAAGGCTGCCAGCGCGAATGCGAGCAACAGCATCCCGAGCGCCGCAGCGCGGCCCTGATCGATCTGGGCGCCGACGACGGAGAAGAACACCTCGGTTGCGAGCACGTTGAAATTGCCGCCGAGCACGATGGGGTTGCCGAAATCCGCGATCGATTCGATGAAGCCGATCAGGAAGGCGTTGGCGAGCCCCGGTCGCATCAGCGGCAAAGACACATCGATCAAGGTGCGCCAGCGGCTTGCGCGCAAGGTCTGAGCGGCTTCTTCCATGCTTGGCGAGACGCCTTCGGCGACGCCGATCAGGACCAGGAACGAGATCGGAGTGAAGGAGAGGAGTTGCGCCAGCAGCAACCCGGGCAAGCCGTAGAACCAGCGCGAGGGCTCGATGCCGAAGGCCCACTCGAGGAACTGGTTGATCGAGCCGGAGCGGCCGAACAAGAGGATCAGGCCGAGCCCGATGACGAAGGGCGGGGTGATGATCGGCAGGATCGAAAGCACGCGCAGCAGGCGCTTGAAGCGAAAAGAGGTCCGCGTGGCCACCAGAGCGAAGGCGAGCCCTAGCGCCGTGGTTCCCGCAGCGGTCAGCAGCGCCAGAAGCAAGGTATTCCAGGCAACTCCGCAACGGGGACCGCCCGCAAGGCAAGCGAGCCCCCAGATTTTCTGCTGCACCAGGCGGCTCGCGAACGCGGAGAAGGCGAAGCTCCCGCGGTCGTCCTCGAAGGCGCTGCCCATGATCTTCAGAATCGGAAAGAGCACAAAGATCGCAGTCGACGCGAGGATCGCAACGATGGCCCCGGCGATGAAGGCGTCGCCCCCGAAGTAACCGCGCTGTGCGATGCCGAGCGCGAATAGCGCTGCGAAGGCAGCGAGTGTCATCGTCGCGCCCAGGCCCATACCGCCCTGCCCGATGGTGAGCACGCCCCGGGCATGAGTCAGCGCGTCGAACGACCAGCCTTGCGCTCCAATGGCGAATCCTTGCGCCAGCGTATAGGCGAAACCGACCCCACCGAGCGTGATCAGCGCGTAGGCGCGCGACGATCGATCGAGCCGCGGCGAAAGCAGCCCGCAGCCGGCGATCAGCGGCGCTCCGATCGGAAGCAGCCAGCCCCGACCGTGACGCCACGCCTGCAGCACTGCCGGCGCGGCGTCCTTGTCGGCGAAGTCGCGCAGCCAGGCGATCGACAGCGCAGAGCCCGGAAGCGCGTACCAGGGGAGGAGGAGGAAGCCGGCAGCGCCCACCGCGAGCCAGAGCACAATGGCTTGACGTTCCCGGATCACATTGCCTCCCTCACCCGCCGCGCTGTCGCGCGGCGGCCTCTCCCTGAGGGAGAGGCGACAGCAAGAACCCCTCTCCCTCAGGGAGAGGGGCAGGGGTGAGGGAAGGATCGATCAAGCAATGACTGAAGTCTCGATCTACCTCACCGCGCGGCGTTGATCTCTCTGTCCCAGCGCTCCAGCAGGCGCTTGCGTTCGCTGCTGGATCCGTACTTGGCGCTGTCGTAGTTGATCAGCTTGATGTCCGTCAGCCTGGGCACCTGCGGCGGGAGAGGCACATTCTTGTTGGTCGGGATCGCGAATTCCTTGACCTCGAGGCCGATCCTCTGCGCGTCGATGCTGAGCGCCCAGTCGAAGAACTTCTTGGCGTTGTCGAGGTTGCGGGCTCCCTTGATGATCGCCATCGAGCCGACTTCGTAGCCCACGCCCTCGCAAGGCAGAATCGCCTTCACCGGAAAGCCGCGCATGATCTCGTTGATCACGCCATGCAGCACCGTGCTGCCGATGCCGGTCTCGCCGCGCGTGACCGCCGTCATCGGGCCGATGCCCGAGCGGGCGTACTGGTTGACGTTGGCGTTGAGCGCTTTCATGTAGCGGAACGCTTCGTCCTCGCCGAAGACCTGCACCAGCGAGGCGAGCATCAGGTACGCCGTGCCCGAGGAATTGGGATTGGAGAGCATCACCTCGCCCTTGTACACGGGGTCGGTCAGGTCCTTCCAGCATTTGGGCACGGGCAGTTTTTTCTTGTCGAAGACCTCGGTGTTGTAGCCGAGCGCGAGGATGCCGCCGTAGACGCCGGCGACGCGATACTTCGAAACCTCGGCCTCGCGCCTCGCCCAGTCGTGCAACTGATCGAGATTGGGCGACTTGTAGGTCTCGAGCAGACCCTCCTCGGCTGCCTGCAGGAACGCATCGCCCGGTCCCGCCCACCAGATGTCGCCTTTGGGATTCGCGGCCTCGGCCTTGATCTGCGCGAACAGCTCGCCGGTGGCCTTCTGCGTGACGCTCACCTTTAGGCTGGTCGCCTTCTCGAATCCGATCGCCATGCCCTGGCACCACGCGGTGCTCGGCGAGCTGCAGTACATGGCCAGCGTGCCCTGGCCCATGGCTGTCCCGGCGAAGGACAGGACGCAGAGCAGAAGCACGAGCTTTCGAATCATGCGGCGCTCCCTGTGGAAAGAGGCAGGCTTCGGTGCGATCATTCTAGCCGATGCGCGCCGCGCCACGACAAGGAGCAGGCTCGTCGCGACCGAGCGCGCTTTGCGCTATGCTTGCCCGGCGGCGAACGAACGCGGCCGTCAGAAGCTCACTCGAGGAGGAACCATGGATTGGCGCAAAGCTCTGGCGGGCACTGTCGTCGCACTCGCGGCTGCCGCTCCGTTGAGCGCAGCGGCGCAGGGCGAGCTGGTCGTCTACTGCACGGTGCAGGAGGAGTGGTGCCGGCCGATGGTCGCGGCGTTCGAGAAAGCCACCGGCATCAAGGTGCTGATGACGCGGAAGAGCTCGGGAGAGTTCTACGCACAGATCAAGGCCGAGGCGGCGAATCCGCGCGGCGACATCTGGTGGGGCGGCACCGGCGATCCGCATCTGCAGGCAGCCGAAGAAGGGCTCACGGAAAGCTACAAGTCGCCGAAGATGGCGGAGCTCCAGGACTGGGCAGTGCGCCAGTGGGAGCAGGCCAAGGGGCGCACCGTCGGCGTCTACGCCGGTGCGCTCGGCTACAGCTACAACACCGACGAGGCGAAGAAGAAGGGCATTCCTGAGCTCAAGTGCTGGTCGGATCTCTTGAACCCGAAGCTCAAAGACGAGATCCAGGTCGCCAACCCGAACTCCTCCGGGACGTCCTACACCATGCTGGCGACGATGGTGCAGCTCATGGGCGAGGACAAGGCCTTCGACTATCTTAAGGCGCTGCACAAGAACGTGAGCCAGTACACCAAATCCGGCGCTGCGCCGGCGCGCGCCGCGGCCACCGGCGAGAGCCTGGTCGGCATCACCTTCCAGCACGACGCGGTGGTGCAGGCGATCGGCGGCGCGCCGGTAAGGATCGTGTCGCCCTGCGAGGGCACCGGCTACGAGATCGGCAGCATGAGCATCATCAAGGGCGCCAAGAACCTGGAGAACGCCAAGAAGTGGTACGACTGGGCGCTGACCGCCGAGGCGCAGAGCATCGGCGCTCAGAACAAAGTCTCCTACCAGGTTCCCTCGAACAAGAACGCGAGCGCACCGCCGCAGGCGCCGAAATTCAGTGAGATCAAGCTGATCAACTACGATTTCGCCAAGTACGGTTCGTCGGCGGAGCGCACGCGGCTGCTGACCAGGTGGGACAAGGAAGTGTCGACGTTGCCGAAGTGACGCGTTACTGAGCACTCAGTAATCGGTTGACGGCTTATTCCCTCACCCCTACCCCTCTCCCGGCGGGAGAGGGGTTCGCTTGTCGCCTCTCCCTTGGGGAGAGGCCGCCGCGGCGGCGCGGCGGGTGAGGGAGGCCGTGTCGGTTGCCTCGTGAGGCTCCATAGTGTCTAGCGCGCTCGCGTCGTCCGTGTTTGCGCCGTCGGCGCGCGACAGGCCGAGCGTCATCGCTGCGGCTTGCGCCCTGGCGGCGCTCGCCGTGCTGCCGTGGGCAACGCAGGGCGTAGCCCCGGCTCTGACGCGCGCTCTCTCGGGGAGTTGGACGCTGTGGCCGATCGTGGCGGCTGCCGCGGTCGTACTGTTGTGTGCGTGGTTCCGGTACGACGCGGCAGCGGCAGCCGGGGCGGCATTCGGTGTCGCATGGGCCTTCGGCGCAGGCTTCGCCGCTGGCGCGAACGGCCCGTCGTTCGGGATCGGCGCCGCAGTGGCGCTCACTGCGCTCACGATCTGCTTCTCGCGCGCACTGGCGCGGCGAGGCTACTTCGGCGGCGACGCGACCGTCGCGACCCTGGTCGTGGTGATCGCTGCGCTGCTGGCAATCTTCATCTTTTTCCCGGTGGCGAAGGCGCTCGTTTCGGCGGTCGAGGACCCACAGGGCCGATTCGCTCCGGCGCTGGTGACGGGGCGGCTCCTGACCGCCGATATCTGGGGCGTGGGCTGTCTGGGCGGTGGCACCCGCTGCGGCGTCGCCATCAATTCCGCGCTGCTGGCGGTCGTCGTCGGTTTGCTGTCGGCGTTGCTTGGGCTTGCCCTGGCGCTGCTGGTGCAACGCGGCGGCCAGAAGTACTCGGCGCTGCT
>Ga0187778_10002642_pt1 | contig 12181 bp, 11 predicted proteins | sample 1015_Q2_SP5_20_M_FD_132418 | JGI IMG/M metagenome (GOLD analysis project Ga0187778, IMG submission 132418) | Tropical peat soil microbial communities from peatlands in Department of Meta, Colombia - 1015_Q2_SP5_20_MG | ecosystem: Environmental > Terrestrial > Soil > Wetlands > Peat | place... | reverse complement strand
GTGTTCGCGTTGGCCGCGTTCAGCAAGATCTGGACGGTGGCGGACCGCCCGCGCGCGCGCCGGCGCGCGAAATCGTAGGGCACCACCACGCCGACGTCGAGCCGCCCGGTGCTGAGGGCCTGGCCGAGCGCGGCCGGGGTGTCGTAGGTGCCGGTGAGCCGGAACGTGCGGTTCTGGGTCAGCACCGAGGCCAGCTCGCGGCTCTCGTACGTGCGGCTCTCGTCGACGATGCCGAGCCGGAGGTTGCGCACGTCCGAATCGAGCGCGAAGCCGAACAGGAGCACCTGCAGCGTCGGGGGAACGACGAGCGAGATCGTCAGCCGTCGATCCCGACGAATCTGGCGCAGCTCCTTGAGCGCGAGCGCCCAGAAACGGCCGCCGAAGAGCGCCGACCAGACCCGGCTCACGCCTTCACCTGCATGCGGCGCATCGAGCGCCAGGCGAGCGCGTAGAACACCAGCCCAATCGCTCCGATGGCGAGCACCGCCCACCACACCGCGGGCCAGCCTCCGCCCTGCAGGAAGGCGTCGCGCACGATCAGGACGTAGTACCGCGCCTGGACCAGGTTGGACACCCAGCGGAGCCCGTCGGGAATGTTCTCGACCGGGAAGATCAGACCCGAGAGGAGGAACGAGAGGAGGAAGCCTCCCAGCGACACCGCCTGGACCGCCGCGGCCTGGTTCGGGATGGACGCGCCCACCATCGAGGCGAAGGCGGCCATGCAGAAGACGTAGAGCACGCTGCCCACCACGAACGGCGTGGGGTCGCCGGTGAAGTGCAAGCCGAACAGCGTGTACATCAGGCCGACGCCCAGCAGGCACTGCACCAGCCCGATCACCACCCCGGCCAGGATCTTCCCGAGCAAGAACTCGTGCGCCGAGATGCTCGAGACGTAAACCTGGAGGATCGTCTTCTGCTCACCCTCGCGGGCCATCGCGAGCGCGGCGACCACCGTCGGGAAGATCGACAGCCCGAGCACGAGGAAGCCGGGACCGTAGAACTTGCCCGACTCCCGGCCGGGATTGAACCAGAGGCGCGTCGCGGTCAGAACCGGGAGCGGCGTGCCCGGCGGGGCCACCTGCTGCGAGAACGCCCGCGTGAGCTGCCCGGCGTTGCCGCGGGTGAGGCGCGCGGTGTTGCCGTCGGTGGCGTCGACCAGGGCCTGCGCCTGGGCCAGGCGTCCCCGGCGGATGTCGCGCTCGAAGTGCTCGGGGATGATGATCGCCGCGCGCGTCCGTCCCCGGTCCAGCATCGTGGCCGGCGCCGTCGCGGGCGGGAGGTTCACGACCCGGAACGTGAGCGAGCCCCGGAACATGTCGGCGTACTGCCGGGACAGCGGGGTCTGATCGAGATCCTGGATGACGATCGGGATGTCGGTCACGGTGAGCGAGACCGACGTGCCCATGAGCGCGGTGAGGAAGAGCGGCAGCACCAGGACCAGGCCCAGCGCGAGTCGGTCGCGCACGAGCTGGGTCAGCTCCTTGCGCGTCTGCGCGACGATGCGGCGCATGCGGCGAGCCGTCGGCCGGTCAGGCCGCGACGGCGCCTCGCTCCGCGATGACGAGGAAGACGTCCTCCAGCGAGTACTGCTCCTCGTGGATCTCGAGGACCCGGATCCCGTCGCGGGCGAGCCGGGCGGTGAGATCCCGCGCCGCCGCCTGCGCCTCGCCGTCGACGATGACGTGGAAGCGATCCCCGAAGAGCGACACCCGCCAGGCCTCCATCTCGGCCTTGAGCCGCGTCACCGCCCGCAACGGATCGTCGGCGCGGACCTCGAGCACCCGGCCGCCCTGCGCGGCCTTCACCCCGCTCGGGGTGCCTTCCGCGACCAGCTCGCCCGCGACCATGAAGCCGAGGCGGTTGCACTGCTCGGCCTCCTCGAGGTAGTGCGTGGTCACCAGGATCGCGGTGCCGCGGTCCGCGAGCTGGTTGATCATGGCCCAGAACGCCCGCCGGGCGATGGGATCGACCCCCGACGTGGGCTCGTCGAGGAAGAGCACGCGCGGCTCGTGCATGATCGCGGCGCCGAACGCCACGCGCTGCTTCCACCCGCCGGGCAGGCTCCCGGTCAGCTGGCCTCCCTGGCCCTCGAGCCCGGCGAACTCGAGCACCCAGCGCTTGCGGGCCGCGCGCTGCTCCGGCGGCACGCGGTAGACGCCGGCGAAGAAGTCCAGGTTCTCGTCGATCGTGAGGTCGTCGTAGAGCGAGAACTTCTGCGACATGTAGCCGACCTCCTGGCGCACGCCCTCCGAGCGGAGCTCGCCCACCTCGCCCGCGAGCTTCGCCTCGCCCTCGCTCGGCTCCACCAGGCCGCAGAGCATTTTGATCGTCGTGGTCTTTCCGGCGCCGTTGGCGCCGAGCAATCCGTAGACCTCGCCGTAGCGCACCGCGAGGTCGATGCCCTTGACCGCGTCGAAGTCGCCGAAGCGCTTGCGCAGGCCGCGCGCGCCGATTGCCACCGGGTCGGCCGCCGGCTCGCGGGCACGGTTCGCGGGAAAGGTCGGCACGCGCTGGTCGCCCTCGAGCCCGTGCAGGATCGCCACGAACGTGTTCTCGAGCGTGGGCGTCGCCGCGCGCACGCTCTCCACCGCGGGGCTGAGCGCGGCGCGGACCGACCGCTCGCCGGCCACGACGTCGGGCACCAGCACGTCGAGCCGATCGCCGAAACGCTGCACGTCGGCGATGCCCTCGCGCGCGGTGAGGGCGTGCTCGGCCTCGCGCAGGTCGCGGGCGCGCACCTCCAGGCGCTGCAGGCCCAGGCCCCCGCGCAGCTCCGCCGGGGTGCCGACCCGATGGAGGCGGCCTTCGTGCATGAGGGCCACGCGGTGGCAGCGCTCGGCCTCGTCCAGGTAGGGCGTCGCCAAGAGGATCGTCATGCCCTGGCTGGAGAGCTGGGCCAGCGCGTCCCAGAACTCGCGGCGGGAGACCGGGTCGACACCGGTCGTCGGCTCGTCGAGCAGGAGGATGCGCGGCTCGGCCACCAGCGCGCAGGCGAGCGCGAGCTTCTGCTTCATGCCGCCGCTGAGTCGGCCGGCGAGCCGGTCGAGGAAGCGCTCCATGCCGAACATCGTGAGGTAGCGGGTCCCGCGTCGCTCGATCTCGGCGAGCGGCACCCGCCGCAGCTCGCCCACGTAGCGGAGGTTCTCGGCGACGCTCAGGTCCGGGTAGAGGCTGAAGGCCTGGGTGAGGTAGCCGACGTAGGCGCGCGCCTGGCGTGGCGGCTGGCCGAGAAGCGAGGCCTCTCCCGAGGTCGCCTCCATCACGCCGCCCAGCATCTGGAAGGTCGAGGTCTTGCCGGCGCCGTCCGGGCCGATCAGCCCGAAGATCTCTCCGGGCCGCACGTCGAGATCGATGCCGCGAACGGCCTCGAGCTTGCCGCCGTACCGCTTGGTCAGCGCCCGCGTGCGGATGGCGACGTCGGGCTCGCTCATCGATGGGTGGGCCGCGCCGGCCACGCCTCGCCGTCGACCAGGATCTCGCCGTCCGCCGGCATGCCGGGCTTCGCGTAGCCCACCGCTCCGCGCAGCCTGAGCTTGACGCCGACCACCTGCTTCACCCGGTCCTCGCGGAAGTAGGTGTTCTCCGGCGTGAACGAGGCCTGTGGGTCGATGCGGAGCACGTAGGCGTCGATCGGCTTGGTGGGATCGGAGTCCAGGTACACGCGCGCCGGCTGCCCGATGCGGACGCGACCGATCTGTCCCTCCGGCACGAACGCGCGCAGGTAGACCTCGGCGAGGTTCAGCATCGTGAGCACCGGGGTTCCCGCGGCGATCACCTCGCCCGGCTCGGCCGTGCGGGTCGCCACCGTGCCGGTGAAGGGCGCGATCACGCGAAGGTCGCGCCGGTTCGCCCGCGCCTCGTCGAGCGAGGCGTGGGCCCGCTCGGCCTCGGCCTGGGCCGCCGCGATGTCGGCCTCCGCCTGGAGGATCTGCCCCTGGACCGCCGCGACCTGCGAGGCGCGGATGGCCGGGTTGAGCAGGTTCGCCTGCGCGGCGGTGAGCGAGCCGCGCGCGGCCTCGACCTGGCGCCTCGCCGCCGCCACCACCGCGGCCTGCGCCTCCTCGGTGCTCTCGGCCCGACGGGCCTCTTGCTCGGCGATGAGCTCGCGCTTGTAGAGCCGGGCCATCGCCTCGCGGTCCCACTTCGCCTGGGTGTAGGACGCCTCGGCCTGCGCGAGCTGGGCCTCGGCCGCGGCGAGCTTGCCCTCGGCCTCGTGCACGCGGCCCTCCGCGTCGGCGCGCGCCTGGTCCACGCCGAAGCGGTTCTGCTGGAGCTGCTCGTTCAGCACCGTGATCTGGTGCTGGGACAGCCGCACCCGCGCCTCGGCCTGGCGGACCGCGGCCTGCGCCTGGTCCTCGCGCGCGCGGATCTGCTCGTCGTCCAGCACCGCGAGGACCTGCCCCGCCTCGACCGGATCGCCCTCGCGCACGGTGATCTCGCGGATGCGCCCCGACGTCTTCGCGGCCACCGCGGAGTCGTCGCCTTCGATGCGCCCGCTCACCCCGATCACGCCCGGCGGCAGCGCCGGGCCGGCCAGGATGAGGCGCCACCCGGCGACGCCAGCCAGACCGAGGAGGAGCACGCCGAGGATCGCGACCCGCCGCCGGCGCCCGCTCATGCGCCGCGCCTCGGCCGGCGACGCTCCGTCGCGAGCCCGTGGGTCAGCAGGTCCTGGATGTGCTTGACGTAGGCGGCGGCGTCCGGCGGCGCGACCGCGGGCCGCCGCCGGGCGAGCACCCGCTGGCGGAACCGCGCGGTGGCGAAGAAGAACACCAGGCTGCCCACGAGGCTCAGGTGGGTGAGCAGGGGATCCACCGGCCGGAGGTCGCCCTCGCGCACGCCGCGGGTCACGTTGCGCTGCACGGCGCCCAGGATCCGCGCCGGCTTGTCGATCAGCTCCGGCTCCAGGTGCTCGCCGCCGGTGACGACCTCGCGCAGCATCATCGAGCAGAAGTGCGGATGCCGGCGCGTGGCCAGATCGCCCACCGTCGCGACCAGCTCGCGGAGGACCTCGGGGGCCGGCCGCTCCGAGTCGGCCAGGCGCTCGACGCGCGAGACGATCTCGGAGAAGGTGGCGCTCACGATCGCGAGGTAGAGCTTGCGCTTGCCCCCGAAGTGGTAGTTGATCATCGCCTTGTTGACGCCGGCCCGCTGGGCGATCGCCGCCACCGGCACGCCGTCGTAGCCTCGCTCGGCGAACAGCTCGGTGCCCGCGGCGACGAGCGACTCCCGCGTGGCGGCCGCGTCGCGCCGGCGGGCGCGCCGATCCTTCGCCCGGGCCATCCGTGCCGGCGGCCTCTCGACCGTGATCTCCGCCCTCACGCCGTGGGACCTCCCTGTGCCGCGCTCTCCATGCTTCAATTATCAACTAAACATATGGTTGATTAAGCCCACTGTCAAGGCGCCGCGATTGCGCCGGTCGCGGCGATCGGCCATCATCGCCGCCGAGGGGGACCGACGATGACGAAGGACTTCCCGATCTTCGACTGTGACAGTCACGTGGTCGAGCCGCCGGTGATCTGGGACGAGTACGTCCCCAGCGGCCAGCGGGCCTGGGTCAAGACCCAGTTCCACTTCCACACCGACACGGACCTGCTCCACATCAACGGCCGCGTGGTGCCCGCCACCCGTGAGCGGTCGAACGCCGCCGAGGTGGGCTGGCCGCGCTGGAGCAAGAAGGAGGTGGGCGCGCTCACCCCCGGCACCGAGGTCTGGAAGCAGAAGTTCGGGCGGCTCGCCGGCTGCCGCGATCCCCACGAGCGGCTCAAGGACATGGACGCGATCGGGACGGATCAGGTGATGCTCTTCCCGACGTGGTTCGTCCGCCTGGCCCTCGTCCGGGATCCCGAGGCCGCGCGGGTGCTGACGCGCGCCTACAACGACTGGGTCTACGACTACTGCGCGGCGAACCGCCAGCGCCTCTTCCCGTGCGCGGTGCTGCCGATCCAGAGCGTCGAGCACTCGATCGAGGAGCTGCGGCGCGTGGCCCGGCGCGGCTTCAAGGCCGCCGCGGTCCGCCCCTGCTTCTGGAACGGTCGCTACCCGACTCTGCCCGAGTTCGACCCGCTCTGGCGGGAGTTCGAGGATCTAGACGTCGTGCTGGCCATGCACACGTTCCCGTCCCGGGAGGCGCTGACCCCGGAGTGGGCCGACCGCATCGCCCGGACGCGCGGGAGCGGCCAGGGCCTGCTCTTCACCGACGAGGCGGTGGTCTACTCGCCCGGGCAGTTCCTGAGCAACATCGTCTTCAGCATGGAGCCCACCATCGACAGCTCCGAGGCCCTCGGCTTCATCTTCGAGGCCATGACCTGGCTCACCACCGTCCTCATGACCGGGTGGCTCGACAAGTTCCCCCGGCTCCGGGCCGCGGTCCTCGAGTCGAACGCGACGTGGCTCCCGCTGGTCCTGGCGCGGAGCCGGAACTTCCTCGACCTCTACGCGTTCCAGCGCGGGCCCAAGGTGCGCGATCCGTTCGACGCGTTCTACGAGCGCTGCTTCATCGCCTTCGAGGGCGACGAGGAGTCGGTCTATCGCATGTGGGATCACTACGAGAACGTCGGCCTCTGGTCCTCTGACTATCCGCATCACGACGCCGAGGACGCCTGGGAGGCGCTCGAGCTCATGGCCCGGCACCAGGTCCCGGCACCGGTCCAGCGCAAGCTCCTCGGAGAGAACGCCCGCCGGCTCTACCGGATCGACCCGGTCATGGCCGTGACCGAGCGGGTCGAGCAGTACGAGCCGGCGCGGCTGCCGTGGTAGGCGACGCGGGCGGGCGCGAGCCTATCCCCTGAACTTGCGGAAGTCGACCGGGCGCTTCTCGACGAACGCGTTGCGTCCCTCCATCGCCTCGTCGGTGCCGTAGTAGAGGTTCAGCGCGGTCAGGGCGAACTGCGCGACGCCGGCGCGCTGCTCGGAGTCCACATTGAAGGACTGCTTGGCCAGCGCCAGGGCGGTCGGGCTCTTCTCGAGCAGCTCGCGACACCAGGTCTCGGTCTCCGCGCGCAGGTCCTTGAGGGGAACCACCCGGTTCACCAGCCCCATCGCGAGCGCCTCCTGCGCGGTGTACTGGCGGCACAGGTACCAGATCTCGCGTGCCTTCTTCTCGCCGACCACGCGGGCCAGGAACCCGGTGCCGTGCCCGGCGTCCACGCTGCCGACCCGGGGCCCGGTCTGGCCGAAGATCGCCCCGTCCGCCGCGATCGACAGGTCGCAGAGCACGTGCAGCACGTGGCCGCCGCCGATCGCGAATCCGTTCACCATCGCGATGACCGGCTTGGGAATGTGCCGGATCGCGCTGTGCAGCGCCTCGACGTCCATCGGGCGCTGATCGGACGCGTAGCCACCCTGCTCGCGCTCCTTCTGGTCGCCGCCGGAGCAGAACGCCTTGTCGCCGGCCCCGGTGAGCACGACCACGCCGATCGACCGGTCCCAGCGCGCGTCCACGAACGCGTCGGTCAGCTCGGCGACGGTGCGGGTGCGGAACGCGTTGCGCACCTGCGGGCGGTTGATCGTGATCCAGGCCACGCCGGCCTTCTTCTCGTACAGGATGTCGGTGTACTCCACGGATGGGCCTCCTCCTCTTAGCGTGTGTTGAAGACGGGCGCCCGCTTCTCGGCGAAGGCGCGCAGGCCCTCGGCGGCGTCCGCGCCACGCATGTGCTCGCCGGCCAGCCGGCGCTCCAGCTCGAGGCCCTCCGCGAGGGTGAGATCGAGCCCCCGATCCACGAGGCGCTTCGCGGTACGGCTCGCGGCCACGCTCTTCCCCGCCAGCTCGGCCGCCAGCGCCTCGACCGCCGCGGCCACCTGACCGGCCGGCGCGACGCGGTTGACGAGCCCCCACGCGAGGGCCTGCGGGGCGTCCACCCATCCGCCCAGCAGCATCAGCTCCTTCGCCCGTCGCGCTCCGATCAGTCGCGGCAGCCGCTGGCTCCCACCGCCGCCGGCGATCAGGCCGAAGTTGGCGTGCTGGTCGCCGAGACGCGCGGTCTCGTCGATGACTACGAGATCGGCGACGAGCAGCAGCTCGAGGCCGCCGGCCAGGGCCAGCCCCTGGACGCCCGCCACCAGCGGTACCGGGAGCGCCTCGAGCCGATCGAACACGCGGTGCCAGAGGCGCATGAACGCGGCCCAGCGTTCCGCGTCGCCGACCGTGGCGCCGACCGAGCGCAGGTCGGCGCCGGCGCAGAAGGCGCGGCCGGCCGCGGTCAGGGTCGCCACGCGCGCCGTCGAATCGGCCTCGATCGCCGCGCACACGCGGTCGAGATCCTCGAGCAGCGTGGGTGAGATCGCGTTGAGCTGCCCCGGTCGGTTCAGCACGATCCGGGCGATGCCGTCACCGGACGAAAAGGTCACCGTGGTGAGATCCATGTCGCCTCCCGAGCTCTCCGCTTTGGCGAAGTTCTTCTAGGGCCGGCGCCACACCCCTGTCAAGAGGGGGGTCATCTTGCATTACGACAATGTCGTAATGCAAGACCTGACCCCGTTACTCGACCACCTGGTCGGCGCGGAAGAGGAGGGACTGAGGTACGGCCAGGCCGAGAGCCTTCGCGGTCCGCAGGTTCACGACCAGCTCCACCTTGGTGGGCTCCTCCACCGGCAGATCGGCCGGCCGCGCGCCCTTGAAGATCTTGTGCGCGATCCCGGCGGCGCGCCGATACATGTCGGGGTAGTTCACTCCGTAGACGGCCAACCCGCCGACGAACTCGAGCGAGGCATAGATCGCCGGCAGCCGTCGCCGCGCGGCGAGGTCGACGATGACGTGCTGGTTCGCCTGCGTGAGGGTGTCGAGCCCTACGATCAGCGCGTCGAGCCGGAGCCGGACGGCGGTGTCGAATGCCGGCGCCAGGTCGTCGGGCCGACGCACGTCGAGCAGGAAGGGCTCGAGGCCCAGGGATCGCGCCGCCTTGTCCACCTCTCTCCACTGTGGCGGAAGAGCGGGGTTGCTCATGTTGAAGAGCGCGCCAATCCGCGCGGCCCGGGGCACCAGCTCCCTCAGCAGCTGGACCCGCTTCGGATAGATCTCCGTCACCGCGGCGCTGAGCCCCGTGACGTTGCTGCCGGGACGCGCGAGGCTCGCGACGATGCCCTGCCCGACCGGATCGCCGACTCCGGTGAAGACCACCGGGATCGTGGTGGTCGCATTCTTGGCCGCCAGCGCCGCCGGCGTGCCCCTGGTGAGGATCAGGCTCACGCTCAGCTGGACCAGCTCGGCGGCCAGGCCCGGGAATCGCTCGTCGCGGCCCTCGGCGGATCGATACTCGAGGGCAACGGTGTCGCCGTCGATGTATCCGTGGTCCCGGAGCCCCTGGCGAAAGGCGTGGACGTTGGCGGAATTCATCGCCATCGACGTCCGCTCGAGCATTCCGATGCGATAGGTTCTTTCGAGCTGCTGCGCTCGGGCAACGAAGGGGACGGCGAGCAGGCCACCCGTCAGCGTCTGGAGGAACCAGCGTCGGTCCACGGTTCGGCTACTCGGATCGAGTCGGCTCATGCCGGGGCGACGCATCGCATCAACGATGCCAGGTGATCGGCTCAGCAGAAACGCGAGGTTGTGACGCACGTAGCCAAGCAGCCTCGGGCAACGTGCCCGAATCGGGCGAGCCGCGCTCGGGCGGATCTCGCGTGCGGCGCCAGGCGACCCGGCCGTCGGACGCAGGCCGGGGTGTAGTCTTGCACGAGGAGGGGCGCGATTGGTCGACCCGCTGGCCGTCGATCCGGAACCTGGGGGACGCTTCGACTTCCGGCGGATGCTCCCCACGCTCGTCTTCGACGTGGCGCTGCCGATCGTCGCGTTCAACGTGCTCACCCGCTCCGGCGTGTCGACCCTGTGGGCGCTGGTCGCCGGCGGCCTCTTCCCGGCGATCAACAACCTCCGCGTCTGGGTCGGGTCGCGGCGGCTCGAACCGCTCGGCATCATCGTGATGACGTTCCTCGCGATCGGCACCGTCGCCTCTCTCATCTCCGGCAGCGTGTTCTTCGCGCTGATCAAGGAATCCATCCTGACCGCCACCTTCGGCCTCATCTGCCTCGGCTCGCTGCTGGGCGCGCGCCCTCTCATGTTCTACGTCACCCGCCAGTTCATCGCGGCCGACGATCCGGTGCGCATCGCCTGGTGGAACGGGCTCTGGGAGTACCCGAACTTCCGCGCCTCGCTGCGCTTCGTGACCGCCGTGTGGGGGATCACGTACCTCGTGGAGGCCTTGGTCAGGGTCGCTCTCGCGCTGCTCCTTTCCCCGGCGAAAGTCGTGGCGATCTCGCCCGTCATGGCCTTCGTGGTGCTGATCGCCCTCATCGCGTGGACCCGACGCTACATGCTCGCGATGCGCGAGCGGCGGCTCCGCCAGCAGCAGCTCGGGCTCCCCTGACCAGAGCCCCCGGGCCAGGCTCGCCGTAAATACGGCGTCGGGCTCCTCCGTCTATCCGGCAAGGGAGTCGAACACCGAGATGACGCCTGACCACGGATTTCGCATCGATCTCGACGCCGCGATGCTGTGTCTCGACATCGAGTGCAACACGGTCTTCGACCGCGCGCACGACCGCATCTGCCCGAACTGCGGCGGAGCGGGATGGAGCCTCGCGGTGTGGCTGAATCGGCGCGCGTGGCCTACCGCGGTGCGCGCCGAGCAGCCCACGGGACGACTCCGGGTCCGCCCGCTGGGAGCGGCGCCGGCCAATCCGCGGCCCGTTTCACGGCCGGAGGCCTCGCGGACCGCCGCCTCCGGAGGGTAAACGCCGCCCTCCGCGTCTCCGTCACATGGGCAGGAGGACCAATCCCATGTGGCGAATTGGACAGCTCGATCGTCTCAGCGCAGTGATTGCACTCGCGGCCACCGTTGGCACCCTCGTCTCGGGGTGCGCGGCCTACGTCTCACCGGTCCCCGTCGTCGTGGCCCCGCGGCCCGTGGTCGTGGCGCCCGTGGCCCCCGTGGTGGTGGCCCCGGCGCCGGTGTTCTGGGGCGCGATCAGGGTGCGGTGATCACCGGGCAGCCGGGGATCACCGCGGGGCGAGGCGGGCGCGGGCCGCGTCCAGGTCGGGCACGTTGCTGGCCGACGCGGCCAGGAGCGGCGACTTCGTGACGGTGAGCGCCGCGGCCGCCGCCTCGTTCTCGTTGATCTTGGCCATGACGGCCTCCCGGGCGCGGTTGAAGTACTCGCGGTTGGTCGCCACGAACTCGCGCGACTTTCGCAGGGTGGCCACGTAGCCGTTGATCTCCGGCACGACGTAGCGCGCCACCATGTCCCAGCTGCGCATCGTGTTCTCGGGATTGGCCCAGTCGTGGACGAAGCCGACGACGGTGCCGAAGCCGCCGGAGATCTCGAGCACGGACTTGATCCGCGCGACCAGATCGTCCGGAGTGCCGATCGTGGCGACGGCGCCGGGCACGTAGGCCGTCTTCTCCACCGCCTCGTCCGCGCTCGCGAAGGGGCGCGCCCCCGGCCGCTGCAGGGTCGCGGTGATGTACTCGTTGTGGTGCCGCAACAGGCCGTCGCGGGCCTCGGCGCGGGCCTTCTCGCGGGTCTCGGCGATGTGCCAGCTCAGCAGCACCCGCCAGTTCTTGCGGTCGACGACCTGGCCGTGCTTGGTCGCCGCGTCCTCCGCGAAGCTCCACTGCGTCGCGAGCGCGTTCAGACCCTCCTCCGACAGCGAGCCGATCGAGATGATGCCGATGCCGTGCTTGCCGGCCAGCGTCATGCCCGACGGGCTGATCTGCGAGGCGACCGCGCACGGCATCTCCTCCTGCAGCGGGAGCAGCTGCAACGCGGCGTCCTTGAGCTCGAACCACTCGGACTTGTACGTCACCCGCTCGCCTTGGAACAGGCGGCGGATCACGCCGATGGCCTCGTCCTGCCGGTCGCGGAGCAGCATCGGGTCGATCGCGAGCGTGTGAGCGTCCGAGGCCAGTGCGCCGGGTCCCGAGCCGAAGATGGCCCGGCCCCCGGTCATGTGATCGAGCTGCACCATCCGCTGCGCCACGTTGAACGGGTGATGATACGGCAGGGAGACGACCCCGGTCGCGAGCTTGATGCGCTTCGATCGCTCGCCCGCCGCGGCCAGGAACATCTCGGGAGAGGCGATCATCTCCCATCCGCTCGAGTGGTGCTCCCCGCACCAGAACTCGTCGTATCCGAGCCCGTCCAGGTGCTCGACGAGATCGAGATCCCGGCGGAACTGGAGCATCGGG
>Ga0187778_10002639_pt1 | contig 12191 bp, 11 predicted proteins | sample 1015_Q2_SP5_20_M_FD_132418 | JGI IMG/M metagenome (GOLD analysis project Ga0187778, IMG submission 132418) | Tropical peat soil microbial communities from peatlands in Department of Meta, Colombia - 1015_Q2_SP5_20_MG | ecosystem: Environmental > Terrestrial > Soil > Wetlands > Peat | place... | reverse complement strand
GCCACCTGCAGGCGCTTGAGCTGGAGCAAAGGACCGGCGGACATCGGCTCACCCCTTGAGGTCGAGTGACACCTCGCCGCCGAGGTAGGCGGCGATGACCTTGGGATCGTTCTGCACTTCGGCGGCGCTGCCCTCGGCGATCTTGCGGCCGTAGTCGAGAACCAGCACGCGATCGCAGACGCTCATCACCAGCTTCATGTCGTGCTCGATTAGCAGGATGGTGATTCCATCGCGGCGGATGTCCTCCAGCAGCCGCTTCAAGCCTTGAGTTTCGGTCGCATTCATGCCGGCCGCCGGCTCGTCGAGTGCGAGCAGCTTCGGCTCGGTGGCGAGCGCCCGGGCGATCTCCAGACGGCGCTGATCCCCGTAAGCGAGGTGCCTGGCGAGATCGTTGGCGCGCTTGGCCACGCCGACGTAGCCGAGCAGCTCGTAGGCGCGTTTTTCGATCGCGGCTTCCTCCGCGAGCGTCGACTTGTCGCGGAACATGGCGCCGAAGACGCCCGCCTTGGTGCGCACGTGACGGCCGATCATGACGTTCTCCAGCGCGGAGAGATTCTGGAACAGCCGAATGTTCTGGAAAGTGCGGGCGATGCCACGCTCGGCGACGTCGTTCGGCTTGACGCGATCGAGCGGCTCGCCGTCGAAGACGAAGCTGCCGGCATCCGGCACGTAGATCCCGGTGAGCACATTGAACAGCGAGGTCTTGCCGGCGCCGTTCGGACCGATCAACCCGTAGATCTCGCCATGGTTGATGGTGAAGCTCACGTCGGCGAGCGCGTGCACGCCCCCGAAGCGCTTGCTCACGCCTTTGGCGGTGAGCAGGCTCAACGGCTTCATTCGGCAACGACCTTTGGCGTCTCCAGCTCGCGCTTGCGCACCGCCGAAGGCCACAGTCCTGCCGGGCGGTAGAGCATGATCGCGACCAGCGCGATGCCGAAGACGAGCAGGCGGACGGTCTCGGCGTCGAGCAGGACACGGCCGAACAATGCCATCTGAAGCGGCTCCATGGTGTAGCGCAGCACTTCGGGCAGCATGGTCAGCATGATCGCGCCCAGGATCACGCCGGGAATGTTGCCCATGCCGCCCAGCACCACCATCGACAGGACGATCACCGATTCGAACAACCCGAAGCTCTCGGGGCTCACGAACTGCTGGGTTGCGGAAAAAATCGCGCCGGCGATGCCGCCGAACGAAGCACCCATTGCAAACGCCAGCAGCTTGATGTTGCGCGTGTTGATGCCCATCGCCTTGGCCGCGACCTCGTCCTCGCGGATCGCCTCCCATGCGCGCCCCAGCCGCGAGTTCTGCAACCGGAAGTTGACGATCACGACGCCGATCGTCACCAACAGCAGGACGTAGTAATACTTCTGCGGACCCGAGAATTGGATGCCGAGGATGGTGTCGGCGCGCGCCAGCGAGAAATCATTGATGCGGAACGGGTCGATCAGATTGATTCCCTGCGGTCCGTTGGAGATGTTGACCGGCGCATTCAAGTTGTTCAGGAAGATGCGGATGATCTCGCCGAAGCCCAGGGTGACGATCGCCAAATAGTCGCCGCGAAGCTTCAAGGTCGGCGCGCCCAGCAGCACGCCGAAGATGCAAGCTAGCCCGGCGCCCAGGGGAAGGATCGCCCAGAACGGAAGGTGGATGCCGAAGTGCGGTGACGCGAGAAGCGCGTAGACGTACGCGCCCACCGCGTAGAAGGCGATGTAGCCCAGGTCGAGCAGCCCGGCGAAGCCGACGACGATGTTCAGCCCCAGCGCCAGCATGGTATAGATCATCGCGAAGTTGAGGATGCGCACCCACGCCTGGCCGACGAGGGCGGCGGCGAAGGGCAATAGCGCCAGCGCCACGGCGACCAGGGCAAGGCCGGCCCACGCCTTCGGCGGAATCGGTTTGGGGTGGTGCGCTTTCATCCTCGGCCTCCTTGATACCGCAAAAGAAAGCCACGCCCCGCGTCGGCCTCGCTTCGCATTCGCCCGCCGTCGCACCCTTCGGGCCTTAAGCTTTGCCGCGGCGGGCTCACGCGTCGGCCTCCTTGTGCCCTCGGTACCCAAGCGGAGCGTGGCGTGTCGGCCTCATCGTCATTCGCGCGGCGCAGTCCGCTGCGCGCCTTAACTTCTCTCGCCGTGCTCATGCCTCGGCCTCCTTGAACCCGCGGCGCGAAAAAGCCACGCATTGTGTCGGCCTCGCTTCGCGTTCGCCCGCCGTCGCGCCCTTCGGGCCTCGGCTCCGCCGCAGCGGGCTCATGCGCGCTCCGCCACTCTCTCGCCCAGCAGTCCCGACGGGCGGAAGATCAGCACCAGGATCAGCACGAAGAACGCGAACACGTCCTGGTAGTTGCTGCCGAACATGCTTACCTGTCCGTCGTTTGCCGCGCATTGCGCGCGCAACGAGTCGCTCAGCCAGGGGAAGCCGCAGAGGTTGGAAACATCGCCGATATAGCCTGCCCCCAGCGCCTCGATGATGCCGAGCAGGACGCCACCCAGCATCGCCCCGGCGAGATTGCCGATGCCGCCAAGCACCGCCGCGGTGAACGCCTTTAAGCCCAGCAGAAAGCCCATGTAGTAGTGCGCGATGCCGTAGTAGGTCATCACCATCAGTCCCGCGACGGCAGCGAGCGCCGCACCGATGACGAAGGCCGCCGAGATGACCACATTGATGTCGATGCCCATGAGCCCGGCCACCTGTGGATTCTGCGCGGTGGCGCGCATGGCCATGCCCAAGCGCGTGCGCTGCACGATGAAGACCAGGCCCGCCATGAGCAACCCAGCCAGCGCGACGATGAACATCTGCAGGTCGGTCATCGTGGCTCCCAAAACCTCGTACGGGGTGGGATGGATGATCGGTGGAAAGGTGCGGTAGTTGCGTCCCCAGACGACCAGCGCCAAGTTCTGCAGGATGATCGACATGCCGATCGCGGTGATCAGCGGCGCCAGCCGCGGTGCTTTGCGCAGCGGCCGGTACGCTACCTTCTCCATGCCGTAGGCGATCGTCATGCACACCACGATCGCCACCAGCAAGCCGACGAAGATGACCAGCGCCACCGGCAGCGGTGCCTGCGCACCGAGCAACGCCATGACCACCGAGAGCGACACCATGGCGCCGATCATGACCACTTCGCCGTGCGCGAAGTTGATCAGCCCGATGATGCCGTAGACCATGGTGTAGCCCAGCGCCACCAGGGCGTAGACGCTGCCCAGCGTCAACCCGTTGATGATCTGCTGCAGGAAAATTTCCATGTGATTCCTCCCCGCTGCGTGGCCGCGGCGCCGTGCCGTCGGATTTTCCGCTGCGCGGCGCTTGGCGGCAATCCCCGCGACGAACCAAAAAGAAACGGCGCCCTGGGAGGGCGCCGTCTCGGAGCTGAGTTCGTCGGCTTACTTCTTGGGTGGCTCAGCGGGGGCCATCGTTCCACCTGCAGCCGGCGCAGGAGCGGGGGCCGCTGCGGGGGCCGCCGCAGGAGCGGCCGCGACCTCGATCTTTTCCGTCTTGCCGGCAACATTGACCGCCATGGGCATTAGCTTGCCGTCCTTCACCTGGTAGAGCGTGATCGCGCCGTTCTTGGTGTCGCCGTGCTCGTCAAACTCGATCTTGGCGGTGATGCCGTCGAAGGAGATCTTCGCCAGCTCCGGTAGGTACTTCGCCGGGTCGGTCGAATTTGCCTTCTTCATCGCCTCGATCAGCGTCGCCGCCGCGTCGTACGAATACGGGGCGTAGACCTGGATCGGGCCGAACTTGGCGGTGAACCGGGTCACGAAGTCCTTGGCGTTCGCCATCTTGTCGGGCGGCAGGCCAGCCTGCGTGCAGTACTGATCCTCGGCGGCGCCGCCGGCGAGCTTCGGCCACTCGGTCGAGCACACGCCGTCACCGGCGATGTACTTCGCCTTGATTCCGAGCTCCTTCATCTGCTTGACCATCGGCCCGCCCTGCGCGTCCATTCCGCCGTACATGATGACGTCCGGGTTCTTGGCCTTGATCTTGGTCAGGATCGCCTTGAAGTCGGTCGCCTTGTCGTTGGTGTACTCGCGTGCGACGACGGTCGCGCCGGCGGCCTTGGCGGCCTTCTCGGTCTCGTCGGCGAGTCCTGCGCCGTACGCGGTCTTGTCGTCGATGATGGCGATCTTCTTGGCGCCAAGGGTCTCGACCGCAGCCTTGCCGATCACGCTACCCTGCTGTACGTCGTTCGCCATCACGCGGAACACGTTCTTGAAGCCTTGGAGCGTGAGCTTCGGGTTGGTCGCCGAGGGCGAGATCATCGGGAGGCCCGCATCGTTGTAGATCTTCGACGCAGGGATCGAGGTGCCGGAGTTCAGGTGTCCGACGACGCCGGCCACTTTGTCGTCGACCAACTTTTGCGCGACGATCGTGCCCTGCTTGGGGTCCGCCTGGTCGTCTTGGGCATCCAGCTCGAACTTCACCTTCTTACCGTCGATGACGATGTTCTTGCCGTTCGCATCCTCGATAGCGAGCCGCGCGCCGTTCTCGTTGTCCTTGCCCAGGTGCGCCTGCGGGCCGGTCGTCGGGCCGACGTGTCCGATCTTGACCGTGACCTCCGGCATGGCCGGGGCGGCGGCCGGAGCGGGCGCCGCGGTCTTTTTCGGCTCTTCCTTGCCGCAGCCGTAAGCGGTCACCAGCGCGGCCGCGACGAGCGTCAGGCCGAGCGAGCGGTTCAATTTCATGGATGTCCTCCGAAGGGGAAAGAGAAAAACGCGAGTGGAACAAAACATTATTGTCTACCACGGATGGCCTGTCAATTGCGGCTGCACGTCGACCCGCCGCTCAAGACCAGGCGGTCCGCGTTTATTGACGTCTGAGGACGCCTCGCGACAAAATAGCCCGCCGCGAGCCAGGGCTTTGCGAGTGCTGCGCCAAGGGCGCGCCCCGAGCCTTGTTGCCGCGATGACAACGCAACCTCTTAGAGCACCATCACTCCTCCCCATGGACGTCGAGCGCGCACGCTTCAACATGGTCGAGCAGCAGATTCGCCCCTGGAATGTGCTGAACCAGGACGTGCTGGACCTGCTGTTCAGCGTCAAGCGCGAAGAGTTCGTGCCGCGGGCGTACCGCGACGTCGCCTTCGCCGACCTGGAAATTCCGATTGGCGATGGCGAGCGCATGTGGACGCCGAAGATGGAGGCACGCGTGTTGCAGGAACTCGCACTGCGGCGCGACGAGACCGCCCTGGAGGTCGGGACGGGGAGCGGTTACTTTACGGCGCTGCTCGCCGCGTGTGCCGCCGAGGTGACCAGTGTGGAGATCAATCCGCGTCTTGCGGCGGAGGCGCAGGCAAAGCTCAAGCGCCTCGGGGTGACGAACGTGCGTCTGGCCACCGCAGACGCCGCCCGCGGCTTCGGCGTCGAGCGCTACGACGTGATCGTCCTGACGGGTTCCACGCCTGTGCTTCCCGATTCGTGGCCGCAGCAGCTCAAGCCGGGCGGTCGGCTGTTCGCGGTCGTGGGTGACGCCCCCGCGATGACGGCGCGGATCACGCGATGGACAGCGCCCGGTGCTATTGTCGCAGAGGATCTGTTCGAAACCGTTATCGCCCCGCTCAAGAACGCCGCGCAGCCGCGGCGCTTCGTATTTTGAATCCGCGGGCGGAAGCCGTTCTGCCGCACGCCTCCGGCCTGCACAGAGGAACCCCGGCAATGCACAAACGCGTACTGGGCCTAGCTGTGGCTGCGTTGTGTTGCGGCGCGCTCAACAGCGCAGTCGCGGAGGACCTGTTGCAGATCTACGGCGAGGCGCTGACCAACGATCCGACCTATGCGGCGGCACGCGCGACCTGGGCGGCGAGCATGGAAACGCTGCCGCAGGCACGATCCGGCCTGCTCCCCGTGCTGAGCCTGCTCGGCATCGCCAACTACCAGGACTTCCACGAGAACCTGCGCAGCGACCCGGCCCTGACCTTCGCGCAGAGGTTCCCCAACTACAACTACACGGTCTCCGCGTCGCAGCCGTTGTACCGGCCCCAGAACTGGCTCTCCTTTCAGGAGGCGAAGCAGCAGGTCAGCCAGGCGGACTATATCCTGGCTTCGGCGCAGCAGGACTTGATCCTGCGCGTGGCGCAGGCCTACTTCGACGTGCTGCTCGCCCAGTTCGCGATGGAGGTCCTGCAGAGCCAGAAGGCCGCGGTGAGCGAAAACCTGGCGCAGGCCCAGCGCAATTTCGAGGTGGGCACGGCGACCATCACCGACACCAACGACGCGCAGGCCAAGTACGACCAGATCGTCGCCCAGGAGATCTCGGCGCAGAACGATCTCGATAACAAGGTCGCCACGCTGCGCGCGATCATCGGCCGCACCCCCAAGGAGCTGAAACGCTTCGGCGGACAATACCAACCCGAGCTGCCAAACCCGAGTGCGGTGGAACCCTGGATCGACCGCTCGATACGGGAAAACTACCAGGTGCGCATTGCGCAGTCGGGCTATGACATCGCAGCGCTGGAGGTCGACCGGCAGCGCGCGGGACATTACCCGACACTCGATCTCGTTGCGAGCTTCAATCAGGGTTATCAGGGGGCGACTGCGTCGACCGCCTTGACGGCCAACTTTGCCAACGACAACCGGTTGGGCGTCGTCGGGGTGCAGTTGAACGTCCCGATCTACCAGGGTGGCTTGGTCAATTCCAGGGTGAGGCAGGCGATCGCCAATCAGGACGCGGCGCGGCAGAACCTAGAAACCGCGCGCCGGAGCGCACAGCTGCTGGCCCAGACCTCTTTCACGGGCGTGACCAGCGGAGTGGCGCAGATCAAGGCGCTCGACCAGGCATTGAAGTCCGCCCAGGTTTCGTACGATTCCAACAAGCTCGGGCTGGAAGTGGGCGTGCGCACCAACCTCGACGTTCTCAACCAGCAGCAACAGGTATACCAGACCCGCTTCAACATTGCCCAGGCGTACTACAACTTCATCATCAGCGCGCTCAGGCTCAAGCAGTCGGTCGGCGCCCTGGTCGACGCCGACGTCGAGCGCGTCAACCGTGATCTGGGCGGCTAGAGCCCTGTTTATAGTCGGAGCTCACGGAACGCAGGACACTAAGCTGCGGCGCGAGCCAAGCCCACAGGCGGTCGGAAGCACCCCGGTGCGCCTCGTGGAAGGTGCGCGCGGCTAGAGCCATTGCTGCGCGCGCTGCTGCGTCGCCGAGCAGCCGCGCGACGTTTGCAATCAGCGCGTCGGCATCCTCGACGCGGATCGCCGCGCCGGCTGAGAGCGCGTTCTGCGTAGCCTCGGCGAAGTTGAAGGTGTGCCGGCCGATCAGCACCGGAGTGCCTACGGACAAGGGCTCGATCAGCGTGTGCGCTCCGAATGGCAGCAGACTTCCTCCGACGAAGGCGACATCGGCTGCCGCGTAATAGGCGAGCATCTCCCCCATCGAGTCACCGAGCACGACGCTCACGTCCGCCGGCACCGCGGCGTTGGAGCTCCGTCGAACGAAGGGGATGCCGCGTCGCTGAAGGATGTCGGCGACAACGTCGAAGCGCTGCGGATGGCGCGGCACGATCAGGGTCAGCGCCCTCGCCGGCAGCGATGCACGAGCCATTGCGTCGAAGATCAGCGCTTCCTCTCCGTCGCGCGTGCTCGCAGCGATCCACACTGGCCGGGTGGCGGCGCCGAAGCGCAACCTGAACTCGCCTGCCAGGGTGCGGGCAGTGTCTGGAACGCTCAAGTCGAACTTGAGGTTCCCCGTCACCGCTGGCGCTGCCGCGCCCAGTCCCTCGAGCCGCCTCGCATCATCCGCAGATTGCGCGGCGACTCCAGTGAGCCTGCGAAGCATCGGCCGTGTCAGCGCAGGGAACCGGGCGTAGCCGCGCGCCGAACGCTCGGATAGACGCGCGTTGATCAGGAACAGCGGGACGCGCAACGCGCTCGCTCGCGCGATCAAGTTGGGCCAAAGCTCGGTTTCGAGCAGGAAGCCGGCCACCGGATGGAAGTGAGCGAAGAACGCGCGCACGGCGAAAGGGAGATCGTACGGCAGCCAGGCCTGCGTTACCGCGTCGCCCAGCAGCATGCGACCGGCTTCGCGTCCCGCGGCGGTCATGTGCGTGAGCAGTATCGTCGCTTCCGGATGTGCGCTCTTTAGCCGCTGCACGAGCGGCAGTGCCGCCCGCGTTTCGCCGACGGAGACCGCATGCACCCAGTAGAGCGGCGCAGGGACTGCAGACGTCGCGTACCGTCCGAAGCGCTCGCCAATCGCCTGGCGGTAGCCTGCCTCGCGCCGCCCGCGCCACCAAAGCTTCATCGGCAAGAACGGCACCGCGGCGAAGGCGAGCGCCGTATACAGCCCGCGTGCGGCGGAGTCACTGAACGAACCGCGAACCTCCCCTCTCCCAGCCGGCGACGGGTCCGGGGTGAGGGCACTGTTCATGAAGCGCTGTGGTTCACGCGCTCCCGACCGCGCGCGATTTCGGTTACGGCCGCAATGACCTGTGCCGGCGTGGGCACGACGCCGACCCCGCCGAGGTCGCGCGCCCGCGCGCTCGCTCGCTCGACGCCGGCTAGGCGCGGATCGGTGGCGACGAACAGCGAAACCGTCGGGGCGCCGACCGCCGCAGCCAGATGGACTAGCCCCGTGTCGACACCGCAGACGAGCTCCGCGCGGGCGAACAGCGCGGCAAGCTCCGGCAGAGAGCGGCGACCCGGTACGAGCACGCTCGTGATCCCGGCCGCAAGCCGCTCGCTGCGGGAGCGTTCGAGCGCATCGCCCCATGGCAACAGCACCGTGAGCCCGGCGCCAGCGAAGTGCGAGATGAGGGAGCGCCAATAACCTTCCGGCCACAGTTTGTCGTCGCGGCTAGTCGAGTGCAAGAAGATCGCATAGCGCTCGCCCGGTGGGTCCCGCGGCTGCGGCGGTGACAGGTCGAAGTGCGCCGGTCCCGCAGGCTCGTATCCGAAGGTGGCGCCCGCGAGCGCTCGGCAGCGATCGATCAGGTGCTGGTTCGGATCGATCGGATGGGTGTGACGGTAGGCAAGCGTGGCAAGCGGCTCCCTGATACTGGTGCGGTCGGGTCCATGTGCCGGGCCGCGCGCGAGACTTGCAATGAGCGCGCCCTTCACCTGCTCCTGCAGATCGATCACCGCGCTGTAGGATTCGCGCGCAAGCTCGTGGCGGAATGCGGCCATCTCGCGCCACGTGGAGGGCTTCAGCAAACGATGCCGCCAGCGCCGCAACGCAACTGGAATAACGCGGCGCACACCCTGGTTGAGCGCGACCAGCGCGGCGAAGGGCTCCTCCGCAACCCAGTCGACGGCGATACCCGGCAGGTGTTGGTTCAAGTCGTGCACAAGGGGTAGCGCGTGCACGATGTCGCCCAAGGAAGAAGGGCGGATGATCAGCGCGCTTGGCATTGGCGGCGATTAGTTTGGAGGCGGACGACAAACGCGAGGCACCGCCACCGCTGCGCGCGCCGGCCGGTGGATTGCAGATACATTTGCACGTAGAATTGGCCGCGCCTTCCTGCCGCGCCGGGCGCAAATGCTGCGCGCAACGCGATGTCCGATCCGCTTCCCCCGCTCGCCCTGACCGCCGTGGTGATTACCCGCGACGCCGGGGCCGAACTCGCCGCCTGCCTCGCTTCGACGGCCTTTGCGGCGGAGTCGATCGTGGTCGATTCCGGCAGCCGCGATGATACCGTAGAAATCGCCCGCCGCTGCGGCGCGCGAGTCATCGAGCAATCGTGGCTCGGCTTCGGGCCGCAGAAGAACTTCGCTGTCGCGCAAGCAGCACACGACTGGATCCTTTGCCTCGACGCCGACGAGCTAGTGTCGCCCGAGCTCGCCGCAGCGATAAGCGAGGTGCTCGCGGCGCCGCGTCACACGGCCTACGCGATGCCGCGCCGCAACCGTTTCCTCGGGCGCTGGCTCAGGCACGGCGAAGGCTACCCGGACTGGAACGTCCGCCTGTTCCATCGCGGTCACGCGCGGTGGAGCGACGACGCGGTCCACGAGCATGTGCTCGCCGAGGGGCCGGTCGGAAGGCTGGCCGGAGACCTGCTTCATGCCTCCGCTGAATCGCTCGACGCGTACCTCGCCAAGCAGAACCGCTACACCACGCTGCAGGCCGAGGCGCTGTACGCTCGGGGCGAGCGCTTCTCGGCGCTGCGCCTGGTGTTCTCTCCGCTACTTCGCTTTTTTCGGTTCTATGTCCTGCGCGCCGGTTTTCTCGATGGCACCGCCGGACTCGCGCACATCACCATCGGCTGCTTCAACAGCTTTTGCAAGTACGCGAAGCTGCGCGCGCTCGAGCAGGCGGAGCGCGGACGGTGAAGGCGCTGGTCACGGGGGCCGCCGGATTCATCGGCATGCACTTGGCGCTCAGGCTCAAGCGCGACGGCGCCGAGGTCGCCGGCGTGGACAGCTTCGACTCGTATTACGACGTCGCGTTGAAACGTGCGCGAGCGGCAAGGCTCGAAGCGGCCGGAGTGCGCTGCGATACGCTCGACCTCGCGGATCCGACGGCGACGGCGCGGCTCTTCGGCGAACGCCGCTACACCCATGTCGCGCATCTCGCGGCGCAGCCCGGGGTGCGCTATTCGATGGTGAACCCGGCTGCCTATCTCAGGAACAATGTCGACGCCTTCGGCAGCGTGCTCGAAGGCTGCCGCCACAGCGGGATCGAGCACCTGGTGTACGCATCGAGCTCGAGCGTTTATGGGGCGAATCACGTTTTGCCGTTCTCGGAAGACCAGAACGTCGACCATCCGGTGAGCGTCTACGCCGCAACCAAGCGGGCGGACGAATTGCTGGCGCACAGCTACAGCCATCTCTACCGTCTGCCGGCGACCGGGCTGCGCTTTTTCACCGTGTACGGGCCGTGGGGCCGCCCCGACATGGCACCGACGTTGTTCGCTCGAGCGATTCTCGCGGGAACGCCGATCAAGGTCTTCAACTTCGGCCGCATGCAGCGCGACTTCACCTACGTCGACGACATCGTCGAGGGGGTCGTGCGCACGCTGGCACGACCGCCGATGGACGACGGCAGCAACGCGCCGCACGCTATCTACAACATCGGCAATCACACCGCGGTCGAGCTCGAGGCCTTCATCGAATGTCTGGAGCGGCTGCTCGGCCGGCGCGCCGTCAAAGAGTACCTGCCGTTGCAGGCGGGCGATGTTCCCGCGACCTTCGCGTCGGTCGAGCGGCTTGCCGCGGCAACCGGCTTCGCACCGACGACGCCGCTCGCCGAAGGGTTGGCGCGCTTCGTAGAGTGGTTTAGCGAGTACTATCGCACGGCGTGATAAAATCCGCGCCCCGTTAGTGCCGAGAAGACCATGGGCGACGTCCCTTCGGCGGTTTTCTGCCCTGCGTTGGAGGATGAGTGATTCTGGTCACCGGCGGCGCCGGGTTCATCGGCGCCAACTTCGTTCTCGAGTGGTTGAGCCAGACCGATGAGCCGGTCGTCAACCTCGACAAGCTCACCTACGCCGGCAACCTCGACAACCTGGCTTCGCTCAAGGGCGACGCGCGCCACATCTTCGCCCACGGCGACATTGCCGATCGCGTGCTGGTCGAGAAGCTGCTCGAGCAGCATCGGCCCCGGGCCGTCATCAACTTCGCGGCCGAGAGCCACGTTGATCGCTCGATCCATGGTCCTGCTCCCTTCATCGAGACCAACGTCGTCGGAACCTTCACGCTGCTCGACGCGGCGCGATTTTTTTACGCAAGACTCGCGCCGCGGGAGCAGGCGTCGTTTCGCTTCCTGCACGTCTCCACCGATGAGGTCTATGGCTCGCTGGGGCCGGGCGGCGCGCCCTTTTCGGAAACCACCCCCTACGCTCCGAACAGCCCCTACGCCGCGTCCAAAGCGGCCGCGGATCACCTGGTGCGCGCCTATCACCACACGTACGGCCTGCCGGTTCTCACCACCAACTGCTCGAACAACTACGGACCACGGCAGTTTCCCGAGAAGCTGATACCGCTGATGATCCACCATGCGCTCGCCGGCAAGGCGCTGCCGATCTACGGCGACGGCGGCAACGTTCGCGATTGGCTCTACGTCGGCGACCACTGCGCGGCGATACGTGCGGTGCTCGAGCGCGGCCGCCCGGGCGAGACGTACAACATCGGCGGCAACGCCGAGCGCACCAACCTCGACGTCGTGAGCACCTTGTGCCGGATCATGGGCGAGCTCAGGCCCGGCGCGGATTATTCGGCGCAGATCGCCTTCGTCAAGGACCGTCCGGGTCACGACCG
>Ga0187778_10002638_pt1 | contig 12193 bp, 7 predicted proteins | sample 1015_Q2_SP5_20_M_FD_132418 | JGI IMG/M metagenome (GOLD analysis project Ga0187778, IMG submission 132418) | Tropical peat soil microbial communities from peatlands in Department of Meta, Colombia - 1015_Q2_SP5_20_MG | ecosystem: Environmental > Terrestrial > Soil > Wetlands > Peat | place... | reverse complement strand
GGTGACGAGAATTGCAGCGCCGGCGAGCGCGCGGGTTTCGATTGAAGGCGCTGGTGGGCACGCGGGCGGCGTCCTGATGCCGGACCGGCACGACGCTCTGTGTGCCGCTGCGGAACTCATTCTGGCGATCGAGCGGGCGGCTCGGACGAGCGGATCAGCCGATACGGTGGCGACGGTCGGGATGTGCGATGTGTTTCCGGGCGCGATCAACAGCGTGCCCAGCCGCGTGAAGATCAGCGTGGACGCGCGGGACACCGACCTCGCGCGGCGCGACGGCGTGATGCGCGCGATGGAAACGGCGTCAAAGGAGATCGCTGCGCGGAGGGGCGTGAAGATCGAGATCGAGTTGATCAACGCCGACGCGCCGGCGGATTGCGCGCGGGAGGTGGTCGAGGCGCTATCGGCGTCATGCCGCAAGCACGGCCAGAAGTTTTTGCCGATGGTGAGCCGCGCGTATCACGATTCGCTCTTCATTTCGCGGATCGCACCGACGGCGATGCTCTTCATTCCGTGCCGGAACGGGTACAGCCACAGACCGGATGAATTTGCGTCGATCGAGGATATCGCGCGGGGGACGATGGTTCTGGCGGAGACGCTGGCGAGGCTTTCGGCTTAGCCGGGCTGATCATTTCTGAACGCCAGCCGGGGCAGAGGGAATCGTGGACTCGCGGTCGGACCAGTGGTCGACGATGTCGCGGGCCACTTTGTCGCCAACGCGTTCGGCAGCCTCGAGCGATTCCATGAACGCCGCATAATTTCCCGTGGCCATCTGCTTCAAACTGTCCTCTGCGCTTTGATTCGGCGCTTGCTGATCGAAGTTGCTGATCGTACGGAGCACGAGAACGCGTTTCATGTCGATACGGCCGGCGTTGCTCAAAAACGTAAGCGCCTGCAGCGTGCCGGTATCTTCCATCGCTGATTCCATGAAATTGGCCTGGCTGCCGAGGTAATACTTCACCCAAGCGTTTGCCCAATTGTCGAATAGCGTCCCGTGCCAGAAGGTGCTGCCGGAGAGGCCGTCGCCGTGAGTGACAAACGGCGGACGCGTCGCGTTGGGAAAACCATTCCAGCGCGCGCGGGCAGTGCGAATTCCGTCGGTGTCGGCGAGAGGTACGTCTTTGGTGAGCGCGAAGGCCCAGGCGACCATTTGCGGATTGAGTGTAAAGATAGGATCGCCGGGACGAATGGTGACGGGCTGCTCGTAGGGCGTTGCGTGGTTCATGGGAATGCGGCCAGTGAGCCAGCCGACGGGGATTTCGCGCGCGTCGATTTCGTAGCAGTAGTCGCTATCGATCATGTGATCGATCCAGACGGCCGAGCCGAGTGAAACGTCCGCCGGGTTGCCGCCGCCGATTCCCGCGACGAGCCAGTATGCCTTTGAGAGATCGAAGCGCGGATCGAGACCGAGCGCCATCACTGAGGCGGCCGCTTTGGCGGTTCCGACGCCAGTGAGGAGGCCGAGGACGCCGTCTCTATTGAGGCGAACGTGGTGATAGCCGGCATCGAGCGGGAGAATTTGGTCGAGATGCTCGCGCTCGACCCAGAGCTGATATTCGCCGGGAGCGTCGCCGGTGTCTTCGCCGCGCTCGAACATCGTCACGACGACGACTTTGATTTGGATTGGGCCTGAGGGCGGCGCTGGCTGATTTGACTGTGCCGCGAGCGCGGTTGCACCAAGGCTAAATGCGAGGAGAGCGGTGCAAATGAGGGCGCCGATTCGGGTCATCGGATCACATCCTTTGAAGCAAATGAAGGAGAAGCAAGACACCTGAATCAGTTTACATGAGCCGCGAAAGAGCGAAATTGTGTTTATCGCTGCCGGAAGTAGAATGTGGGATCGCATTGTCGAATCGACTTCGCACAACTGAGGATTTGAGATGACTCGTCCCGTCCGATCTGTACGCGTTCTCGCCGCTGCTCTCGCGTGTTTCGCGGCGTTAGTTTTCGCCGGATGCCAGGGCTCTTTGCAGCTGAGGTCCGGGGAGGAGCGCGCGTCGCGTGCGCTCGATATGGCGCGAAGCAATCCGTTGGCGCTGCGAGCGTTTCTGGTTGGGATGCCGAAGGGCGCCGAATTGCACTATCACCTCGAAGGCGGTGTGTACGCGGAATCGTGGATCCGCGCGGGAGTGGAAGATCATCTGTGCGTGAATTTGGCGTCGATGGCGTTCGTTAAGGAGGCGTCGGCCAGTTGCAAGAGTGGGGAAGTGCCCGCGGAGAAAGCGAATCAAGACCAGCATCTTTACGACGAGCTGGTGGATGCGTTTTCGATGCGAGGATTTGTGCCGACGCCGGGCGTTACAGGCCACGATCACTTTTTCGCGTCATTCGATAAATTCGATGCGGCCGACCCGCCGCACACGGGCGAATGGCTCGATGAGATCGCGACGCGTGCCGCGGGGCAGAACGAACAGTATCTCGAGCTGCTGGTGACGCCCGATTTTTCGCACACGGCGAAAATCGCACACGAGCTCGGCTGGCAGGTGAATCGCAGCTTCGGCGACTTTCGCGATCAGCTGATCGCGCGCGGGCTGCGCGACGATGTGGCCGTCGCGCGCGCGTATCTGGACAAAGGCGAGGCGGTTCGGCGGCAGCGCGAGCACTGCGGCGAGGCGAACCCGGCGCCGGCGTGCGCGGTCGAGATTCGCTACATCTATCAGGTGCTGCGCGCGTTCCCCCCGGAACAGGTTTTTGCGCAGACACTGCTGGGATTCGAGACCGCCTCAGCCGATCCGCGATACCTCGGAATCAATTACGTCCAGCCGGAAGATGATCACACGGCGATGTCGGATTACGACCTGCACATGAAGATGATTGCGTTTCTGCACGGACTTTATCCCGGCGTGCACATCAGCCTGCACGCCGGCGAGCTCGCTCCGGGCCTCGTGCCGCCGGACGGGCTGTGCTGCCACATACGCGAAGCGGTCGAAGTGGCGGGCGCCGAGCGAATCGGGCATGGTGTCGATGTGATGTACGAGGATCGGCCGTACGAGCTCCTGAGGGAGTTGGCCGCGAAGCACGTGACGGTCGAAATCAATCTGACAAGCAACGATGTGATTCTGGGCGTGACGGGCGATGATCACCCGTTTCCGATGTACCGGCGGTATGGCGTGCCGGTGGCGCTGTCGACGGACGACGAAGGCGTGTCGCGGATCGATCTGACGCACGAATATGTGCGCGCGGTCGAGACGTACGGGCTCACGTATGCCGATTTGAAGAAACTGGTGCGCACGAGCATCGAGCACAGCTTTTTGCCGGGGGCGAGTTTGTGGCGCGAGCCGGACAAATTCGGAGGAATGGTGTCTCAATGCGCGGCGGATGCCGTGGGCGAGACATCGAGCGCGTGCGCGGAGTTCCTGAAGTCGAGCGAAAAGGCGCGGCAGGAATGGGAACTCGAGCGGAGATTAACGGCGTTTGAGGCGAGCCAGACAGACTCTCCCATGCAGCGCTAGAGCTCTTCGATGGTGCGCTGCAATTGGCGCGCGACCTCTTCCGGATCCTGATTCGCTGAGAAACGAGCCGGCTTTCCAATCGTCACGCGCACTTTCCCCGGCAGCGCGAAATGCTTTTCGTTCTTCTTGAGATCGAATAGACCGTCGAGACGAATCGGCACGACAGGGATGCCGAGCCGCGTAGCGAGTAGTCCGATCCCAGAGCGAAACGGCGCGATGCGGCCGTCAACAGTTGTGAGCCCCTCAGGGAACACCAGAACATTCCAGCGCCGATCGACCAAATCGCCGATGAAAGAGAAGCTGCGCAGGAATCCGGACTCCTTTGGCAGCGGAAACACGTTGAAGAAGACGAGCACGAGCGGATAGCTCAGAAGCTCCGAGATTTTCTCGAAGAAACCGAGGCTCGCGGCCGGGTGGCACATTTCGGCGAGCCGCTCGCCGCGCATGGCAGTCGCGAGGCGATGGCGGAAGCGCACGGGCAGCGCCGCGAGAATCCAGCCGATATCGACGTACGTGACGTGATTGGAAATCACAAGCACGGGGCCGCGGAGGCCGCGCAGATTCTCGCGGCCTTTGATGCGAGGCGCGGCGAGCAGGTACGTCGCGGGCCAGACGAGCAGATAGTAGGCGGTGAGGCGAATGGCCTTGGCGAGCCAGTGTTGAGGCCAGCGCGGGAAAGTGTATTCCGTGGGGGCGGCCTGCGGCTCCCGCACGAGCTGTTCGAGTTGGCCGATTGTGGTTGCCTCGGCGAACTTCGCCTCGCTGAGGTCGACCTGGTAGCGGTCTTCCATGGCGCTCATCAGCTCGACGCGATCGAGGGAACTCATGGAAGCGAGCGCGTCGCGGGCCTCTTGCGCGGACGCAGCACCAGCCGTGCGGCCCGTGATCTGCGCGACGAGATTTGAGACCGAACCTGGCCCTTGCGTCGCCGCGCCGACGGCACCGAGCCGCGACTCTGCCGCGGCTCGAATTTTGGTGAGCACAGGCTTTTGCGTCGGCGTGCGCGGGAAATCGGGATCCGGCCAAACGAACCACTGCCGAATCTGCTGAAATTCGGCGAGCGACTTGTTCGCCTTCGCAATTACGGCTGCGCCATCGGTTTCGGCGCCTGCGAGCAAGAGCGCGGCGCAGGGCTCTTCGTTTCCATCGCGGGGAAGACCGATGACGACGCAGTCGCGAACACCTTTTTGCGCGCGCACGGCTTTTTCGAGGTCCTCAGGATAAACCTTCATGGCGGCGGAGGTCACGATGACGCTCTTGCTGCGGCCTTTGAAATAGTAGCGGCCATCCGGACCGAGTTCGGCGAGATCGCCCGTATGGAACCAGCCATCCGCGCCGATCACCGGTTCCAATTCCCGGCCCCGGCGATAGGAGGTCGCGACATTTTCGCCGCGCACCAGGACTTCGCCGTTCTCGTTGACCTTGATCTCGATGCCGGGAAACACTCGGCCGATCGAGCCGCGGCCCGTGCGAAACGGGTGGTTCAGGCTGATGAGCGACGTGGTTTCCGTCATGCCGTAGCCCTGAACGACGGCGTAGCCGAGACGATTCCAAAATGTCTCGGTCGATTCCGGCAGCGCCGCACCGCCGGAAACGAACGCCCAGAATTTCCAGCCGAACCGCCGGTGAACCGCGCGGAATTTCCACCATCGCAAAAGAAAATGATTTTTCTCTGATCCCACGAATGTGCGCCCAAACTTTTCGAGGCGTCCCTTGCGCTCGTAGCCGCGCTCGATTTCGTGCTGGAGGGATTCGATGAGGCGCGGCACTGCGACGAGAACCGAGACTCGCTCGCGGCGAATCGTCTCGACGGTGTCCCAGGGTTTGAGCGAATCGATGTGGATGACCGTCGCGCCCAGAAGCGGCGGGATGAACAGCCCCATGATCTGGCCGAAGACGTGGCTTAGCGGAAGCAAGTTGAGAAAGCGCAGCGGATGGAAGAATCGTTCCCAGCGAAGGTATTTCCGGATTTCGCGTTCGACGGGTTCGATATTCGCCAGCACGTTGCCGTGGGAGATGACGACGCCGCGAGGTTCGGCCGTAGTGCCCGACGTAAATATGATTTCGAGTGTGTCGGTGCGAGCCAAAGGCGGCCAATCGTAAGGCAGCGGGGAGCGGCGAGCGATAGCCTCCGAGAGCGATTCGAGGTCGAGACAGAGTGAAGGCAGGTCTGCTGTTGCGAATTTGGCCGAGCGCACGATCAATTTCGCGGCGACGTCGAGGGCGACGCGCGCGGCGAAGTCCGGTGTGGAAACAGGATCGATGGGCACAGCGACTGCGCCGCTCAAAACGCAGCCGAGGAACGCGACCGTCCACTCCGCGGAACTCTCGCCCCAAAGCATGACTGCGTCGCCCTTGCCGATGCCGCGCGATTCGAGTTCGCGGGCGAAACGGCGGGCGTCGTCGAGGATGCGGCCGTAGGTCCAGCGCTCCATGCGGTAGCCGCGGCGCTGCGCGACGGCGACATCTTTGCGGCGAGCGGCGTACTCGTTCACAAATTCGACGAGCGACTGGCGCCGGATTTCTGACCCTTTTTCCGTCACCGTCGGCCGCCCCGACCGGCGTCATTTTGTCGCTTGGATCGGATTGAATAGAAAGGCATTCGAGGCTCTTCTGATAAGATTCTTGCTCAATGGGAATCGATCGGCAAACAGTTGTTATCGGCGGCGGATTCACGGGCCTTTGCTGCGCGTACAAGCTGCGCCAGATAGGCGCATCCGTAGCGCTGCTCGAAGCGTCGGACCGTCCCGGCGGCGTGATCGTGGCGGAAAAGAGGAATGGTTTTCTCTTCGACGGAGGTCCGCAGTGCCCGCGATTTCCGCGCGCGGTGTGGGATCTGGTGCTCGAACTCGGACTGGAACCGGAGTTCGTGGACGTCAATCCGCGAGCGAAGCGGTTCGTCTGGAAGAATGGCGAGCTTCATCCGGCACCTCTTTCTCCCTGGGGACTGATCAAGACGCGCCTCGTTGGCATTGGCTGCAAGGCCCGTTTCATTGCGGAGCCTTTTGGCAATTGGCACCCTCCGAGGTCGGAGGAATCGCTCGCCGAGTTTATACGCAGAAAGTTTGGCGACGAAGCGGTCGATTATTTGGTTGATCCATTTGCTCAGTCGGTTTTTTTCGCGGATCCCGAAGATATCGGCATCGAGAGCACACTGCCGGCGATTGCGCGCTGGGAGCGGGAAACGGGGAGCGTCTTTCGAGGCGGCATCAAAGCGCGCAGAACCAACGGGAAGCCCGCGGCTTCGATGGAGCGCTCCGCGACAGAAAACCAGCCGGCGCCAGGAGTGCCGGTGACGGATTTTCTGCCGCCGCTCGGCTCGTTCAAGGACGGCTTTTCTGCGCTGACGGATCGGCTCGCCGAAAGGATCGGCGACTCGCTGCGATTGGATGCGCGCGTCGAATGCATTTCTCCGCCGGAGACCGGCCTCGAGGCGCGCTGGCGAATTCGGCTCGGCGGGGGCGAGGAAGTGACGGCGGATTCGGTGGTGATTGCGGCACCTGCGTACGAGGCGGGGAAGATGCTGGAGACGGTCGCGCCTCGCTTGAGCGATATGCTCGCGGCCATTCCGTACTCGCCGCTGGCGGTGGTGTCGTCCGGCTACGATCGCGCGCAGGTGCGGCACTCGCTCGATGGATTCGGCTTCAATGTGCCAAAGCGCGAGGGTCTGCACACGATTTCGTGCACGTGGAATTCGTCGCTATTTCCGGGGCGCGCGCCGGAAGGCAAGGTCTTGATCACGAGCTTTGCGCGGCCGCTCGCGAACGAGAATTTTCTGAAGCGCGAGCCGGAAGAGATCGCGCGCATTGTGGAAGGCGAGGCGGCCAAGGTTCTTGGAATTTCCGGAGCGGCAGTCGATCATATGGTTTGGATACATTCGCGCGCGCTGCCGCAGTATCGCGTTGGGCACACGAAGCGAGTCGCGGCGATTCGCGACGAGGTTCGCGGAATCGATGGGCTGCGTCTGATAGGGAACTATCTGGCGGGCCGATCGGTGGGCGACTCGGTCGACATCGCATTTGCTGCGGCGGACGAAGTTTCCCGCGGGCTGGGGGCTCTAGCAGCGACAGCAACCGAGGCCGGCAGAGGCTGAGGAGGGGAGAGGTTCGTGGCGGTTGTCGGCTACATCTTGCTTGGCATCGCGCTCGCATTGCTGCTGGGCGCGGTTTATCAGGCTCTCGGTGCGCGCCGGGACCTGAATCGATTTCCTCCGCCCGGCAAATTCGTGCAGGTCGATACTCACCGGTTGCACTTTCAAGAGATGGGCGAAGGCGGGCCGACGGTCGTCCTGGAATCGGGACTGATGAGCAGCGTGCTGACCTGGCAGAAGCTTCAGCCGATGGTGGCGAAATCGGCGCGGGTTGTCAGCTACGATCGCGCAGGAATGGGCTGGAGCGATCCGGGTCCCGAACCGCGCGACGCAGCGAGAATCGTTACGGAATTGCGCGATTTGCTGCGGCGCGCCGAGATTCCTCCGCCCTACGTGCTGGTGGGACATTCCTTCGGCGGCCTCACGATGTCGCTGTTTGCTGCGCGCTACCGAAATGAGGTTTGCGGAGTTGTCCTTATCGATCCGGTGGCGCCGACGGAATGGCATCCGCCGAGCGAGCGCGACCTTCACCGCTCGAGAATCGGGTCGAAAGTCTGCCGGCGCGCGGCCATCGTCTCGCACACCGGTCTGCTGCGATTGATCGCTTCGCTCGTGCAGGCGGGCGCGAAGCGGTCGGCAAATCGCCTGATCGGAGCGATCAGCAAGGGCGCGCCATCGGATTCGAATACGACCGAGAGCCCGTGGTTCTGGAATCTTCCGGCGAGCGAACGGGCGATGGCGCCGGTCTTCTGGACGAAAGCGAAATTCTGCAGCGCCATCGCGAGCCAGCTTGAACGGCTTCCCGAGAGCGCGACGCAAGTCGCGGCTGCCGGAGCGATTGACAGTCCGCTGGTCGTGATTTCCGCAGGCAACTGTTCGCCACAGCGCCGCGCGGCTCACGCTGCGATTGCGGTGCAGTCGCCGAAGGGACGGCACGTCGTCGCGGAGCGAAGCACCCACTGGATTACTGAGGATCAGCCAGAATTGGTGTTAGAGGCCGTGCTTGGGATGGTCGAAGGCGTCTACGAGGGCCAACTTCCACTCAACTATCGAGCGACGAGCGCGTAGGTCGCTCGCCCGCCGCAGGGCAAGCCGCCGAGTCCAAATGAAATAATGGAACAGGACCTGCGCGGGCAACGCGTGAGGCATCGCGAGCATATATCTATATACTCTCTGTGCGTTTTGTCGCGAACGTGACAGAATAAGAAGTTTAATGACCGAGAGAAACCGATTCCGTGCAGCGCTGCTCGCGGCGCTTCTGATCGTCGTATGCACTGCCGCGCGTCCCACGCGCGCGCAGGAAGAAACGGCAGACCCGCCTGACCAGCAGGGCGGGCAGCAGTCACAACAACAGGGCCAGCAGCAACCTTCCACAGCGCAGCAGGGCCAGCAGCCGGCGCAATCTCAACAACAATCATCCGCGCAACAGCCGGCTCAGACACCCTCGACGTCTCAACATGTGCAGCCGGGAATGACAACCAAGGAACAGCAAAACGTCGAGCATGAGAAGAAGACCGGAACTTCGAAAGACAGAATCTTCTGGATCATGCCGAATTTCATGAGCATCGAGGACGTAAACACTCTTCCGAAGCTGACGCCCGGCCAGAAATTCAAGGCAGTAGGGAGGGGATTGATCGATCCTTTCGAATTCTTCATCATCGGCATCGCTGCAGGACTCGACCAGGCGAACAACAGCAATCCGCAGTACGGCCAGGGCGCTGTGGGTTATGGCAAGCGTTATGCGACCGACTACGCCGACAACGCAGTCGAAAATGTCATGGCGAGCGCAGCGCTCCCGTCATTGTTGCATCAGGATCCGCGATACTACGAGCTGGGCCACGGAGGTTTTCTCCGCCGGACACGCCATGCGATTGCGCGCATCTTCATCACGCCGACCGACTCAGGCGGCACGCAGTTCAATTACTCGGAGATATTCGGTGCGGGAATTGCCGCCGGCATTTCAACCTACACGTACCATCCAGTCGAGCAACGGAGCATCGGCACGGTGGTGGACGTGTGGGGAACGCAGATGGGGTGGGACTGCTCACTCTACATGCTGAAAGAATTCTGGCCCGATTTTCGCCGCCGGCACGAGCGCAAAGCAGCCGCCGCAGACGCGCAGCCGTAACCATCGCAGGGCAGAGTCTCCTGCATTTCAAGTCAGAAGCGGCGCTTCAGATTCCCGCGTAGGTTTGCCGGCGGATGAATTCGCCGCTGCCCGCTTTGCCGACGAATTTTCCGTTTTCAACGATCGTGCGGCCGCGAGAGAGAACGCTCTTTGGCACGCCTTTCACGCGGATCCCCTCGAACATCGAGTAGTCGACACGCATGTGGTGGGTCTTTGCGCTAATTATTTGCTCTTGGTTGGCGTCGAAGACGACCAGGTCGGCGTCCGAGCCGATCGCGATCGTGCCTTTGCGCGGGAACAACCCGAATAATTTCGCGGGCGCGGTTGAAACGAGCTGAACGAAACGGTTCGGCGAGAAGCGGTTTCCGTGCACGCCGCCGGTGTAGATCAGGCTCAGGCGGTGCTCGATTCCCGGGCCGCCATTTGGAATTTTTGTGAAGTCGTCCTTGCCCAATTCCTTTTGCTCCTTGAAGCAGAAGGGGCAGTGATCGGTGGAGACCACTTGCAGCGTGTCGTGCGCCAAACCCCGCCACAATTTTTCCTGGTGCCACTTTTCGCGAAGCGGCGGAGTGAAGACGTATTTCGCGCCTTCGAAGCCGGGCGCGTCCATGTTTTCGAGCGAGAGATACAAATATTGCGGGCAGGTCTCGGCGTAGGCGGGCAGGCCGCGATCGCGCGCTTCGCGTACTTTTTCGAGCGCATCGTTACACGAAAGATGAACGATGTAGACCGGCGAGCCGGCCATTTCCGCAAGCGCGATCGCCCTGCTGGTCGCTTCGCCTTCGGCTGTGGTGGGACGCGTCAGCGCATGGTATTTCGGAGCGCGTTTGCCTTCGGCGAGAGCGCGGCGGACGATCACGTCGATCGCGCCGCCATTCTCAGCGTGCATGCAGATCAGGCCGCCATATTTCGCGGCCTGCGACATAGCGCGGAAGATCGTCGCATCGTCAACCATCAGGACGCCCGGATAGGCCATGAAGAGCTTGAAGCTCGAGACACCGTCGCGAATCAGCGCGCCCATCTCTTCGAACTGCGCGTCGCCGAGATCGGTGATGATGCAGTGAAATGCATAGTCGATCGCTGCCTTGCGGTCGGCTTTTTTCATCCAGGCATCAAACGCCTGGCGGAGGCTTTGACCCTTTTGCTGAATGGCGAAGTCAATCAGCGTCGTCGTGCCCCCGTACGCAGCCGCGATGGTGCCTGATTCGAAGTCGTCGGCGCTGGTGGTGCCGCCGAAAGGCATGTCGAGGTGCGTGTGGACGTCGATTCCGCCGGGCATCACGAGCATGCCCGAGGCATCGGTCAGTTTGGATGCGCCGTCGATCGGCAGATCCTGAGCGATAGCGGTGATGCGGCCCGAGGAAATTCCGATGTCGCTTGTGTAGGTGTCGGTAGCGGTGACTACGGTGCCGTTCTTGACGATCGTGTCAAAGCGCATCGCACCTCCGGGTAGGTTGCGGGTGCAGGCATCTTAGGGCATCGGCGAAATGGGACGCAAGAAGGTGAATTAAGTGTTAGGTAGGTAGAGTCCGAGGCTAACAAAAACAATTCTGCGCTCTTGCGCAAAATCGTGCAAGTGCTTTCTCGTGTAGATGAAAGTCATCCAAGGTGAATCGGCCAGCACGGCGTCCCGAGCCAGCCTTTGGAAAGGGCTGATCGGCCGGCCTTCCGAGGAATGCGCGTCGAATGGCCCAAACCGATGCTAGAATGGCGCCTCACTTAGCTTGCCACGGGCCTTGCAGCGCTTTGCCACGCTCGGCCGTGCTACTGGAGATTCCGACCGGTTTTCCCGATGCCGCTTCGCGACACAGCGCCGAAGCTTTCCCCGGAGCAATACGAAAAGAACTTCGCCGAAATCTCGCCGGCGATGACGCACCAGCAGGCCGTGACCGAAGCCGCGCGGTGCCTCTACTGCTTCGACGCGCCGTGCACGATTGCGTGCCCGACGCACATCGACGTTCCCGCGTTCATCAAGAAAATTTCGACTGGAAACCTGCGCGGCTCAGCGCGCGAGATTTTGTCCGCGAATATCTTGGGGCACAGCTGCGGGCGCGTCTGCCCGACCGAGGTGCTGTGCGAGGGTGCGTGCGTAATGCACGAAAAGGGCGAGTCGCCGATCGAGATCGGGCGCCTGCAGCGATATGCCGTCGATTACGTCTTGGAGAAAAATATCCAGCTGTTCCAGCCCGGCGCGCCGAACGGCAAGCGCGTCGCGTGCATCGGGTCGGGGCCCGCGTCGCTCGCGTGCGCGTCGGAACTTAAGAAATGCGGATACGACGTCGTCGTCTACGATCGCAACGAACAGCCGGGCGGACTCAATACCTATGGCATCGCCGCGTATAAATCACGCGCAGCTGATTCGGTGCGCGAAGCGGACTTGGTCGAGCAGTTGGGGGTGAAGTTCTGCCAAGAGATTGAGGTCGGTCGCGACGTCTCCTTTGCTGATCTCGAGGCGCAATTTGACGCCGTCTTCATCGGCGTCGGGCTGGGCGAGACCTGGGCGCTGAATCTGCCCGGCGAGAACCT
>Ga0187778_10002637_pt1 | contig 12194 bp, 18 predicted proteins | sample 1015_Q2_SP5_20_M_FD_132418 | JGI IMG/M metagenome (GOLD analysis project Ga0187778, IMG submission 132418) | Tropical peat soil microbial communities from peatlands in Department of Meta, Colombia - 1015_Q2_SP5_20_MG | ecosystem: Environmental > Terrestrial > Soil > Wetlands > Peat | place... | reverse complement strand
GTCTTTAGCTCAGTGGGCAAATTCAAACTAAGCAAATTTGGCACGAAGGTATCCAGAATAATCAAGCCAAAACATATTCCTGCAATCACCGCTAACGGTCCAACGACATCCATTCTCACTCGACTCTTAGGTTGATTCACATTCTGACTCATTCAAACTTCCTCTCCATTAATTTCATTAATTCTTCAGGTGTCTCTCCTGCTTTTCGCAGGGCTTCCACGACTGAGACGAACAGCGACTTCAACGCCTCGACTGGATATTCAAGTTCAAGACGGTCTTCAGGATCATCGCTGAGTTTGAAACTCCACATAGCTGTGTGTTCCGATTCACTCCAATCAAGATTTGATTTGAGAAAGAGTTTCACGGACCGCACGATTACTTTCTTCAGCGATAATTCACTGCCAGCCAGTTTTGATCTTGCTATCATCATTCCAAGTTCAGCGAGCACTTCTTTGGGAAGGTCAACTGTTGTCTTTCGTTCATTCTTAACAGTCGCTTCGCCGTCAGCCACCAAATATTATCTTGTGTCTTGTTATTCCAGTTTGCATTTAAGCCTTATGGTTTTAAGGAGGCATGTATAAATCCATGATAAACGATGTTCGCTTTTCAGTTAAGCGCAGTAGTACGTTTGCACAAGAGTTTTAAACTACATAGCAATATATCCGACACCCATGCAAACAGTTACCTCTCCAAACATGGATGAGCTTATGGGATCTTTCGAAAATCTTCCATCACCTGTTCGCCTTCAACTTTTCAGGCGAATTTCATCACTTGTCTGTCCCGAATGTGGAAGCGTCGAGTTTGTACACGCAGACGGAGAAAAAACCTGCCGCGAATGCGGCGTCGTCATCGACAAGTCCAACAACGTCGTCGCCTCGTTTACTCAAGAAAAACAGGGCAACCCAACAAACTCGGCTTCCTTCGGGAAAAGCAACGGAGACACGCTACGTGAAAACGATATGTTCAAAGTCTTAGCCCAAGGATATGTCCCTGAAGGCTACGAATTTGACGCTGAAACCAAAACAGGCACAATCAAATACGCGCCCGGCGCACAGAAATTCACAAGCGATTTAGGTCTACGCGCAAGATTCGTCAGAATCTACGTGAGCACCGTTGAACATCCAACGGTCAAACAGATGCTTGAGATTGCCCTGCGATTACTCAAAGAGTGGAACGTTGACCCGAAGTCGACTTTCGGTGTTAGTTTCGGAAACTACTTTGCAACACAAGTACGGATGCTTGCAGGATACTTCGCAGTGATGAGAATCAAGCCTTCCTTGAAACCGATGGCAGACGCAACTTTCGCGTTGTGTCTCAAAGAATGTGGCAAGTACGACTTGATGAATGAGGTCTTGGATAAACAGAAAGTCGACAGAAACCTTTTAGAAGGTTTAAACCTCTTTTTCGCGGTGACGGAAGAATTTAAACGGAGATCCGTTAGAACATGAGCGGAATTTTACCAGACCAAGAACAAGTAGAGGTGCTTAGGAACAGCAAAAAAATGCTTGAGAGCTTGGGAACGTGTGGAACCCTCAACGATGTCATTATTGACGACACAACGCATAGAGTTCTAAGCGGAAGCAACCGCAAGAGTGCAGACCCAAACTGGCCTGAGAAGCACATCACCACGAAGAACGAATTAGAACGACAGCTCATCATTCTGCACAGCAACTTTCAACGAGTGGTCAAAAGGGAAGAAACACAGTACCGGCTTCTGAAGATTGCTCAACTTCTCGAACAGCAAGGCATGACGAAACACACGATTGCAGCAAGAATGGTTGAAATAGTGCCTTACTCGCAACGTTACATTCAAGAACTGCTTCCAGCTGAGTACAAAGAGAAACCGCGCACTCCTCCAGCACCTCATGTAGCAACACCTAAACCACTGATTGAGAAGTTAGATGCTGACAAGCAGAAGGTCAAGAGGGAAGTTGACTCGATGGTTGAGGCGTTCACGCCTAAAGACAATGAACCATATTCGCCTTATCCTTTTGACGACTGCGACTGCAAGAACTGTAAACACGAGAATAACTGTCCTAAACTTCTCTCTTAATTTTGTGTTTTCTGTGATAAAGAGTGTACGGATTCCGTACATTAAAAAATGCTGTGTTGAAGAAAAGAAAAAAGGTTTTATGGTGCGTCGCTGACTGTTACCGACAAGTTTATCGACGCTGGATTTGTTGCTGCTGATGCGGTGTAGTGGAACACGTAGTCGAAATTGTACGTTCCTGCGCTTGTCAACTGGTAGCTGAGAGTGTTGTTGTTGAGAATATCGCATGTTCCAAGCGGATTCCCAGAATCACCATGATTGTGAAGTATCAGCTGAAGTTGACTGTAACTGGATGCGAGAGCTGCGCTGTCCGTGCAAGAGATGTGAAGATACACTGGCGCGTTAGTCGTTATGGTTAAGATAGAGTTTGCTGGAGGAGAACCGAGAGGCGAAGATAAAGAATTGGTGTCGACGTAGCTGCCGCCTGCCACGCCGACTATGGTCGGAGGCAAGTAGAAGTTGTTAGCTGTTCCTGTAACTGTCGTGGTTGGCGTGGGCGTCGGTGTCGGAGTAGCTGTTGGTGTTGCTGTGGGAGGCGGTGTTGGCGCAGCGTTTATTTGCTGCGTGCCGCTCGGACTCGCCGAATAGTACGTTGTCAAAGCCCATCCTGCGCCTGCCGCGAAACAGAGAACCACTATGGAGGCTAGTACAATCAATACTTTCTTTTCCATTTTGAGTGCCCCGCTTTTATTGATTCTGTTCGCTTTTTATGTTTTTCGGTTTTCTGGAATCAAGCGACGTTCTTTTGAAAGCGTCGCAAGTACCGTCGCCACTCAAGCCATCGCTTAGAAATTTAGCAGCAATCCAACTCAGGCTTGAATTTGTTCTGACGGTTAAGTCTCCCGCATTAGCTCATCATCACCAATTCAGTCTGGGAACAGTATGGTTAGTGCTCGGTGCCCAATCCGTTTCCCGAAGTCATCATCATTATCCTGATGACGTACCAGACAACTGCAACAGCAAGAAAGCCTTCGTTTCTTGCCATCTTCATCTCTTGTCGCATGAAACGACGTGTTTCTTGTTTTGGAAACAGGCTGAACAGTTCTGATTTTCCAGACATTGATTGAGATAGGTTGAACAGTCTTTTCTGAGTTTCCAGGGACACGTTTGACATAAGCAGCCTGATTTCTCGGGTTGAACCATCATGCCGTAATCACCTTAACATTTCTGAACGCAACGCCCAACTGTTCTGAATCGTGGAAATAGACCACATAAGAAACGTCAGTTTCGATTCGTGGAACATTGTTCTTGGGAAAACCAACCGTGAATATCGCTTTCTTCGGTACCTTCTCATAGGTTGCAGCATCAAAGAAGATGTCACGTTGCTGTCGCCTGGCTTCGCTGCGGATATTCTTCGCCCACCAACCATCAACCTCTGCACCTAAGAGACGACGCCACCAATACTTGTTTGATTCCCGATACTCGATTGTCTTTCTGCCCGAGACTATCTCATCCCAGAGATTCACGGTTTTGCCGTCGACTTCCCAGAACTGCTTGAGCCTGAACATCATTTGCGTTCAGCCTCTTTTCTTGCTAAGTACAGCTTTTTTCTTTTCGATTTTGTAAGAAATTCTGGATAGCTCACGCCGAGAAATTCTTGAATGGCACTTATCACTTCGCAGACACCTTGGCTTTCGATGGAAGTCTGTATTTGTTGTCCTCTTTCACGAGTAAACCATCTCTTACCATCGAAAGCAACGCGCCGCCCATAGTCTTGTTTGGAATGTTCCAGCCATGCTCAAGTGCTGCCTTCTGAATATCAGCTGACAAGAATAACGTTTTAGACTGTTCGGCTGCTGGCACACGAGCTGTCATTTCGATAACACAGAGTAGGATCTTGCCTGTTGACTTCTCTGTTGACAATTCGATGTACCGTGGCTCCGTTTCCGTCACGGTGATTGCTGTCCCCGTAGTTTCTAAGGCAACATTCTTGTTTCCGTTGATGGGAGTGCTTGCGGGTTGGAATCCGCGTGCTGTTGAAATGTAAGCCATGAAGTCTTTGGTAAACACTTTCTCAGCTGCTTCCTCGAATGTTGGTTCTCGCGGTTCGTTTTCAGCGTCGGCTCTGCCTCTGGAGTAACCGTTCAAATCTGCTTCTTGTTTTATTGCTTCAAGTTGTTGTGGACTGATTTGGTTTTCTTCCAAGTTCTTGTTTACAATTTCCAACTGCTCAACTTTCTTGGACAACTGTTGTGTTTTTTCCAGTTCTTTTTCAAACATTTCTTTATACACGAGGTCTGAATCCTCCATTTTCTCTTGAGGTTTATACTTCTGAATTTCTTCAGAATCAGGTAACAATTCGCCTTTAGCAATTCTTACGGCTGCTTCTTCAGGCAACCAATTTGGCCTAACATATACGAGTTCAACGCGGTCTTTCAACTTCGCGTAAAAATGCCCAACTTTCAGGGTCATAACGTCGGTTATTGACGGCTTGAGATTCTTAGGTAGCGGAAGGGCTTTCAAGACTTCTTCAATTTCATGGGGATCAGGTTGTCGACCGAACAGTCGAATGTCAATGCTACGCAGATGTTTCTTGTCAACGCCTCGTAGGTCTTGCGCGTCAATCCAGAGCCAAGAATCAACAGCGCCCATTTCGCGCACGTATTTTTCGATTATCCATTTGACAGGTGAACCCCGGTCTTGCGGTAGAAAACGCCATACTTCAGGGAGAACACAAATAACTCCTGACATTTCTTCGTAGATTTTTCGCATCAGACTTGCAACAAAAAGATTTTGCAGTTCGTCACTCAGACCAACAAGGTCCTCCACGTAAGTACCTTCTCGTGGCATCTCCAACTTTGTCGTAAATCTATCTCGCAGTTTCTCAAGTTGTGGCAGCACTTCTTGAAGGTAGGCATCTAACTTTACCAAGACACCTTTCTTGAAACCATCTCGAAGTCTAGGATTTTGGAGTTCTTGCCTGACACGGGTATGTATTTCTGACAGGGTTTTTGCTTGAGTTGGATTCTGACATACACTGATAATGGCTTCTCGAACTCCAGGCTCCCTTGAAACTTTTTCTTCAAGTGTCGCAGAGATTAAGCCTTCGAGCGCTTTCCAATGTGTTAGACCTTTTTCATCGAAGAATAATGGCAAAGGTAGCGCTTGTTCGAATCCAAGTTCGCCCCGCTTTGTCCTGAATGTTACTGCGCGAAGCCCGCTTGATAAGATCGCAGATTCTATGAATGTTGTTTTTCCCGAGTCTCTGGTGACGCCAAACACAGCTAAATGCCGTTTAGGTATTGCTATCGGCTCGCCTGTCGGTACTCGATAAAGAACGCCCTTTATTTCTCCTGATTTCCAAGCACTCAATTTATTCCCTCCCAAGCATTAAGTTCAAAACAAAATTTCTTGACGATGCAGGCTGCTTGGAATCCGCGAACAGTAAGTTTAACATTGTCTCGAAGAATGTCAATAGGCACTAACTCCAGAACACCGATTTCGACCAATTCATCTCTGCGATGGCGAAAAGTGGTGTCTGAACAGACCACGCCAGTTTTCTGAATATGCATTTTTACTTCATTCCAGCCGATTACAAGTTCTTCGTTATGCCTCTTTTTGTCTGAAGAGATTTCTAAAATTGCTAATAGCACGTCGATGCTGTGCGGATTCTGAAGATAGTCTTGGAGGTCAGGCGTTGTCACGCTTCTTTTCCTCCTTCGGTGTGACGACTGAGAAAGACTTGTGCACTTGACCTTGCCCAAGAACCTTGCCTTGAAAGTTAAGGTACTCCATCATTTCTTTGTGCATTTCATCCCCCGCTTCTTGGTCGCCTGTCACAAACAACAGTTGACCAACGTAGAGTTTCTTTCCGCCTTCTTCTGTCAACGTTATGTAGAGAACATCGCGGAAAACGTCTGCGTTTCCAGCTCTGTCTTTGGTGAGCATGATACTTTCGCGCACGATTTCTTTCGCCAAGTGCGCTAATGCTTCCTTAACTTGTTTCAAAGTCAGGGATTTTGGCAATTCCGTTTCCCTCCTCCTTTGATTTTTCGCTGGTAGCCACAGCACTCATTTGTTTGCGTGTCCAAGAAGCCCAAACTGTTGCGAAATAAAACGCCAAGATTAATGAGATAATTGTCGTCAAGTCGATTATAGTAAGAATGTTGAACTGGATTACCCAATTCGTCACTGAAATTTGGATGCCTGTTGAGCTTGGAACCTCAGTCATCACCACCGGCACAAGTGTAGTCAGTTTTCGAACAAACACTAAGACTAAAGGAACAATGATTGTCACGAGCACTATGGTTTTGATTTGTTTCATACTGAGGTTCAAGTTTTCGCCTCCGTCGAATTTTCTTTCTCTAAAGCAAAATCCATAGTCACGAAACCGTTGTAAATCCCTTTCACCTGTTTGCCGTTTTGATCGGTTACGATTACATTGTAGTTCGAGCCGAGTTGTGTGATGTTGAATAAGTAGCTTGGCTCGTAAGAGTACATGGTTCGATAGCCTTGGGCAGCAGCCGAACATTCAAACATCGTTACGTTTCTATCGTAGTCGAGAGCAGCTGAGTACTGGCCTGTCGCGTCAGAGTAGACTTTGAGAACTGATTCGTTCCAGCCACAAACGACTGAAGCACCCTGGATCGGCGCACCGGTCGCAGCGTCAGTTACGTGACCTTGAAAAATCAGAAATTCCTGCGTCGGAGTCACAGAGTTAGAGTAGAGTAAGAAGGCTCCGAAGGTTGAGAAAATCAGAGTGAATATGATAACCCAGATTAGTACCCATTTCTGTGTTCTGCTCATCTTCATAATTCAAATCCCTCTATCGTCTATTTCCTTTTCCAGCTTTCGCGTAACGGCATGGGCGATTCCAGCACTTTTCTCCGTGGCTGCAAGCCCAGCCGACCATCAGAACATGTTGTTCGCCGTCTTTGGCAGCTTCGAACCGTATTGGCGAGATAACTACGTCTGCGCCACCGATGCGTTCTACACCGTCGCTGTCGAAGAAGCCATCGCATTTCTGAACAGTAACCATCAAGCCGACAACTACTGGCGACGGTTCAAGACCTGACATCATTTGTCGCCGCCTTCTTCTTGACAAGAAGTGAACCGTCATCCTGAATTAGAACTGTCACATCTTCGTTGTCTCCGAATGACCATGCGCTGTCCTCGGTGACTTTGGTGCTGATGTAAAGGAAGCGTTTTCCATCAGACCGTTTGTAAAATTTAGCGTCTCCACTTTTTCCCATAAGGTCCACGCAATTTATTATTAAGTTCGCTTTTTATAATTTGTGGTTTCAAGAAAAAGTTAGAAGTTAGACGTGTAGTTGCCCATTTCGTTTTCTTGTTCTGCGTACGGCAATCGCGGCGTCTGACCTCAAAAAGGTATGCGTGTTCTTGATGACTTTTCTTCCTTCAATTGTTAAAAGCATATTAAGGACAGAGACTCGGTGACCCGCTTCAGCGAAGTGGCTCGCTGTACTGACGATGAACTTTTCTCCTCCCGACCAAAAAAGGTCGAGATGATGACAGAATGCTATTTTGAGGTTCGTAGTATCCAATGATGTCAAAGTGCTCGGCCATTAATCATAGTGGGAAAATGGTTTTATTAATGTACGGAATCCGTACACTCTTTAGCACAAAGAGTGCGTTCCCTTCTCGACAGCAAAATAAACGTCACCGCTATCACCTGCAATCCGATAAGATAGATTGGCTGCACCATAAGTGTGTTGTTCGCTTGACTCTCGTTGATCCACCCCATCGACGCACCTGTCAACACTAAGACGTTGTAGCATCCGTGCACAAGAATCGCTGCAAGCAAGCTCTTAGTCTTGTAGAGTACGACGAACAAGATTAGCCCAGCAGCGAAAGCCGAGGCGACAAGAGGCCACAGCAACGGACCGACGTAAGCGACGTATGCGTGAAGAACCGCCCAGAACCCAACTGGAACTCCGACTGCGACAGCTTTGATTGCGGTTTCGCCCATCCACTCGAAATTGTTGTTGAGGTACATGAAGACTGAATTGATGCCGACGAGTTTTGTCGTTTCTTCAGCGTTAGCTACGAGTCCAACGTTGTAGAGAACACTCCACATGAGAGAGGTCGCGCCGATTGCGGTGATTCCGTTTATCGTAAAGTTCGGAACGAAGATGCTTGTGGTTCTGAACTGAGAAGTGATGACGACCGCTACGAAGAACACCGCGATTAAGCCTCCAAGAATCCATACGAAAGACGTCGGCGTCATGTTCTCGTTGTAGTCTACAAGTTGACCCTGCTCGCCATGGTACATATAAATCAGGATCAACGCGACGAGATTCATCACGAGTATGATGACGTAGAAGATGACGACGGAGTACTGCCCTGTGCCTTGCGTCGACAGAGCTGCGTGTGCCACTATGAAGGCGACAAGAGCCTCGAAAAGCGCGAGCTCAGTAAACCGGGTTTTAGAGTTGACGTTTATAGGATTCTTAGTACGCATCCGTTCTTCCTCACGAGATAAATACATTCATTTTCGAAGTCTCTTACTGCCGTCTTGCCAAAACAGACCGCCTGCTAACCCAAGCATGAAACCTCCGAACCACAAGCAAAGAATTACGTGCGTGAAGTAGTAGTTCCAAGCAACGCTGTACGATGTGATTTGACTTGCGTCGTAGATTGGTCCAGCCAGCATCCAGTCGAAAGTGTTGAAGCCTAATGCTGTTCCAGCCATAGCGCCGAGAAACATTGGAACAGCTCTTTTCTTCGCATAGATTGGAATTGCAAGCCCAGCAACGCAGCCGCTTCCCCAGAGCATGAAAACAGCAAACCAAATGTAAGCAGACGCCGCGCTTGGAGCATAGAACGGACTCATTGTCCACGAGTTACTGTCAACGACAATTTTGCTACCTAGCATACGGGCACTCTGGTAACCGATGATGCTGAGGACTGCGCCTGCAAACGCAGATACAGCCGTGATTTCTGTCTTGTACTTCATGGTTCTCAGAAAGTAAATACAAAAAAAGAAAGGGTTGAGATAGTGTACTGTTAATCGAGTACGTAGAAGACTACGTTGTCGGTGATGGCGTATGTGCTGCCGTCGAAGTCAAGCGCAAACATTGTGTAGGTTGCGGTTACGTTGGCTGATATGAGTCCAGTCGTGATTGTAGCCGCTACGTATTGTTTAGCCGGTGCGTTCTGTTGCCAAGTCATGTAGGCACAGTCGCCAAGGGTACCTGTGCCAATGGTGTATTCGAAATATTGGTAGCTGCTGTCGTACCAGTAATGCATCGCGCTTCCTGCAACGTTTCCGACTGTGGGAACTTCAACGTTTGTGACTTTAGCGTCGCTTGTTGAGGTAGTGTCGAATTTAACTTGTACTTTGTAGAAGGCAAGTGCGTCTGGGTAGTTACAGCTCAGGGACCATTCAACGTAGTTTGCTTGTGAAGCACGGCTTGCTTGGATGTCTTCTGGATGGCTGATTGCTACACCATCGTCTATTGCGTTGTAGTACCAGAAGCCAACGAGTGTCAATGTTGGGTATCCTTGAACTGGAGGTGCCACTTGGTTGAGTGAAACGGCGCAAACGAACTCTGGTTCGCCGTCACCTGTAATATCTTTGTAAGTGATACCTGTAATTGCTTGGTTGGCCTGAGCAGTTTTAGCTGCATCGAAATAGAATGATGCTTCTGAGCCGATTGTTGGTACTGCATAGATTACTCCGTTGTCAGCTGCGGTTGTTTCAACTTGAGTGTATGAAGCCCAATCGCCGCCTAGTGGAATGTATGAGCCGCCACGCAGCGCATAGAACTGGAAGCCTGCGCCTGTTCCGATTGAGTTGCTTGTGACTATGCCGTCATAGTTGTTTTGGTAAATCCAGAATGTGCCGACAGGGTTAGCGTATTGAGAACCTGCTTGGTTGTTGTTCTGAGATGTTCCGCCTGCGCCTGGAAGTTGACTCAAGCCTTTGCCGTTGAAGACGCCTGATTCGAAGGCAATGACCAAGATTATGATGATTCCGAGGACTACTCCGACCTTCGCTGCCAAAGATTGTTCTTTGTTCATTTAAGTTTCCCTGAACTATAAATATATAATACAGAGTCAGAACTGCGCTTAAAGAGAAAAAAAGAGAGATACGGAAAGTTGTTCGCTTAGTCTGTTTTCAGTTGTACTGTGTCAGTCTTTGTCACTGTTGAACCAGTGTAATCAAGACCGAAGATTGTGTAGACAACGTTCACTGGCGAGTCGGCAAGGTGGCTTTGAACTGTCGCTGACACGTAGACTTTCAGCGGTGAGCCGCTTAGACATTTGATGAAGCCACAGTCTCCAAGAGTTCCTGTTCCGACTGTATATTCGAAGTATTGATAGCTGCTGTCGTACCAGTAATGCATCGCGCTTCCTGCAACTGTGCCGACTCCTGGAACTTGGATGTTCACGACTTTAGCTATGCTTGTCGATGTGGTGTCCATCTTTATCTGTATCTTGTAGAAGGCGAGTGCTTTCGCGTCTCCTGAGAAGGTTAAGTACCATTCGATGTAGTTGCTTGCAACGCTTGTTCCTGCAACTATGTCTGCTGGGCTTGAGAGAGTAACGGCACTTGGGTCAGCTGAGAAGTAGAACGCTACCAGTGAGAGTTCAGGATAACCTGAGGCTGGCTTTGCAACTTGGTTAAGCGAAACGGCGCAGACGAACTCTGGTTCGCCGTCACCTGTAATATCTTTGAACGTGATACTTTGGATTGCGCTGTTAGACTGTGCTGTCTTTGCAGAATCAAAGATTTCGTTTGATGCTGGTGTTGGAACTGCGTAGATTACACCGTTATCGGATAATGTGGTTTCAACCTGAGTGTAGCCTGTCATGCCAGCAGAGCCAAGCGGAATGTACGATCCGCCTCTGAGCGCGTAGTACGTGAAGTAACTGGCTGATGTGGAAGAAGGCGATAAAGTTTCGTATGCGCTGTCATAGACCCAGAAAGTGCCAACGGGGTTAGCGAACTGCGAAGAAGATCCTGAAGGCGGGTTGGTTGCCGAAGGAAGTTGCGCCATCTGCGGTGGAGACCACCCGAATTGTGCCAACGCGCCTGCGTAGTAGGCGACTACAATGATAAGCACAATGCCGAGCACTACTCCAACTTTCGCTGCTAACTTGTGTTCTGGTTTCATTTCTTGTTACACACCTGTTGTTTTCCTAATCTATAAATATATTATAGGGTGGCTACGCTACCCAATGCAAGCCTATGGGTTGAAGGTAGGCTGTCAAGAGTATTCCGATTGCGATGACCGCGATAAGCACGAGGCTGATTTTCATCGGTTTCGATTGGTCGTCTCCGTTGTAGAATGTGCGTATGGCTGCCCAGCCAGAGAACAGCATAAGACCTGCATGGTAGATAAGCGAATACCAACCGACGGCAACAGGCAAGTTTCTGAAGTACATAACTCCCCAGATTAGCCAAACTACCATAGGCACAACAGCGAAGTACCGGGCGTTGTCTGCTTCTTTCTTCAATGATTCGAGGAAGTTCTGGTACTGCAAGAACAGCAGTAATCCAATGCCTATGAACGCCACGACTAAAGCGGTGTCTGCATCTAAGATGTTAGCTGAAACCATGATTGGTGCACTTCCTGCTAAGGCTCCACACAAGAACGCAAAAATGTTGATTCCGCGTTTGTTGCGACCGAAGTTGCTTTGGTGTTGATGTTCGCCTATGAAAAGCATCAGAGTGACGCTGAGAGCAGCTGTTCCGTAGACGACGGCGGCCGTCGTGTTAGGTTCAGTCTTAATAATCCCTGAAGTAGCGAAGAAAACAACAGCGATTATTGCCCAAGCAACATATCTTTCTGTCCAGTCGAAGTCCATTTTAATTCTCCTGAAAAGCAAATATCAGAGGTTTAGGTATAAAAAAGAAGTGAGGGATTTTAGTAGCGAGTTCTCGGTCCCTGAATTTGACGCTTGTGCCCTCTGCCTCCGATGAGAGATCCTGCAAGTCCCAACGCCAACGCAACGAACAGAAACGTCGTTATTGTCGATACAGCAACCGAAGACGTGCCAGCACCCAGCGTATCCATCGGAGCAATCGTTAAGCCGGCAGGAGTCACCGCTTCGAAGACGTAGCCAATGACGAAAGCACCTGGAATCAGCAGCCAAATCCAACTGTTCTCGTGCATAATTTCTTTTGTGAGTAGTCCTGTTCTCGCTGCAAGCACCATCATGCCCACTACGACCACCG
>Ga0187778_10002635_pt1 | contig 12198 bp, 11 predicted proteins | sample 1015_Q2_SP5_20_M_FD_132418 | JGI IMG/M metagenome (GOLD analysis project Ga0187778, IMG submission 132418) | Tropical peat soil microbial communities from peatlands in Department of Meta, Colombia - 1015_Q2_SP5_20_MG | ecosystem: Environmental > Terrestrial > Soil > Wetlands > Peat | place... | reverse complement strand
GAGGCGCTCCCACAGCGACACACCCGCCACCGCAAGCAGCAGCCCCGGGAGGAAGATGGACACCAGGGCAACGACGGCACCACTCGCCGAGTCGTAGGCAGCGACTGCGCCCAGGTATGCCGCCACGCTGAACAGTGGACCCGGCATCGCCTGCGCGAGCCCGTAGCCTGCGAGAAAGCGGTCGTCCGACAGCCAGCCCTGCGGTACCAGCGATTCCCGCAACAGCGGCAGCACCACATGACCGCCGCCGAACACCAGCGCGCCGGAGCGGTAGAACACCTCGGCGAGCGCGAGCTGCCCGTGCGGCGCACGCCACGACAGTAACGGCAGTCCGACGAGCAGCAGCAGGAAGACGCCAAGTGCCGGCCAGGCTGCCTTGCCCGGCATGGCCACGGCGCTGCGTGCATCGCCCGTGGCAGACGAGCGACAGAACACCGTGCCAACGATGGCCGCCGCTGCAAGCACCCCGAGCTGCGCCGCGGCGTTGCCGGCGAGCAGCAGCAGCACTGCAGCGCTTACGCCGATCAGCCACGTCGGGGCGTCGGTACACAGCCGGCGCGCCATCGTCCATACCGCCTGCGCCACCACGGCCACCGCGACCAGCTTCAGACCGTGGACCGCGGCGAGCGCCAGCGGCCCCTCCGGGCGCGCTGACAGCACGGCGCCGCCATACATGAGGAGCGCCGACGGCAGCGTGAAACCTAACCAGGCGGCGAGCGCACCCGGCCAGCCAGCCCGGTGCAGGCCGATGAGAAACCCGACCTGACTGCTGGTTGGGCCCGGCAGGACCTGACAGATCGCGACGAGCGCGCCGTAGTGCTCGGCGCTCAGCCAGCGGCGTTGCCGCACGTAGGTTCGCTCGAAATAGCCGAGGTGCGCGATCGGGCCGCCGCAGGAGGTCAGCCCGAGCTGCAGCGCGACGCGCAGCACCTCGCCGGCACGCCCGCCGTGCCCGTGCTGCGCCTCCTCGGGTCGCTGCTCGTCTATGACGCGGGTCGCTCCGACAGCAGCGGCAGCAGATCGCCGCGCCAGGCGGTGTCGTGCCGGTACGCGCTGAGCCTCTCGTACATCTCCCGCGTATCCCAACCGAGCTGCTGCGCCTTGTGCACGGCGAGCTGCCGCGCCGCCGCTGCCTGGGCGGCAGGCGGCGAGGCCCGGAGCAGGTCGGCTGCGAGCAGCAGCTGCGCCGAGGCGTTGCCACCGGCGGCCGCGTGCTGCAGTAGCAGCACCTCGGGATCGCGGGCGAGCCCGTCGACCCCGACGGTCAGTGCGGTGATCACGATGGCCGCCTCGCGGCCGTGGCGCGCGACAATGGCAGCAGCGGTCTGCGACTCCTCGGCGCTGAGGCGTGCGGTGAGCGCGACAAGCGCTGCGCCCATGCCCCGTACGCTCATAGCTGCTTCTCTCGAATTCAGCGCTCGACGATGGCCGCGACGCCCATGCCGCCGGCGGTGCACACCGAAATCAGCCCGCGCTTCGCCGCACCGTCGCCGGCGAGAATCTTGGCGAGCGTCGCAAGAATGCGCGTGCCGGTGGCGGCAAAGGGGTGGCCGATGGCGACGCTGCCGCCCTTCACGTTGAGTTTGCTGCGGTCGATGCTGCCGAGCGGCCCTGCCAATCCCAACATATCGCGGCAGTAGTCGGCCGACTCCCAGGCCTTCAGCGTGCACAGCACCTGCGCCTCGAATGCCTCGTGGATCTCATAGTAGTCGAAGTCCTGCAGCGTGAGCCCGGCATCGCGCAGCATGGCGGGCACGGCGTAGGTGGGCGCCATCAGCAGCCCTTCCTTGGCGGTGACGAAGTCGACCGCCCAGGCCTTGCCGTGGCGCAGGTGGGCGAGCACCGGCAGCTTGCGCTGCGCGGCCCATTCCGGTGTGGCGAGCAGCACGGCGCTCGCCCCGTCAGTGAGCGGTGTGCTGTTGCCGGCCGTCAGCGTGCCGTCGGCGGCAAAGCTCGGCCGCAGCTTCGAGAGCTTCTCGAGACTGGTGTCGGGGCGGATGTTGTTGTCGCTCTTGAGGCCGAGGTATTCGGCCACCAGGTCGTCATAGAACCCCTCGCGCCAGGCGCGCGCCGCTTTCAAGTGGCTGTCACAGGCGAGCTGATCCTGCTCGGCGCGCGGGATCTGCCACTGCTTGGCCATGATCTCGGTGCTCTGGCCCATCGACAGCCCGGTGCGTGGCTCGACCACGGCGGGCAGCACCGGTCGAAAGTGTCGCGGCCGCAACCCGAACCAGGGGGCGAGACGCTGCCAGGCGCTCCGCCCGCGATAGCTCGCGAGCAGCAGCTGTTGGTAGGCGCGTGGATAGACGATGGGCGCATCGCTCACCGAGTCGGTGCCGCCGGCGATCCCGGCATCGATCTGACCGAGGGTGATCTTGTTGCCGACGTCGATCGCGGCCTCGAGACTCGTGCCGCAGGCGCGCTGCATATCGAGTCCCGGCGTGTGCGGATCAAGCCCGCTCGACAGCACGCATTCGCGCACCAGGTTGTAGTCGCGCGAGTGTTTGATGACCGCGCCAGCGGCGACATCGCCCAGCCGCTCGCCCTGCAGCCGATAACGCTCGACGAGCGCGCGGAACGCGGCCGTGAGCATGTCCTGATTGCTGGCGGTGGTGTAGGCGGTGTAGGAGCGGGCAAACGGAATGCGCACGCCACCGACGATGGCGACGCGCCTGACGGCCGATCCGACGAGCATGAGTCCCTCCGAAGGCGCGAGGCGTTAGAATGCCACCCCATGGGCCAATTCACCACCATCATGGCGCGCGATGGCCACGAATTTCAGGTCTGGATGGCCGCTGCCCCGGCGCGCCCGCGCGGCGCGCTGCTGGTCATCCAGGAGATTTTCGGCGTCAACAGTCACATCCGCAAATTGACCGACGGCTTTGCGGCCGAGGGCTACACCGCCGTCGCGCCGTGCCTGTTCGACCGCATTCGCCGCGGCATCGAGCTCGACTACACCCCCGCGGGCATGCAGGAAGGCATGGGCTATGCAAAGCAGCTCAAGCCGGAGGCGACGCTGCGCGACCTGGCCGCGGCGCTGGCGGCGGTGAAGCACTCCGGCCGGACCGGCGCGGTGGGCTATTGCTGGGGCGGGACGCTCTCGTACCTCGCCGCCGGTCAGCTGCCGCTCGCCTGCGCGGTGGTCTACTACGGCAAGGTGATGAGTTATCTCGAGCAGAGGCCCCGCTGCCCGGTCATGTACCACTTCGGCACCGCCGACCGCAGCATCCCGCTCACCGACGTCGAGCAGCTAAGGACCGCCTACCCCGCCGCACCCGTGTACACCTACGAGGGCGCCGGCCACGGCTTCAACTGCGAGCAGCGCGACAGCTACGACCCGCAGGCCGCCGCGCTCGCGCGCACCCGCACGCTCGAGTTTTTCGCCCGTTACGTCGCCGGTGCGGAAGTCGCCGCCGGCGCAAATCCCGGAGCACCATCCTCATGAAACTGCGCGACCCGGATCTGCTGCGCACCCGCGCCTTCGTCGGCGGCAAGTGGCTCGACGCCGCAAGCGGCGCCACCCACACGATCGTGAATCCCGCCACACGCGAGCCGATCGGCACCGTGCCCGATATGAGCCCGGCCGACGTGCGGCGCGCGATCGAGTCGGCCGCGCAGGCCTTTCCGGCCTGGGCGGCGCTCACCGCCAGGGAGCGTGCCGCGATCCTGCGGCGCTGGTACGAACTGCTGATGGCGAACCAGGAGGACCTCGCGACCCTCATGACCGCCGAGCAGGGCAAGCCGCTCGCCGAGGCCAAGGGCGAGATCGCCTACGGCGCTGCGTTCATCGAGTGGTTCGCCGAGGAGGGCAAGCGGCTCTACGGCGACGTCATCCCGCCGCATCAGGCCGACCGACGGCTGCTCGTGCTGCGCCAGCCCGTTGGCGTGGTCGCGGCGATCACGCCGTGGAACTTCCCGCTGGCGATGATCACGCGTAAGGCGGGGCCGGCGCTCGCGGCCGGCTGCACGTTCGTCTGCAAGCCGGCGAGCCAGACACCGTACTCGGCGCTGGCCGCGGCGGCGCTCGCGGCCCGCGCCGGGGTGCCACCGGGAGTGCTGAACGTGGTCACGGGCACCGACGCGGCCGCGCTCGGCGCCGAGCTGACCGGCAACGCGCTGGTGCGCAAGGTCACCTTCACCGGCTCGACTGACGTCGGCAAGAAGCTCATGGCGCAATGCGCCGCCGGCGTGAAGAAGATCACCATGGAGCTCGGCGGCAACGCGCCCTTCATCGTCTTCGAGGATGCGGACGTCGATGCCGCGGTCGCCGGTGCCATCGCCAGCAAGTATCGCAATACCGGCCAGACCTGCATCTGCGCCAACCGGCTGCTGGTACACGCCCCGGTGTACGAGGCATTCACGAAGAAGCTGGTGCAGGCGGTCGCACAGCTGCGCGTCGGCGACGGACTGAAAGGGCCCACCGATCAGGGGCCGCTCATCGACACCAAGGCGCTCGCCAAGGTGGAACAGCACCTGGCGGACGCCCTCGCCAAGGGCGCGCGCATCGCGCTCGGCGGCCATCGCCACGCGCTCGGCGGGACTTTCTTCGAGCCGACCGTGGTGACCGAGGTGACGCCGGCGATGCTGATCGCCCGCGAAGAGACCTTCGGCCCGATCGCGCCGTTGTTTCGCTTCGAGAGCGAGAGCGATGCCATCCGCATGGCCAACGACACCGAGTTCGGACTGGCGGCGTACTTCTACACGCGCGACCTGGCACGCTCCTGGCGCGTCGCCGAGGCACTCGAGTACGGCATGATCGGTCTCAACACCGGAATCTTCTCCACCGAAGTCGCGCCCTTCGGCGGCGTCAAGGAATCGGGCATCGGCCGTGAAGGCTCCAAGTACGGCATACTTGATTACACGGAGCTGAAGTTCCTGTGCGTCGGGCTCCGTTGAGCACGGAACGCATCGGGATCCTCCTGATCAACTCGGGTACGCCGCTCGCCGCGGAACCCGGCGCGGTGCGTGCTTTCCTCGCGCGCTTTCTCGCCGATCCGCGCGTAGTAGAGCTGCCGCGCGCGCTGTGGCTGCCCCTGCTGTACGGCCTGGTCCTGCCGTTTCGGCCGTCTCGAGTGGCACGCAAGTACCGCCGCATCTGGTCGGCCGCCGGCTCGCCGCTGCGCGATCTCAGCGAGCGGCTGCGCGGCGAGCTGGCCAATGCGCTCGCGCAGCGCATGCTGGCGCCGCTGTCGGTGGAGCTCGGCATGCTCTACAGCACCCCGGACGTTCCCGCAGCGCTGCGCCGCCTGCGCACCGCTGGCGCGCAGCATCTGTTGGTACTGCCGCTCTTCCCGCAGTACTGCGGTGCCACCACCGGCGCGGCCCATGACCAGGTGAGCGGCGAGCTGCGACGCTGGCGCACGCTCCCCGACGTGCAGCTGGTGGCCGGCTATCACGATCATCCCGGCTACATCGAGGCGCTGCGTGCGAGCGTCGTCGCGCACTGGCAGGCGCACGGTCGCACCGTGCACCTGCTCATCTCGTTTCACGGCATTCCCGAGCGCTACTGCGAGAAGGGCGACCCGTACTTCGAGCGTTGCCATGCAACCGCGCGGCTGCTCGCGGACGAGCTGCTGCTGCGCGACGGCGAATGGAGCGTGAGCTTCCAGTCGCGCTTCGGCCGCGCGCAGTGGCTCAAGCCCTACACGCTCGAGGTGCTCGCCGGCATGCCTGCGCGCGGCGTGCACGAGGTCACCGTGGTGTGCCCCGGGTTCGCGGTCGACTGCCTGGAGACGCTCGAGGAGATCGACCTCGAGAACCGCGCCGCGTTCCTGCACGCCGGCGGGCGGCGCTTCGAGTACGTACCGGCGCTCAATGCCAGCACCGTGCACGCCCACTGTCTCGCCGAGCTGATTGCGCAGCGCTGTCAGGGATGGACCGACGGCCTGCGCGAGCGGCTGCCGTCGGCAGCGCGCGGCACCTCCGCCTGATGGCGCTCGGCCCGCTGCCGCTGCTCGGGACCTTCCACGAGCTCAGCATCGCGACGCACGACGTGCGCGCTGCGGTCGAGTTCTACGAGCGTCTCGGATTCACGCAGGCCCCCACCACCGACGCGTTCGCCCACCCCTACGGCGTGCTCACCGACGGGCGCCTTGCCATTGGTCTGCACGGCCGCGCTTCTCCCTCGCCCACGCTCACCTTCGTCAGGCCCGGGATCGCCGCGGCGTTGCCGGGGTTTGCCGCCGTCGGCATAACGCTCAGCACCCGTCGCGTCGGCGAGGATGTCTTCAACGAGGTCGCCTTCGCGGACCCGTTTGGCCAGGCCGTCGCGGTTCTCGAGGCGCGCACCTATTCTCCCGCGCCGCGCGCGGCCGTTGAGCCTTCGCTGTGCGGGGACTTCGCCGAGATCAGCTTGCCGGTGAGCGATTTCGCCGTCGCGCAGGCTTTCTGGGAGCCGCTCGGGTTCGTCGCGGCCGAGGAGACGCACACGCCGTACCGACAGCTGTCGCTCACGAGCGATCACATCGATCTTGCCTTCCATGCTCCGCAGCTGTGCCGGCGGCCGATGCTGGTGTTCCGCGATGCGGGCCTGCCCGCGCGCCTGGCGCGGCTGCGCGCGCTCGGCCTCACCGTGACCGATCTGGCGATGGACGCGAGCGGCGCGGTGACCGCCGCACTGCTCGAGGACGGCGCGGGCACGACGCTGCTGCTCGCCGAAGCGCAGCTCTGAGCCGCAGCGTGCGGGCCCGCGGGGCGCGATCCTCAGGGCCGGGGTGCCACGCACGGCGTATCCGGCCCCGGGGTCGCTGACGCGGGCGGCGCGCCGTTCCCCGCCGCGCGGCGTGCGACGATGTGGAATCGGATACGCATCTGGTCCTCCACCTGCAGCGCACCGAGCATGGCGCTGAAGGGGGTGAGACCCAGCTCGCTCTGGCGCAGCGGGAACTCGCCCGTGGCGGTGAGCACGCCGTCGCCAAGCCGATAGCACACCGGTACGCTGAAGGTGCGCTGCCGATCGCGGACCGTGCTCTCGACCCGGGCAACGACCGCCTGTGCAGCGGCGCTCGTTGTGCCGTCCGCTGCCGTGGCCGGCGCGATACCGACGCCGCGCAGTACGATCTCGGGATTGTGCTCGGCATCGAGCAGCGCCGCGCCGAGCATGTTGCGCCGTGTATCCTGCTTCGCACCCTCGGTCACGCCCGGCGGGAAGTCGGCGCCCGACTGCTGCGCGCGCAGCGCGGCCTCGTCGACCGTGAGCGTCGCCACGGGGACGTGCAGCTCGAAGCTGCCGCGCGTGACGTCGGGCGGCACGTAAAGCGTGCCCGTCAGCTCGTGCGAGGCGATCACGTGGTTGTGCCCGGCGCTCGCGAGCGCGCCGGCGCGATAGACGAGAACGACGAGGAGCGATGCATCCGGCACGACGTCGTAGGGCGTGCCGAGGCGCGGCGGTGCCATCGGCGGCGCTGGCGTCACTTGAGCGGGCGGCGCGGCCGGAGCGTGCGGCGGCAGCTGACAGCCGGCGAGCGTTGCGCTCAACAGCGCCGGCGGCAACAGGAGTTTCCACCGCCCACTCACACGCATAAGCTTAGCGACATGGCAATCAGGAACACTACGCAACGCTGGGGCGCGCTCGCGCAGCTGCTGCACTGGCTGATCGTGCTGTTCATCATTGCGCAGTTCACCCTTGCCGCCTTGTTCGACGATCTGCCGGCCGGTCCGCGCAAGCTGGCGCTGCTCGCGCGGCACAAGTCCATCGGCATCACCATTCTCATGCTGGCGGCCGTGCGCCTCGCGTGGCGCTGGACCAATCCGACGCCGCCGCTTCCCGCTACCCTCAAGCCCTACGAGCGCAGCCTTGCAAAGATCACACACGCGCTGCTTTACGTGCTGCTGTTCGCCGTTCCGCTCGCCGGCTGGACGATGTCGTCGGCCCGTGGGTTCCCGGTGAGCTGGTTCGGGTTCTACACGCTCCCGGATCTCGTGCCGAAGAACAAGGCGCTGTACGGGATGTTGGTGGCTACCCACGGGGTGCTCGCCTGGACCCTCGGCGCCGTCGCCATCGTGCATCTGCTGGCCGCCCTGAAGCATCACTTCGTGCTCAAGGACGACGTCCTGCGGCGCATGCTGCCCTTCACTTCCGCGAAGGCCCGCGGAGCGGGGCGATGAGAATCGCCGCGCGTGGGGCGCTCGCCGCCGCGCTGCTCGCCGCGCAGATCGTCTCCGGGCAGCCGTTCGCAACGGCGGCCAGCGCGTCCGTCACGCACTACGTGCTCGATCCCGCCAAGAGCACCCTCGAATTCAACTTCTCGCAGGCGGGCGCGCAGAACAAGGGCCGGTTCCGGCGCTTCACCACCGTGCTCGACTTCGCCGCCGACAATCTCGCCGCGAGCCACCTCGAGGTGACCGTCGACATGACCTCGGTCGACACCGGCGATCAGGAGCGCGACGACACGTTGCGGGATGCGGATATGTTCGCCGTAAAGAAGTTCGCCCAGGCGCGCTTCACTGCCGCACAGATCGTGAAGACGGCGAGCGGCTACGAGGCGGGCGGCAAGCTCACGATCCGCGACATCACGCGCGACATGCGCGTGCCCTTCACGCTGCGCACCGCGACCGAGCAGGGCGCGAGCGTCGGCTATATGAGCGGCAGGACCAGCTTGAGGCGCCTCGACTTCGGCGTGGGCCAGGGCGACTGGAAAGCCACTGACCAGGTCGGCAACGACGTCGGCGTGTCCTTCGCGCTGCGCCTGACGGCACGCTGAGCGAGTCGCAGGCGGTGGCGCGCTACTCCTAAAGCGGCGTGCCGTCGCGGCGCGTGAAGCGGCCGGGCGCGTGCGGCGGGCTCCAGCAGAGGTCCACGTCCGGATCCGCGTAATGGGCGGTGTCGGCGGCGTCGCGGTTGCTGATTTCCAGGTACACCGCAGGTCGGGCGCTGCGATTGACGAGCTGATGCCCATCGTCGGCGCCGGCGGGGAAGCCGGCGCACATGCCGGCGCTCAGCAGCTGCTCGCCGGCGCCGGTGCGCAGCACCACCTCGCCCTCGAGCACGTACACGAACTCGTCCTCCCGCGTGTGCCAGTGGCGCATGGACGATTCCTTGCCGGGCGGTAGCGTCGTGTGGTTGATGCCGACGCGCGTCAGCCCCAGGGCGTCACCCAGACGCCGCTTCTCGCGCGGCAGTACGCGCGAGCGGTAGGGCTCGGGATAGCCGCTGCGGACCACGGCCTCGACGGTGTGCGGATCGAGCGCCGGTTTCTTCAGTGCCATGGGTCTCCCTCCGTTGTCGGTGCCGCGGTTGACGTGTGTCGTGGGCCTCGGGGAGCATGCCACAAGCTGCATGCCCGAAATACTCAACGACGTCGGCGAGTGCGTTGACGCGGTGCTGCGCCGAGTGGGGCCACGCATCGTGCTTGCCGTTCCCCTCGGCATCGGCAAGCCGAACCCCCTGGTCAACGAGTTCTACCGGCGCGCGCTGCGCGATCCGGCGATCGACCTGACCATCATGACCGCGCTGTCGCTGCTGAAGCCGATGGCGCGCTCGCCGCTCGAGGCACGCCTGCTCGGGCCGCTCGTCGCACGGGTCTTCGGCAGCTACGTGGAACCGGAGTATGCGCGCGCCGTGCGCACCGACGGCATCCCCGCCAATGTCCGCGTCGTCGAGTTCTATCTGACGCCGGGCGCGTTCCTCGACTCCCAGCACGCGCAGCGCCACTACCTGAGCGCCAACTACACGCACGTCGCGCGCGACGTTCTGGCGCGCGGCGTCAACGTGATCGCGCACCTGCTGGCGCCGCGCGTCCTGGACGGCGAGTTGCAGCTGAGCTTCGGCTCCAATCCCGACGTGACCGCCGACCTGCTGCCGGTCATCGCGCGCTTGCGCCGCGCCGGGCACGACATCGTCATGGTTGGCGAGACCCACGCGCAGATGCCCTTCATGGGCGGGCACGCGCAGGTCGACCCGCAGAGCTTCGACTTCCTGGTGCACGACCCGCGTTACGACTACGACCTGTTCTGCCCGCCCAATCCGCCGCTCGGCACCGCCGAGCACGCGATCGGCATGTACGCGAGCAGCCTGGTCCGCGACGGCGGGACGCTGCAGGTCGGCATCGGCGAGCTCGGCGACTCGCTGGTCTATGCGCTGCTGCTGCGTCACCAGCAAACCGGCACATGGCGCAGCGCGCTCGAGGCACTCGGCACGCGCAGCGCCGCGGCACTGATGCGGACCGAGGGGGGCGATGCGCCCTTCGCCGCGGGTCTGTTCGCCTGCACAGAAATGTTCATCGCGCAGCTGCTTGAGTTGTACCGCGCCGGGATCCTGCGCCGGCGCGTGTACGACAGCCTGCCGCTCGAGCGGCTGCTGCATGCGGGTGAGATCGGCGAGCGTTTCGATGCAGGCCTTCTCGCACTGCTCGCCGCAGCCGGCGCCGGACCGCGGCTCGATGCGGCGCAGTTCGCCGAGCTGCAGCACTACGGCGTGTTCCGCGCGGACGTCGAGTTCGACGCCGGCCGCATGCGCGCGCGCGGCGGCGAATGGATTGCGGCGAATCTCGCCGACCCCACCAGCCGCGCGCGGCTCGCGGCCGAGTGCCTGGGACGCGAGCTGCGCAACGGCCAGGTGCTGCATGCTGGATTCTTTCTCGGCCCGCGCGGCTTCTACGCGGCGCTGCGCGAGCTGCCCGAGAGCGAGCGGGCGCAATTCGGCATGCGCGGCGTGAGCTTCGTCAATCAGCTCTACGGTGACGATCAGGAGCTGCGCGTGCTGCAGCGGCGCGCCGTGCGCTCCGTCAACATGACCATGATAATCACTTTGCTCGGAGCCGCGGTCTCGGATGCGCTCGAGAGCGGCCAGGTGGTGAGCGGCGTCGGCGGTCAATACAACTTCGTCGCCATGGCGCACGCGTTGCCCGGGGCACGCTCGATCCTGTGCGTGCGCGCTACGCGCACCCACCGCGGCCGCACCACTTCCAACATCATCTGGCGTTACGGCCACGAGACTATCCCGCGCCATCTGCGCGACGTCGTGGTCAGCGAGTACGGGATCGCCGACCTGCGCGGCCGTACCGACGAGGAGATCATCGCCGCGCTGCTCAACATCGCCGACTCGCGCTTCCAGGAGCAGCTGCTGGCGCAGGCGCGTGCCGCGGGCAAGATCCGCGCCGATTACCACATACCCGAGGCATTCCGCAACAACCTCCCGCAGCGCCTCACAGACGCGCTGCGCGCGCATCGGCAGAATGGCTTCTTCAGCGAATATCCGTTCGGTACCGATCTCACGGCAGAGGAGGTCGCGCTCGCGCGCGCCCTGCGCTTTCTCGAGGCGCGCACCGCCAACCCCTGGTCGACCCTTACGACGGCGCTGGCAGCCGTGGCACGCGGTACTCCTGGCGCGGCGCACGCCGCGGCACTTGCGCGCATGGGACTCGCGCAGCCGCGGGGCGCCGCCGAGCGCTTGCAGCAGCGCCTGGTGACATGGGCGCTCGATGCCACGGGCAGCTTCGGAGCGCGGCGCTCCGAATCGTACCGCCGCTAAACGGCGGCCCTGAGGGTTACTTGCGCGACGGCGCGCGCCGGCGCACGCGCTTCACTGCGCGGCGCACCGCTACCTTGCGCTTGAGCCGGCGGACGGTACGACGCGTTGCCGCGGCGCGTACCCGTTTGGGCGCGGCAACGCGCTTGCCCTTGGCGCGGGCGCCTGGCGCCCGCGCCGCCCGCTTGCCCGCGGGGCGGGTCTTCTTCGCCGCGCGCCCCGTCTTGGTCGGCGCGGCCCTGGCGACTTCACCCTCCGTACCGCGCAGCTGATCGAGGATCGCGGGGTTCTCGAGCGTCGAGACGTCCTGGGCGATATCCTCGCCGCGCGCGATGGCCTTCAGCAGCCGGCGCATGATCTTGCCCGAGCGCGTCTTCGGGAGATTGTCGGCGAAGCGGATGTCATCGGGCTTGGCGATCGGACCGAGCTGCTGGCCCACCCAGTCGCGCAACTCCTTGATCAATGCAGCCGCCTCGGCGGTCGGGCGCTGGCCACGGGTGACGACGTAGGCGAACACCGCCTCGCCCTTGATCTCGTGCGGCCTGCCGACCACCGCCGCCTCGGCGACGCGCGGGTGCGCGACCAGCGCCGACTCGATCTCCATGGTGCCGAGGCGGTGCCCGGCGACGTTCAGCACATCGTCGATGCGTCCCATGATCCAGAGGTAGCCGTCCTTGTCGCGGTGGGCACTATCGCCGGCAACGTAGTAGCGGTTAGCGAATTTCTCCCAG